>UMIO01047445.1_pt1 | contig 32754 bp, 27 predicted proteins | sample 1965821 | NCBI WGS metagenome assembly UMIO01 (sample SAMEA4836127, study PRJEB28245) | human gut metagenome | biome: gut microbiome; material: fecal sample | place: Denmark | collected 2008
CAGCACGGTTTCCCCTTCCGAAAGTTCCAGGGCCGTGAGCCCCGTCTCCTGCATCAGCCTTGCCAAACTCTCAATGGCCTTTACATCCATGTTTCTTCCTCCTTCTGCCGCCCGGCCCCAGGGGCCAAGCGGGATCAAGACATTTTCCCGGGACCTTTTCCGGGGCCCTTATTCCACCGGACGGAACGCCAGGTAGGCGTTGTGGCCGCCAAAGCCCAAAGACGCGGAAAGGGCCAGATCGATCTGGGCTTTCCGGGCGGTGTTGGGCACATAGTCCAGGTCGCACTCCGGATCCGGCTCCTGATAGCCGATGGTGGGAGGCACAATACCCTCTTTCACCGCCAGGGTGCTGGCAATGGCTTCCACGGCTCCTGCCGCGCCCAGCATATGGCCGGTCATGGACTTGGTGGAGCTGATCATGCACTGCCGTGCCGCCTCTTCTCCCAGACCTGCCTTGATGGCCTTGGTCTCGCAGGCGTCGTTCAAGGGAGTGCTGGTGCCGTGGGCGTTGATGTACAATTTGGAGGGATCCTCACAGCCGCCGGCCTCCTCCAGGGCCATCTTCAAAGCGGCGGCGCCGCCCAACCCTTCCGGATGGGGGGCGGTGATATGATGGGCGTCGCAGGTGACGCCGTAACCGCAGATTTCCGCGTAGATCTTGGCGCCCCGGGCTTTGGCGTGCTCGTACTCCTCCAGCATCAGCGCTCCGGCGCCCTCGCCCATGACAAAGCCGTTGCGGCGGGCGTCAAAGGGGACACAGGCCGCGGCGGGATCCTCGGTGGTGGAAAGGGCTTTCATGTTGGAAAAGCCCGCCACGCCGATGGGGATAATGGCTGCTTCCGCGCCGCCGGAAAGCACCGCGTCCAGATAGCCGTGCTTGATGGCCCGGTAGGCCTCACCCAGCGTGTTGTTGCTGGTGGCGCAGGCAGTGACCACGGGAATGGATGCGCCCTGGAAATTGTACTTGATGGCAATGAGGCCGCCGGCCATGTTGATGATCATGCCGGGCACAAAGAAGGGGGACACCCGGCGGGGGCCCTTCTCCATGAGGATCTTCTGCTCCTCGGCAAAGGTGCTCATGCCGCCGATGCCGGAACCGAAATAGGTGCCGATCCGCTGGGGCGGCAAGGTGCCCTGGATGCCGCTTTCCTCCACGGCCTGGGTGGCAGCCGCCATGGCGTACTGGCAGAACAGGTCGTATTTGCGCAAATCAGATTTTTCCATGTATTGCAGGGGGTCAAAGTCCTTGACCTCGCCGGCCACCTTGACCTTGTAGGCCTCGGTGTCGAACCGGGTGATGGGGCCGATGCCGCATTTGCCGTTTTTCAGGCTTTCCCAGAAGGTGGGCACGTCGTTGCCGATGGGGGTAACGCAGCCCATGCCGGTGATGACTACTCTTCTCATATGGCCAGCCCTCCGTCTACCCGAATGGTCTCCCCGGTGATGTAGTCACTTTCGGGGGAAGCCAGGAACAGGGCCACGTTGGCCACGTCGTCGGGGGTGCCCATCTTCCGCATGGGAACCTGCATCAGCAGGGGGTTGTCCTCCTTGATGTCCTTGGTCATGGCAGTCTCGATAAATCCGGGAGCGATGCAGTTGCAGCAGACGCCCCGGCTGCCCAGCTCTTTGGCCACAGACTTGCTCAGGCCGATGAGCCCCGCCTTGGAGGCGGCATAGTTGACCTGGCCCACGTTGCCCACCAAGCCCGCGATGGAGCTGATGTTGATGATCTTCCCGTAGCGCTTGCGCATAAAGTCACGGTAGCAGGCCCGGATCATGTGGAAGGCGCCCTTCAGGTTGATGTCCAGCACCATGTCGTAGTCCGCGTCCTTCATGGAGACCATCAGGCCGTCCCGGGTGACGCCGGCGTTGTTCACCAGAATATCCACCTTGCCCAGGTCCTTCTTCACGGCTTCCACCGTTTCCTCCACGGTCTTTTCGTCCCGCACGTCGCAGGCATAGCAGGCCGCTCTCCGGCCCATGGCCCGGATCTCCTCACAAACCTCCTGGGCGGATTCCTCCGGCCCCACATAGATCACGGCCACGTCCGCGCCGTTTTCCGCCAGCTTCAGGGCAATGGCTTTGCCCAGCCCCTGAGAAGCGCCGGTTACCAGCGCAATCTTTCCTTCCAGCTTCATGTGTTTTAAACCTCCTGTCCGTCCCTTTTCCCTCACAGGACGGCTTCCTTCTTTGGTAGTTTCCATTGGGATGTATGTGATCTCCTTCCGGCGCTCCCCGGCCCTTTTCCGGTCTCCTGCACCCCGAAAGGAGGATTCCCCGAAAGGGCTCAGCCTTCCAATGCTTCCAGCACGGCCTTCACGCCGGCTTCGTCCTGGACGCTGAAGGTCTTAACGCCTTTGGCGGTCTTGCGGATCAGCCCGCAGAGGGTTTTTCCGGGGCCGCACTCGATGAAGGTGTCCACGCCCAGCTCCACCAGGCGTTCCACCGTCTCCTGCCAGCGCACGGGATTCTTCACCTGCTGGGTCAGAAGTTCCTTGGCGGTGTGGTCATAGGGCTGGGCGGTGTAGTTTGCATACACCGGCACCCGAGCCTCAGAGAGCTCCATGGGCTCCAGCACCTGAGCCAAAGTCTGGGAGGCGCTCTCCATAAAGGGGGAGTGGAACCCGCCGCTGACCGCCAGCATCTTGGCCCGGCCGCCGGCCTCTTCCACCTTCTGGCAGAAGGCCTCGATCTGGGATTTCTCCCCGGCGCACACCAACTGTCCGGGGCAGTTGTAGTTTACGGGCCAAACCTTTTCAAACCCGGCGCACAGCTCTTCCACCTGCTGGTTGGAGAGTTTCAGCACGGCGGCCATGGAACCGGGATTTTCCTCCCCGGCCTTCTGCATGGCTTCCGCCCGCTTGCACACAAAAGAGAACCCCTGGTCCTCCGAAAACACGCCGGCAAAGGTCAGGGCAGCAATCTCCCCCAGGGAGAAGCCCGCCACATAGTCGGGATGGACCCCCGCCTCTTCCAGGGCCTTGGCGGCCGCCAGGTCCACGCAGTACAGGCAGGGCTGGGTGTTCTTGGTGATGGACAATTCCTCCGCGGTGCCCGTAAAGCACTGCTGAGAGGTGCCGGGACGCTGGACATCGGCGGCGTCAAAGACCCCTTTGGCGGCGGGGCTTGTCTCGTAGAGGGACTGTCCCATGCCGCTGTACTGGGCTCCCTGGCCCGCGAAAACAAAGGCTACTTTACCCATTTGTCGGCTCCTTTCAGCACTTCCTCCGCCTGCTGGAACATCTCCTGGATAATCTCCGCCGCGGGCTGCTCTTTATGGATCATGCCGGAAATCTGGCCAGCCAGGAAGTCGCCGGTCTTCTCATCGCCTTCCACGGCAGCCCGGTACAGGGCGCCCCGGCCCAGCTGCTCCAGCTCCTCGTCGGAAATCTGGCTGTATTCGGCCTTGGCATATTCCTTGGCAAACTGGTTTTTGATCTGCCGCACCGGATGGCCCAGCCGCTTGCCGGTGACCATGGTGGCAATATCGTTTGCTTTCAGCACTTTTTTCTTGTAGTTGGGATGAACCCCGCACTCTTCGGCCACCAGGAACCGGGTGCCCACCTGGACGCCCACGGCACCCAGCATAAAGGCCGCCGCAATGCCCCGGCCGTCGCCGATGCCGCCTGCCGCCAACACGGGCAGGTTGGTGGCGTCCACCACCTGGGGAACCAGAACCATGGTGGTCAGGTCTCCCACATGGCCGCCGGATTCTCCGCCTTCCGCGATGATGGCCGCGGCTCCCGCCTTGGTCACCAGACGGGCCATGGCAACGGAAGCCACCACGGGCACCACCTTGATTCCCGCTTCCAGCCACATGGGCATGTACCGGGAGGGGTTGCCGGCGCCGGTGGTCACCACAGGCACCTTTTCCTCCGCCACCAGCTTGGCCACCTCTTCCGCAAAGGGAGACATGAGCATGATGTTCACGCCGAAGGGCTTATCGGTCAGGCTCCGGGCCAGATCGATCTGCTTTTTCAGATACTCCGCGTTGGCGTTCATAGCGGAGATGATGCCCAGGCCGCCGCCGTTGGACACGGCTGCCGCCAGCTTGCCGTCGGAAATCCAGGCCATACCGCCCTGGAAAATGGGATATTCGATGCCCAGAAGGTCGCAGATGGGCGTTTTAATCATAGGGCTTCAATCCTTTCTAAAATACTTTCTTGCTTCTATGTAATCAAGGCGGGCATGCCCCGCCAAGTAATTTTCTCACCAACGGACCACACAGGCCGCCGTGGAAAGCCCCCCGCCAAAGGCGGTGAGCACCACATAATCCCCCCGCTGGAGGATCCCCTGGCGGTTGGCCTCATCCAGCAGGATGGGCTCGCTGGCAGAGGAGGTGTTGCCGTAGCGGTCAATATTCATGAGGAATTTCTCCGGGGCGATCTCCGGGATGCGCCGCCGGGCCTCGTTGATGATCCGATAGTTTGCCTGGTGGGGAATGACCGCCTTCACCTGATCTCCGGTGATCCCGGCCTGCTCCATCACCAGCCGCACATCCCGGACCATGGAGGTCACAGCAAACTTGTAGGTTTCCTGACCCGCCATAAAGACACAGTTTTTCTTCAGTTGGTTCTCATAGAAGGGGGAGTTGTCCCACTTGGTGGGAATGGAAATCACATCCTCGCCGCCCTTGGTGCTCAAAGTGGAGGAAAGGTATCCGTCCCCTTCGCCCAGCACCGCAGCTCCTGCCCCGTCTCCAAAAATGACGCAGGTGCTCCGGTCCGTCCAATCGATCAGGCCGCTCATGCGCTCGGAACTGACTACCAGCACCTTTTTCACGGTCTTCCGGACAAAGAATCCGTCCGCCACGTCCAGGGCAAACAGGAACCCGGGACAGGCCACGTTCATGTCAAAGCAGGGGCAATGGGCCCCGATCCGGTTCTGCACCATGCCCGCCAGTCCGGGGGAGATGGTGTCCGCGCTGATGGTGGCGCCAATGATCAGGTCCAGCTCCTCCGGGGCCACTCCGGCGTTTTCCAGAGCCGCCAGGGCCGCGGCTACGCCCATGTCCGTGTTGCTCTCGGTGGTGCACACGCGGCGCTCTTTGACGCCCACCCGTTTCGTGATCCACTCGTCCGAAGTCTCCACCATGTGGGAAAGGTCCTCGTTGGTGACGATCTTTTCCGGCGTAAAGCTGCCCGTACCCAGAATCTGAAAGCTCATGTCTCGATCCCCCGTCATATTACTTGTTTTTTCGTGCTGTTTCGGCCCGGTTTTCGCCAGTTTTTCCGGCATTTTTCCCGAGTATGCTTAACCCCTTTATTGTAATGGATTAGGGAGCATTTGTCAAATCACAAACCCCCCGTTGATCCCCAGAATCTGCCCGGTGACAAATGGATTCTCCAAAAGAAACGCCACCCCCTGGGCCACCTCCTCGGGAGTGCCGATCCGCTCCAGGGGCGTCTCCTCCCGAAGGGCCTCCCGGTCCTCCTGGGTCAGGTCCCCGTTCATGGGGGTGTCGATGACCCCCGGCGCCACGCAGTTGACCCGGATTCCCGAGGGGCCTTCCTCCTTGGCCAGAGCTTTGGTCAGGCCGATGACCCCTGCCTTGGCCGCAGAGTAGGCCGCTTCACAGGAAGCTCCCACCTGACCCCACATGGAGCTGACATTGACAATGGCTCCCCGCTTCTCCCGGATCATAGGGGGCAGAGCCCGCCGGCAGCACAGAAACACACTGGTCAGATCCGCATCCATCACCCGGCGCCAGTCCTCCAGGGTCAGGTCCGTAAAAAGGCCTTTGTGGGCCGTGCCTGCGTTGTTCACCAGACCCTCCAAAAATCCCAATTCCCCTTCCGCCTGAGCGAACAGGGCTTCCACCTGGTCTTCCCGGGTCAAATCAGCCTGGCAGGCCCAGGCCACTCCTCCCAGGGCGCCGATCTCCTTTACCAGAGCCAGAGCGCCTTCCCGGTTGCGGCAGTAGTGGGCCGCCACCCCCCAGCCCCGCCGGGCCAGCTCCAGGGCCACCGCCCGGCCAATGCCTCCGGAAGCCCCGGTCACCAACACGTTTTTCATGGGTTTGCCCCCCTTCTCAAAGTTCCATGTCGCCTTTGGCGTAAAAGATGGCTGCCAGGGCCGCCAGAGGCGCAGTTTCCGTCCGCAGGATTCTGGGCCCCAGAGTCAGGATCTTTCCCCCCAGGGAAGCGGCCAGCTCCGCCTCTTCCGGGGAAAATCCCCCTTCCGGACCCACAAACACAAAGAGCTTTTCCCCGGAAACTGCCACCGCCTCCCGAAGGCTTGCCTCTCCCCGCTCGTAGAAGAACAGCACATCCCCTTCCCGGGCGGCTGCTTCCAGGGCCTCCTTCAGGGACCGGGGCGGGGCCACCTGGGGGATTTTTCCCCGGCCGCTCTGCATGGCTGCTTCCCGGGCGATCTTCTGAAGGCGCTGGGTCTTTTTCCCGGCAGATTTCCCGTCCCAGCGGACCACGCACCGGGCGCTCTCCACCGGCCAGATTTCCGCTGCTCCCAGCTCCACGGATTTCTGCACCACCGTTTCCAGCTTGTCCCCCTTGGGAAGACACTGGCAAACCGTAACCCAAGTGTTGGGTTCTCCTCGGCTGGGGACGCCCTCTTCCACCCGGACCCAGGCCCCCTCTTCTTCACAGGACAGGATTACACAGGGATAGTCGGTCCCCTTTCCGTCACAGAGGGTCAATGCCTCCCCGGGGCGCATCCGCAGGGACCGGACCATGTGACGGCCGTCCTCTCCCCCTACAAAATATTCCCCTTGCGGCTTTTCCTCCACAAAAAACCTGGCCATGGCGTCCCACCTTTCTCCCGTTTCTCTGCTATGATTCTAGTGTTCGGGGGAGGGTTTGTCAACGGGTGGAACCCATCCCGGCCCCCTGTTTCCACTTTGTTGATGATTTTTTCTTCCCGCTATGCTATAATGTCTGTGAATCTCCCCCTGCCCCAGGGGAAGGGGGACGGCAGGGAAAGACTCCGGTTTGTCCCTGCCCGCAGTTTTGGGAGGGCGGGTTCCGCCCAGGAGGTGATCTGCCTGTGAAGCGTCATTGGGGAATTCGGCTGGCCGCGCTGGCCCTGGGGATTCTGGTCTGCCTGACTCAGGCAGGCTGCTCCTTTTCCGGCTTGGAAGCCCAAAACCTCATGTCCCCACCCAAGGCCAGCATGGATCAGCAGGGCATTTATGAGCTGCTCCAGGGGGACCGCCAGGAACTGACTTTTCTCTACCCCAAACGGGGAAATTACCGGTCCGCCATCATCATGCGGGACTGGTCGGGGGACGGAGTTTCCGACGCCATCGGATTTGTAGCCCTGGAAGAGGGCGGCGCGGAAGTGAACTTTTTGGAAAAAGAGGAGGATCAGTGGCGCTTGGCCGCTTCCTTTGTGAATACCGCCAACCAGGTGGACGTAGTGCTGTTCGGAGACCTGAACGGGGACGGCCGGGAGGATGTGCTCATCGGCTGGGGCAGCACCGCAGGCACCACGGGCCGTACCGCCACCGTATCCGCCTACCTGTATCAGGAGGGCAACGTGACCGAGCATTCCCTGAGCACTTACGGGGAATTGACGGTTACCGACTTTGATGGAGACGGCTCCTGGGAAGTGTTCACCGTGGACAAGTACCTGGCCGCCGAGGAAGAGGGAGGGGAATCCCTGCCGGCTCTGGCCCATGTGTTTTCCTGGGAGGAGAATTCCTTCCGGGAGGTGTACACCGCCAACGCGGACAACTCCATTTCCAGCTACTCCTCCATTCTGTTCGGGCAGCTGTCCCAGGACCGTTGGGGCGTGGTGCTGGACGGATCCAAGGCAGACGGCAGCATGACCACCCAGGTGTTTTACCTGGAAAATGGTCTGTTGAAAAACGGGCCTCCCGGGGTGAACACGGAAACGTATCAGAATCCCTTCTCTCGGCCCTCGGCAGCCACCTTTGTCTCCCAGGATATCAATGGGGACGGGCTGGTGGAGGTGCCGGTGGTGACCCAGCTGCCCTGCATTCCGGAACGGGTGTCTCTGGATTCCACCAGCTATCTGGTGGAGTGGAGCGTATTTCAGGCGCCGGGCGATGCTCGGACTGTGCTGCCGGCCTTGATGAACATGGGAGAAAATTACTGGTTCCGGCTGCCGGGACAGTTTTCCGGAAAAATATCCGCCTCCAACGACACCTCCAAGCGCACGGTGACCTACACCCAGGTGGTCACCGATGAGGAAGGCGTTCAGTTGTTGGGGTCCCCCCTGTTCGCCATCCGGGTGTTTACCCGGTCGGCCTGGGACAGCCGGGGAGAAACCAGCGGATTCCAATGGCTGGCGGAACGGGGAGACCTGGTGTATGGCATTCAGGCCCTTACCCAGGATCAGGGGACCCTGAACGCCATTGCCTTGATCCGCCAAAATTTCCACCTGATCGGGGAATGAAGCTCTCTGCCGGGTCCGGGCCGGATCCGGTGTGCCACAGAACAAGAGGAAAGGGGAAGGTTTTGATGAAAAAAATCCTTGTGGCCGAGGACGAACAGAATATTCGGGAATTTGTGGTCATCAACCTGGAACGGGCCGGATACCGGGCCTATGAAGCCGAAACCGGCGACCAGGCTTTGGCCCTTTACGAACAGGAAAACGGCAATTTTGACGTGGCCGTGCTGGACATTATGATGCCCGGGGACCACGATGGGCTGGCGGTCTGCAAGGAACTGCGGCGGCAAAATCCCTCCATTGGCATCATCCTGCTTTCCGCCCGAACCCAGGAAATGGACAAGGTCAGCGGCCTGATGATGGGGGCCGACGACTATGTGACAAAGCCCTTTTCTCCCTCGGAATTGGTGGCCCGGGTGGACGCCGTCTACCGGCGGGTAGCCCTGGCCGCGGAAAAACAGGAGGGCAGCCTCCGGGACGAGCTGGTCTCCGGGGAATTCTGCTTGAACCTGCGCAACCGCTCCTTCCTCAAAGGCAAACGGCCCATCGAATTGACCCAGGTGGAATTTCAGATTATGGAATACTTTTTCTCCCACCCCGGCGTGGCTCTGGCCCGGGGCGATATTCTCCGGCATGTGTGGGGAGCCAGCTATGTGGGAGAGGAAAAAATTGTGGACGTAAATATCCGCCGCCTGCGGATGAAAGTGGAGGAGGAACCCTCCAACCCCCAGCACATTGTCACCGTCTGGGGCTTGGGCTACCGCTGGGACGTGTAATGTAACACCCGGGAATGCTCTCCCCGGTGGGCCCGAAAAAAGGGCTGCCCGGAAGATTTTGGGGCCGGGACCATCCGGTCTCAGGAAAGGAGGAAGGGGGCCATGTTTGTCCACGGAATTTCCCGCCGCTGGCTGGTCAACACCATCGGCGCGGTCTTCGTGATCCTGACCATCTTCATCACCTCGCTGTCCCTGATGGTGAAAAGCTCCACCTACAACGGCATCGAACTGGCCCTGACCGGCCGGGCCGACGAGCTGTTAAACGTGCTTTCCAGCGGCTACAACACCTCCTCGGAGTTTACCGCCATCACCCGGGACTACATCGAAAACTTTCCCGACAAGAACAACATGGAAATCATGGCCCTGGACCAGCAGGGGCGGGTGTTCATCACCTCCACGGGCTTCGAACCCGACCAGGACCAGGAAATGCCCGATTACCAGGAAGCCCTCCAAAGCCTCAGCGATTCCGGCAAATGGGTGGGCAGGCTCAACACGGGAGAAAAGGTCATGGCCATCACCCGGGTGGTCCGGGACGATGCGGGCAGCCTGCTAGGCTCCATTCGGTACATGGTCTCCATGGAACGGGCCGACCAGCAGACCACCGTGGTCATTTTGGTGCTCATTGCCTCGGGGCTGTTCATCATGCTGCTGCTGACCCTTTCCGGCATGTATTTTATCCGCTCCATCGTCATCCCGGTCCGGCAGGTCAGCGCCAGTGCCAGGAAGATCGCCCAAGGGGACTTTGCCGTGCGCATTGACAAGGCCAAGGACGACGAAATCGGCCAGCTTTGCGACGCCATCAACGACATGGCCGGAGAACTGGGAGCCGCCGAACAGATGAAAAACGACTTTATCTCCTCGGTGTCCCACGAGCTGCGCACCCCCCTCACCGCCATCAAGGGCTGGGCGGAAACCCTCCAGGGAGGTGTGGATCGGGAAACCTCCGAAAAAGGCATGAACGTGATCATCCGGGAATCGGAACGGCTTTCGGGGCTGGTGGAGGAGCTGTTGGATTTTTCCCGGCTCCAAAATGGCCGCATGCGCCTGATCGTCTCCCGGCTGGACATTCTGGCGGAACTGGACGAGGCGGTGTACATGTTCACCGACCGGGCCCGCACCGAGCACAAAACCCTCCACTACGAGGAAACCCCCACTTTGCCCCCTGTGTACGGGGACGTGGACCGGCTCAGGCAGGTCTTTGTGAATATTCTGGATAACGCCCTGAAATACACCCAGTCCGGCGGGACCATCACCGTTCTGTCCCGAGGGGATATGGGATGGGTGCGGGTGATCATCTCCGACACCGGCTGCGGCATCCCCGCCGAACACCTGCCCAATGTGAAAAAGAAATTCTACAAGGCCAACCAGCTGGTCCGGGGTTCCGGCATCGGTCTGGCGGTGGCCGATGAAATCGTAGCCATGCACGGGGGCACCTTGGACATCCAAAGCGTGGAGGGCAAGGGCACCACCATCACCATTTCCCTGCCCACCTGCGCCTGTGTGGAGGAAAATCCCCAGCTGGTGGAAAACCCCGAAATTGTAAAATTCATTCAGGAAAGGAATTCCAACGCCTATGAGTAAAAAGATCACCACCATCGGAGGCCAGGCCCTGATGGAGGGCATCATGATGGTGGGCCCCAAACGCACCGTGGCCGCCTTCTGTGACGAACAGGGCAACATCTCCACCGAGGAAATCACCACCCCCCGTCTCACCCAATCCCATCCCATTTTGGGAAAACCCTTTCTCCGGGGCATCTTCGCCCTGATCGACTCCTTCCGCCTGGGCTACAAGGCCCTTTCCCTCTCTGCGGACAAGCTCACCCAAGGGGAGGAAGAGGAAGAGCTCACCGGTATCGACAAGTGGCTGTCCGATCACCTGGGAGAAAAAATGACCGAGGTCATCATGACGGTGGCTTCTATCCTGGGGGTGGCCCTGGCAGTGGTACTGTTCTTCTTCCTGCCCACCGTGCTCTTCAATCTGCTGGAATCTGCGGTGCCCGGCAACATCGCCAGCTGGCGCTCCCTCTTTGAAGGAGTGATCCGGGTGGGGCTTTTTGTGGCCTATGTGGGATTGATCGGCCAGGTGCCAGACATCAAGCGCACCTTCCAATACCACGGAGCCGAACACAAAACCATCTTCTGTTACGAAAACGACCTGCCCCTCACCGTGGAGAACGTGCGGATTCAGGGCCGGTTCCATCCCCGCTGCGGCACCAGCTTCCTGATCCTCATGCTGGTGCTGGGGATTATCGTGGGATTTTTCATCCCCTTCTCCAACCCCTTCCTGCGTACCTTTACCAAGATCTTGTGCATTCCCGTGATCATGAACGTGGGCTACGAGCTCCAAAAGGCCTGCGCCCGTCATGACAACTGGCTCTCCCGGGCCATTACCGCCCCCGGGCTTTGGATGCAGCGAATCACCGTCAAGGAGCCCGACGACAAGATGATCGAAGCGGCTATTGCCGCCATGGAAGCGGTGATCCCGGAAAACGGGGAGGACTTGATCCGGTGACGTATCGTCAGCTGTACTTGACTGCCCGGCGGCGTTTTCAGGAGGCGGGCATCGATTCTCCCGGCACCGACGCTGCCCTGCTTCTGGAGCACCGGTTCGGCCTTTCCCGTCCCGGCCTGGCCCTCCGAGGAGAAAAGTGCCCTTCTCCCGCCCAGGAAGAAGGATTTCTTCGAGATGTGACGGAGCGGGCTGCCCACCGGCCCCTTCAATACATTTTGGGAGAATGGGAATTTATGGGCCTTTCCCTGGCGGTGGGGGAAGGGGTGCTGGTGCCCCGGGAGGACACCGCCGTCCTGGTGGAAACTTTGGCCCAGGAGCTTGAGGGGATTTCCCACCCCCGAGGACTGGACCTTTGCGCCGGCACGGGGGCCGTGGCCCTGGGGCTTTTGACCCTGCTGCCGGAAAGCGCTCTTTCCTGCGTGGAGCTTTCCCAGGAGGCCTTTCCCTACCTGGAGGAAAACCTCCGGCGCTATGGGGAGGGCCGGGTGAAGACCCGGAGGGGAGATGTGCTCTCTCCTGAGCTGGCGGGAGAATTTGCCCCGGGAAGCCTGGATTTTCTCGCCTCCAATCCCCCCTATATCGAAACCGGGGAGCTTTCCACCCTCCAGCCGGAGGTTCAAAACGAGCCCTCCCTGGCCCTGGATGGGGGAGCCGACGGCCTGGTCTTTTACCGGGCAATCGCCCAGTTGTGGCTGCCCAAGGTAAAGCCCGGCGGCCTGGTTGCGGTGGAGATCGGGGAAACCCAAGGGGAATCCGTTTCCCAACTCTTTGCCCGGGCAGGGGTCACCGGCCTGGAAATCCACAAGGACTGGGCCAATCTGCCTCGGGTGGTTTCCGGCAGGATTCCCTCTCACCTTTCCTGAAACAGAAAAGCGTGCCCTTCCCTCTCGGGGGAAAGACACGCTTTTTGTATGGGTTTACGTGAATCAGGCTGTAATCTTCAGGACTCCCTGAGCCAGGGAGGTTCCGCCCTCTTCCAGGAACAGCTCCACATCTCCCGGCTCGGGGGTGAACTCCATGGCCAGGTTCCACAGGCCCAGCTCCTGCCACCCCAGGGAAAGGGTGCATTCCTTTTCCTCTCCGGCTTTCAGGAACACCTTGTGGTAGGCTTTCAGCTCTCGAACCCGGCGCACGGTGGTGGCCTGCACGTCGTGGATAAAGAGCTGAGGCACCCCGTAACCATCCCGGTCTCCGGTGTTTTTCAGGGTAAAGGTCACCTGTGCCCGTTTTCCGGCCCGGAGCTCCTCCAGGGAGATTTTCGCAGGGAAGCGCACCTGCTGTGCAGCAAACGTGGTGTAGGACAGGCCGAATCCGAAGGGATACAGGGCGGTATCCTGCTGATCCCGGTACTTCATGGGCACATAGGAGGACTTGGGATTGTAGTAGCAGGGCAGCTGTCCCACGCTCCGGGGCAAAGAGGCGGGAAGCCGTCCCGAGGGGCAGACCTTCCCCAGCAGGATCTCCGCCAGAGCCTGGCCGCCCCAGGGGCCGGGATAGAAGGAGTAGACCACCGCCTGGGCTTCTTGGCACAGCTGGGGAATGGCGTAGGGACGGCCGGCAATGACCACCGCCACCACAGGCTTGCCCGTTTGCAGCACCGCCCGGCACAGCTCCTCCTGGACACCGGGGAGAGTCAGGGTGGAGCAGTCCACCCCTTCGCCGCAGTCCATCTGGACTTCCCCGTCCATGATGGCGGCTCCATTGATGTCAAACCGGGCGCCTGCGAACCGGCTGGAGGAACCTCCCACCGCCAGGATCACCAGGTCGCTTTCCTGGGCCAGCTTCACCGCCGGGGCAATGCCGGAGGTGTCGTCCCCGCAGACGGGACAGCCGGGGGCATAGGCCACGGATCCTGCTCCCAGCTCTTGTTCCAGGCCCTGGAGCAAAGTGATGCCTTCCCCTTCCCGCAGCTGGGGCGTGTAGTCTCCCAGCTGGTTGTAAATGCTGTGGGCGTTGGGGCCGATCAGGGCAATCTTCTTTCCCTGAGCCGCCAGAGGCAAAATCCCCTGGCTGTTTTTCAGCAGCACCGCCCCCTGGCGGGCCAGCTCCAGACTCTGGGGATACTGTTCTCCGGAGAAGACTTCCGGCTCTTCTTCCGGCAGGTAAGGATGCTCAAAAAGCCCCTGACGGAATTTCAGCTCCAGCACCCGGAGCACGGCTCGGTCCAGCTCCTCTTCTGCCACCAGGCCCTGTTCCACCGCTTCCTCCAAATGGGAGAAACCCTGGTCCCACAGGCTGATGTCCACCCCAGACTGCAAAGCCAAAGCCCCGGAGGCGGCGGAGGACCCTGTCAGGTTGTCCAGCCGGTCAATGGCGGTACCGTCGGCCATGACGGCACCGGTAAAGCCCAATTCCTCCCGGAGCACATGCTTCAAGAGGGTTTCGTTGGCGTGGCAGTAGACGCCGTCGATTTCGTTGTAGGCGGCCATGACCCCTTCCACACCTGCCTCACAACAGGCCTTCATGGGGGGCAGATGAATTTCCCGCAGCTCCCGGGGCCCGATCCGGGCGGCGCTGGCGTTGACGCCTCCGGTGGTCTCCCCTTGGGCGCAGAAATGCTTGGCCACCACGGGCACCCCTTCCTCCTGGCATCCGGTCACCGCCGCCTTGGCCAAGGTGGCGCAGAGATAGGGGTCCTCGGAGTAGCACTCCTCGCTGCGGCCCCACCGGGGATCCCGAAGCACGTCCAGCATGGAGATCAGGGCGTAGTCCACCCCCAACTCCTTCAGCTGACGGCCGCAGACCTGATAGGCTTCCCGGGTAAGCTCCGGATTCCAGGCGGCGCCCACGCCCAGGTTCACCGGCAGAAGATACCCGTCCAGGGCCTGATGGCCGTGGGGACATTCGGTGCTCATGAGCATGGGGATTCCCAGTCGGGAATGGTCCAGCACATACTTCTGGGCCAGATTATAGGCCCGCTTCATGTGGATACCCCACAGGCCGTTGGAAAAATCCTTCTGGGACCAGGGATCCGCCCGGTACAGGCCGTAAAGCACCCCCAGGCCTCCGTACTTTTCCACTTCCTCCCGGAATTCTGTGGAAAGCCGGATCTCGCCCCCTTCCCGGGTATAGGCGGCGAACCCGTACAGCCGCTGGTTGACTTGTCCCACCTTTTCCCGAAGGGTCATCCGGGAAAGCAAATCTTCCGCCCGCTCCCGAGGGGATCTGGCAGCATCTTGATACAGCATGGAAAACTCCTCCTGACACTCTTGTAATGCTCCTATCTTACCCCGGAACCTGGTTTGGCGCAAGGCGGTATTTGTGAAACAACTTTCAATTTTTCCTTTCCACCTGCCTGGGGCACCTTTTCCCCCACAGTAAGAAGAAAAAAGGATGCCTCCCGGTTTGTTCCGGGAAGCATCCAGCATGGGAAGAAAACGTTTCCGCTTCTTCCCCTCTGTTCGGTTTTTGGGGGTGCTCTTTCAAGGCAGCAGCCCCTTTTTCTCCGTTAACCGCAGGCGGCGGTGAATTCCGTGAACACCCGGTTGTGGGTTTCCACGGCTTCGGCGGAGATGTTTTCGATCATCTCCATGTTCTCCATGTCGATGTCCGAAGGCAGCGTCAGGAAATCCCGATACTCCTCAGAAATATATTCCTCTGCTGCCAGATTGGTGCAGTAGTAGCCCAAATACTTGAAACACTGGGCGGCAATTTCCGGATCCAGAATATAGTCCATAAAGGCGTAGGCCGCATCCGGGTTGGGAGCGTCCGAGGGGATGAACTGGCCCATGATTCCAAAGCCGATGCCCTCCTTGGGGAACACCACCTTCAAATCCGGGTTGGCCATTTTGGCCATGGTCACCTGGGAGGTGTACAGCACCGCTGCCCCTACCTCTCCCGAAAGCAGGTCATCCTGGGTGTTGTCGTCCTTGATCAGCCGGATGTTGGGGGCCAGCTCCAGCAGCTTGTCCCCGGCCGCCTCGATGGTGGCGATGTCCTCGGTGTTGTAGCTTTCTCCCAGCACCTTCAGAGCCATGCCATCGATGACCCGGTAGCTGTTGATGATGCCCACATTGTCCCGAAGGCTCTCGTCCCACAGGTCCGCGTAGCCCTGAATCTCCACATCTACCAGGGAAGGATCATAGACAATGGTCTGCACCCCGGCTCCGTAGGGCACCGTGTACTCATCCTGGGGATCGAAAAACTGCCCCTGATACACGGGATTGATGTTGCCGTAATTTTCCAATTTTTCTGTATCCAGCTTCTGGGCCAGGCCTTCGGCGATCACCGTCTCGATGATGTAGTCGTCGGCGATGACCAGGTCGTAGTCGCCTCCCTTGGCGGCTTCCAGCTTGGCCAGCATGGTTTCGTCGTAGTCAAAGTTGGCGTAGTTGATCTGGATGCCCGTCTTCTCGGTAAAACCGTCCAGCACCTCCTGAGGGAACATTCCCTCCCAGGTGTAGAGCACCAGTTCCCCCTTGTCCCCCTGAGAGGAGCTGCATCCCGCCAGGGATGCCACCAGCAGCGTCACTGCCAGAACTGCGGCGAGGATTTTTTTCATGTTTCGGTCACGTCCTTTCCTGAATCTCTTTTTTTAGGCGTCCTGCCCAGGAACGCGGCCAAGCCGCACAGGAGCAGGGTCGCCACAAACAACAACGTGCAAAGGGCGTTGATCTTGGGGGTGACCCCCGTCTTCAACTGGGTATAGATTTTCACCGGCAGGGTGTTGGTATCCACCCCGGTGACAAAAACGCTGATGATCACGTCATCCATACTCATGGCAAAGGACAACAGCATCCCCGACAGAATGGCGGGAAACACCAGCGGCAGGGTGATGTCGAAAAATACTCGGATCCGGGAGGCACCCAGATCCAGGGCAGCCTCGGCCAGACTCTTGTCCATGCCTACCAGCCGGGCCTTCACCAGCATAAACACATAGGGAATGCAGAAGGCCGTGTGGGCGATGACCAGGGTCCCCATGCCGAAGGGCAGGCCGATCAGGGAAAAGAAGGCCATAAACACCATGCCCAGGATGATCTCCGGGATCATGATGGGAAAAGTGGAAATGTACTCCACCGCTCCCTGGAGAGGCACATGGACCCGGCTCATGCCGTAGGCCCCCAAAGTGCCGATCACCCCGGCGGACAAACTGCTCAGAACTCCCAGTACAATGGAATTCCACAATGCCTCAAACAGCGCCTCATCCTGAAACAGCTCCCCGTACCACTTCAGGGAAAACCCTGCCCACACGGAGCTAATCTTGCTCTCGTTGAAGGAATAGAGGATCACCAGCAGGATGGGCACATACATCAGCGCCAGCACAAGCCCCAAATAGAGGTTGGGCAATTTTGTGCGGTTTTTCATCAGCGTTCCTTCTTTCTCCCCGAATCTTTTTTCTCACAGCCAGGCCTTTCCGGGGATTTCTCCCCTGGTGCCTGTTTTTTGGGCTCTCCCTTATACCAATCCTTCCAGGTCCTTGACTCCGGACAGCTTCCGGTACAGGAAGATGATCAAAGTGGTCAGCAGCATGAGCACCACGGAAAGGGCCGCTGCAAAGGGCCAGTTGTGGGCCTTCATCAACTGGGTCTGGATCAGGTTGCCCACCAGCACCACCTTGTTGCCGCCCAGAATGTCCGCAATGAAGAACAGCCCCATGCTGGGCACAAAGGTGAGCACCACTCCGGACAAAAGTCCGGGCAAAGTCAGTTTCAGGCTCACGGTGAGGAAAGCCTTCCAGGGGGACGCCCCCAGGTCCCGGGCCGCCTCCACCAAACTGAAATCCAGCTTCTCCGCGCTGGAATACACGGCAAAAATCATAAAGGGCAGCAGCGCATACACCATGCCCACCACCACGGCCGGGTAGGTGTACAGCACCTTCAGGGGGCCGTCGGTCAGGTGAAGGGCCATGAGCATCTGGTCAAAGACTCCCCCTGCCCGGAAAATGATGATCCACCCGTACAGACGGATCAGGGAACTGGTCCAGAAGGGGATCATCAGCAGCAGCATGACCCGCCGCTTCCACTTGGCGGTGAGCTTTGCCATAAAGTAGCCCATGGGGTAGCCGATGGCAATGACCAGCAGGGTGGTCACCACCGCCAGTTTCAAGGACTCCCAGAAGGTCTCCAAATATACCGGTTCCCCAATGTCCCGGTAATTTTCCAGGGTAAACTCCGGCAGCACGCCCCAGGTCTCCGCCCGGGTCATAAAGCTGAGCACCACCATGTACACCAGGGGCCCTACGAGAAACAGCAGGGTAAAGAGATAGAGCGGCACCAGGGTCAGGGCTTCTCTGTTCCCCTTCCGTTTTGGGGAGGACATGGATTTCTTCATGACTTCCCCTCCTGTTCCAGATCCACCGGACAGGCATGGTCCGGCTCCCAGCTCAGCTTCACCCTGTCTCCGGGAGCCAGTTCGGAATCGATGCCGTGACGGCTGCAAATAAACTCCTCTTTTCCGGAAAGCTCCACGGCAATCCGCAGCATCCCGCCGGAAAAGCTCTTTTCCTTCACCAGTCCTTCCAACCCGGGACCGGGAGAGTTACGGGCCACCTGGGCCTGTTCACCCCGCACCGCCAAGGTCACCGGATCCCCGGGAACAAACACATGGCCCCGGCTTTGGAAGGAAATCTTCCCATCGGGCCGGGTCATGGTCACAAGCTCCCCTTCCACCCGGTCCACGGTGCCTTTGACAATGTTGGCCGTACCTACAAATCGGGCCACATAAGCGGTTTTGGGGAAATCGTACACCTGGGCGGGTGTGCCGATCTGCTCAAACCGGCCGTCCTTCATGACGGCAATCCGGTCGGACATGTTCAGTGCTTCCTCCTGGTCGTGGGTGATGTAGATGAAGGTAATGCCCAATTTCTTTTGCAGGCGCTTCAACTCCTGCTGCATCTGCCGGCGCAGCTGCAAATCCAACGCGCCCAGAGGCTCGTCCAGCAAAAGGAGCTTGGGGTGGTTGATCAGGGAACGGGCAATGGCCACCCGCTGCTTCTGACCGCCGGACAGCTCCGAGGGCTTCCGCTTCTCGAAACCGGAAAGCTGGACCAGCTCCAGCATTTTGCCCACTTCCTCCCGGATTTCCCCTTTGGGCCTCCGGCGGATCTTCAGGGCATAACCGATATTCTGTTCCACCGTCATGTGGGGGAACAGGGCGTAGTTTTGAAATACCGTATTCACGTCCCGGCGATTGGGTTCCGCCTGGGTCATATCCCGGCCTTCCAGCAGCACCCGGCCCTGGTCCGGGGTTTCCAGCCCGGCGATGATCCGCAGGGTGGTGGTTTTGCCGCAGCCCGAAGACCCCAGCAGGGTGATAAACTCCCCCTGGGCCGCTTGGAGGTCGATGCCCTGAAGCACCGGTACGCCTCCAAAACTCTTGTGGATCCCCTCTAGCCGCAAGATAGTTTCGCTCAAAATGGACCGACCTTTCCCGGCGCTTTCCGCGCCTACCTGTTGAAAGTATACCGATTCGGTATATTTTCCTGTTTTTTGATTATACTGGCTCTCTCAGGCCTTGTCAAGGCGCAATCCAAAATCTGTGAACAGCCCCTTTTTCAGCCTGCAAAAAAGGAGCCGGTTTCCCACCGGCTCCCCTTATTCCATTTCTTGTTCCAGGTCCCCCAAAGCGGACCGGATTTCCTCGTATCCGTAGCCCAGCCGCTGGAGGGCGGCCAAAGCCCGGCGGCGGACTTTTTCGTCCTCCTTCCAGAGAGGATACCGTTTTTCCAGCACCCGGCGGATGTTCTCCCCGGCGTCCTCTTGGGACCCGAACCGGTCCAAAAGCTCCTCCAGCAGGTCCCCGCTGATGCCCTTGCGCAGCAGCTCCTGACGGACCCGGCGAGAACCGTATCCCTTTCGCTGAAACAGCTCTCGGGCGTAGGTTTCCCCAAAGGCCCGGTCATCCACCAGGCCGATCTCTTCCAGGTGGTCCACCGCCGCCTGGGCCGCCTCTCGGGACGCGGCGGTTCTGGCGATCTTTTCCGTCAGCTCCCGCTTGCTGTGGCTCCGGTGTTCCAACAGATACAGGGCTTTCTCCTTGGCCCGCCTGGCATCGGAACGCTCCACCAGTTCCTGAAGCTCCTCTTCCGTCAGCTGGTCCCCGGGACGAAGCCGGGAAAGGAGAAACACTTCCCGGTCAATCTTGGGCCCCTGCTCCCCGTCCAGATACAGCTGGATCAGGCTTTTCCGCCGGGGCTCTGCCGCCGTCAGCTCCATCAGTCGTCATCCACCGTGATGTCGATGCTCTTCTTAGCCGCCGCCTTATTGGCAGGAGCGGCTGCCGGAGCTCCCGCTCCCTGAGCGCCCTCTTCCCCCACAGGCAGCTCCACGGGCTTGGCTACCTCTCGAGACGCCGGCCGGCCGGGGATCTTATCGTAAAGCTTGTCCACGTTTTCCCGAACCTTGTCCTCGATCTCCTGGGCCATTTCCGGATGGGTGGCCAGGAATTCCTTGGAATTGTCACGGCCCTGGCCGATCCGCTCCCCGTTGTAGGAGAACCAGGCACCGCTCTTCTGGACGATCTCCAGTTTCACAGCAATGTCCAGCAGCTCTCCGGTCCGGGAAATGCCCGTGCCGTACATCACATCGAATTCCGCCGTGCGGAAGGGGGGAGCAATCTTGTTCTTCACCACTTTGGCCCGGGTCCGGGAACCGATGATCTCCGTGCCGCTCTTGATCACCTCCGCCTTGCGCACCTCAATGCGCACAGAGGAGTAGAACTTCAGGGCCCGGCCGCCGGGGGTGACTTCCGGGTTGCCGTAGATGACCCCCACCTTTTCCCGCAGCTGGTTGATGAAGATGGCCACACAGTTGGACTTGGAAATGGCACCGGCCAATTTCCGCAGGGCCTGGCTCATGAGCCGGGCCTGCAGGCCCACATGGGAATCTCCCATTTCCCCCTCAATTTCCGCCCGGGGCACCAGGGCCGCCACCGAGTCCACCACGATCACGTCGATGGCGTTGGAACGCACCAGGGCCTCGGTGATCTCCAGGGCCTGCTCGCCGGTATCCGGCTGGCTCACCAGCAGGCTGTCCACATCCACCCCCAGGTTTCCCGCATACACGGGATCCAGGGCGTGTTCCACGTCGATAAAGGCGGCGTTGCCTCCCCGTTTCTGCCCCTCTGCGATGCAGTGGAGAGCCAGGGTGGTTTTACCGGAGGACTCGGGCCCGTAAATCTCCACGATCCGGCCCCGGGGCAGTCCGCCGATGCCCAAGGCCATGTCCAGGGAGAGGCTCCCGGTGGGAATGGCCTCCACATTCAGGGCGGAATCCTGTCCCAGCCGCATGACGGCCCCTTCCCCAAACTGCTTTTTAATCTGGGCCAGGGCCGTTTCCAGGGCCTTGGCTTTTTCCTCGGCTCCGCCGCTGGCCTTGGCGCTCACCGGCGTCCGTTTGCTTTCCGCCATATCGATAACCTCCTGTGAAGTTTCATTTCTGCCCTTTATTATAAAAGAATCCCCGGGGAAAAGCAATGGGTTTCAGGGAAATTTTCGAACAAATGTTTATATCAACGGTACTCTCCCCGGAGTTCCGCCTGGTCCGGCTCCTGAAACAGGGCAGCCCATTCCTCCAGGTCCTCCCGGGTGATGGTCTGGAACACGTCGTTCCGATCCTCCCGGTTCCGGGCCTCCAACCGCCGCCAAAGCTCCTCCACCGGCGCGTGGACATACCGGATGGCGAACCCTGCTCCCAAGGCCACGGCCTCCCGGTATTTTTCCTCCCGCTGGCTTTTGGCCCAAAAACCGTAATCCAAAATCACGCTGACACCCCGGGACAGCAGCTGCTTTCCCAGGCTCCACATGAGCTCCTCCACCCGGTCGTGGCGGCTGTCGTGGAGGGCGTGCTGGGCCGGGTCGTGAAAATCGTTGCCAAAGAGGAACAGGTGCCACTCATCCGGAGTGAACCGGATGGCCCCTGTCTCCTCCTCCAACTGCCGGGCCGCGGTGGTTTTCCCGGCCCCGGGCAGGCCCACCATCAAGGTGAGAATGGGTTTTTCCTGCATGTCAAGATTCCTCCTTCCAAAGGTTTTCCTGGGGCACAAGGCCTTGGGGGGTCAGCTGGTACAGGGTGGAGCACACCTCCCCCATGTATTTCCGGTCGTGGGACACACTGACAATGCAGCCCGGAAAGTCCCGGAGAATCTCCCGGATCACCGGGCCGGACAGGGGACTGAAGTTCCGGGTGGGCTCGTCCAGAATCAGCACGTTGTTGCCGTCCAAGATCATCTTCAGGAAAAACAGCTTTGCCTTTTGTCCCCCCGACAATTCCCGGATGGTGTGACCCTGTTCCTCCGGGGTGTACTTCATACTGCCCAGATACGTCTTCACCCGGGTCAATTCCTCTTTTTCCCCGGTCTTGGCCAGAAATTCCACCGGGGTCAGGGACTGGTCCACGGTTTCCCCATAATCCTGGGGCATATAGGCCGCCCGCAGATCCCGCCGGGGCAGCAATGCTGCCGCCACCTGCCGCAGCAGGGTGGTTTTCCCCGCTCCGTTTCGCCCGATGATACACACATGCTCCGGTCCCCGGACATACAGCCGAAGATTCTCCGCCAAGAGCCCTTCCTCCGTTTCCAGCCGAGGCAAAGTCAAATCCAGCACAGTCTTTCCGCCGGGCACCTGGGTGTCCTCCCCAAATCCCACCAGAATGGCCTCTTCGCTGTCCGGAAATTCGGTCATGTCCTCCCGCTCCCGGTCAAACCGGTGCTCCATGGACTTGACCGCCTTCATCTTCTTTTTCAGCATCTTGCCCACATGGTCCCGCTGGGAATAGGCAATGTTGTCCAGGCTGTGCTGAACCTTCTGCTCGATGCGCCGCAGCCGTTCCTGCTGCTTTTTGTCCTCCTCCCGTTCCTTCCGGGCCATCTGCTCCTGATGGGCAAACTTTTGCAGCCGCTCCTCCACATACTGCCGGTACCCCATCCGAGCCACGGTCCACCGGGGCAGCGTCTTTCGCCGGAGCTGCTCCAGGTGAATGATCACGTTGGCCGTCCGCTCCAGAAGCACCTCATCGTGGGAAATAAACAACACCGGCTCCTGACAGGAACGGATCCACTCCTCCAGCCAGCTGAGAGTCTCCAGATCCAGGTCGTTGGAGGGTTCGTCCAGCAGGTAACAGTCGGGCTGGCGGAGGGTGAGCAGGGCCATCCGCAGTTTCACCTTTTCTCCGCCGGAAAAGGTCTTCAGGAGCCGGTCCGAGTAAAACCACTCCATGGGCATCCGCAGCTTTTTGGCCACTGCCGCCAACTCCCCGGGAGAGTGCTCCCAAAAGGTAGGTTCCTCACAGCAGAATTCGTACACCGTCTTTTCTCCCTCCTGGGGGGACAGTTCCTGGGACAGGTAGCCCAGAATCAACCCTTCCCGCTGGATGGTTCCGGTGTACTCCGCATAGTCCTCCACCAGGGCCGGATCGTACAGCAGCTTCAACAGGGTGGATTTGCCGTTGCCTTCCTCCCCAATGATGGCCGCCTTGTCCCCCGGATTCAGGGAAAAGGTGAAGTCCTTCAAAAGCTGGCGCAGGTCTTTCTTCATGGACAGATTCAGTCCGTGTATTTGTAGCATAGTCTCCTCCTTGACAGCAAAAGGGCCTGCTCCGTCGCCGGAACAGGCCCTTCATCCCCAAGGAAGTGCGTCGGGACGCATGTCGCCCCGTAAAAGGCCGCAGGTATCCCCCGCCGCCTTGTCAGGATGGGAATAAGCCATGGAACCGGCAGCACGGAACTGCCCCCGGGCTCTTGCCCGAAAGCTCTTTTCCGTCTTTCCGTCTTTCCAAAGCTTATACTAACATCCTTTCACTCCTTCACTGTCACTTCGCATCCTAGCATACCACGGCCACCACCCTTTGTCAACCAGCTTTCCAAAAAGGTGGAATCTGCCTGGAGTGCAACTCCCACAACTGCCCAGAGCGGGACTTCTCCCGGCAAAAGGGACAAAGCACCCGCCCCCGCGACTTGCCTGGAGTGCAGCCTTCTCGCGTCACGCTTGGATTGCAACCCCCGCGACCGCCCAGGACAGGGCTCCTCCCGGCAAAGGGGGCGAAGCACCCGCCCCGCGACTTGCCTGGAGTGCAACTCCCGCGCGGGTTTAGGATTCTTCGGCGGCTTCGGAGAGTTCTTTCTTGTACAGGTACTTTTCCACATCCTCCGCGATGTTCTGGGGAATCTTCCGATCCACCGGAAGCACCTTGGCGTTGGCCATTTCCTTGCTGAAGGCCAGGACGATTTCCGTGGTCTTTTGCAGCATCTCAGCGGAAAGGAAGGACAAGGTGTCGAACCGGTTGTGGATGTAGGCTGCGCCAGGAGCGCCGTCACGGCTGAAGTTCACCCCGGGAATTCCGCTGTCCGCAAAGGGAATGGAGTCGCTGGAATAGATGCCCTGCTTCACCTCGGCGGAGAACCCGTTGATCTTGGTGAAGTATTCCAGATAGGTGGAAAGCTTGTCCTCGGCAGTGGCGGTGATCCGGTCCACGCCCAGTACAGGACCCCCTACGTCCACGTTGATCATCAGCAGGTGGTCCTTCAGCTCGTCCTTGTGAGCCTTCACATAGGCCCAGCTGCCTTCCAGACCGATCTCCTCAGAGCCGTACCACATGAACTTCAGGGTCCGCTTGGGAGGATTCTCCTGGAAGTACCGGAGGATTTCCATGTTGATCACAGAACCGGCTCCGTTGTCGTAAACGCCCTTGGAGAAGGCCACAGAATCGTAATGGGCGCCGAAGGAGACAATCTGCTCCGGATGCTCCGTGCCCAGCACCGTGGCCACCACGTTGTGAGAGGTCCGCTCCTCGGTGTGACCCTTCAGGACAATCCGGGCCTTGCAGGCGCCCTTGCGGACCATGTCAATGGCATCCAGCACCCGGGTGTGGACCATGGGCACGTTGCCGAAAGCCCGCAGAGTCCGGCGCAGCTTCCGGGTGGCCAGGTCCGTTTCCTGCCGGTCGTCCCGGAGCTGGCCTTCCATGGTGACAATGCCTGCCACGCCCGCTTTGATCAGTTTCCGGAACAGGGGCACCCGCATAAAGCCGTTGACCAGGACAATCTTGCCCTTGGCGTCACTGAGATTTACATCGGTGGCGTTCTCCACATAGAGGAAGTCCGCGGTCAGGCCCTCTTCCGGGGTGTTCTCCGCGCACTGATACCCGGTGACAGGGTACTCCTGATGGAAGGGCTCCAGAATCTCCAGCTTGGCCTCCTCCACAATGCCCTGCTCGATTTCAAAGGGCTCAATGATGGCCGGCACACCCAAGGCGTCACACTCCGCCTTCAGAATTTGAGCCGCTTTCTCCTCCTCGGCAGATCCGGCAATCCGGGTAAATCCGATCTTTTCCAGCAGGTCCATTTCCCGCTTCCCACAAATTTCCATAATGGAATCCTCCTTTTGTACGTTTGATAAACGAAAGCCCAACGGCACTCCCACCGTTGGGCTGATCCTTTCTCCAGTATCTTACTCCTTTAGCCAGGTGAAGTCAAGGGCATGCCGGCAAGCATTTCTGTCAGCCATCCACATGCCACTCCACGCCGTTTGCGGTATCCTTCATCACCACATGGCGGGCAGCCAGTTCGTCCCGAATGGCATCGGCGGTGGCCCAGTCCTTGTTCTTCCGGGCTTCCGCTCGCTTTGCAATCAGGGCTTCAATCTCCTGGGTCTCCTGGGCAGAAAGCTCCTTCCCCTTGGGAGCCGCAGCCTTCTCTGCCGCTTCCAGCAGCCCCAAGGACAGCACTTGATCCAGATCCCCCACCAGATACCGCTTGGTGGCGTCGGAAAGATCCGCTTTCAGCAGATCGTACAGCACCGTCAAGCCCAGGGAAGTGTTCAGGTCATTGCCCAGGGCCTCCTTGAACTTCTCCTGGTAGGGCCGGGCAGCTTCCAGATCCGGCTCACCCTCCTTTTTCAGCCCGGCGATCCGAGTCACCAGCTTCTGATAAGCCTGGGCAGCGTTGTCCAGACTTTCAAAGGAGAAGGTCAAAGGCTTGCGGTAGTGGGACTGGAGGCAGAACAGACGGTACACCAGGGGATTATACCCCTTCTCCTCCAGGAGGGACACGGTGAGAAAGCCCCCTTTGGACTTGCTCATCTTGCCCCGGGCGTCGTTTAAGTGAAGCACATGGAACCAGTGCTTGCACCAGGGATGGCCCAGGTAGGCTTCACTCTGGGCGATCTCGTTGGTGTGATGGGGGAAGGCGTTGTCGATGCCGCCGCAGTGGAGATCCAGATACTCTCCCAAAAAGTGAACGCTGATAGCGGAGCACTCGATGTGCCAGCCGGGATACCCCAATCCCCAGGGGGACTCCCATTTCAGCTCCTGGTCATCGAACTTGGACTTGGTAAACCACAGCACAAAGTCGGTTTTATTCCGCTTGTTCTGGTCCTCCTCCACGCTGTCCCGCACGCCCACCGCCAGGTCTTCCCCGGTCTGGTTGCCGAAGACGTAGTAATTCTGGAGCTTGGAGGTGTCAAAGTACACATTGCCTCCCGCCTCGTAGGCGTAGCCCTTCTGGAGCAGCACTTCCACCATGTGGATAAAGTCATCCACCCGGCTGGTGGCGGGCACCACCGTATCGGGCTTGCGGATATTCAGCTTCTCGCAGTCCTGGAAAAAGGCGTCGGTGTAGAATTTAGCAATCTCCAGCACCGTCTTGTGCTCCCGGCGGGCGCCGGCCAGCATTTTATCCTCTCCGGTATCGGCGTCGCTGGACAGGTGTCCCACATCGGTGATGTTCATCACCCGGTCCACCTGATACCCTTCGTACCGGAGAAATTTCTCCAGCACGTCTTCCATCAGATAGCTGCGCAGGTTGCCGATGTGGGCATAGTGATACACCGTGGGACCGCAGGTGTACATTTTCACCTGTCCCGGGGTATGGGTGACAAAGGGTTCTTTCTTTTGGGTCAGCGTATTGTAAAGTTCCATTCTATTTCATCCTTTCTTCCGGGCCAGGCCCGGCATTCCCTGTTTCACTGCTGTGCGGAAGGGGTTTGCTGTCCTTCCAGGGCTTCCAGCCGCTGCTGGAGACGTTCCATCTCTCCCCGCATACGGCACAATTCCATAGACACCGGGTCCGCCACATGGATCTGATCCAGCTGGTCGCTGGCATGGCTGACCTTTTGTCCTCCGATGCGCACCACTCGGGCGGGCACTCCCACGGCAGTGGCGTTGGGGGGCACAGCGTCCAGCACCACAGCTCCCGCGGCAACCCGGGCGTTATCCCCTACGGTGAAGGGACCCAGCACCTTGGCTCCCGCTCCCACCAACACATTGTCCCCCAAGGTGGGATGGCGTTTCCCGTGGTCCTTACCGGTACCTCCCAGGGTCACGTTCTGGTACAAAGTGCAGTTGTCGCCGATCTGGGTGGTTTCCCCGATCACCACTCCCATGCCGTGGTCGATAAACAAGCCCCGGCCAATGGTGGCACCCGGGTGAATCTCGATGCCCGTTTTTTTCCGGGACCGCTGGGAAATCCATCGGGCCAGGAATTTCAGGTTGTGACGGTAACACCAGTTGGCTTTCCGGTGAGACCGGACCGCTTTAAATCCGGAATACAGGAAGAACACCTCCAACCGGGAACGGGCCGCAGGATCCCGCTCCATAACGGCGTCCAGGTCCTCCTTGAGTTTTCGAAACATGGCAGCCACTCCTTTCTCCCGGGACCCATGAAAAAACGCCCTCGCAGACGTGTGCACACATCTGCGAAGGCGATATAATTCTCTCGCGGTCCCACTTCGCTTTGGACTCTTGGGGATGATAACGGCTCCCGCCGGGCGGGTATTTCCCTCCGCCTGCTCCGGAACGCATTTCCCCGCCCTCAAACGGCAAGGGCTTGCAGCCGGTGACCCCTGCTCTCTGACGTCCGGGCGGACGGGTACTTCTTTCCTTCCGGCCAGGACCAGGCCTGGCCAGCGCCTTGTTCTCATTCGGTTTACGCCTATTATATGCGCTTTCCCTCCATTTGTAAACCCCCCCTACTTTCTTGAAAGAAAGTAGGCAAAGAACTTTTCCTTCGCGGGGACTTTTTCGTGCCAGGTCTTCCCTGAGTGGCCGCGATTGGTTATTTCATCTTTTGGGTTTTCCTTTATTCTACGCTTTTCCCGAGAGAATCCAGGCAAAGAACTTTTCCTTCGCGGGGTTTTTCTAGTGCCAAGGTTTCCCCGAGTGGCCGCGATTGGTTATTTCTTCTTTTGGAAAGAAAAAGGGGAGACACCTGTGTGCCTCCCCTGGATAGGTTGGATTCTATTTTTTAGAAGGTCAGCTGGGCCCCTGCTTCCTTGGAACGCTCCTTGCGGCGACGCTCCAACAGTGCCTCGATCTTCTCGTGGGGTTCGATCATGGCGGAAACGGACATATCGTGATTCAGGGCGGAGATAAAGTAGGCAATATACTTGGACACGTCCACCTCATAGAACCAAGGCCGATTCTTCAGCTCTTCCGTACGGTAGGTCAGGTTGGAGCCGAACACGCCGTCAATGAGCCCATCCTGATAGGCCTTGTCGAAGCTTGCCAGGCCGTTGGTGAAGATGGCGTAGGTGGCGTAGGCAAAAATCCGCTTGGCTTTCCGGGCCTTCAGGTTGTAGGCGATATCCAGCATGGATTCCCCGGAGGAAATGATGTCGTCGGAAACGAACACATCCTTGCCCTCCACGTCGGAACCCAGATACTCGTGAGCCACAATGGGGTTGCGGCCGTCCACCATCCGGGAATAATCCCGGCGCTTGTAGAACATGCCCAGCTCGCACCCCAGCACGGAGGCGTAGTACATGTTCCGGTTCAGGGCGCCTTCGTCGGGGCTGACCACCATGAAGGCATCCCGGTCGGTGGAGATGTCCGGGAAAGCCCGGAACATGGTCTTGAGCACCTGATAGGAAGGCATCAAGTTGTCAAAGCTCATCAGGGGCACGGCGTTTTGCACCCGGGGATCGTGGGCGTCGAAGGTGACCACGTTGGAAACTCCCATGTTCTGGAGCTCCTGCAGGGCAAAAGCGCAGTCCAGGGACTCCCGATAGCTTCTGCGATGCTGCCGGCCGCCGTACAGCAGGGGCATCACCACGTTGATTCGATGGGCCTTCCCCATGGCGGCCTGGATCAGCCGCTTGAGATCCTGGAAATGGTCGTCGGGAGACATGTGGTTTTCCTTGCCGAAGTACTTGTAGGTACAGCTGTAATTGCCCACGTCCACAATGATGTACAGGTCATAGCCCCGAACGGTGCTGTTGAGGATGCCCTTGCCGTCACCGGAAGAGAACCGGGGGCAGCTGCACCCGATCCGGAAGCTATCCACATTCATGCCCGCCTGATTGGCCCACCGCACCAGGTGAGACTCGATCTTCTGGGACAGTTCCTCCGCGCCCTCCATGGCCACAATGCCCAGAGGGGCTACGCGGTTTTCAGGGCTGAAAAAATACTGAGCCGATTGTTCCATAATCCAGCATTTCCTTTCTTTTCCCGATTTTGCTTTCGAAATCCATGCCGTCGGCGCGAGATTCGCGCCACCTTTCTTAATAAAATCTTAACATACAAATCGATGCGATTCTACAAAATTTTCTCGCTTTTTTTATTTTTGCCGTACCTGACAATTTTTTACCCCTTTTTTTGCCCACTTTTGTATTTCCCAGCGGGAAAAAAGGCCATCTTTCCCCCGATTACCGGTCTGTTTTCTTCTGCCGCACCAGCACCAGGCTGTCGTAAGGGGCCAGTTGGATCTCCTGCACCGGATTCTCTTCTCCCCAGAGAGTATACCCTTCCGGCAGGGAAATCTTCCGGGCTTCCTCGGAAAAATTCTGCAAAAATACATAGTCCCGGCTGTCGTCTTCCCGGAGACAGGCTTCCACCCCGTGGGGCAGATCCACCGGCAAAGCCCGACGAAGTTCCAGTTCTTTTTCCAGATTCCGGTAAAAATCCCTGTAAAAACCTTCCTCAGCCGGCGCAGCCAGGTAATAGGCCTTGCCTTTTCCAAACCGGTTCACCGTCAGGGCAGGTTCCCCCTGATAGAAATCCTCCCCATAAGTGCCCAGCACTTGGGCCCCTCTGGGATGGATCAAGGCGCACAGGTCCCGGAGAACATAGGACTTGCCTCCTTCCAGCACCAGGCTGTTCTGTTCCCCGTCCCACAGGGCATCCGTGTCCTCATGCCACAGGCCAAACACCTCCATGAGTCCATCCCCGGGCCAACCGCCCAGGAAGCACAGGTCATTTTCGTCCACCAGTCCCGTGTGGTAAGTGCCCACCAAGGTGCCTCCCTGCTCCACAAAGTCCCGGAGTTTTTTCCCAAACCCTGCCCGGAGCAGGTACAGCATGGGAGCGATCACCAGCCGGTACCCCTCCAGAGAGCACTCTTGGTCCACAATGTCCACCGGGATGCCCCACTCCCACAGAGCCTTATAATGGGACTTTACCTGCTCCCAGTAGTGAATGCCGCAATTCCGAGGGCCTGCGGCGTTTTCCAGAGCCCAGCGGTTTTCCGTATCCAATACCAGGGCCACCTGGGGATGGACTTGGCTTTCGTAGAGTCCGTCCAGCTCTTCCAAGCGTCTGCCCACCTGTGCCACATCCCGGAACACCCGGGTATCGCTTTTGCCGTAATGGTCCACCACCGCTCCGTGGAATTTCTCAAAGGAACCCCGGCTCTTGCGGAACTGGAAATACTGTACCGAGTTGGAGCCGTGGGCCACTGCCTGCATGCTGGAGGCCAGGTGAAGCCCCGGTTTCTTCATCTTAGAGACGGGCGTCCAGTTGGTGTAGCTGGGGGTGGACTCCATGAGCAGGAAGGGCTGACGCTTTAGGGAACGCATTCTGTCGTGCTCTAAAGCGAAGTCCATGGCCACCTGGGTATTGTCCCCGTTTCTCCATTGGGGATAGCTGTCCCAGGAAATTACGTCCAGAAGATCCTTGAACTTGAAGTAGTTGTAGTCCGGAAAATCGTACATGAAATTTGTGGTGACAGGAATGTCCGGATTTCCGGACTTTACCGCATCCCGTTCCAGTTTCATAAAATCACACACTTGATCTGTCACAAAACGCTTCCAGTCCAGGTTCAGCCCGTGGATGCTCATTTCTCCCCGGGGAACAGGAGCGTGGATTTGATCCCAGTCCGTGTAAGTGTGGCTCCAGAAGCCGGTCCACCAGCTGTGATTGAGCCGGTCCAAGGTGCCGTATTTTTCCCGAAGCCACCGTCGGAAGGCGGCCTGACACTGGGGACAATAGCACATGCCCCCGTATTCGTTGGACAGGTGCCACAAAATCACCCCGGGATGGCGGCCGAACCGCTGAGCCAGGGCCCGGTCTATGGCCTGGACCTTTTCCCGGTACAGGGGCGAAGTATAGCAGTGATTGTGGCGCTGGCCCGTCTCATCCCGGTGCAGGTCCGGCCCCACCCGGCGGATTTCCGGATACTTCTCGCTCATCCACACCGGCTTGGCACCGGAAGGGGTTGCCAGCACCGCAGTGATCCCCTGGGCAAAAAGCCGGTCCAGGATCTCCTCCAGCCAGTCAAATTCGTACCGGCCTTCCTCCGGTTCCAGTTTGGACCAGGCGAAAATCCCCACAGACACACAGTTGATGTGGGCTTCTTTCATCAGCCGGAGATCCTCTTTCAAAATGTCGGGGCGGTCCAGCCACTGGTCCGGATTGTAGTCTCCCCCGTGCAGTAAATGGGGATATTTAGGTGTCAAAATCACGGTCTATTCCTCCCTGAATTCCGGCACAGGCCGGAGCTTTGCCTTTATTGTACACGTTCCCCGGGAAATTGGAAAGGAAAAAAGAAAAAGGCTGCCGCGCAAACGGCAACCTTTTGGGAATCCCTTACATCTGGGGCTCTACCAGGTGGCAGGCCACATAATGGCCGGGAACGATTTCTTTCAGCTGAGGCTTGGACTCTTTGCACTTGTCGCAAGCCTGAGGGCAACGGCCGGCAAAGTTGCAGCCCTTGGGGGTATTGATGGGACTGGGCACGTCGCCGGAAATGATGATCCGCTTCTTCTGGGCTTCCTTGCTGGGATCCGGGATGGGCACCGCGGACAGCAGAGCCTTGGAATAGGGATGGAGGGTGTTCTGGTACAGCTCGTCGGAGCTTGCCAGCTCTACCACATTGCCCAGGTACATCACGGCAATCCGGTCGGAAATGTACTTGACGATGTTCAGGTCATGGGCGATGAACAGGTAGGTCAGGCCCAGACGCTCCTGAAGGTCCGCCAGCAGGTTGATCACCTGGGACTGGATGGACACGTCCAGAGCGGAAATGGGTTCGTCGCAGACGATGAACTCGGGCTCAATGGCCAGAGCTCGGGCAATGCCGATTCTCTGACGCTGACCGCCGGAAAATTCGTGGGGGAACCGGTTGGCGTGCTCCCGGTTCAGGCCTACCATCTCCAGCAATTCGTACACCCGCTCTTTGCGGCGCTTGTCGTCGTACATCTTGTGGATGACCATGCCCTCCTCAATGATGGAGGAAACGGTCATACGGGGATCCAGAGAGGCGTAGGGGTCCTGGAAGATGATCTGGGCCCGCTTGGAATAGTTGAAACGGTCTCCCGCGTGCTTCAGGTTGACTTCCTTGCCCTTGTAGGTCAGTTTGCCGGAGGTGGGGGTGTAAATGCCCATGGCCACCCGGCCCAGGGTGGACTTGCCGCAGCCGGACTCGCCCACCAGGCCCACGGTCTCGCCCTTGTGGATATCGAAGGTCACATGGTCCACGGCCTTCAGGGTGCCGCCGGATACCTTAAAGTATTTGCAGATGTCCTCCAGAGAAAGGAGCACTTCGTTGTTGTTAGTCGGCATTTTTCTCTCCCCTTTCTTCCGCGCTGGGACAGTCGGGATGGAGCAGCCAGCAGGAGGCCACATGGCCTTCGCCCACGGTGAATTCCGGAGGCTGTTCCTCCTGGCAGATCTTCATGCAATGGGTGCAGCGGGCGCCAAAGGCACAGCCCTTGGGCGGCGCCAGCAGATCGGGCGGGGTACCGGCAATGGATACCAGCCGCTCCTTCTTGTCCGCGTCCACGGAGGGCAGGCTCTTCAACAGAGCCTGGGTGTAGGGATGCTTGTTCCGGTAGAAGATGTCTTCCACAGAACCGGTCTCCACGATCTTACCAGCGTACATAACCGCCACACGGTCGGCCATGCCGGCCACAACGCCCAGGTCATGGGTGATCAGGATGATGGCCGTGTTGGT
>UMIO01026284.1_pt1 | contig 32105 bp, 9 predicted proteins | sample 1965821 | NCBI WGS metagenome assembly UMIO01 (sample SAMEA4836127, study PRJEB28245) | human gut metagenome | biome: gut microbiome; material: fecal sample | place: Denmark | collected 2008
GACGTAATCTTCGATATGCTATTCTTCATGGTCGTAATGAACTAATTCGTAAAAGTTATGAAAATCATAAATATGTTGATAAAGGTTTGCAACAACGTATTCGTGTTTCTATTATTAATGTTCCTGATGGTGACTTATATAATAGTCAAACTCTTGGACTTCCTGCAATTAAACGTACTAAACAAGAAGTTCCAAAGCCAGTTAGACTTATTAATAACTTACCTTTCCAATCAATTAGAACTACCGGACATTCTGGGATAGAAATACCTTTTGCTAAAGAAGCTAGTGCTAAGTTTTATCATTATCTTGCAGGTATGTGTAATCTTCCTGTTTATGATTATATTAATGGTTATATTTATTTCTTTAGTAATAATAAAGATTGGTTTCAAAATATAGGTTCTATTATTATTGAATCCCCTTTTGAAATTCCTTATCTTGTTCCTACCGAAACTGTTGAAAAAGCTAAAGATGTAAATTATGATCCTATTGATGATGAAGCTAAATATGATGATGATGAATTTCTTATTCCTGAAGATATGATTGGAGCTCTTAAAGAGATTGTATTTAAACGTAATCTTATTGAAATTCCTCGTCAAACAAATGAAACTCCTATTGATAATTTTGTAACTAGATAAATTATGATTAAAGATATAGATATTAGTCATTATTATAAAAAGTTTATTGAAACTTCTAATGACGATATGGCAAAATATAATAAAGAACTTGAAGTTATAAATAAGATGAAAGCTGATTGCCGTGCTTATATTAAAAGTAAAAATCAAGTTATTAAAGATGATTTAAAAATTAATCTTAATGAATATGGGTTTCAATTTCTTAATGATAATGTTGAATTAATTAATAAGTTAGAGCAATTAATTAATAATCAACTTAGTTATACAGTTGGAGAAAGACGTATTGTTCTTCTCCAACTTTTGCGTTATTGTAATTTAGCTAAAAAAGCAAACGATTATATTATTGCTCTTAAACTTGCTACAAGACGTTCTGAATTAAGTCTTTCTGATTATAAAAAGTACATTCATAGGTATTATAGTTATGGTGTTCATAAATGTGTTCTTGAAGGCTATGCTTATCATTTTAAATATGAAATTGGTGATTTAGTTATTAATTTCTGGAGATATAGAGATAAACCTAGAGATACTTATGTTGATTGGAACGCTACTAGACTTAAGAAACAAGAAATTATTGATGCTGGTCTTAAACCTTATGATAAAGAAGAAGCTGAGATATATAAGATTCGTGGACTTAAGTATGATGGTATTCCTTATGTAGTTTATAAAACTAATAAAGAGTTTTATGAAATACAACTTATTAATAATGGAACTCATAGTTATAGTGCTATTAAATTTAAGTATGCTAATTATATTAATAGAGAACTTAGAGGTAAAGATGCTAAACAACTTAATTCTGAATGTAAAACTGTTGATGATATTTTTAATCTTAAATTAGGATTAAGAAGTAAACTTCTTGTTTATCTTGAACGAGAACCTAATGCTCCATTTAAATATATTAGAAATGTTAATCAACAAAAGTATGAACGTGGAGCACATAATAATGGTAATAAAACTAGATATAAAAACTAATATTATGGCAAATAATAAAACGATTACGATAGAACATATAATTGGTAAACTTGATAATGATTTCAATCCTGATGGAAGTGATTGGATTCCTAGAGTTCCTGCTTGGTGTGTTGATGCTATGAACGAACTTAAAGTTCTTCGTAAAGTTGATAAGAAAATGAAACTAACCGTCATTAATAAGATAGCTAAAAGTAAATGTTGTCTTATTGATGACGGTCTTAAAGTTTATGATAGTAATGGTTGTGAAGTACCTAGAGCTGATACTAGTAAATATAGATGTGGTGATACTGAATCTGCTCCATCCTCTACGGGGGGTCAAGCGGAGGACGAAAGTCCGGAGCGTGCTACTAATAAAGACTATCTTGGTATGCCCGATGATTGTTGTCCTAATGGTTCTAGAACTAGAGAAGTTATTGATACTGGTAAAGTAGGATGTAATCCTGTTGTTTATACAGTTCATAATAATACTGAATGTCCAAGATGTCAGCATGAAGTTCATTCTCATTGTCAGACCCCCCGTGGAGGATATGATAAGTCAAATCATAATTATATTCTTATTGGAGGTAATACTATTGAACTTAATTTTAATGATACTTGTATAACAGTTGTTTATAAAGATATTGAAACTCAATATAGTGATAACTATCATTGTGAGATTCCTGTTATACCTGCTAATGGTAAATTAATTCAAGGTCTTACTTATTATTGTATGGCTCGTATGCTTATGAGAGGATATAAACATCCTGTGTTTAATCTTTCTGCTAGTCAATATGGAACTAATCCTTTCTATCTATGGGAAAGTATGAAGAAAGATATTAAGACTAGTATTCTATTAGATGAACAAAGTGATGATGATAGTGGTTGGAATGAGTTCTTTTATAACTTTACTTTTCCTAAATAATTATGAATATACAAAAGAAACTTAGTCTTAATAAACATCCGGGTGATTGTGTACCTTATTCATTAGTTGCTGCTAAGAACGTTAAAGTAAGTAATGATGATAGGATGATTGTTAATGAAGAAGGACTTGAAGATTGTAAAGCAATTGCCAATTCTATTCATGAAGATGGTATTAATAATTTTAAAATAGTTGGTGTTATTCCAACTAGTACTGAACTTATTTTATTTATTGTTAATACTGATTCTAATGAGTCTTATATTTATAGATATAATGAACAAGCTGATAATTGTTATAGAGTAAATAGTAATTGGAAGTATAATGGTGGAAAGATTAAAGGAACATATACTTATAATGTTAAAAATCATCTTATTATAGCTATTGCTGAAAGTGATGCTTCTATTGATGTTCCTCTTAAAACTATTAATATTGATTTAGATTCTGACCGTCCTGATTCTGAAATGTCTGTTATTCCACAAGTAACTTTACCTACTATTAGTGGTTTAAATTATGTTAGTGGTGGAGCTTATAAAGGATTTTATTTTATATTTATTAGATATAAGATAGATAAAACTAATTATACTAAATGGTATAGTATTGGATTTCCTATTTTTAATGATGTTATAATTCCACAAGTTATTAATAAAGTTTGTTTTAGAAAAACTAATGTTTATGAACCGAAAGATGAATCAAACGGTTATTGTTATGGTAATACCGATTCATTTAGTGATTCTAAAGATATATGTAATCAAACTTTTGAAATAAATATTAGTGGAGGTCGTTCTGGTCTTTATCAACTTGGTTTTATTGTATGTAAAAAAGATAGTACTCAAGCGTTTAGAACAGATGATTTAAATAATAATATTTTTAAATTTAGTAGAGATGTTCTTGTTGAATATAATGTTGCTGATTTAACTACTGACTATTATAATTATTATAATGTTGGTAATATCATTAATTATAAGAATAGAATATATATTGCTAATTATAATGAAAAAACTGATAACGATGACAGAACTTTAAGTAATGGTAAAACATTAGAAGAGGCTGTTAAAGATATTACTATAAAACTTCGTAATAAAGCTGTTAATGCTTATTATAATGATTATATCACTGTTAATGCAGTTAGTGAAAAAGGTCCATATTTTAAAATGGCTAGCCTTCAAATTACTGGTACTGCTGATTGGCAAATTAAAGATATTAATAAAGTATTCAATAATAATCAATATCCTTTTCGTACTTTTAGAACTTTATTTAATGATACAGTTATACAAGGTATTGCAGCACATGAATATTTAAAGATTAATTATAATGCTAAAATAAAAGTAGGTAGTAGAGGTAGTCATAATCTTAAAGAATATCTTGCTTGTCATTGTTTTATTATTCCTACAAGTTATAAATATGAAAATAATCAATCTGTTTATACTTTACCTAGTACAGTTAAAATAGCTTGTTATGTTTATAATGGAACTGGATTTACAGAAGATGCTGTATTTACTAGTGGACAAGTATTATTTGGAGATATTATATTTGATATTGATAATTGTAAAATGAGAATTACTCATTCTACTATTGAACCTAGTTATGATTTTAATGAACGTAAAAAGAATGATACTCTTATTCCTGGAGAAGTATATAACTTTTTTATTCATTTTGTTGATAAATATGGTGATGCTAGTAGAGGATATAAATTGTCAAATAAAGATAAGTATATAAATAATATTGTTAATGATGGTTCTCATTGTACTATAATTACTTTTAATTGGAACAATCAAGGTAATGGTAATATTCCATATTGGGCAGTTATTAGTGGAGATATTCCAATATCTACTATTAGTTCTAATATTAAAAGATATATTGCTAATCATAAAATTGTAGTTTATACTGCTGAACCAATAAATAATCCTACTACTAATATATTACTTAATAGTTCTGGTGAACTTGAAGCTACTAATAAAGATGAACTATATACTCTTATATCTAATTACTTTATTGATTATCAAGATAAAGATAAATATAATGATTTATATGTTTATCAAGTTATAAATAGTGGTAGTTATACTCCTTGTAGTAATCAAGTAATAGGTGCTATTGGTGTTGATAGTGAAGCTAAATTTGGTTATTATGAAAATATTAATGGCGATGAACTATTTAGAATACCTGATTTGATATTTGATGCTGAAGCTATTGGTGGTGAACATACTAGAGGTTTTATATATAATATGAATAATACTTTTAATAAGTTTTATATTCGTGCTAATATTGATACTACTTTATGGAATCAAATTAAAGAATTAGGTTATGTTGGATGGTTTATTAGTTATGAAAAAGTTGAACCTATTACTAGATATACTGGATTATTAACTAGAAAAGATTATTGTAATATAGCTAGTAATGTTACTTGGCAAGATGGTAGTTGGGGTACAAAACCCGGTTTTGTAGCGAATAATTTTACTAGTGATAAATGTTATCTATATAGTGGTCGATTTGATATTGATGATAGTATTAAATATGATTTTAATATTATTCGTATTGATGGTAAATGTAAATTCGAACCTTATAAAGAAAAACATGATGTTGTTGATATGGTAGTTAATACTACTTATCCTTATAGTTATAATATGCCAGTTATAGGTGTAATTAGTAGAAATGAATATAAACCTATTAATAATTATAAATTAGTAGTTGCTGATAGTGTTACTGATAGTAGAGCTGGAAAAGGAACTGCTCTTGAAATGGATGATTATAAGGAATTACTACTTGATGCTGAAACTATGTTTCTCGCAACAGTTCTTAATTGTACTAAAAATATTTATACTAGCAAAGAAAAAGAACTTGTAAGACTTAATGACGTTTGTTATAATGGTGGAACTTATTCTATCGAACATGGATATAATGGTAGAATGACTTACGATGGCGTTCTTGTTTATAATGATAATGGAGTTATAATGAACGAAGGCAATTATAAATTATATACTCCTACTAATAATCAATATTATTATAGTGGTGATGAACCATGTTGGTTTGATATTCCATTCAATGTTTATATTCAGTTTCCTTTATATAGTGATAAGTTCTTTGAAAGTAAACGTTTTAATAATGAACCTAGTAAGATAGCTTTTAGTATTAAAGAAGATAGTGATAAGAAAAGTGTTGCTTTTGGTACATTTGTAGAACCTAAGAATAGTGTTGATTTATTTAAAGACCCTATTGGAAATGTTGACCAATATGTTCCTAAATTGTTAACTCAATATCGTAACGATATTATTAATATTACTCGTTTTGATAAAACTATAAGACGTAGTAATGTTATTCAAGATGAAAGTGAAGTTAATGCTTGGAGAATATTTCCTATTGAAGGCTATAAAAATATTACTGAAAATAAAGGAAGTATAACTAATTTAGTTGGAATTGGATATTATCTTTTAGTTCATACTCAACATAGTATGTTTATGTTTGATATAAGTGCTGCACTTAAAACTAGAGATGAAAATGTTCAATTATATCAACCTGATGCTTTTGAAGTTGATTATAAAGAAGTCTTTACTAGTGATAAAGGTTATGGTGGGCTGCAAGATGATTTATCATATATAGTCGGAGAATTTGGTTATATTTTTTATAACGATGATTTTCATAAACTTTATCAATTTGATGATGGTCAACTTAAAATAATGGATGAAGATATTAAATTATGGCTAGATAAATATCATCCTAATAAAGTTAGATTTGCTCATGATAAATTTAATAATCGTATTCTAATTAAATTTGATTATACTTATGATAATATTAATCCTAATACTAAAGAATCTATTATAGAATCACATAATGAAGTCATTAGTTTTAATTATAAAGTAGGTAGTTTTATTAGTTTACATGATTATTATTTTAATAATGCTTGGTCTACTAAAACTAAATGTTATTTTCAAACTGAACATAACGATGATAGACTTAACTGCCCTCTCCATGTATTTACTAATGAATATAATTATGGTAGATTTAATACTCACATGGGTGATGATAGTAGAAGTCTATATTTAGTATCTAAACAAGAAGTTGGTGATGAGCCTATATTAGTTCATAATAGTTATATTGATATTATAGTTAATGAATCTTATGAACTTATTAAGTTTCTTGAATTTATTAAATATAAAGTACGTAAGATATATATTCCTATTTATAGTGATAATATTAATAATCCTGTTGATTTAAGAGAACATCCTTATGCTGGAGATATACTTCGTATATTTAATGAAGATAATGATACTGATGATATAGATATTAATATTGATAAACTTAATGAATTTAATAAGTATAAAAAACCTTGGTATGAACTTACTCAATATAACTTTAATTATTTTCGTAATAATATTAAAGAACATCCTACTGCTATAAGTGATAAACTTCGTAGAGTATATGGTAATTATTTTGTAGTTCGTTTCATATTTAATAATTCAGATAATAAGCGCATTGAATTTGAAAGTCTTGAATGTGCTCAAACTCAATTTAGAAAATTATGATACAGTATAGAGATAGACAAAGACAAAAAGCTTTTATTGGTGCTATTATTGGTGCAGCTGCTAGTATTGCTGGTGGTATAATTAAAGGTAATAAGCAAAAGAAAGCTCAAGAAAAAGCTCAAGCTGAAGCTCAAGCTGCACAAGACCATAAAGATGCTTTACAAAATGCTCAAGCTTTAACTAGTGCTTATGCTAATCAAGATTATGTTGGTCAATATAATGATAAGCTTACTCTTAAATGTGGCGGTAGAGTTCGACGTAAAGCTGGTTTCGGTACTGAATTTGCTGATGCTCTTCCCGGTTTAGGTAATCTTGCTAGTTCTATTACAGGAGTTCAAGGACTTGGTGAATTAGGTACTGCAATAGGTCAAGGTATTTCTGCTAATCAACAAATTAATGAAAATAAACGTATTGCTCAAGAAGCTGAACAACGTAAACAACTTCAATCTGGTCAACAGCAACTTAATATTACTTCTGATAAAATGACTAATCCAATGACTATGTATCAACGTTCTAGTTTTATTAATAAATATAAATGTGGTGGACGTAGAAAAGCGTGGATTGGTGCTGCTATTGGTGCTGCTGGAAGTTTAATTGGTGGTATGTTTGGAAGTAAAGGACAACAACCAATTCAAGTTAAACAAGCTGACCAAGCTAGTTATAGTGCTCCTAAAACTGGTCTTGAACGTCCTGAATGGATTACTAATGGTACTGTTCAACAACCTGTTATGCCTCAATCAGTATATCGAGATAGGCTAAATGTATATCGCTGTGGCGGTCATAAACGCTAGTCTTTTGCTCTCTGTTGAATTATTATATATAGGTATGAACTATTAATCGACTGATAGACTATCGTTCAGCAGAGAGCCTTAAAATCAATCAAATTACAATTTCTCATTATATTATATAAAATGCCTAGAAAAGATAAAGTTATTCATATAAGTAATTTACCTAGTACATTTAGAGGTAATGTTACTCGTAATGGAAGATTTATTCAAAATGGTATTCCTCCACTTGGTGGAGCTTATGATAAAGTTGCTAAATCTACTGGTTTAATAAGACTCGGTAATGAATTTCTCTATAATGGTATAAACAATTTAGTATCTAAAGATAATAGAGAAAAATTAATGAATAATACTGCTGGTAGACTTATTAATTATGTTAAAGATTTTAATAAAGAATCTCTTCCTAGTGATGATGAACTTGAACCAACATTTCCATTTAATATTATTCAAACTCCTAGAAGTAATGGAAGAAATCTTCCTCAAAAACAATATGCTGTTGGTGGTAAAATACCAAATGTAGTTGCTGGTGGTATTGCTCAACCTCTTGGTAATAATTTCTTTTATATGAATGGAAGAAAACATAGTCAAGGTGGTATTGATATTGGTCCTAGTGATAAAACTGGTATTGAAGTAGAAGATGGTGAAGTAGTTGAAACTAATGGTAATGAACTTAAAGTTTATTCTGCACAACCTATTATTAATGGTGTTAGTCCTGCTAAATTAGTTATGGGTGGAGCTAATCCTAATAAAGTATTTAAAGCTCAAGAAGATTTTAAAGATAGAAATAGAATTAATGATGATGGAACTAAATATAAAGAAGGTGGCAAAATTTATCAAGCACCTGATGAATATAAAAGACAAATCGCTGAAAGTGGTTCGATAATTATTGGTGGTTATCCTACAATAGCTGGTAATAGAAATTATAAATTTATTAAAGGTTTAACTAAAGCTTCTAGAATAGGTAGAACTGCTACTAATTTTATTAATTTAGGTAGACAAAAGATTTATGATTTAGCTAATAAAATTGATAATACTTGGATTAATCAAGGTATTAAAGAAGTTTATAGAACAACTATCGGTAAACATGGTAGTAATATTCCTAGAACTGTTGATTATATTACTAATAAATTAAATATAAATAAAGATAATAAAAAAGCTATGGGTGGATTAAGTAGAGATAAAGATTATGGTTCTAAAAAGAAACCTTATCCTAGTGTAGCTAAAAAAGATTTTGCTGGAGGACATAGAAGTTATCCTATTCCTACTAAAGCAGATGCTGTTGACGCTTTAAGACTTGCGGGATTACATGGGCGTAGTGATGTTAAAGCTAAAGTTTATAATAAATATCCAGAACTTAGAAAAAAAGGTAATGTTGGATTAGTTGTTAGTATTAATGGTAATGTTAAGAATGGATTAATTCATTCTCCATCCTCTACGGGGGGTCTACGCGATAAATTTGCTGTTGGTGGAAATCGTATTAATCGTCATGGAAGAACTTGGGAATATGATGAACAAATTGGAGCTTATGTTCCTATAACTAATAGAACTATTAATAGAACTTCTGCTTATCCTATTAATAAATCTGCTAGAGGAGAAACTATTATTGGAAGTGATTATACTTTTAGAAATGGAAGATGGTCTAAAAATAATAATGTAAATACTAATACTAATAAACCTAATATTGATAATGGAAATCGTCGTCCTCAATATTATGCAGAACGTAGACTTCCTTTATTTGAAGATGGCGCTGGTATTACTAGTGGTTTAGTTAGAGCTGGTTGGAGTCATGGAAATAACAAAGGTGTTAGTATGAATAATACTAATATTCCAAGTTTATCTGCAACTAAATCTAGCGGGAAGACCCCCCGTAGAGGACGAAGTAAGTCAAGTCAATCAACTCAATCTGTTCTTACTAAAACTCCTCCTATTGCTGTTTATAATCGTAATCTACCTAAAATAGAAGCTAATATTCCAACTACTTTACCTGTTTCTACTAGTACACCTGCTAAAGGAACTACATCTTTTGATGGTAAAGGCCAAGGCAAATTTAAAAATATTACTGCTGCTGATTGGATTGGACTAGGTAGTAATATGGCTGGTAGTTTAGCTAGTTATTTTGCTAGTAGAAGAGCTATTAATAAAATGAGAGGTCCAAGTCAACCTACTCTTATTAGTGCTAGTAAACTTAAAACTAAATATAATATTAATCCTCAACTTGATAGAATTAGAGAAGATAAATTTGAGGCTTATCGTGATATTGATTCTAATACTGCTAGTAGTCGTGTTAGTTTAGCTCGTAAGCAACGAGTTCGTAATGCTGCTGGTCAAGCTGCTAATGAACTTTATGGTAATAAAGAAAATATAGAAACTAATCTTATTAATCAAGATAGACGTAATCAACAAAGTGTTCGTCAATTTAATGCTCAACAATACAATCAATATATAGATAGAAAAGCAGCATTTGATAATGGTATTAGAGAAGCTAAAGTAACTAATATTAATAATTTATTTAGTGGAATTAATGCTGGTATTCAAGATATGATTAGTAGATATGAAAATCGTAAAGCTTTAAATAATACTATTGGTGCGATGAGAGCATCTGCTCCTAATGTAGATGATAGAATTATGCGAGATGCTGGAGTTGATTATGATGAATTTATTATTCGTAAACGTAGAAAACTTGGAGGAAAACAATCATGCCGATAAACTTTTATACTCCTACTTTTAGACAACAAGTTAATCCTATTGACTTAAATGTCTTAGCTAGAACTTATAATACTCTTGAACAAGGACATCAACAAGCTATTCAAACTAAATCTCAGATTGATGCTCAACTTGCTCAATTAGATTTAAATGAAGCTGAAGATGCTTGGCGTCAAGAACAACTTAATAAAGTTCGTAATGCTCTTACTGAAAATATGCAATATGGTAATGCGTATTCTAGTCTTGATGATATAGTTGGAACTTATGGAGATATAACTTCAAGTCCCGGAATGATTGGTCGTTTACGTGCTCAACAAGATTATAAAGCATATATGGATAATCTTGATAAACGTACTGATTTATCTGAAGATTATAAGAATTATTATCGTGCTGTTAATAAATATAATTATCAAGATATAACTGATAAGAATGGTAATGTTATTGGTGGAAGTAAATGGATTCCTATTGATAAAGAAGTTTCTGAAATTCCTATGAATCAAATACTTAATCAAGCACTTCAATGGGCTGCTAAAGAACAAGGTGGTGGTAGTCAAACAAGATGGCTTGATGCTAACGGTAAAGTTACTGATGATATTACTAAATCTGTTACAGGAGAGATTTATTCTCATACTAAAGGTGATTGGCAAAGGTTAAGTAAAGCTAAACTTGCTGAAGCTGTTAAAGCTGTTATTGAAAACACTCCTGGTGCTAAAGCTAGTCTTGAACAAGATTATAAGATTGCTAAATGGAAATATGACCAAAATGGTAGTAATCCTGATATAACAGATAAAAATGGTATTCTACTTACTCCTGAACAGTATCTTGCTAAACGTATTGACCCTTTCTATAACGCTGCAACTTTTTATAATCAAGATAGTAATACTACTTATGGAGAAGCATGGAAAGCTCAATTAGCTTTAGCTAAACAAGCTGGATTAGGAAATGCAAATCAAAGAAAACAAGCTATTGATAATTTAACTTATAAAGGTACTCCTGTTCGTATTGATAATTTTATGCCTGCTCAAGCTCAAGCCGAAATTACTAGTAATAGACAATCAATAGCTGGATTACTTAACAAATATAATCCTGATATTAATATTGATTTAGCAACTGCTAATCCTAATGATATTAGAACTAGTATTATGACTAATATTACTAACCCATCTGATAGAGCATATGCTCTCAGTTATCTTAATGATATTATTGATAATCAAGAATATATTAATAGTCTTAAAGTTGGTAAATCTCAAGATAGTATTGACGGGTTTGATACATATAATTCTATTATTAGTTTAAGTGATTTACCTAATAATAAATATTCTGATACATATAGTAAATATGTTAATCAGATATTTGGAGATAGTAGTTCTATTAGACAATATTTTAATAATGATGATGTTTATAATTCGTTTATTAATGCTCTTGGTGGAGAGAAAAAAGCTGCTAATCTTGGAATAAGATTTGGTTCTGATGGTAATGGTTATAGATATGCTGAATTACCTAAAGATTATCATAAATCTATTTATAGTTTTGGTAAAGCTGTTAAAGAAGCTGAAGATACTAGAAATCCTTTAAATGCTTTTCTTAATTCTGCTAAAACTAGATTCTTTGGTTATGGTGATAAATTTGTTAGAGTTGATTCTAATGGTGAAGAACATCATGCTGGATTGCCAACAGGTAATAAAGAACCTTATATTGGTTTAGTTAATTATGTTGATTCTCTTAAATCTAAAAATGATGCTGTTCTTGATGGTGGCAAAATAACTTCTTCTACTATTGGTATTAGTGCTTTAACTCCAGAATTAGCTGAAATTAATTTTATGATGAACGCTAATCCTGAAGAAGCTAGTAAACTTTCAGCTTATAAAAAGAATAAAGAAGAACAAGCTATGATGGCTATTCGTAGTGGTATTGATTTAACTCAAGGTGAAGCTTATATTACTAGTGAAAATGGAATATTTGAACCTATGACTTCTGAAGATAGAAAAGCTTATACAGCTTATCTTAGAAGTGCTAAAGAAAATGAAATTACTCCTACTATCGTTCGTGACCCAAAAACTGGTGATGTTGGAGTTCAAATTAATATTGCCGGTTATTATGATACAGAAGGTAAACTTAAAAGAGAACCTATTACTTTACTTGTAGGTAGCGGTGCTATTGATAGTTCTATTATTCAATCTTGGAATCAAGATACTAGTTGGAGAGCTGCTGGTAAAGTAGAAAATTATTATAATGCTAATAGACCTATTTCTCTTACTAATAATGCTGCATTTACTGGAATTGATAAATTTAAATTAGTACCCAATGGTGGAGGTTTTAATTTAATTAATTCTACTAATAATCAAACTATTGGTTTAGTAAGTAAAGAAAATGCTGTTGATATTGTAGATAATTTATCTCAATGGGAACAAACTGTAACTGCTGTTAAAGCTGGAATGACAGTAGATGAAAATGCTGTTAAAGCTATTCAACAAAATGTTGCTACTAAACTTGCTCAACTTAGTGGCAGTTCAGACCCTTATGTTATTCAATATTACTATGATGAATTAACTAATAATCTATATTAATATGGATGTATTAAAGTTTCTACAAGGTGGTAATAAAACACCTAATCCTGAATATAATCCTAAAACTAAAAAGGGGGCTATACAGCCTCCTACTTTAGTTGATTACAACCCCGGCACTTCTATTAGTGACCGGGGTCGTGGTCATTTATTTAGTCGTATTGCTGGGCAATCATATAATCTTAATCAATATGATATAGATAAATATGCTCCTTATGATGTTTATGTTAATCCTGTTGATGACCCAGAAAAACTTGATAAAGAACGTGCTGTTAATCAAAGTAATTGGGAACAAGGGTTAAGAATGATTGGACAGATTGGTAATGAAATTACTGTTGGAACAGCTATTGGTTTTGCAGATTTAGCTGACGCTTTCTATAATATGGTTAGTAATAGTCCTAATGATTATCAATCTGAAATAAGTTCTGAACTTGAATCTTTAAAAGAATCTATTAATGAGCGTTTAGCTATATATAGAGAAAATCCTAATGCTGCATTTGATATTGGAGATTTTGCTTGGTGGGCTAGTAATGCTCCTAGTATAGCTAGTTCTTTAACTCTTATGGTTCCTAGTACTGGTCTTGCTAAAGGTGTTTCTTTATTAGGTAAAGGTATAAAGTTTAATAAATTAGCTAATAAAATGGCTAATGCTATTAATATGACTCAAAAGAGTAGAGCCATTACTGGTAGAATAGCAGAATCTACTGCTATTGGAGTTCCTTCTCGTTATCTTGAAAATTATCAAGAAGCTAGACAAACTTATAATGATATTGAAGATTATTCTAAAACTCAACTTGCTAATATGAATGATAAACAAAGAGAAGAGTTTTATAATAATAATCCTAAATATAAAGATATGTCTGATGAAGAAGTAGCTAAAGATATTGCTAAAAATAGTGCTGATATTACTTTTGCTGAAGATTGGGCTAATGTTCTTTTTGATGTATGGCAAGTTTATAGTTTAAAGAACTTATGGAAAAATGCTTTAAGTGGTAATACAACTAGTTCTAGACTTAGAAATTTAAATACTGCATTTAATAGTAATATTGATGATGCCGCTGCAATTACTAATGCTTTAAGTAATAAAACTACTAAACAAGCTATTACTAGCACATTAAAAGATGTAGGTGATGATATTCTTCATGGTGTTAAAGCCGAATGGACAGAAGGAGTTGAAGAAGCTATTAATTATATAGCTAGTCAAGATGGTTTATATAATGGTAAAAAAGTATTTGATAAAGATATTCCTCAACAAACTATTAAAGATTATCTTCAAGACCCAATGCTATGGGAACAAGCATTTTGGGGTGCTCTTGGTGGTGTTACTTTTAGTAGTGTTATGAATAAAGCTGGAGAGTTTATTAATAAACGTCTTGATAAAGATTGGACTTCTGCTGAAAAACAAAGAGAAAACGAAATTCTTGGTCGTACTGCTACTTTTCAAGCATATCAAGAAAGACTTAATAGTATTGCTAATGGTAAAAATCCATTTATAATTACTGTTGATGAAAATGGTAATCAAATTAATCCTGATATTGTAGTTGGTACTGAAGAAGAACTTCGTAGTATAGCTGAAAAAGAATATATGGATAATATTATTATTAATTCTATGAACGCTGGTAATTTAGGACTTCTTGAAAGTTCTATTAATAGTAAAGAATTTAATGATAGTATTACTAATAAACTTGGATTACAACAACAAGATAGTAATGAACTTATTAATAGATTTAAAACTGAAATTAATAATCTTAAAAATGAATATAATACTACTTTAAATAAAGTTAATAGACTTGGTGGCGGATTTGAAGTTGGTCGTATTATAGCTACCCAAATGGTTCATGCTCGTAATCGCCAAGAAAATTATAATAATCTTCTTAATTGGGCTAATGATGTTTTAAATCAAGATATTACAAATAATCATATTGAAGATATTGATATTAATTCTGCTAAGAATGGTATTTATCAACATATTATTAATAGTATTCAAAGAGATATTAAAACTATTCAAGATAATGCTGCAATTAATAATTCTGTTAAACAAGAACGTATTGCTCAATTAAATGAACGATTAGATGCTATTAATAAACTTTATACACCTATTGATATTGAAAATAAAAATGATGTTCAATCAGCTATTCAACTTCAAAAACAATATAATGAAGTATTTAAAGACTTAGCAGAAGTTGTTAATGCTGAAATTAATGTTGAAGTTAATAAAAATCAACTTAATCTATCTGATGATAATATTAAATCTCGTATAACTTATCTTAATAACTTCTTTGATAATAGTCGTAAAAAGATTGTTAATAAAGCTATGGACGATTTACGTAATGCTTATAAACAATATGGTAAAGAATATGTCAATTCTGTTATTAAAGATGCTAATAATGGTAATAAACCAAATATAGATAAAATTATTCGAGATGCTTATGCTGCACTTGATTTAAGCTCTAAAGGTAATGAACATCTTAAAACTACATTAGAACAATTAGCTGAAATTGCAGAGATTGAAAACGATGTTAATAATACTCCTAAAGAGGAAGAAGTTGCTCCTGTTAATCCTGATGTTAATGAAGTTAATGAAACTGATGTAGATGATACTAACTCATCTCCATCCTCCACGGGGGGTATAGCGGAGCGAAGCGAAGCGGTTCCTAGTGAGCCTATTAATACTGAGCAACCTCAATCTCAAACTGAACAACCAGTTTCTCAAGAACCTATTAGTACTCCTAAGCCTGAAGTTAATAATACTCTTCCAGATGATGATTTCGAACGTGGTCAAATAGGTACTGATTTAGTTTATGAAAGTATAGCTGATTTAGAAGATTCTTTAGGACATGAATCTACTAGTAGTGATTTACTTAATGCTAGACAGTCTTTTATTGATAAACTTAATCAAGCTGGATTTGAACAAACGGAAGCTACTGACATAGTTAATAATATTATTGACGGTCTTACAGGAGGTAGTTTATATAGTTCTGTTCAAGATGATAGTACTAGACGTTTATTACTTAATGCTACTTATGCTACTGTTACAGGTAATGAACGCAATATAGAAGCTGTTATGGATGATTTTGCTAATAGTGTTGATAGTGAAGGTAATACTAGAGGTAAAATTGTTAATGGTAAAGTCTATCTTAGTATTGGTCAATTAGTTGAATATATAGATAGTGTTACGGGTAATAAAATTATTAAAAATTACCTGTTTAATCAAATAAAAAACTATCTTTACGCCAGCACTAATAATCAAGGTAAATATCGTGCTACTGATGAATCAACTATTAAAAAACTTAATGCTAGACAATTTGTTCAATACGTTGACGGTATTGCTAAAGAACGTCTTGAAAGACTTCAAGTTGAACATACTAATAATGTTAATCTTAAGTATATAGTAGAGAATGAAAATGTTAAAGCATTTACTAGTATTAAGCAAGGTGATTATTTAGAAGCCATATATAATGTTAAACTTAAACGTATTGATATTTTTGCTAATGATACAATTATTGGTTATATAGGAGTTCCAAATATTGATAAGTTTGGTAATTATGATATGGTTAATCAAGGTTGGAAATATAATATTCATGCTGAAAATGGTCAAGTTGTTTCTCCGCTTAAAGATGCTTTAATTAGTATTCTTGATGGCGATAGATTTAACGAAGAATTTATTGGTCATTTATATGAACTTGCTGTTAAAGAAGAAGTTACAAATAAAGAACTTGATACTTTATTTAAAGAATTTGAAGTTAAATATCCTGATATTGTTAAAAACTTTACTACTCCTGTTGCAAGTTTTGATTTAGCTGGACATCTTGTTAATCTTACTAAATACATATTTAATCAGCCTTATGAAAATAGTCATGAAGCTAGTATTAATCGTTGGTTTAATAATCTTCTTAATAGTTATGACCAAGCTATTACAATAGTAAAAGGTGATTTTAAAGGTAAGATTAAAGCTGTTAATATTAAATATGGAGTTCTTAATACTATTGATGATGCTAATGGTGAATGGAATGATGTACAAGAAACAGTAGTTAATTATAACGAAGATATTAACAAACTTGGTGTAGTTGTACAAGGTCAAGTATATCTTAATGGAGAAAGCAAACCTACTATTATTGAAAATCTTACTACTAATGGTATGCCTGTTATTAGTATTCCAAGTAGTGACGGTACTTTTTTATATGCTTTTTGTAAACAAGTTCCATTAAATAGTAATCTACTTAAAGGTGATGCTCGACGTATTATTAATTCTATTAAGAACGAAGTTAATAATCTTTGTAGAGATTATATTAGTGGAAAAATAAGTTTTGGTGAACTTAAACAAAATCTTGGAGATATATTTGGAAATAATAAACTTATTAACGGAGATAGAAATACTGGACTTCAAATTAGTATTAATCCTACTAATATAGGCTTTTATGTTAAAGGTGCACATTTTAATGGTAAAGATTATGCTTTTACTATTAATTCTGATGCTGGTAATTATAAACGTAATATTGTTATTAATTCTCCTTATGTTGTTAATAGTGCTTTTAAAATAGGTAAAAGTTATGGTATTAATGCTAGTACTATTGATGAATTAGATAATGCTCTTCGTCCTATTATTGATGAAATGTTTAACTATGCCCAATTTGCTATTAGTAAAGATTTTATTAATGATAGTACAAAAACTAATGATAAAACTAATAAATATATTTATCGTGAAAATGGTAAAACTATTATAAATATTGATGGTAAAACTTATAGTTATAATAGTTATCAAGATTTTATTATTAGTAATGGTTTAGTTAGAACTAAATTAGCTAATACTAATACTAATGAAACTGCTGGTAATTGGCAAATTGATGTTCATTCTAAACTCGATATTACTTATGAACTTGAGGGTAGACTCCCCGTGGAGGATGGAGCAATACCTGAACAGCTATCAGAGTTCATGTTAGATGATACTTTTAATGCTATTAATTTTAATGCTTTTGAATCTGCTATAACTGCTAAGAATTTAACTCGTGGACTTAAAAAGTATTTTGCTAATGACCAAACTGCTATTGATTATATTAATGCTCTTCAAAAGATTGGTATATTGCCTAAGAATATTCAAGTTGTAGATAGTATTACTGATAATAATGGTAATCAAGTTAATGCTGTTTATCATCGTGATACAGATACAATTGAACTTAGTAGTTCTGCTATTGCTGGTCAAAGAGTTTATCGAGTTGTTAATATTATACTTCATGAAAGTTTACATAGACAACTTTATACTAAATATAATACTGAACAAGCTCTTGCTTTAGTTAAACCTATATATGATAAATTTAAAGCTTGGCTTGATACTCAAGATGATGCTACTAAAGAAAGACTTAAACCTTATCTGTTTGAGAACTTTAATACAAGTGAAGCTCTTGAAGAATTTCTAGTTGAAAGTATTACTAGTAATGCTCTTATGACTGTACTTAATGAAATTAAATACGATAATAGAAAAGTTAATAAACTTACGACTTTATTTAGTAAACTTCTTGAAATTATTGCTGATATGTTAGGCATTAAGATTAATGAAGATAGTTTATTAGCTGCTGCTAGAGATGCTTATAAAGCTATTAAAAAAATGCCTAAAGAAAGTAATCAAGAGGCTATTCAAGGAACTTTTCAGTTTGAAGAAGAAACTGCTAGTACAGAACAAACTGAAAATCCTAATGAAGATAACAGTCAAGATTATAATTATAATAATGATAATCTTAATGATGGACTTGATATGTTTAGTAGTGTTGATGATAATATAGTGCTGAATATGGCTGAATTAACTAGCCGTTTACCAATAGACCAACAGCCCGAATTTGCCACTTTGCTTGACACAGGGCGCATCAGTTTTAGCTGTATGTAGAATTAATCGAGTAAAGATAAAAGTCGCTTAAAACGAAAGAAAACAGCCTCTATGACGATGTAATTAAATTTTACTTTACATTAGTCATAGAGGTATTACTATTAATGAATTTAAACTTAAATATAAACTTATGAGTTGTGGAAATATTAAACTTGTAGGATATAATAATCTTAATAATGTTATTATTAAAGAACATGGTTCTAATAATGCTGATTATTATAGTCTTATAGCTATGGTTGAAGACCCAATTTTTAAAAAGATTATAGCTGATAGAGGTATTAATGTTAAAACTTCTGGAAGACAAGCTTATAATGCTCTTCTTGAAGCTAGAGCTATTAAACTCCGTAATATGGATGATATAGCTTCTGTTGCTGAAAAAGAAGAACGTGGTTTGTTTAGTACAATTAAAGCTAGAGATACAGCTATTACTTATATGGCTGATATTATGAATAAACTTAGTTTTAATTTTTTATATAATGGTGCTCCATTAAATTTTAATGAAATTAAAAAACGTACCAATGAAACTGTTATTAATGCTGGACTTAAACGTGCTAAGAAATTAGCCGGAAGTGATGAAACTAAAAATAATGAACTTAATAGCTTTATTAATAATCCAAATCCTGCTATTAAAATTAATGGTCTTGGAGCATTTCTTCGTAAATATGGTGATGCTCAAGATTTTAATTATGGTGCATTACTACGTTCATTAACTAATACTGAATTTAATGAAGCTCTTTTTAATAATAAAAATGTAGCTAAACTTATTAAACGAGATGAATTATATCAAACTACTGATTATGAAGAATTAGGCGGATACCTTGATGAAACTTCTACTGAAGGTGATGAAAATAGTATAGATGATGGTATTGATTTAATGACTCAACTTTGGAATTTAAGTATTGGTGAAGTTAAAGATTTTAATAAACACGTAGAAGAAATTATTAAATATCATCTTGCAAGTTTGCCTAAACTTACTGCTGCTTCTCAACTTGATAATGGAAGTTATCCTTTTGATACTAATAACGAATTAGGTGTTGTTACTTTTTCTGATGCTAATTATTTATCTAAAATATTATATGCTAGTGCTGATACTAGTAATGTAGATAATTTTATAGCTAGTCTTAAACGTATATCTGAAACTATTCCAAATTGTGAATGTTTAATTCAATTACATGATTTACTTAGCAAAAATAAAGTATTTGCTAATAAATATATGATGGTGTTTAATAAACCTATTATATCTAAAATTGAAACTTATATTCAAACTGATTCTAATGGTAATAGTTATGTTCGTGCTCGTGTAACTAATCCTAATACTGATTCTCGTACTATTTTACAGAATACTTTTTATAATAATGTTAAGAATAATATTATTACTAATCGTGTTCCTACTGCTCGTGAAAAGTTTCGTATATATGATAGATATAAAAATACTCCTCATGCTAATCTTTATTTATATGATGCTTTTAAAGAAATATTTCCAGATATTAATCAAGCTAGTTTTAATTTAGCTATTGCTAAGATTGGTCGTGTTGCTATGGCTAATAATCTTATCAATTTTGCTAATGTTATTAATCGTACGGTTGAAAATTATAATAAATATATAGAAGCACTTAAAAAGGATAAAGGAACTAAAATGCCTGATAGTTTTATTAATAGAGGTGATACTTCTATTATATATCAAATGGCTGATGTTTTTAAAGATATTATTTATATTCCTGTTGAACTTAATTCTCGTAATCCCGAAGGTAATTTAAGTTCTGATGTTATTAATAGAAGTTTTATTACTAATATTGCTAAAATAATCAATGATGATAAATCTACTGTTGAAGAACAAAATGCTATGGCTGAAGCTTATGCTAAACAGAAATTTGCTAGTCATCAATATGATTATAGTAATTTACTTCTTGAACATAGGGATAGCAATGGTAATATAATTAATTATGGATTATTTAGAAGAGTTGGAAATGGAACTCCTAAACTTACCGAATATGCTCGTAGTATGTTTAAAACTTCTCTTCTTAATGGTATTAGTGAATTAGATAATAACAATAATGACTTATATCGTAGTATGAGTGACGGTGATTATTTAATTACTGCTATGGGATTATTTATGACTGATATTAATAATTCTGAAACTCCTACTGCTAATTATTTACTTCCTATACCTAGTGATGCTCCTAAAAACTTTACTATTACTGCTCCTAGATATAGTCTTGCTGGATTGCGTAGTCAACTAGAAGATGGAACTAAAATTATAAATAGAGAACATCCATTATTTAAACAATATTATAATATAGCTATTCAAGAACTTACTAATATGGCTCAAGCTGTTAATGTAATGTTTAAAACTAATGCTAATGGTAATCCTATTTTAACTAATGGAGATTTTGAATTTAGTGATACTTATAATAATAAACCTGAACATTTTTATAATCAATACCATAAAGATGGAAAAGGTAATGTATTTACTACTAAAGATGGACACAAAGTTTTAGCTGGTAGAGTATTTAGTTTTAAACGTTTAGTTAGTAAAATTACTCCTAATAGTAATGGAGCATTTAATGAACTAATTGGGTATGGTAAGACTATTGACATCCTCTACGGGGGGTCTACACGTGGACTTAGCTATGTTAATAATCAAGTAGTTCTTAATGGAGAACAACATATTGCTCTTGAAGATGCTGTTGCTGATTGGTTAAATGAATATATAACTAATGGTTATAAAGAACTTAAAAATAAATATGGTACATTTATTGATGATAGGATTAATAATGAATCTTTAGCTGAATTTCTAGTTAATGATTATCTTGTTAGAGATAGTATGTACGATATGTATGGTGGTGACCAAAGTTTTTATAAGAATGGTCAAGCTATTCTAAAACGTATTAAAGAAGTACAAGCTAGTGGTAATCCTTTTGGTAATACTGATTTTACTAAAAATGATTTAGATATAGCTACTGATTTATATGATATAACTATCAAAGGTAATGCTGTTACTGTTCCTTATACTGTTAATGGAGTTACTAAACGTAAAAAAGTAGTTCTTCAAGATAAATTTAGAGGTGTTACTATTTATAATACTTTTAAAGCTTCTGATAAAGTTGTTATTGATAGACTTGATAATCAACTTAAAAAAGCTGGACTTGATAAAAAAGATAGAGAACGAATATTAGAACCATTTAAAGGTGGAGTTAATGCTAATGATGCTCAATCTTATATTACTCTTGAAGAATGGATTCGTCGTATTACTGCTGCTGGTGAATTAGATAAATATGCTGGACTTATTCAAAGTCTTACAGATGATACTCCAATAGATAAAATTGATTGGACTAAATTTGCTAATAAAGTTCAAATTCAAAAGAATTTCTATTATGATTTATATTATGATACTACTGTTGGTATTGAAGTTCCTAGACAAGTAAAGAATGCTGAGTTTGTTCTTATTCCTAAACTTATTAAAGGAACAGAACTTGAAAAAGTTTATAATATAATGACTAATAGAGGTATTCATCAAATTAATACTGTTGAAACTGTTAAAGTTGCACAACATAATAGAATGACACTTTGGAATAACGATGGTGTTTTAACTGATGAAGCACTTAAAGAATTTGATAATAATGTATTTGATAATTCTGAACTATTTAGTTATAATTATCTTTATCGTCAGCAAGAAGTTCCTCAACATATGGTTGATGCTAGTAATAAAGCTGCTATTCAGATTATGAAGAAAATGCTTGATAATCTTCCTAATCGAACTGAACTTAATGAACTTAAAGATAAAGTATTTAATAATTATGTAGCTAATATTAGAAATAGTTTTGAAAAAACTTGTGCTGAACTTGGTATTGGATTAGATGATAATGGTCATATTGATTTAAATTCTAATGGTACTATTAAAAATCTTAATCGTTTTGTATTTTTTGATAGATTTAAAGAAAATGCTCAACAACAAGGAGTTGAAAAAGCTCTTCTTGAGTTTTTCGATTTAGATAGTGCTGGATTTAATAATCTTCCTTTATTCTTATCTAATATTAATAGTAAACTTGAAAGTATTGCTAATAGTTATTTTAATACTAATATTACTAGACAACTTATTAGTGGTTGGCATGCTGCTCAGTTATCTGATTTTGGTTTTAAAGTTGATAAACAAACTCAAACAGATAGTAAACTTCAATATAAAAAGATTGGAGAAGTTGATGGCACTCCTGTTTATTATACTGAAATTAAACTTCCTAGATGGAGTAGTAAACTTAAAGGATTAAATATTGAACAAGTTCCTGATAGCTTACGTACTATGATTGGTTATCGTATTCCTACTGAAGGTAAGCAATCTATATGTATTATGTATGTTAAGGAGTTTCTTCCAGATGCTTATGGTAGTACTGTTGTTGTTCCTGATGAATGGGTTACTCAAACTGGTTCTGACTTTGATGTTGATAGTGTTTATGGTATGTCTAAAACATTTAATCTTGTTAAAGGTATTCCAACTGAAATTACTCATGCTAGATATACTAAAGATGAAGTAGGATATATTAATTATGTTAAAGATAATGTAGATAAAGCTAGTCGTAAAATTCTTGGTAAGACTTATAATAAACAAGGTAATATTAGAGCTTCTTTAAAAAATAGCGAAGATGCTATTAATGCTACTCTTGAAGGTTATAATGGCAATCTTAAAGTTGTTGAAAAAATTGCTAATGATGGTGGACTTAAGTCTTACGAATCATACTTGAAACTCCCCGTGGAGGATACAAGTAGTCAAGCTGCTAGAACTAATGCTATTATTCAATCATTTATTAATATACTTAATAATCCTGCTGCATTTGAAGAAAATACTACTACTTCTAATTTTGAAAATGTCAAAGAAGCTAATGAAACTTATGCAGAAATAGTTGGTGCTAATAAAACAACTGTTGCTCCTAGTGATTTCTTTACTCAACTTGATTGGTTTGATGCTGCTACTTCTGGTATTAAACTTAAAGGTATCAGTGTTAATCGAGATACTTTTATGAGTATTGGAAATGTTACTAAAGCTAATCATAGTGAAGGTATTAAAGTTATGTACACTACTGATGTGATTAGTGAGCAAGAAGCTGTTAATAGATATGGTAAAGAAAATGTTGAAACTATTGGTAATAAACATATTCGTATTACTCATAAGAATTTTGGTTGGTCTGGAGATGATAAGAATGTTGATGGTTATTTGATTAATCCTTATAGTTCTCAAACTACTGCTCATATTCTTGATGTTATGAAAGAGGGGGCTATACATAATGAAAATACTTATACGTTTAATGCTTTCAAAACTATTGTTGACTTTGGAAGTAATTACGATACTGCTATTGGATTTATGTGGCAACCTGCTATTGATATACTAGTTCGTAAATGGAAAGAAACTAATAGTGTTCTTGCAGAAGGTACTAAAAATCCGCTTACTGAAGCTATTAGAGAAGTTGCTCATAATCTTGGTTTTGGTGAAAAAGTTAATTTTGCTGGACGTAAAAAGCTAATTGAAACTATTGATAAAAGTTATGGTGAAACTTTCAAGAAATTATTCAATTTAAGCGTTTCTGACGCATTTTCATCACCTGACCTTATATTTTCATCAGACGCATATAAATCTCGTCTTAGAGGGGAAATGAATGGCGTTCAGCAGGCTTTATTTGACCTTTATGTTCTAGCACAATTCAATCGGTTAAACTCAATCGGACAGGATATAAGTAATAATCTTAATATTCTTAGTGCTGATAAATATGGTGCTAAACAAAGTTTTTATGCTAGTGATAAAGTATTTAGAGATGCTAGAACTGTTATTGAGAATAGTAATATTTATGCTCCATCCTCTACGGGGGGTCAAACCTTGCTATTAGAGAGTGTCTTTCCTGATATTAGTGGTGGTATAAATGCATTTATTAAATCTGATATATCTAAAAGTAGTTATCCTAGTTTAGCTGCATTTTTACAAATGAGCACTGCTCTTAGTGTTAAAGCTACTCAACAAGTATTTGAAACTGCTAATCCTGTATTTATTGATTATGTATATAGAATAGCAGAATGGACTAAAGGTGGAATAATGACTGAAAAGTTATATAATGACTATAAAGATTATCTTATTAATAAACTAGAAGTAGGTAATAATGGTAGTTCTTATCTTAATTTACCTGTTACTATTGTTAATGGAGATTTTGTTCATCCTAAATATATTAAAGAATATGGTACTGGACAATCTAGAGCTTTAGAAGTTGGACGAGTAAGTGGTACATTAGTTAATATTAAAACAGATGATGTTGTAGTTAAAAATATATTTGAGCCTACACAAACTGAAATTGATGTATTTGCTAGACTTACTCCTGCTCAGAAAGTTGATTGGATTAAACGTAATTTTAGTCAAGATGGTAGTGTATTTGAACATATTGAAATAGTTGCTAATGATGAAAGAAATAATCGTCGTAATGTAAATATTCAATATATTAATTATATACAAGGTGATATTACTAATGATGAAGCCCATAGATTGTTTGATAGAGCTTGGAATCATCCTAATCCTCTTATTAAACTTGCAGCTCTTGATTTAGTTAAATATGCTTTTATTGTTGAAGGTCATAAATTTAGAACTAGAAATATTAGTAGACTTATAAGTAATACTCCCCTTAGAGGATTGAGTGAGGGCGGAATAGCTATTGGAGATATAGCTATGAAAGGTATTAATAGTTATGGTTTTATTGATAAAGATAATGTTGAAGATATAATTGGTTTTATTCGTAAAAATTATAATAGTTTTAATTGTCCTAGTTATACATTTAAAAGACTTACTAATAATAAAATTAATTATAGTCTAAAAAGAAGTGGTATTATTACTTTTAATGGTCAAGAAAATCTTGATAATGTAGGAATAATAAGAAATGGAGATGCTATTAATGTTATTAGAATTAATAGAAATTTATATATTAAAGGAACTTATGATGGAACTTTAGCTTATTATCCTATTGATAGACTTGAATCATTTGAAACTTATAATAGTATTGAACCAAGTATTATAGCTAATAATAATATTCATAAACCATTAGCCGTTCTTCTTTATGATGGTCTTACTCAACAAGAAAAACGAGATAAATTTATTGATGGTATTAAAGACAATATTAATGAAGCTATAAATAAAGGTTATAAAGAAGTTCCTGAACTATATAGTAAATATATATCTGATGAGTATTTCCAACCTTTTATGAATACTCCTTTTGAAAATAATACTATATATACTATTAATGATAAATTTTATCTTAATATTAATGGAACTACTGCTATTAATTTAAGCGATGATTTAAAACAGTATAAAGCTAAATATCCTAATATTGAAGATAATAAACTTGGATTGTTTATTGAAATTAATGAAAATGAAATAAATAGAATTACTAGTAATACTGATAGATATAGTAGTGTTGATGACCAAACTCCTATTGGTAGATTTGCTAAAAATGCAAGTTTAATTATATCACGCGCTGTTCGTCATGGGCAACCTGCTGCTCAAAATGTATTAAATGCTCTTAATAATGCTGAAATTAATTATCTTGATAGTAGTAGTCTTTCTGATAATTCTGAATTTTCATTATCAGTTATTGCTAATTATATAGATGTTGAAGCTAATAATATTCTTAATGATATTAATCGTTTTATTAAAATTGATGGTATTGATAAACCTATTAACGATAAAGATGTTATTGGTAAAGTTCTTAAAGATGAACAACTTCAAAATCGTTTCTTAGATGTTATTCTTAGTGCTAATACATTTAAGAATAAATACAAACTTATTAGCGAAATTGATATTGATAGTACAAATCTTGATGATAAAACTAAAGAGAATATTAGAAAGATTCAAAAATTAGTTAATCAAGTTGATTCTAATACTACTGTACATTCTGCTAGAAAAGATTGGTTTGAAAGATGGATTCAATTACGTACTACTAATCCTAATTATCTAAGTGGTCTTATGAAAGAATTTGATGCTTATGGTGATACTGGATTTATGGATTATTGGATACAAGATATTCGTGCTAATCGTAACTTTGTATTGCAGAATATACTTAAAGATGTAATGGGTACTGTTGAAGAAGGTCGTCTTAATGGTATTAAAGAATCTAATGACTTTAGAAACTATCTTAAAGAACTTAAATCTAGAGCTGCTAAAGATGGTAAATCTGTTAGTCTTGATAGTATAATCGATGATGATGGTAGATTAATTCAACCTAATAATCCTGTTTGGGAAGAAAAGATAAAGAAATATAGAGATGCTGCTATTGAAGCTGAACAAAAATTTGGTATAAATAGTGTTGAACATCTTATTGCTTTATCTAATAAATCTAAGTTTATTGATATGACTACTATTCATCAACTTAAACCTATTACAGTTCAAGATGAAGATGGTAATGATGTTACTATTGAATATTCTACTTATATTATAAATCTTGAAAGAAGTCTTCTTGGTCTTAAAAAAGGAGATGATGGTATTCCTAAAGAATTTGCTGAATATAAAAGACTTAATGGTAGAATACGAGATATTCTAAGTCAAGCTACTGATAATGTTACTACACAAAGTCAAGATGAAGAACTTGGACGTATCTATGCTCAAATGGATAGTCTTACTAGTCTTTATGATGAAGATAGTAATAAAAAGATTGGTCATGATTTGAATGTAGCTGAAAGACTTCGTGCTTATCAAACTAATATTCGTAAAGTTAAAGAAATGTTCTATGATAAGCAAGCTAAAGAAGGATTTGATTCTAAACTTAAAGAACAACTTTCTATTATTAGTAAATATGAAAGTCAACGTGATGCTAATGGTAATCTTCTTATTAGTATGGAAGAACTTATGAAAGTTCCTGAATATCGTGAAGCTAAAGAATGGATTCGTAAGAATACTAGATATATTCTTGATATTAAAGATATAGAAGATTTAAATTGGGCGTTTGAAGAACTTAAAGATGCTAATAAAGGTAATAGTGTTCTTAATCTTGCTATTAAAGAATTTCAAGCTAAAGATGAATTTAATGTAGTTGATGGACGTAAAATACCTGAAGAACGTGCAGCTCTTATTAAAGCTGAAACAGTTAGAAAATATAAATATACTAAAGGTAATGGTATGCCTTATGTTGGTATTATTCGTTCTGCTGAAGATGAACTTAGAATTTATCGTGCTGATTTCTATAATTATCTTACAGGTAATAAATCTAAGAGCGAAGAAGAAATTAATGTAGGAGAAGCTATTAATAAAATACTTGAAAAATATTTTGATAATGCTAATAGAACTCTTAATACTGCTGATATTAGTCAAGAAGATTTAGAACAACTCAAGACTGGTTTTGAAGTATTTAATGAAATTACTAGAGGTGAAAAGAGTACTGATAAAGCTAAAGCAAAACGTGTTGCTGAATTTATTGAAAGTGAATGTGATGTTACTTATAATTGGAAACAATACGAACTTGATAAAAATAGAGCTTTTGCTAAAGGTAAAAAATATTATGATAAATGGCTAGAAGTATTTAGTGAACAAATTGAAGAAAATGGAACTATTGCAGAAAGACCTAATAGAACTATTTATGGTGTTATTAAGCCTAAAGATTTAGATAAATGGACTGATATTGATAGAACTGCTGCAATTAATATTCTTCAAAAAAGAACTAGAGAAACTACTACTCAATATTATTATATGAAAGAAAAAGAAGTTCTTGATAAATATGGTATTGATAGTGTTGAATATAAACAATGGTATAGAGATAATCATTATTTTGACCCATATACTCGTACTATTAAACCTATTCGTATTTGGACTACTATGCAAATGATTAAAGATGATGGTTCAGCTGTTGTTGGTAATTATGAACCACGTATTAATCAAATGCATATTACTCCTAAAGAAGAACTTGTTAATCCAGAATATAGTAGTTTTGTTAATAAGTACAAAGTAGGAACAGGATATGATAATCCTAATTATACTAGTCTTAATGAGTATCAACTTGAACTTATGAATAAAGTAAATGAACTTATGAAAAAGTATTGTTTTACTAATAGTAATAAGCGATATGTTGATATGGGTTATCTTCCAGCTTTACCTAAATCTAAAGATATGACTGTTAAAGATTACTTTGAACAAGCTCTTAGTTTTCTTGGTTGGACAGCCAATGTTCCTAATAATACTAGTTGGAGAAATAATGAAGATTTAACTTTTGATAAAGATTATGATATTCCTAATCCTAGATTAATTCAATTAGTTAATAAAGATACTCAACAGTTGCCTACTATACCTAAATTTAAAGAACCTGATGAAAGTGATGAAGAATTTAGTAAACGTAAAGCTGCTGCAATTAAAGCTAGAGATGAGATTATTGAAAAGAATAATAAAATTCATAATGATATTCTTAATCGTAATTGGGAAGAAGTATTTAATAGTTTCTTAATTGAAAGTAATAGATATAATGCTATTAAAACAGTTAAAAATCTTCTTTATACTGCTGACCAAATTATTACTAGTAATACTGCTTACGATATAAATTATAAAGGTAGTATAAGTGAAAATAGAGAAGCTAGTGCTGGTGGTGAAATTGAATATAAACAAGAAAAACAAACTAGAACTAGTGAACATCTTAGAAGTTTTATTCGTCGTCTTGTATTTGAACAATATAAAGATAATAAAATTCCTAATCTAGTTAAACTTGGTTCTCTTGCTCAAAACATTGCTGGTAGTAAATATATGATGATGAACATTACTGGTGGTATTGCTAACGTTCTTACTGGTTCTAGTAATATATTTATGGAACGAGCTGCTGGTGAATATATTAATCTTAAAGATTGGGAAGCTGGTAAATCTGAATGGATTAAAGGAACTGTTAGTTATATGGCTAATATGTATAGTGAAAATAGTAGTACACTTCAAGATGCTATTATTAAACTTAGTCATGTAGTTGACTTTGATAGAGTAACTGAAGTTAGTACTGTTGAAGGTCTTAAAGAAAATATTCGTAGAGTTCGTGGATTACTATTTAGTCCTCAATCTGTTGGTGAACATTATATGCAAAATACTATGTTATTTGCTATGCTTAAATCTCATAGACTTGTTGATAATGGTAGAGGCGGTTATGATATAATGAGTAAAGAAATGTATCATCGTAAAGCTGAGCAAGATGCTCTTATGTCTGTAATAAATACCCCCCGTGGAGGAGAGAACCAAGCTCTACTTGAACAATTCAATAAGTTTATGGATGATGCTAAAGCTGATAATAAAAAACGAGCTAAATATAATCTATTTAAAGCTAATCCTATATTCGATTTTGTTAAGACTTATCTTAATGAAGAACAACAAAGAGAATATATAGCTAAACGTAAAGAACTTATTAATAATATTGATAAAGAGTTTGCTAAACTTCCAGATATTTATAATCAGTTTGAACTTAAAGATGGAATTGCTCAAATAAAATCTGATAGTAAACTTACTCTTAAAGAATATGCTAAATTTATTGATAAAGTTCGTGAAGTAAATAAGAAAGTTCATGGTGTTTATGATAAACTTGGTTCTGCTAATATTGAACAACATTGGTGGGGTGGTATGGTTATGCAATATCATAAACATCTTTATCCCGGTTTTAAGAAACGTTATCGTTGGAATGGTTATTATAATGAAACTCTAGGTACTATTGAAAAAGGTAGTTATACTAGTCTTTATGATTATTTGACTATTCCATTTAAAGAAACTAACATAGGAGAAATTAATAATGTAAGTGATGTTCTTAAAGCATTCCAAACTTATGGTAAGAATTTACTTTCATTTGCTGTTAATTTCAAACTTAATTATGAACTTCTTCCTGAACATGAAAAAGCAAATATTAGACGTAATTTAGGTGATTTACTTTATGTAGGTGCTGCTATTATTGGAGCAATTGCTATAACTGGTATGGGAGGAGATGATGATGAAAGTATTATATATAATCTTATGCTTTATCACGCTGACCGTCTTGCTTCTGAAGCTGCTTCATTTACTCCATTTGGAGCTTATGCTGAAGGTAAAAAACTATGGTCTAGTCCTGTTGCTATTGGACAAACTATTAATGACTTAATTGGTACTACTGCTATGGCTGCTAGATTCCTTATTGAAGAGGACTTTACTGAGGAATATACTACTGGTAGATATAAAGGTATGAATAAGTTTGAAGTTATGGCTGTTCGTAATATACCTGTTGTTCGTAGTATTAATCGAGTTCTTGATTTACCTAATAATAATAGTTATTATAAACTTGATGAAAATATACTTAGTATTATACCTTATAAAGATATAGCTAAAGATATATTTGAATAAGCTGGACTTGAATCTAGTAAAAAATAAGGGCTTGCCTATGGTATCACTACCTAGACAAGCCCTTTTTACTTTTATATTAATATCTCAATCATCAAGAATAATACGTTTTTTATCATCAAGAAATCCAACTAAACCATCGTATTTATCATGATAAATTTTAATAAAATCAGTCATACTACCTCTAAATATATAATTATGATTAACAACATAAGTAGATTTTTTAGTAGTATTAATAATTATTTGTTCGTTATAAAGTTCATTTAAAGCAATATAAAAAGTTTTTGAATCAATATGAGCATAATTTGTTATATCACTTTCAGTAAAAGTAATTTTATTACTACACCATTTAATATTATTACAAATATAACTAATAATAGCAATACTACCTTTATTAAGTTTAATAAGTTTAGAACTTAATTCATTACCAAATGTAACATATTCACGATTAGTAATAGTTTTCTTTGTAAGTTTAAAAACAGTATTAAGTGTTGCTAGACTATCAGTAATTTCTCTATCCTCTGTTGTAACTTCAATATTATACACAGTAGGAGCAATATTTTTAGCAACTTCATTAGCTCTTTTAGAATATATATCTCTAACCTTTTTAAGAGCTTTACTATCAAATGTAACTCTAGTCATAAAAACAATATTATTTAGATTATCAATATGACAAATATAAATATTATGTAGGAAAAAACGGAATGATTAATGTTAAAAAAGTGTAACTATCTTCCAATTTTCGGAAGTAAATATTTTTGTAATTAATTGATAATCAATATATTACAAGCATCCCTCTATCTATATAGATAGAGGGAT
>UMIO01027974.1_pt1 | contig 32034 bp, 34 predicted proteins | sample 1965821 | NCBI WGS metagenome assembly UMIO01 (sample SAMEA4836127, study PRJEB28245) | human gut metagenome | biome: gut microbiome; material: fecal sample | place: Denmark | collected 2008
GAAAAGGCCGTCAGGGCAAAGACCCTGGCGGCTTGCGTTTTGCAGCGGCCTCTTTTCCTGGAGCCATGCTTTTCCTTGACAGGAGGTGTTTTCGTGGGCTACAATTTAATCAAAGAGTTGCGTGTCAGTTTCCACACGGCACGAGCACTGGCGACACTATCCTTTGTGAAGGGAGTGGAGGTTCGCAATGAAGAATAACACCGCTCTGTTTTACACCTGCAGCCTTATCGAATTCATCGGGCGGACCCGGAAGCAGAAACGCTCTGCTGTGGTTGCGTTCCTTGGCCGAGAAACGATCCTGCGTATCTACAAGTTCGCCGACGTCTTTCATTGTGAGCCCATTGAGAAGACAGCGGACGATTTTATTACGCTTCGTCAAATCCCTCAGGGCACCTTTGACAACGTAGCCGCCTGCCGCTACACGGTACCGGACTACTGGACCATTGGTGAGGTCTACGAACGGCTGATCGAGGACGTCGCTCAGGGTGAGGACGACCAGGCGGTTGTGGACAAGCTGATGGAGGTCTATGCCTCTTGGATCGACGAGGCCATTTCCAACTACAATTCAGACTTCTATTACCAACCTCGGGACTACATTGCGGTCTGCTATCAGGAGGGCCGGATCTGCGCGTAGTTCCCTCTAATCCATGAAAAAAACCCCTGTGGGCAGCAGCCTACAGGGGATTCATTTCTGCTTAAATGAGTATGGTTTGCTTCGCCGAAGCGGGCAAATTAAGTAAATGCCGTCAACCCCAGGTTTTTCCTGGGGTTGGCGTGTTTGGAAGAGGCGCCTCTCCCCCCCTGCGGCACCCCCAAGTAACCGCACGAAAGGATGACAACCGCCTCTGGAAAACCAGGGGCGGTTGTTTCGGCTTTTCTCCGGGAGGGCCCGATGCTTATTTCCCGGACCGGCGCTTGAGCTTCCAGTACTGGCGGGCAAAGGAGGCAAACCCCCAGCCGTAAGCCGCCAGCAAGATGAGGAACAGCACCACAAGCACCGGGGCGTCCGGCTCCTTGCTGTGCAGCTGGAGGAACAGGTTTGGCAGGATCAGCAGGACAAGGATGATGAATAACGGCGTGTACCGGCCCAGGAACATCCGGCGCATCATTTCCAGCCGCGACTCGTCATCGCAGAAGATTTCCTCCATTTTCCCCTGCATCTGGGACACAGGCTTGCGGAAATAGCTGTACCCCGCATAATCCTGGATGTACTCCCAGCCGCAGTCCTGGAACATCCGCACATACTCGTCCTTGTGCTTGATCCCCTCCTCGTTGTAATCCAACTGGTACACCACGTCCTCCGGCTGGCACCGGACAAAGTGGTAGACGCCCGGGTATGTCAGCCCCGTAAACTTCCAGCCCTCCCCGTGGCGCTTCCGGAGATAGTCCTGCTCCCGTTCCCAGTCGGCAATGGTGAAAACCCGGTACTCCCTCTTACGATCCTTCATGGCCCCGCACCTCCATCATATTCCGGTATAACCGTTCGATTCGCTTCATTTCCAATGCCAAAACCTGGCTGCCCAGCTCTGTAATGCGGTAGATCTTTCGCTTTTCCTCCTCCCGCACAAAGCAGATCAGCCCATCCTTCTCCATTTTGGAGAGGCTTCCGTACATGGTCCCCGGGCTGAGCCGGATTTCACCATCTGTCAACGCCTCCACCCGCTGGACAATGCCATAGCCGTGGCACTCCTCCCGCAGGCACAGCAGGATGTAAAACCCTGTCTCCGTCATGGGGACGTACACCTTCCGGATGTGTGCATCCATTGTCTTTCGCCTCCTATTCCTTGAAAGCGTCTTGATTATCGCACTGCAATGCATCTGCCTACAATATAGCACTGTGATACTCACTTGTCAACGGTTTTACAGAGATTTAACTTCCACGGGAGATTGCCGTCTGAAAACGAACACTGTCTACTTCCCCGACCGGTGCGTGATACTGGGGCACACACCTACCCACTTTCTCTATGAAACCATGGGGCATCCAGCGGGGCATCCAGCGTCCGGTGGGAAGATCTTCCGAACAGAAAGTTTCATTGACATTGACTGTGGCTGCGTTTAGTCAAATGGCTTTTTCTAGGAAAGACGGCTTTGGGCAAGGTGAAGAAAACAAAAGAAAAAGCCCTGAAATCGTGAGATTTCAGGACTTTTCTTGGAGCTGCTAACCAGATTTGAACTGGTGACCTCGTCCTTACCAAGGAGAGAACCGGCGTGAATTGGCGCCGGGCCAAGTGCGAAAAATGGCGGAATTGTGCGATTCTGGGTACATTTTGTGGAGGTTCCTTTCGTGTCTCAGAGCCATTTTCGAGAACTTTAGTAGTCAAATAGTAGTCAAATTTTGCCGCACCGATTCTTCCCGCCGCAATGGGGAAGTCACCGCAATACACTTACAGAGAGGCTGCTGCCCCTGCTATCAACCATCGGGAGAAAGTCGTCATTCCCTATCCGCCAAGGGAGTGATGGCTTTTTTACTTGGTGGGGAACGGAGTCCTTACTCCGCCGAAAGCAGCGTCGGGAAACCGTTCTTGTCCAGGGCGTCATCGGTTTGCCAGATGTCCACGCCTCTCTGGATGGAGAACAGAATCAGGGCGTCCCGCGGCACCCTGGGGTACAGTTCGCTGTGGCCGGCGATCTTCAGCACCCGTTGGGTTTCCTCCTCGTTGAGGTGCATCCCGAACGTGATGGCAATCAGCTTATCACGGGAGGGGCGCTTGCTGCCGTTGAAAATCTGGTACACAAAGGCCTTGTCCACCCCAGAGTTCTCCACCACCTGGGCACGTTTCAGGCCCTTTTGTGCCAGGAGCTCCATCAGGTATTTGGAGAGGTCGGCCTCCAGCATGTTCTCTCGGTTCCGCTTGAGGAAATCTCCAAAAGAGCTGGCGTTTTTCAAACGATCTTTTGTTTCGGCAGAGCTTGGAGAAATCATGTCGTTGTGAAATGGAAAGTTCATCACAGCCTGCTCACTTCCTGCATCAGAACAGTTGTTGATGAAAAAATGTCAAAAGTCTGCTGTCGGCAGACGAAAAGCCAAGAAAAGTTCGGTATAATCGGCATCAGAAAGGAGCGATGTGAGATGAGATGGAAACACCTCTTTACCGCCTGGAAGGACGCACAAAACCCCAGAGGACTGCCCAGGAAAAACGAGGCTGAGACCGCCGCTACCTCCCAGAGGCACAACTACGTTGCTATGAATACAGTGTACCCCACCTGGAACCCTGTGTCAACCGCTTCCCAGGAGGAAGCGCAGATTCCTGCTGACATTGACGGCGCTGCCGTTCAGGAGGCCGCTGCGAACCTGCGCCAGGAGCTGGAACACTTAAAACAGGCGACGGCGGAGCTGCACTCCACCCTCTTGGAAATGCAGGAGGTGGCAGAGAAGAACCACGGGGAGTTCCCGGATATCAACCGCATTGCGGAGGAAGTGCTGGCGCAGAGCCGGAAAGGAGAAGATGAGCCATGATCTACGCAGTGTCCGACCTGCACGGCTGCTATGACCGGTACCGGCAGCTCCTAGACAAATTGGACTTAGAGGAACAGGACACCCTCTATGTGCTGGGGGATGCCCTGGACCGTGGGCCGGAGGGCTTTCAGATTCTCAGTGATATGGCGTCCCGGCCCCAGGTGGTGGGCCTGCTGGGAAACCATGAGGCCATGGCCTTGGACGCCCTGCCCGGCTTACTTCGCGGCCTGGAACACGGCCGCGCATCCATGAGCCGGACGGACCGGTCGAATGCGTCCCTCTGGTTCTCCAACGGGGGCGAATCCTCTTTGCGGGACTTCCTCCGGCTGGACAAGGGGCAGAGACAGGCGGTCTGGGCTTACATGGCTTCCCTGCCCCTGTACCGGGAGATGAAGGCGGGAGGACGGGACTTCCTGCTGGTGCACGGCGGGTTGGAGCACTTCTCCCCCTCCCGGCCCCTGGAGGATTACAGCCGGGATGAAATCGTCTGGTGCCGCCCGGAACCGGAAACCATCTACTTCCCCGACCGGTGCGTGGTGCTGGGACACACCCCCACGCAGTTTCTGTTGGGCGCTGCGGGCAACGAGAGCGCCCAGGGGAAGATTTACCGCACGGAGAGCTTCATCGACATTGACTGTGGCTGTGTGTACCCAGGCGGGCGGCTGGGCTGCCTCTGCCTGGATACCCTGGAAGAAATCTATGTCTGAACAGCAAAAAAGCCGCACCCACCGGCGCGGCATACCAAAGGGAGGGTCCTATTTGAAGAACGAAACGAACGGACAGGCTTATACCATCTACTTGACCAGCGGCCTTCTCTACGACAAACTCCATACCCTGGCAGCGGAATACGCGCTGCCTGTAGAAAAACTGGCGGAGCTGGCTGTGGAGCGGCTGCTGCGGGATGTGGAACTGGTGCGTGAGCTGCGAAACGGGAAGGTGCCGGGGGTGTAAGATTTACGCCCCTTCCTTCTCGAAATAGGCGAAGATTGTCCGCAGGACCTGGAGGGCCATGAGCTTGCGCTCCAGGGGCTGGTTGTCCACGATTTGCTTAAACTCATCCAGGACGGCTTCATCGCTGCCAGTGACGGAATCCGCCAGGAGGTAGTCCACCGTGACGCCCAGGCGGTTCACCAGCCGCACCAGGGTGTCCAGGGTCAGGCTCCTCTCCCCTCGCTCGATAGCGCCCATGTAGGTATCTGAGATGTCAACGTCCTCGGCCAGCTGGGCCTGGGTAAGATGCAGCCGCAGCCGCTCCTCCCGAATCCGTTCCCCTAACCTCTTGTAGTCCATGAAATCACCTCTTGAGGTTATCATATCCAACGGGACGGGGGTGTGAGAAATATCTATCAGGGGTATTTTTGTTGACTTTTAGGGGTATTAGGGGTAAAATAATCCTATATGAAATTTCTCAGAGTCACTTTGTGGAATTTGGGTGAATTGGCTCTCGCCGTTGGACGGCATGCGGGTTCGTTGATTTTCAAAAATCTTCGCATCCATTCGATGGAGAGTGACAGCCGCTGTCCACTTCATGCACTATAATGTGGGTAAAAGAAGCCCAACGAAAGTTGAGCGGTAGAGGTATGGGTGAAGGAACACATGGAAGGGACGACGGCGAAGGCTGAACGGCTGTTGATGATCTATTCACGATTGGTCAATGGGGACACTCTGTCCAAACAGGAATTGGCGCAGCAATTTCATGTCACGATGCGAAGTATTCAGCGTGATATGGAATCGCTGCGCTGTTTTTTTGCCGAACAGAGGCTGTGGCAGGATATTGTCTACGACAGGGAAGCCCATGGCTACCGGCTGGAGAGGCCTGCCCAATCCCTTTTGACCAACAGTGAAATTTTAGCGGTGTGCAAGATCCTGCTGGAGAGCCGGTCCATGCGGCGTGACGAGATGCTTCCTATCCTGGACAAGCTGGTTGCCACCTGTGTGCCGGAGCTGAGCAAACGGGCGGTGAAGGAGCTGCTCTCCAATGAAAAGTTCCACTACATCGAACCTCACCACAACAAGCGCATTCTCCCCAGCCTGTGGGAGATGGGCCAGGCAATCCAAGAGCACCGGGTGGTGGAGATCGAGTACGAACGGATGAAAGAGCCCAAGCTGGTGTGCCGCCGGGTGCTGCCGGTGGGCATCATGTTCTCCGAGTATTACTTTTACCTGACGGCGTTCCTGGAGGACAAGTCACACTTTGAAAACCCGGACGACCTCTTCCCCACCATCTACCGCATGGACAGGATACAGTCCTTCCAGGTGCTGGACGAGCGGTTCCAGATCCCCTACAAGGACCGGTTCCAGGAAGGGGAGTTTCGGAAACGGGTGCAGTTCATGTACGGCGGGAAATTGGAGCGGGTCAAGTTCAAGTACACTGGCCCTTCCATTGAGGCGGTACTGGACCGGCTGCCCACGGCGAAGATTATGGAGCAAGACGAGAACGGTTGGACTGTGGAGGCCGAGGTGTTTGGGAAAGGGATTGAGATGTGGATGAGGAGTCAGGGGCCTTATGTGGAGGCTTTCTGAAAAGATACGAATCAAGAGAAGAAATGAGATACTATGGAGTAATAATTGTAGAAGGAGGAACTTCTTTGGCAAGAAAAAAGAAATTAAAAAAGATTCCCTATGATCTGGTTTCCTATATTCAGATCGAGACGGAGACGATTGAGGACGCCGACGACAAGATGATGATCGCCTCGTACTGTCTGGGAAAGCTACAGCTTGTTGAATGGTACATCCAGCTGATTGATACCAATAATCCGAACTACATCGTTCCTCAAACCAGGGAACAATTAGTGATGATTCGGGATCAGCTTAAAGAATGCTATAAGGAAATCATGAAAGTGAAAATCAAAAGGCCGGGTGAGCGGCCGCTATTTGATATTCGCTATCTTGACGAATAATTTAGAAAAATCGTTTACTGAGGTGATTAGATTGAAGCTCAAGGATATGCTTGCAAGGATAAAGCCACCCTGTCCCAAGTGTCCGTATAAACTGGGGCAAGTACACACGCCTGTCAATCCCTGCCCGATGTGCAAGATCAACAACTACCAGATGTTTGATCTATTTCGGAAAAGCTTACCAGGTAACCTGCGGTAAGGCTGTTGTTTTCGGAATCAGGGCGGGTTCCCACCCCCTATTAGGGAGGTTTTATCACATAATATGAGAACAGCCTCTGGAAGAGATGGCTGGAACTGTCTATCTTTTATTATGGTGGCACCATGCGAGCGGAAGAATTTCCAGGGCAAAGGAAATATATAACTCCACGGACCCTACCATCCACTCTAGCAATATGTGCGTTGGACACTGAAACTGCCATTTGTGTATTAGGACAGCAATATAGGCTCAGGAGAAAAGGCGAAACTATATGACAAGTATTATTGCTTTGGAAAAATTCCAGCAGATTATCCGACAAGACCCAACTAATATCAACTTCTGTGAGAGAGAACTTGACTGGATTGAAAATCGCATACATGACTGGAGCTCTGATAGAATACGCGTAGGCGTAATTGGAGTCACGAGTAGCGGGAAATCCACTCTCATAAATGCCGTACTGGGTACAGACATTCTTTCTAGTGCCATAGCTCCTTCATCAGGCCAGTTGGTTTGCTGCTCATACGGAGAGAAAGCCGAAATCACCATTCGCTTCGAAAATGGCACTGAGCAAAAGTTTTCCGGTAAACAATTCGGCCGAGACATTTTGCAAGAATTCAGTGACGAACGGTATAACCCCCAAAATCAAAAAGGAGTTTTGAACATTGAACTTACATCCCCGCTATTTGACTTTGGCAAAGATGTACTTCTTGTGGACAGCCCCGGCCTGGATGCGTTCGGCCTAGAGGCACACGAGCGGTTGGCCCTCGAATGTCTGGTTCCCACCATGGATGCCTGCATCTACGTAACGACGATGAAGACCAACAGCGATCGGAAAACTCTGGAGATCCTAAATACTGTCGCTAAATATCAATGCCCCATCATCATCGTGCAGAATATGCTTGACGCAGTACGACCCAGCCCCAGTGGAGATAAAACAAGGGAACAGGTCGCAACCGATCACAGGAATCGTGTCAAAAGAATTGTGGATCGATCAGATATTGAGGACAAAGACTCTGTTCAAATCATTCAGATTTCGGCAGAACTTGCCAAGAAGTGGAAGTCTGCCAAATCGGCTGGGACTGAACCACCCATCACTGAGGATGCTTATCACAAGTCAAATTACGAACTCTTCGTGGACTCTGTAACAAGGATCTTAGAAGTACAGCGCCCTAGAATCGAAAGGCAGAGGCTTCACAGTATTCAATCCCGCGTTGATGCCTTGTCAAAATCCATACAGGAGAGGATCAACGAACCAACCGCCGCTATTGAAGAAACGTTTCCGCTTCAGGGCCTCAAATCAGAAGTCGAAAACCGAAGAGCTTTTGTCCCGCTAAAATACCAGGAGATACTTGGGACTTATACCGCTGCAGCAAAAAGAATTCGTGTCGCCGTTGGGGTAGAAAAAGCAGACGGTCGGAACATTGAGCATATCCTGAATGACGCAAATCGTGTTGTCAAAAAATTCGAAGAATACCTCGCTAATATAATATCAGAGCACAACGAATTCATTCGCTCCGTTGAGAAGGTGATTAATATTCCTAGCCGTGACCTTTTATGCTCAAGCACTTTTCACACTTTCAAATCGGTTGCTTTAGAAAAAACAATTCAAATAGAACACCAACGTGTTGAAAAGGAGGGATTTTGGGGTAAAGTTGCCCGTAGGGTTGGTGATAAACTTAAAGGTATATTTGATAATGATTGGGGCTATGAGAACGAATCACGCGAGATAGTTGTCACAGACGTTAAAGCGACCAAGAGAAAAATCTCCTTTCGGTTAACAGAAGCATACAAACGCTACACTAAAACAATGGAAGATTGGGAGAAAAGGAACTTTAATCGATCTATGGATCTCATTGAAGCAGAAATTGAAGCTTCGGAGAAGAGCTATCAGCGGAAGAAATCAGCCGCTGTTGAAGCACAGTCTCTTGCAAAGCTGGAAAATGAGCTAAAGATTTTCATAGAACAGCTTCGAAAGGACTTGCCAGATTCTGAATTAACAAAATACGAGGAAAAGAATAGTACGCCTTCTTCGTCGAAAAAGGTTGATGTGACACCATATGTTGGTACCGTTCTGCAACTATCGCGATTTGCTTTGCAACAGCAACAGCGAGCCATTGCACACTCTTTTATCTCGGCCATCGCTTGTGAGAACCATGTTCCGATACTTATCTCCTGGGATGACCATTGCAGCAACGACTTTATGTGGCAGACCGGTATTTCGGATGCCGTGGTAATCCGTTCGCCTGTCTCTAACGCTGCTATTCCACAAGAGCCAAACAGATGCTTTTTTGTCCTGGTGAACGCAATTCAATATGGTGCGGCGCACAAACAGATTGATGCCCTCCATCTGAATTCAGTTCTAAATGAGCAAGATCATGTTGTTTGGGTCATTCAGGATTTTCAAGAACTCCTGACTAGTGATCGTGCGGTGGAAGGCTTATCAGAGATTGCAAAACTCTCTGGTGTTCTTCGGATACCATGTAAAAGTTCACTTTTCATTATGCATGAAAATCCCGTCTATAACCTTGTTTTACTAAAGCTACAATTTAATCCTTTTTTTAAATATGCACCACACAAGCTGATCTACGAAATACAAGCGGGCTTTGGCGTTTATCTAACCGACAGCGTTTCGGAGACCCTTGGTGAGATTGTCAACAAAGTTCATTTAAGAACAGAGGAGGAGACGCATCATGATATTTGAGGTAGACAACACAACCGAGCAACTAATAAATCGATTGCAGGAAAGTATTCAGGCAACGATTTATGTACTGGAAGATGGGCAGCGTGAAATCAAAGATCTAATCGATGAGGTCAAACAGTCCAGTATCAACCTTGCAACAGCCGCCCAAGCAGATTTGATGACTGAGGATGTGTCAAAAGTGAGAGCAGCAATTCAAAAGCTTGCTACCACCGAGCAGCTAACAGAAATTCAGTCTGCTCTACCGAAGATGAGTGATAATATAGAGCAGCAAATCCACGTCATTTTGGATGCGAAAAATGACAGTGAAAGCCAACTTAAAAATCTACTCACCCATATGTTCTCCAGCGAGTCCGAGTCCAGAATTGCTCAACTCCAGGCTATTGCAACAAACCTGGACACTCTGTCCAGGCACATAGATACTCAGATGGTCAAGCTATCTTCCGAAGCGGATGATACCATGGCTATTGTAAAAAGCAATAGAGCGGTTCTTTCCTCTATTGCAGATTACCTGAGTTTGCCAGGCTATAAGCGTTTTTTCAAAGGAATGGAGGTGCCCACAAATGAAGCCGCTCAATAATTATCCGGAACTGTTGCGACTTTTGGAAAAGTACAGCCCCATGGGTCAGAATTACGCCCAACTTATTCTGGAAATTGAGAAAAAGAGCAGTACGTCAGATATGATTGTTCCGATTCTTGGAACACAAGGCATGGGAAAGAGCACAATGATCAATGCGATTCTGGGCGAAGATATTCTCCCAAGCGAAGCCGATGAAACCACCTGTGTTCCGGTCGAAATCAGGTATGGCCCTGAGCCAAAAGGCATCGTTCGGTTTTTGGATGACAAGCCAGAGACCCCCGTTAATACAAAAACTGAGTTGAGTGAGTTTGTAGACAACAACTTCAACCCCGGGAACGAAAAGCGGGTAAGCCACATTGTTTTGTATCGCGACTATCCCCTTTTGAAAACAGGTCTTGTTATTGTTGACCTACCGGGAGTAGGCAGCCTTACAAAAGCAAACGAAGAAACGACAACCAAATACATTCAAAATTTATGTGTCGCAATCTTCATCATCTCGACCTCTCCACCCATTTTGAAAACAGAGGCCAATTTCATAACTTCCGTATGGCGCAGTTTTAGCTCAGCTTACTTTGTTCAAAACGTTTGGGATGATAACTCCGAAGAAGAGACAAGAGAAGGCCTGGACCATAACGAAAAAGTCCTTTCAGAAATATCTCAAAAAATCAGCGCTCCTAAGCTGCATTCCATTATTCCGGTAAATGCATACGCCGCAGCAAAGGGATCGCTCGAAAAGAACCAGGAATTGATCCACACATCCAATATCAATGAACTACTTGAAGCGTTGACCTCCTTTGCCAAGAGTTATAGGGAAGAAAGCACATCCGCACTAGAAGCGCGGGTTAAGCTACTTGTTGCATCGGCAGGAGAACAAGCAGCATATGAAGTCAGGCTGGCTAACATGAACCATGATGAGCTGCTTGCTGCTATGGAATCGGAAAAGAAACACTTTGAATCTGTAAGCTATGAGATCGAGGAAAAGGTTGGCGCTATCAAGCGTCAACTTCAATCAGATCAGCGTAAGGTTCAGTCGTTTGCAACCGAAACCGCAACAAAGTATTCAAATCTACTGCGTACGAAAATTCACCGTCTGGTGGATCAGGGCATAGTTGACGGAGACCCACTTACCAGTGCTTTTGTTGATCTTCAATCGCAGTATGCTACAGAAGCAATGGACGAGGTCCACGAAAAATTCGAAGCCATTTGGGAGGAGTTGAAATCCAAATTGGAGGAGCTGGATGACGTTCTCCAACAAGAGGATCTTCATTCCCCTGAAGCCGGCGCATTTAACAAAGCACAGGCTTTCAAATGGGAAAAAGGCATGGATGCATCTTTCAAAATCGGCGGCGCCATTGGAGCTGCCATAGCGTTTGCTGCAATAGGTGGACCGGCTGGGTTTGCCGCTGCTTTGGGCATTGGGTTGGCAGGTAGCCTTTTCGGTTGGGCATCAAAGAAGGTGGTAGTGAAAGCCCGTGGGGACCAGACGAAGCGTGACTTGGAGCCGCCTATTAAAGATTTTAAAAGTTCAATTACTAAAGTCATAAATAATTCTTTTTCCGAATTCGCGGACAAAACCTGCAGCAGGTTGAACGGCTATATTGCTGCCCGTAGTGAGGAATTAGACAACATACAAAGGAAAATTACAGAGTTAAAAGAAAATGGAGTGACCATCCATAGGCAGATTGATGTTTTGGAGAACGAACGGGATTATTTGATGAACTGGAGGCCCGACAATGGTTGATTTGAAGAAAAACGTAGACAAGCTTTGCGGCATTGCTAAGCAGCTTGATAACCAAGAGCTATATCAGGTGTCCTTGTTTCTTAGGCAGAGGATTAATCAGCCAGATAGTTATGTCGTTTTCGTTGGCGAATCATGCAGCGGGAAGTCAACAATTATCAATAGTCTTATCAGGAAAGATATCCTTCCTGTCAGCAGTGTTCCCTCTACCGGGACGATTACCGAAGTTTTTGTTGATGAGAATGCTGACCATGACTCTTATGCCGTAATCAATCGGAATGCTACCATGGAGTTGCTAGACTATCCGACCTTCTGTGAACTGGCCTGTCGGCCGGACCCTAATGTACAGCGGCTTCGCGCAGTACTGCCTTCATCCGGACTTGGGATTGCCGGAGCAAGGCTTTTCGATACGCCTGGCTATGGTTCTTTAATTGAGGCACACGACGAGGTGTTGATGGATTTTTTACCCAATTGCGATTCCGTGGTTTACATAGTTGGATATAAAGTTGGAATTCAGAAAGAAGATCACGAATTCTTAGGAAGGCTGGAGGAACTTACCCGTCTCGGCATTCCAATTTACTTAGTTATTAATAGGTGTCCTGTTGGTGTAACCGATTCTGACCGCCGTGTTGCGGAAATTTACCGCACTGTCACTTCTCTCTTAACCAAGCAAGAGATTCCACTCTTTCTTATTCCGTCTGCACCTGTTCATCAGGAACTGTTCCGTGCTTCTACGCTAGGCGACCTGAAAGCGAGAATCGTTCAGGATTTGAATTCTCCAGACCGCCGGCAAGACCTCTATGAGGCATTCCATTCTTATCTGAATGATTTGGCAGTTCTGCTTCGCTGCGAACTAGAGCGGAAGATTAGGAATCTTGAGATGGATGCGGCGGATGCCGAGTTTATACGGCGTGAAACAGAAAAGCTTGGCGCAGATTTTCACCACGCCATTGATCGTATCGTGCGTCCCGGATTTGATAGGATTAGAGCGAGCCTTCCGAACTTCGTCGCTAACTGCCATGATAGAATGGAGCAAGAAATCTGCGATGAGATCAGACGACAACCTGTAGCCAGTAAGGATGAAACGATTGTTTATACCACCGAGCATCTTCTTCCGTTCCATGCCCGCAAAGAAGCCGAGAACATCCAGCATTACCTTTCTGTTGAACTGGAGGACATCGACAAAAAGGTAAATGATTACTTGAACACGGTGGTTATCAAGTTTGAACAAGATATTCAATTGCAATTTTCTAACTTTGCTGTTAAAGCGGGCGAGGGATTTGTAAAGGATGCGGCTGGCAAGCTTTTTAATTCCGGGCTTTTGCAATATTTTGCGAAGTTTGGTGGCCGCGGTGGGGCTGGTGCTGGTGTCGCAAACGCTGCATCCCATGCTTTAAAGGTGTTAGGTGATTTGTTTGGGCACACCTTCAAGCGGGAAACTCATATAGCTTTAAAGCAGGCCATTAGTAAGATTGGCCTCACCTCAACAAAAGCAATTGGCGCTGCTGCTTCTGTTATTATTGAGCTAGTAGTTATGGTTTTCGAATACGGGACCTGGAAACCTATGCTGATTTCCAAAACAAAAAAGGGACTTGGCAAATGGAAAGATGACACTATTGAGTTGATCCAGAAAGATTTGGATAAGTTGGAAGAGGAAAACATCAATACTATTTCTTCAATTGCAAAAACATACGCAGACGCTTTTGCAGTTGATGAACACCCTGTGGGAAATATAGATGAATTACGGACTTTGTTAAATTCTTTGGAAAAAGTAGAGGAGGAAATCGCTGTATGACAGAGAACTTAGACTTTGAAATCGTCCCAACCGCCAGAGGCAGGTTAGATAACAAGATACAGCAGGACGCTGCGGGTTTCGATAAGTTGGCCGTTGCTGCTGCCGATAATTTTGATCGAATCTTGGATATTGCCGCAACCATTGTTGACATTCAAAAGATGCAGGTACAGGCGGATGCTTGTATTTGTATGCTTCACGAACAACGAATGATGTTGAAAGAAGAAGCTGAAGCCTATGTTAAGAAACTGCAGGCTGAAACGAGCGCAACTATTAATAAGGCGGAAGCCATTCGAAAGATGATGAATGACTACTATTACTCTGGCTATGACAAGCTTAGCGGCGACGAGTTCTCTGCTATCATTTCTAACATACTGGACCACATGGGGGAACTTTGAGTATGGCTGCCGGAAATGAGGAACTGCTCAAATTAATTGACGTAGCATTGGGCATTGCCCGAGATAAAGCGTTCCGTGAAATATTGATGCGAGTTCAAGTTGCTCAACGTGAATACCTTATCACCCAGGCAGATGCGAATCGTAAAAAAGCTAGTGAAATCATACGAGCTATGGCAAGCTTGGATATAGAAATGCGGAAATTTGAGGCAGCGTTTCAAAAAATAGAAAAGGGTATGTCACAAGAGGCAAAAGCTCCTTTCTTAAAATTAATTGATGCACTCCAAGCACAGCGATGCTATTTAAACCGAAAGAAGAAAGAAATTTCTTCATCTATACCACAGAATCTTCCCATCACATCTTCCGCTGAGGATATATATGGCACTCCGCTATTGCCTGGTGATGTGTTGGCCGCAAGCAGAAAGGCAGGCCTATATCAACATTTTGCAATCTATATAGGCAATCAGAGAGTAATACACTATGCCGCTGAAAATGGGGATTTTTCAGGCCGTATCACTATTCATGAAGCACCATATGAAGAGTTCCGTGGCGACTCAACATTCATTTACATCCTTGATTTTCCTGACAATAGTGGCAGGCCAACTCATAGAGGACAGAGTTCAGTCCTCCATAAACCTACTGAGGCTCCTTTCTTTGACCTCATTCGCAGAACGAAATATCATTTATATTCGCCAGAAGAAACGATTTCTCGCGCAAAGAGTCGATTGGGCGAAGAAAAATACGGCTTGCCGTTCAATAACTGTGAGCATTTTGCGATCTGGTGCAAAACAGGGGTGCATGAGTCCCACCAGGTTAATGAATGGCTGACAAGACTAGCAAAACTTGCTCAAAGGTATATTGAATAGCAAATGTCAAAGGGCTTATCTACTGTGTGTGCATTGTTCCCCACACGGCAAGCACAGTTTCCACAACCTGTGAGAGTTGGGCCAGGCGATCCAAGAGTACCAGGTGCTATAAATCCAGTACCAACGGACGTAGGAGCCAAAGCCGACACATCTGTTTAGATTCACTCTTTAACGGAGGATTTACTATGGCAAAGAAATTATCACAACTTGAAATTGCAAAACAGGAAGCTGAAAACATCGCAAAAGAAACTTATGAAAAAATAAACGAATTAGGTTTCCACGCTAGTAGCTTATACAGATCCATGAACTCCTTACAGTTGTTATTCGACCGAATTCAAAATCTTCCCATAGACCATAAAGGAATCTATGAGAAACACAAAGAAGTTAGTGCAGACTGGAAGGAGCAGGTAGATAATCTTACGGACGAGTATAAAAAGAAGGAATTAGGAGGTCCCGGAGTAAGTGCTTTAGGCATTGGTGCCGGAATTGCTGTTGCTACTATTGGACGTACTGCTGCCTTCCTAGTTGGAGGCGGAATAGTGGGTGGCGCCATGTTTGCTCTTGCTGGCGGCCCTATCGGATGGGCGATTGCAGGTATTTCCATTCTGAAAATGATTACTGGAAAAAAAGACACCGCAAAACTGGAGCAGATCTATGAACGCATCTTTAAAAGAGATGTTGAATTTTATAGCAAAGCTATTACTGAGATTAATGAGCGGGTTCACAGAATTGATGATGAATTGGAAAAACTCGACCGGGCTATTGGACGAATTGCAACGTTTGGAACAGATTATAGTTCGATGACCACTACCCAGCAATTTGACCTTGCTGCCTTTTTCAACTTATTTGAAACCGCTACCATGCTTCTGGTCACGCCGATCATGAATCTGCAGCCACATTTTTCTGAGCAGGACTTCTACGATTTCTACGAAGATGAGGTTGATCCTGCTTCAAAAGAATACTTATCCCTACATAAAAACATGACCATATTCTTGGCAAATTTCCTGTATGAAATTCCTCTGGATGATAAAGATAAGGAACTGTTGGCTCAGTCACTGACGAGGAATAAAGAACATTGCACTTCTATCGAGAAGAATTATTTTAGTGTCAATGACATCGATGTAGTTGAACGAGCACTACGGCACAAAGCTAATGCCTAATGTGAAAAAACCTGTCAACGATTAAAGAAAGTTCACAATGTATTTGCTTATTACTGATGTGTTAGATTTCTTGAACAAGATGTAATAGTATACTATAAACCACAACTCAAACCGAGCCAACGCGCACTGAAACGTCGCCTTTGCCAGAATCAATGACGTTTTATTGCGCGTTGGCTCGGTTTGCTTATAGGGGGACACTGGTGTGATACTAGCTGAATGAGGCGGCTTCCTAACCTGTAGTGTCCTGACCAGTTCACAGTGCGTTGCGATTACGACGGCAGCCCTAACCTGACCCTCCCTACACATCCATTTGACTAACTGTCACCATAGAACCCCCCGCACCACCATCCATCTCTCAGGTTTTCCCTGAGATTGGAACCGCTGGTCGGAGGGCCCTTTTTTAAGCCATAACCACCAAGCATTCCTTCTCGTAGAAGGCGATGCCGTATTTCAGGAGCTTCTTCACACCACGCCGCTTCAGGCCTTCCCCGTACTTTCGGTCCTCGATTTGAGCCAGAGCTGCCTTGCAGGAGGATTCCAGGTTGCCGTCCTCTGCGTACTTCAGCTCAATGACAATGCCGATGCGGTCTGGGGTCTGCACAGTGATGTCGCTGTAACCCTCCCCCATCTCGGCGTTGGACTTCACCAGCCAATTTCCCTGGCTTCTGAGCAGGCCCAGCAGCATCCCATGGTAGAAGTTTTCCTTCTGGTTCTTCCGTACCGCCGTGTCCCGCACACTGATGGAATCCCACAGGTAATCGTGAAGCATCTCCTGGATGGCCGTCACATCCCCCGCAGGGAACGCAGCACAGAACCGGTTGATCCGTGCGGAATCTGCCCGCGCTGTTTCTTGAAACCACTCTTCCACCAGGTCGGCAAACAGTTTGCGGATTTCCCCATTGGGAATCCACAGCTGGAACAGATCGGCATCCGCCTGCCCCACCTGCTTTCCTGTCAGATACCCTGTAGCGTATAGGACGCTCCACAGGTTTTCATCGCTTTCATCAATCTCCCGATACGTCAGCTCCTGTTTCACCCGCTTAGTGACCTGCCCACCGCCGAGCAGCTCTTCCATCTCACCCTTGGCGCTCTGATTTGACTGTCGCAGCAGCCGCCGGATCAGATCGTTTCCGCTGGTGTTGGCCCAGTAATTTTTGGGCAGAGCAGACGGGTCCACCAGCAGCTCGTCGCAGTAATTGATCACATCCCAGGGACAGTACACGTCGGTATCCCCAAACCGGTAGCCATCGTACCACGAACGGACAGCCTCTTTGTAGGCAGATGTGCCGTAGTATTCCAGAAGCTCCTCCACATCTGCGTCTGTGAAGCCAAAGAACTCGTCGTACCGGACATCGGAAATCGTGTGAACTTTCAAATTGTTCAGCCCGGTAAAGATGCTCTCCTTGGAGATACGCAAGCACCCTGTCAAAACTGCGAAAAACAGGCTGTCGTTGGTTTTCAAGACATTTCCCAACAAATTCCGGATGAGGTCCACCATTTCCTCGTAGTAGCCGGCCTGGAACGCCTTATCTAGGGGAACATCGTATTCATCAACCAGCAAGATTGCCTTTTGACCGCAATGCTTAGCAAGGAGCTGCGAGAGGACTTTCAAGCTCGCCGCCGCCACTTCCTCAGTCATGGCATAGAGGCCGCCCTCCCCGGAGCCAATTTGAATCAGGCGCCGGTAAGCCTCTTTTTCCTCGTTGGAGAGCTTCTCGCTTTCCTTGAGATATTGAAACCGCATGGCCTCGCTCCCGATGATGGTTCGCAGGGCGGCAGAGGCAGAGAAGAAGCTGCGGCCATCCACACCTTTCAAGCTAATGGAAATCACGGGGAACTTCCCCTGGTACTTGCCGCATAGCTCCTTCTCCCGGGAAATCTTGAGGCCATCGAACAGCGCCGGATCGCCCCCCACCTCGAAAAAGCTTTTCAGCATACTCATGTTCAAAGACTTGCCAAAACGCCGGGGACGGGTAAACTGGTTCACTTCGCCCCAATTCTCCAAAAGTTCCTTGATAAACAGGGTCTTATCTACATAGTAGAAATCATTTGTCCGGATTTTCTCAAAACTATCCAAACCAATGGGGAGTTTCATTCTCACGTTCCTACACCTCGCTCCAACGTGTTCTTATACGGAGCACATGTAACAAATACTTTGAGATTCACTTTACCATGAAGCAAGGAGACAGTCAAGGTTCGGGAAGATTTTCGCCAGATAGAAACCTGGAATACATAGGAGTTGGTACGCCATGACAGACGCAGACCCCTAATCAGATAGGCCGGAGACAGCCTCTTTTTCCCAGTTGACACACCCTATATTTTAGGATAAAATAAAGTATATCTTACATTTCCCTAAAACAAGGAGGTTCTGGTATGGCATACATGGAACGGTCATTGGAGCGAAAGTTTCTGCACATGAGTTCCTTTTTCAAGGCGGTGTTGGTGACGGGTGCCCGTCAGGTGGGCAAGACCACCATGCTGAAACACCTGGCGGAGGGGCAGAACCGCACCTATGTGACCATGGACAACACCATGGCCAGGACCCTGGCCCAGTCGGACCCGGTGCTGTTCTTCCAGACCTACAAGCCGCCCATCATCATCGACGAGATTCAGAAGGCCCCGGAGCTGTTTGAGCAAATCAAAATCATGTGCGATGAAAGCGAGGAGCGGGGGCTGTTCTGGCTCACCGGTTCCCAGCAATACCGGATGATGAAGAACATTCGAGAGACCCTGGCAGGCCGCATCGGGATTCTGGAGCTCTACAGCCTGTCCAAGGAGGAAGTGGACGGCACGGTGTTTTCCAACAAGATGGACTTCTCCCTGCCCTGTCTGCTGGAACGGCAGAAAACCGCCAAAAAGAATGACATCGTAGATGTGTTCGAGTACATTTGGCGGGGTGGTATGCCGGATGCACTGCGGGCAGATTCGGAGCAGCGTCAGGAATATTTCAACTCCTATATTGAAACCTATCTGATGCGGGATGTGGCAGAGGAAGGCGGGATCACCGACGTGGTGCGGTTTCGGAAGTTTCTCAACGCCTGCGCCGCCCTGACTGCCGAGCAGGTCAACTACCGAACGTTAGCTGAGGCCGCGGAGATCTCCCAGCCCACGGCAAAGGAGTGGGTACGGATTCTCCAGGGGCTGGGCATTGTCTATCTGCTGCCCCCCTTTGCCAACAACGAGCTGAAGCGCCTGACCAAGACTCCCAAGCTGTATTTCTGCGACACAGGACTGTGCGCCTACCTGTCTATGTGGCTCACCCGGGACACCCTGATGCAGGGGGCAGCCAGCGGCCATTACTTTGAGAACCATGTGGTGATGGAGCTGCTGAAGAACTTCTCCTACTCCACGGAGAAAGCGAATCTGACCTACTACCGGGACTCCAACGCCAAGGAAATCGACGTGATCGTGGAGGCGAACGGGCTGATCCACCCCTTAGAAATCAAGAAGTCCGCAAATCCCGACCGGCGGGAGGTCAAGAAGTACCAGGTGCTGGACAAGACAGGCCTGGAGCGTGGCAGTGGCGGCATCGTCTGCATGTGCGAGGAAGTCATCCCCATTGATGAGAAAAACTGTTTTATTCCGTGTAATCTTCTATAAAGGAACAGGACACCTGCCTTCCGGGCGGGTGTTTCTCTTTTTTAGCAGTCTTGAGAAAAAAAGAGGACAGCCGCAGCTACCCTCTCTCTTTCTCCCCGCAGGCGCCAGGGGGCAGGGGTTTATCCCCTGGCAGCCGAGTTCCCAGTGGCTTCTGAGCGGGGCCCTTCTTTCACTTTCCGGTAGAAGGTGGCCTTGCTCATCCCCAGCCGCCTGGAAGCTTCCGCTGCGGTGAGTTCCCCTCGCCTCCACCGGGCCACAATCTCCTGGAAGCCGGGGTGCGTCAGTGGTTTCCTGCCCTTGTACCTGCCCTGCTGCTTGGCAATCTCAATGCCCTCCCGCTGCCGCTGGAGGATGTACTCCCGTTCCAGCTCCGCCACAGCCCCAAAGACCGTGAGCATAAACTTGCCTGTGGGCGTGGTGGTGTCGATGGCCTCCTTCTTGGAGACAAATTCCACCCCTTTGGCGGACAGCTGCTCCATAAGGTTCAGCAGGTCTCGTGTGTTACGGGCAAACCGGCTGATGGACTCCACAATCACGGTGTCGCCCCGCCGGACGTAGGCTATCATCTTCTTCAGCTCCGGGCGGTCGGTGTTCTTTCCACTGGCCTTGTCGATGTACAGTTCCTCCACGCCCAGCTGTTCCATCATCACCTCCTGGCGGATGGTGTTCTGCTCCTGGGTGCTCACCCGGATATAGCCGATTTTCATGTTCCACCTCCTTGCCTGTCTCAATAGGGTGGCCGCGAGCCAAAAGAGGTCTCAAAATCTGGGATTCCATCCTATTGAAACACATTTTCCCTGTCTCACATGGGTATAGCCTATTGAGGCGCCCCGCTGCCCGTTACAGAAGAAGCATGGTGAGGAACTCCCGTTCCGACAGGACAGGAATCCTCAAGGCAATGGCCTTGTCCAGCTTGGCACCGGGCTTGTCTCCCTTAACCAGGTAATCCGTTTTCTTGGTGACCGTCCGCTTGACAATAGCCCCACGACTGAGAAGCTGCTGGTGCGCCTCTTTCCGGGTAAAGCGCCACAGCTTCCCTGTGATCACCACCGTCTTGCCCGCCAGAGGGCTGGGCTTTCTTTCATACATCACCATGTCCCCCATGGGATAGGCTTTCCGCATTTCCTCCATGTCGCCTCCTCAACTGGCCTGGGTGAACACCGGCTCCACATCGGCGGCGTTGACAAACTCCATGAACTGTTTCCCAAACTCCCTGGCTTTGGCGGCAGTCTCCTGGTCCAGGATTTGCACCGCATCGAAGTGGAACAGAGCATAGGGCTTCCCCTCCCGGCTGGTGGATTTTTCCAAGGTGATCTTTGTCACCACACTGCTCAGGGGCGTCATCCGGCTGATGAGGCGGGTGGTATACTTGAGAAAAATCTTCTTGCTGGTCACAGGCACCCGCACTAGGAGCGGAAACACGCTGCCCGGACGGAGCAGGAACAGCAGCACCGATTCTTTACACGCCTTTGCCGGGGACTCCCCATCTTTGCTGCCGAAGTCGTTGAAGGGGCAGTGGGCGCAGGCTTTTCCGTCCTGGGAAATAAGGCTGTCCTTGCTCAGGCAGGTGGGCGGCATCCCCTCCACCGGGTCGGGCGTAGCCCAGTAGGCCCTGGGGGTCATGTAGTCCAGGATGATGCCGGTGAGCTCCTTTTCCGCCTCCTCCCCAGAGAGCCCCGGCACGGAAAATACCGTGGAGCCGCCGGAAGGGGATTTGACCATGTCAAACAGCTGAAAGGACAGGGGCTGACGCTTTAAGTTCTCCTGGATGAGTTCCAAGGCGTTGCTGGTGAGGGCCAGGTACTGGGAAGTGCCCGGCTCCCGTTCAGACAATGCTTGGACTTTGGTGTTCATGCGGGTCTTTAAATTGGTGGCATCCATCTTCTCAACCTCCTAGGGAGCGCACGGTCTTGATAGCAAACCGGCGGTACGATGTTTGACTGGCATACTTCTTAAACAATGTGGGGTGCTCGGCTTTGAGGGTCTTGGTATCCAGCCGCTCTTGAGTGACGCTTTTCCAGGTAACAACCCTGTTCCCGGCTGTGCCTATCTCATGGTCTCCCAGCATCTCCTTGAGCAAGTTCTCCGCCTCCTGCTTCCGGGCGGTGACTTTCTCCAGCTGCCGGCAGGCCTCATCGTACTGGGAGAGCAGCTCCTGGGCTTTCCCCGGCAGGGCGATTTCAGACTGAGGAACGCTGTTGGGAAACCGTTCGGCAAGGAATCTGGCGGAAGCGTTGGAACCATCCAGGGCCGGGGGCGTACCCTTTTGCACATGACGCCAGAAATCCTCTTCCAGGGAGAGGAGCATGGCGATCAGTTCCTCGTCCCGCTCCACAAACTTCCAGCGGAAAGCATTGCCGCCGATGAGCACAGCGATGTAGGCCCCCTGATAGCCGGTCGCCGCCATGTAGTGCTGGATCTGGATCATGTACTCGTCCGGGATGGAATCCTCCCACTCCCCCGCCTTATATGCCGAAGCTGTTTTGGCTTCAAAGATGCAGGGGCCGTGGAGATCGTCCTCACAGAGGCCATCCACATTGGCAAGCATAAAGGGGTGCTCCTGGCTTTGGTAGATCACCGTGGGTTTCGTCACCTGGATGCCCGTCCGCTTGATGAATTCCTCCCGTACCAAAGATTCCAGCAAATTGCCCCAGTAGGCCGCCTCCCCCGCTTCTTGGGAAGGCAGCTGGCCGGTTTTCTCCATCCACAACTCCACCGGGGATTTGTACCGGCTGACCCCACAGACCACTGAGGCGTCCGACCCGCCGATCCCGGCCTTCCGGTATTCCAGCCAATCCTCATAGGGAAGATTCCCGGTGGATACCAACACGTTCGCTGTCATACGTTTCCTCCAATCTGTACGGTTTTGGGATGTTTCTCAACTCCTCCCTTAGCTTCCGGTAAAGGTAGGGGCGCAGCGGGCCAAAGCTGGAATCGTACTCCTCTACCGAGAGAATCAGGCACAGGGCTAGATTCTGGTAGAGATCGTCGTACTCCAGCCGGATGTGACGGACCCATCTGCGGTTGCGGCGGAGCACGGTATCGATGCAGCATAGGTTCTCCTCCACCACCCGGTTGCGCTGGGCAATGGAATACTTGTCTTTCATGAGGTTTCTCTCCTTTCGAAACGGGGCGTCCAGAACCGGCAGTAATCGGTGTTCCATCCCTCGTAATACCGGGGGAACGAGTAAGGACGGGCGTTGTAGTGTGGGTTGCAGCAGTGCTGCCGCAGTTTCCGGCAGGGCAGTCTGGATTCCCGGTCTTTGGTTTCATACGAATAAAGGCAAAGGTCACAGTGTTTCTTCAAAGACATCCCTCCTAAATAGAAAAGGGCCGGGGTACTGGTTCCCCGGCTTTCTCAGCGTCAATTTTCACATCGCTGAAATCATCAGCTTCCAAAACAATCTTCCCGGCACGGTACCGGCTGCGAACGGCATCCTTGGCTGTATAGGCGTCCTCCGCTTCCACCGCCACCACCCGGACAAGGGTTTCCCGAATCGTGACATTCCACCGCACAGCTTACCAGTCCCCCCTAGTAGATTGGAGCAGCCTGTCACGCTGCCAGCACCAGCTCATAGGCCTTGTCGATGAGCGGATTGCCCTCCATGGTGCGGGCGAACAGGTTTTCCCGGTAGTTGGCAGTCTCCCGCAGGGGCTTGGCATGGGTGGCAAAGTCGCTGACGGCGTTGAGGAACCGGTAGGCGTTCTTCCCCACGTGGCGGAGATCCGGGGCCTCAAAATACCGGCGCTTCATATCTTCCCGCAGGCGGGTCATGTTCTTCCGATGGGTGTCTGTGGGCTGGTCGTCCATGGGCAGGAGCAGGTCGATGTAGTCCAGCACCTTCTGGTCGGAGAGTTTGATCTTGGACAGACGGGAGAACTCCATCCCCAGCTGGCCCATGTATTTTTCCGCCAAGAGCAGGGTGTTGTGTGCCTCGTCCATTTTCCCGGCCAGATCGCCCACGTGGATGGTAGACCACACCCGCTTGGCAGAAGCCAGGGCCAGGTTCAGGGTGTTCTGGCACACCACCCGGACGGGGGTCATGGCCACCTTGATGGACCCGCTGCCGTCGTGGGAGTTGCTGAACACCAGGTAGGGCTCCACCTGGTCCCCCTCGATGATGTATTTATCCGGCAGTTTGGCAAGAAGCCATATCTTCCTGCCGTTTTGCAGGGAACCGGCGGTTTCGTACTTCACCCCCTCCCCCAGCAGCGCGTCGGTAAAGGCAAAGGCTTCGGCGTTCTGTACCACCCGGTACCGGTCGGTGACCACCCCCAGCACCTGGTTGTCCACATCCCGGAGATTGGCCTTGTACCCGGAGATCTCCACGCCACCCCTGGTCTTGATGGGCTGCTGGACCACGTTCCAGTTAAGGCCAGACAGCCGCAGGGCTTCCTCCGAACTGGGGGCTGCTTCCACCCGGACGCCCAGACCGTGCCAAGGAGCTTGACGGACATAGAACATAGATTCCACATTAGCTGCCATTGTACGTACCTCCTGTTAAGTTAAAATGAAATGAAAAGAAGGGCTCCCTCCACAGGGAACCCTTCCTTTGCTTGATGCTACAGTATGTTGTTGGTGACGCTATCCTCCTCCATTTCTGCGACGCCCTGCAAGGCGGCCAGTACCACCGTAGCCACCAGCAGGATGATTTTGAAGATATGATTTTTTGCCAAATACATTCCTCCCTTCGCTTTGCGTTCTAAAGAGAGAATATATCATTAAAGGTGGAGGAGATGCTGTGAGAGGGGAACGGCTGGTGAACCTACCCTACGTTCGTTCATTCGTTCATCTAGCCAAGCAGGGTATATGGTAGCCGTTAACGCTCATTTTCCACTCCTGAGATAGTGACCTTTGCGAACGAACGAATGAACAAACCATCCCCTTTCAAGGGATATTTCGCTGCGCTCACTGGCTCTGGAGTATTACACATAGAGCTGAGCGAAAAAAACGGAATCCACACTCTCTTTCTCGTCTCCTTTATTTCTGTGCCCTAGGCAGTTTGCCCGTGGCACATTTGCCGCCTTTCCAGGAGTGCTTCCATGCCGCAGTGTGACAAAACAACCGCCGTCTAAAATGGCCCGCCTGTTGATTGGGCCATAGCAAACGTACGACTCTGATAACCTTAAAAAGTGGCCGCAGATCGTCATTGGAACGATCCGCAGCCATTTCCCATTCTTTTTCAGGTTCTAGGGGAGAAAGCTCCCGGCTTACACCAGGGGGAACTCCACCGACTGGAGAAGCAGTTCCCCTCTTTCCACTTGGATTCTCACGCCGCAGCGGGCACCGGGAACCAGCGGCAGCAAGGGCTCGCCTTGGAGTAGTTGGCCCTTCTTCCATTGGAAGGTCTGGGTGGTAGTTCCCACCGTCACCTGGCAGGTGGTGTCCTCCAAGGCTTGACCGGTGAGTTTGGCTGGGGCGGGGCTCTCCACCAGATTCACCGAGTAGGTGACAAACTCCCCCTCCCTCAGATCCACCAACAGGTGTTCCAAGCCCACAATCGGCTTGTCAAAAATGTGAGGGATGGGAGCTCCCTCCTTGCGAACCATCTTGATTTTATCCTCTGCCCGGTAGGCGTAGACATTGCCCTCCCGCCAGGTACCGTGAAAGGAGCCCTCTTCACTGTCGTATCCGGCGGCGGGAAGGGTGATTCCCTGGCGCCGGAGGGTGTACTCCGCCATAAGAGGAACCGTCTGGCAGTTTTCAAAGTGGCTGGCCTCTATCCAGGCGTCCAGCAGCTTTTGGGATTCCTCGTAGCTGGGCCGGGGGCCGCCCTGGTCGATGTACCGGGCGATTTTCTCCCAGCCCTGGGGCATGGGGTAGGAAAACAGTCCGTTATTGGCGTTTCCTTCCTCGTCCCGCATGTACTTCCAGCAGAAGGCGTTGAATCCTACGCCATACTCGGCCACCATGTCGTAGAACACAGCCATGTCCGCCGGGTTCCCCCTGCCCTCGCCGATCCACACTGGCACGTACAGCCGCCGGGAAGGCTCCAGGTACTGGTAGAAATCGGACATCTGGGGGTTGAACCAGTACAGGTGCACGGAGTAGGCCCAGTTGTTATCCTCCGGGTCAAAGCCCTTATCGAGGAAGGCCATGTCGTGAGCGAAGGCCGGAGGCTCCAGAATGAACATATGCTTCTGGTCGATCTTCCGGACGCGGGCGATGGCCTCCTCGTAGAACTGGCGGAGCTGGGCGCTCATGCCCCGCAGGCTGGGCGGCGACACCGGCTCGTTGAGCAGCTCGTAGGCCCCCACGATCCACCGGTCCTTGTAGCGCCGGGCGAACTCCTCCCACAGGACGAGGGTCCGCTCGTAGCTCTCCGGCTCGGTGAACATATGGGGCTGGTTGTCAATGCCGTTATCGCAGCTGACGCCAGACTGCCCACCGGGGGCGGCGTGCAGGTCTAAGATGGCGTACAGGCCGTACTGTTCGCACCAATCCAGCACCTGATCCAGCATGGCAAAGGTGTCCTCGTTGAACTGGATACCAGGCTCCTCGTAGAGGAACCCGTTGCCGTCCAGCACCAGCCGCACGGAGTTGTACCCCAGTTCCGCCATGGCCCGGATGTCCCCTTCGCTTAGGTAGGCCCGGTACCACCGCTGCCAAAATGTGCTGGCGTACTGGGTGCCCGCCAGCTCCCGCACACCGTAGGCGATGGTGCGCTGCCGGTCGAAGCGGATGTTGTTCACCAGCCCGCCGCCCATGTCTGTGAAACCGTACATACCGGGGATGCCGTCAATCATGTAGCCCTCCGGGTTCATCCAGTTGCCCGCGGCCCATCCCCGCAGGATGATGGGCTCCTCGTTGCCATTGACCATCCACCGGCCCTTGGTGTGCAGGTAGCCGGTCACCTTTCCGTTGCTTTTCACGGGAAAACCTCCTGTCCTACGATTCGGTATGAAAATGGACATGCCCTGCCTCCGCACAGGAGACAGGGAGAATTATTACATTTTAATCTCAATCTCACCGTACCCATTCTCCAAACCGATTTCTTTTTACCGTTTTAGCCACTCTTGGAAAGCAGCCATATCTAGTAAGCCTGATCGAACGTGCTCAAGTTTTCCTTTTGCCTCCTTACACCATTCCGTAAATGCAGCTTTTTCCATGGTGCCCTTTTTTACACGGGCAAAGTGAGTTTTATAGGCACGTGTATAAATTTTAAGTGCTTCATCCTCTTCCATTTTCTTTAGAAAATTTCGTGAGGAACCGATAGCAGAACACCGTTTGCCAGATTCGTTAATTCGATCACAATACGCAGTATTCCTATTAGTTACTACAAAATATTTGCCACAATTCCTACATTTTCTAATCATAATTTCATCCCGAATCATAGACATGATTTCAATGTATAATAACTGTTCTAAACTGATCACCTCATATTCTTCAAACATACGGATGTCTTCTTTCTTATTTGCAAGATCAATTGCTTTATATAAAGCTTCTTTTTCTTCCTGCGATACTTCACCATTTTCTATGTCCATGCCATCAAGGGAAGCAAGTTTAGAAAATATATTATTATAGTTTCCATTTATATATTCCAATGGTAAATATTGGTTAAAAAAGAAGCGTCTTTCCGCACTTGTATTCAATTTTTTGAACTGATTATAGAATATATTCACGAAAATCCATAGTCGTTGAGATGTTTTTAAATAACTAAAATCTTGCGCAGTAATATCCAATACATAGTAAAGCATATTACGTAAGGTTCTCTGAGCGATAATCGCATCGTCAAAAATGTGAGGCATAGTACTAGGTACACCATTTATGAGAAAGCTAAACTCTTCTTTAGGAGAATCCCCGGTGTAAAAATCTTCGTTTATTATTTCTAAATATTTATTATAAAACCTAGCAGAATCACGATCAAAATATTGCAAAAAAGGTTCCATCAGATAATTTAGTGTGTCCAGGTACCATTCCTTCGATTTGGCAATTTCAGGATTAAAAGTGTTTTCATGTTGATAGCAACAATATAAAAGCAATCGATTGAAAAACTCCCCTATTATATTTTTACATGCTTCGGAAAACGCATGTTGATAGTATGGATGCATCGGTATAAGAATTTTCTCAATCTGCTTAAAATACTCATCGCCAGAGGAATCCTTATGCACTTTTAAAGTTTTCAAGTCCAGTCTGCATCGAATATATGCCTCAAATACATTAGACGCAGCAGATAAATCTTTTGTTATATATTCAAATAAAGAATAATGGCTGTCATCCTCCGACAACAAAACCGACCCGCTTTCGTTCAAACATTCATACCCATATTTCCCATAATCAATTAAACGCATAATTGTGCTCCTTTTGTACGTTCTTGCGGCACCTTTTTCGATAGTAGATTTCTGCTATTAAAAAACCTAAAGAATCTATTGACTATTCCCGCCCCGCCTGGTACACTAATTATAGTGGATTTTTGATTTTGTGTCAATACAAAAATCTAGCGGAAAAATGTAAAGGAGGTTTTCAAGGGTACCAGTCGGTGTGATACTTCTTCGGCTGAAGCCACACAATTTAACGACTGGGCCGTGACGTCCTTAATGGGGCGTCATCCGCTAGCCGCGAACATTATAGCCAGGAGGTGCAACTACTTAGGCTAGTGCACGGGAGAGTAGGTTGTGGGCGAACTCAGTCAAACCATTACCGTGCTAGCGTATTGTCACCGAGTGGAAAATCCACCAGCTACAACTGAATTTTTACCCTCATGGAAAGGGTGCCACAGTTCAGTGTCATAAAAGGATGGTTTTGTTATGATTTTACATTCATTTCTTAATCTTGGCAAGCGTGGCAAGGCCTTACTAAACCAGATGGGAATTTTGCCAGGCGCAGTAGACAACCGTTGGACTCCAATCCCCAACAACTTGCTATTTGACAGGTTTAGTGACACCGGAGGCATCACTTTCGGCCTTTCAAACAGCCTAATGTCGCCCTTTTCTGTAGGTATCCCGCAAGGGATGGAAGAGGGGCATATCGCTACCATTGGAGGCTCCGGAAGTGGCAAAAGCACTGGCATAGCAATACCTACCATGAAGTCGTATAGAGGGCCTATGCTCATCCTGGATATAAAGGGCGAATTGTCTGGCCTTTATTCGCAGATGTATTCCAAAGGATATGTAAAACGTCCCTTTATCATCTTTGACCCCAAAGATCCAAGTAGCCCTAGCTATGATCCTTTTGGATGTCTCGATTCAGATGATAAAAGCAATCTAAACACATCTCTCTACGACATAGCAGTATCGCTAATCCCGGACTCACATAGTGTAACGGAGCCATTCTGGAGAGAAGCTTCAAGAGTCATCTTACAGGCAGGTCTTAGGCACTACTATTTGAGCGACCTAAGTTTTAGCGAGGCGCTTCTTGAGATTGTTGCAAAGCCATGGGATGAAATGTCCAAATACCTGAAACAAAATGGCGACTCAGTAACGAGAAGCATGGTGGAGGATTATGTTAAGAATGGCGAGATGATCGGCAGTCTTGGTGCTGAAGCTCGGACAAAACTGGCAATTCTAGCTACCGATCCCAACGTCAGCCACGCGTTTCGTGGCGCCAGAGAAGGTGCCAAGTGCTTTACCTGGGAGGCCCTGGAGGAGAAAGTCATCTTTCTGCGCATTCCAGCCGACAAAATTGATGCTTGGAGCGGCATGATTTCCTTGATGTACAAGCAGTTGTTCCGCTACTTGGAACGGCGACCTGAAAAGTACAGCAAAGAAGGACGAAACTGCGAACAGATTCTCCTATTGATGGATGAATTTCCGCGGTTGGGTCGGATAGAGGGAATGACTTCAGCCATGGCGACTCTACGTAGCAAGGGAGTAACCATCTGCCTCATAATTCAGAGCACGGCCCAATTAGACGAGCACTTCGGAGAAAACGGGAGGCGAATCATTCTGGACAACTGTTCGTACAAGGTCATCTTGGGCTCCAACGACCCAGAGACACAAAAGGCTCTGAGCGACCTGGCAGGAACTACCCCTTCTCTACCGTGGGGAGCAGGCGTCAATCTGGACCGGAAAGTCCACATTGCCGGATTTAACTTGCAGTGCAATAGCTCAGAGAAACCATTCATTCAGCCTCACGAGCTTGCTTTCCTGAATGATGTAATCTTGATATCACCCTACGGCGTTTATCAGATTCAAAAAATTCAGCCTTCCGATCTCCCTCAGTCTATGACAGTCTCTGAGTGTGCCAGGATAATATTTGGTATACCAGAAGTAAAAACAATACCAAAGGAGGTTTCCATGATGTCCCTAGAAGAACGAACGAAACAAGCAGATAAAAAACTCCGCACAGCGGAGACAACCCAGCGCAAGTCGCAGCAAAACGCCGACAAGCGCCGCAATTTCCTCGTCGGGGCAATGTTTACCAAGTATTTTCCCAGTGTGAAATCTCTTACACCTGGGAGTACCGCTCAGAACGATGAGGAGTTCGCTGAGCTGGAGGCGTTCTTCTATCTCTTGTCTCTGGACACAGATTTACTGGAGGATCTGAAAGCCAGGGCGAAAGGCCTTGTGGCTACAGATCCAAATGGCGATTGGAGGAATTCTCCATCGGACGAACCCCCTTTCTCTATCCCTGAGGAGTCCACTTACACATCGCAAGACGATTCAGATTTGGAAAGGGGCCTAACCCGATGAACTACCACGTAGAAGTTTCCCCCCTCTCTCGCGGCAAAGGCCGTTCGTTGGGCTCCGTGCTAAGCTATATTAGTGGCAAGGAAGTCCATGACAACTACAGTGGTAAAACCTACCGCCATCGCCGGTTCGACTTGGTGCAATTCCGGGTGTATCTACCCCCCAGCGCTCCGAATGCGCTTCGAGACTTACAGTGTCTATGTGATGAGCTCAACAAGGTGGAAAAGCGGAAAGACGCCCGTACCGGACGCTTGTTCATCTGTTCTTTGCCAAACGAACTCATGCCAGGCGAGTGGGCACGAATCGTCAATGAGTTCATTCAGGAGAACTTTGTATCTCAGGGTCTTTGTGCGGTGGCTGCCATCCACAGAGGAAAGTTACCATCGAATCATCCGAAAAGCAATCCCCACGTCCACATTATTGTTTCAACACGGACGGTGGGGCCGGAGGGGTTCAATCCCAAGAAAGACCGTGAGCACAACCAACGGTCCTACATTGAAATATGGCGTCGGGCTTGGGCTAGGGTACAAAACCGGGCATACGAGAGGTGCCACGTCAAAAAGCGCGTCAGTCACGAAAGCCTACGAGTCCAAGGGGTCGAGAGAAAACCCACCCGCCACGTTAGCTACGTTGACTTGCAGAGAGGCGAACGGCAGCGACGTATTCAAGCAAAAGAGCTTGCCCGTGAACTTGCCCGGCTGGAGCGGAATCGTGAACTGTCCCGCGAGAAGACTAAAACCCACTCCCGCTGACCGCAAAGGCCATACGGGAAACCATATATTCTCCCTCCGGAGGTGATGTCTATGCACAAAAGCATTCTTTTCCTGGAGAGCGCCGGGGCGGGGAGCTCTGCGTACCGGGCTGTTATTAAGACAAGGCACGGCCGCACGCTCTACCTCTCCCTGGAGCTCTCAGGAGAAGTTTGCAGCGTCGTCGAGTGTTTCTACACCGACCGGGGCCAGGGGCGCCCAAAACGGCTCCTGGAGCCCAAAAAGCTGCAAACCCACCGTTTCCCGGCGGACAAGCTCTTGGAAGTGATTGCTTCCCAGCTGGACAAGACGTTTTACGGCGTAGAGTACGTCCAAAACGACACGGCCGGGTTACCCCTGGAGGAGTACCTCCAACGTAAGGCCGGCGAAGCCAACCGTAAGTACCGGTTTCTGATCCTGGTTGGAGAGGGGGAGCGCCTTCAAGGTCTTCCCATCCGTCTGCGCACCCGGCTGAAGAACCGGCTGCACAGGGCCATCTATTTGGATCTGGCCTACTACAAAAACGGCCAAGGTGTGGTCAAGCAGTGCAGCTACTACGACCGGCAGTACCAGCATCGGGCGGTTCCCGTCACGCCGCCCACGCTGGTCAGCTGCTTCTTCCCCTACACCAGGGAGGGCATCCTTGCCCTGGTAAACCAGGAAATATGCTGTGATTTTACGCATATCCTGGTGACAGAGGGAATCGATCTGGATTCCAACACCACGCCCCTATGCGGGGCAATCTAGGAGTGATCCATTATGGAAACTCAACAACTACAGACCGAGTACACCGATATCAAGTCGGTCACGCACCGGGTAGAACACTCCATCCTCTCCCCCACTCACGCTGTGGACCGGGAGAAGCTGCTGGAAGAACTGGCCTGGGCCCTAAAAGGAGGGAAGATTCCCGCATAACTTAAGAACAACGTCTATGAAAGGAGGTATCAGACACGTTAGCTCTCTATGCCCGCAAATCCGTGGAACGGGAAAACAGTATCAGCTGTGAAACCCAAATTGAGTATTGCAGGATGATGATCCGCCCAGAAGAACGGGGGGAAAAGGTGGTCACCTTCATCGATAACGGCTATTCCGGAGGGAATATGAACCGGGATGGGTTTCAAAAAATGATGGGGTTGGTCCGCCAAGGTAAGGTCAGCAAGGTGATTGTGTATAAGCTGGACCGGATGAGCCGCTCCCTTTCCGACTTCATGAACATCCTGCAAGAGTTTAAGGAAAATAAGGTGGAGTTTGTGTCCTCCCAGGAAGCGTTTGACACC
>UMIO01027175.1_pt1 | contig 31644 bp, 28 predicted proteins | sample 1965821 | NCBI WGS metagenome assembly UMIO01 (sample SAMEA4836127, study PRJEB28245) | human gut metagenome | biome: gut microbiome; material: fecal sample | place: Denmark | collected 2008
CGCCACAATCTGGGTTACCAGCAAAGCCAAAATCATGCTGATATCGCTGAGGCCCAGTTTGGAGCCGTAGGAGGTGGAGATGGAAATGATGGTGTTCACCCCGTCGATGTAGAAGAAGTATGCCACAATAAAGAAAAAGACGCGCTTCTGGGTGAAGATGTCCTTCAAGGTGGTCCACAGGTTCTGGAAGGTGGAACGGATCAAATTCTTCCGAGGAGGCAGAGAGTGGATCTGATGGACATTCTTTAAGAAGGGAATGCTGAACACCGCCCACCAGGCTGTGGTCAGGAGAATAATCAACTTAAAAGCCAGGGGATTGTCCATCCCCATGGCCACCAGAATTACAATGGACAACACGAAGGGAATGGTGCTTCCGCCGATATATCCCATGGCATATCCCCAGGAGGAAACCCGGTCCATCCGCTGGGAAGTGGTCACATCGGTGAGGAAGGAATCGTAAAACAGGCAAGAACCGGAAAAGCCTATGTGGGAAACAACATACCCTACCAACAGCATCTGATAACTGTCCACTAGGGCGCTAAACAAGGTGAACACCAGTCCAATGGCCAAAAAACCGATAAAAAGCCGTTTTTTGTGGCCCTTGTGGTCCGCCAGGGAACCCAGAATCGGTGCGAGAATGGCCGAAATAAAGGTGGCTACGGACGTCCCGTAAGACCAGAGCACCAGGTTATCCGCTCCATTTTGGGCACACACGTTTCCAAAATAGATGGGGAAAATCACCGCCATAATGTTGGTGGCGTACACCGAGTTGGCCCAGTCGTACAGGATCCAGCTTTTTTCCGTCTTAGTAAATTTCTTGGACAATTTCTGAGCGTCCGTTGACATGGGAGTCCCTTCCTTCCACAATGGATTCCCTTTAATCATCCCATGTTTTTGTTAAATTTGCAAGAGATATTTGTAAAGTTCTCCCATTCTTTTGCAAAAATAAGGTCTCATTCCACCAAGCGGCCCACACAGCTTTCTCCCTGGACCGACTCCAGCTGCACCGGCAGAATCTGACCGGACAAAGATCTTCCGGAAGCAACCAGCACATGGGTGTAGTTGGGGGTATACCCTTCCCAGACTCCTTGTTCCTTGGCCTGCTCAAACAGCACTTCTTCCACCTTCCCCACTTGGGACTTGAGAAACTCCTGCTGGGTTTGCCGGGTGACTTCTATCATTTTCCGGCTGCGCTCTTCCTTGATCTTGTTGGGCACCTGGTGGGGCATCTCATAGGCCCGGGTTCCCGGCCGCCGGGAGTAGGCAAACACATGAACCTTGGCAAAGGCAATCTCCTGGGCAAATTCCAGGGATTCCTGAAACTCCTCGTCCGTCTCCCCGGCAAATCCCACCATGATATCCGTGGTGATGGCGCAGTTGGGAAAAGCCTCTCGGAGATTGTGGACGATCTGCCGATACTCCTCCGGCGTGTAATGACGGTTCATCCGGCGCAGGGTGGCGCCGCAGCCGCTTTGGAGGGACAGGTGAAACTGAGGACACAGCTTCTCCTCCTTGGCCATCCGGGCGATCACCTCCGGAGTGAGCTGTTCCGGCTCCAGAGAACCCAACCGCACCCGACGAATTCCAGGGGCCTGACAGGCCGCCTCCACCGCATCGCACAGGTGCAGACCCAACTCTTTCCCGTAAGCGGGCAGGTTGATCCCCGTGAGCACTGCCTCCCGATAGCCGTGTTCTCCCAAAGAAGCCACTTCCCGCCGGAGATCCTCCAAAGGCTTGGAACGCACTCTCCCCCGGGCGTAGGGAATGATACAGTAGGCACAGAACCGGTCGCAGCCATCCTGGATTTTTAAAAACGCCCTGGTGCGTCCGTGAAAAGCGGTCACTTCCATGGGCTCAAAGGGTTCCCCTGTCTCGTGAGGGGCGATGTCCACAATCCGCTGCTTGGAGGACATGTATTCCAGCACCCGAGGCAGCAGATCCTTCCGGCGGGCATTTCCCAGAACAATGTCGGCCTCCAGAAGAGACGCCGCTTTCTCAGGGAAAGCCTGGGGCATACAGCCTGTGAGAACTGTCACCGCATTGGGATTTTCCTTTCTGGCCCGGCGCAGCATCTGCCGCACCTTCTGATCGCTGGTGGCAGTTACCGTGCAGGAGTTGACCACCACCAGGTCAGCCTCCTCCCCGGCTCCCGCCTCCTGAAAGCCTCCTTGCAGGAGGGACTCCAACATGGCTTCCGACTCGTATTGATTCACTTTGCATCCCAACGTGAGAATTTTCGCTTTCATAAATCATGGTCTCCTTTTTCCGCCAAATCCCAGGCCCTGGAAACGGTGGTCTTGGAAAATCCCAACAGTTCCAACAACCGGATGGCGTTCTGGGTGTTTGCCGGGCCTGGCCGGAGTTTATAGTCAAAGGCAATGCCTTGGGAGGTAATTTCCTCCTGAAAATGATAGTTGTGATAAATGGCTCCCAGACGTTGAGTCAATTCCCGGTCATGAGTGGCTGCAATACAGACACAATCCCTCCGATGAAGCTCTTCCAGCACAGCTTGAGAGGCGGCCAAGCGTTCCACCGTGTTGGTGCCCTTCAGGATTTCATCGATGAACAGCAAACAGGAACCGGTTTTGGCAGCGTCAGTCAGCCGCTTTAAGGATCGGACTTCCGCCACAAAGTAGCTTTCCCCTTGGGTGATGTCATCCCGCACTGCCATGGAGGTCACCACCGCTCCCGGTGGGAAACTGTACCTCTGAGCCCCACAAGTATCCAGACTCTGGCCCAAGATGGCGTTCACTGCCAGGGCCTTGAGAAATGTGGATTTTCCCGAAGCATTAGAGCCGGTCAGCAGAACATTTTTTCGGAAAACACCTCCGTTTGGCACAGCATCCACCAACAGGGGGTGAATCAGTTCCGAAAACTCCAACTCCCTTGTTTCCCGGAAAGTGGGGGTACACCATCGGGGAAGGGTGGCCCGAAAGGACAGGGTGGACAGGGCCACATCCACCATGCCTACTGTCTGAAATAACCTATGCAGCTCCTGGGGTCTTGCCTGGAAATACCGTTTCGCCTTCTGGTAAAACCGCAGGTCCCGCAAGGTCAGAATGTGAAAATATTCCTCCACCAGATCCCAATCCGCCGACCCCTTAGGCAGGGAGAACCGGGCCAGCTTTTTCCAAAGGGGTTTAAACGAGGCAAAGGCTCCCTCTAATTCTCCCTTTACAGGAAGGAATGATAGGGTCTGAATCAGACTGTGGCACACCCCCAGCAAAGCGGAAAAAGCCCGCAGGCTTTCCAGTTCTCCCTGAACCCAGCGCTTGCCCAAATAATAGAGGATCACATTCCAGCAAACCGTTGCCAAAGTCAGGCACCCTCCCACCAGAGGATCCACAAAAATCACCAACAAACTGACGAAGGGCAACCAGGCAAACAGTTTGTAACAGGGCCCTAAAAACAGGGAATACTCCACCGAATCAAAGAGAAAAGAGGGCAAGGTGTAGTTGCTCCTCCGTTTTCCCAGGCGAGCCAAAGTCAGCCAAAGTTTTTCCCGTTCCTCTTCATTGCGGTCCAAATGGGCCAACAGTTCTTCCCAATGGGGCAGCAGCGTCAAACGGTGGAGCTGCCAGTACAACACTTGTTCCCCCACCGCACTTTGGCAGTTGTTGACCCTGCGAAACACCCGGTCCATGTCCAAATCATCCCAAGTAGTATGATCCACTTGAAGATCTGGGAACAGTTCCCCATAGGCGGGAATGCTCTCCAGAGGATACTCCTCCCTGGGACGCTGTCCAAACCGGGCAAGAATTCTTTTTCGCCATTTCTTTCCCTTGGACACCTCACCGGCAATGGTCCCTATCAGGACAGCTGCTACCGCTGCCGCACACAGAATCCAAAATCCCATGGGGAACTCCCCCTCTCAGCATCCCTCTTGATTTTCCGCTTCCATCTCTTCCAGTTCCTGAGAGAGTTCGGTCCAGTTCAAAAGCAGCTGTTCTGCTTCCTCGTGGAGCCGTGCTATCTCTTGGGACGCTTCCGCTACAGCCTCGTAATCGGCGGCAAACTCCGGATCCTCCAAGCGCTGCTCCAATTCTTTTACCTGCCGGTCCTTTTCCTCGATTTCCGTTTCCAACCGGGTCAGGGCCGTGCGCTTTTTCCGCAGGTTGGATTCCCGTTCCTTCCGCAGCTTGTAAAGGTTGACTTTCGGCTCGGGACGCTGTTCCTCCACCGCTTCCCGTTCCCGATCCCGCTGCTCTACATAGCTGTCGTAATTGCCCAGGTAGAGCTTCGCTCCATTTTTCCCCAACACATAGACCTTATCAGCCAGCTTGTTGATTAAGTACCGGTCATGGCTCACCACAAACAAGGTGCCGTCATAGCCGGAAAGGGCATCCTCCAGAGCTTCGCAGGAGCCGATGTCCAAATGGTTGGTAGGTTCGTCCAGCAAGAGGAAATTGGCCTTTGAGAGCATCAGCTTTAACAGTAACACCCGAGCTCTTTCCCCGCCGGACAGTGCCCCTACCGGCTTGAACACGTCCTCCCCCTTGAAGAGGAATACCGCCAAGGCAGAGCGGACCTGGGTCTGGGTCATCTGGGGATGCAGATCCCAAATTTCGTCAATCACGGTCTTTTCATCGTGAAGGCTCAGCTGGGACTGCTCATAGTACCCCACATCGATGGCAGACCCCAAGCGGACTACGCCTGTGTCCTGCGTATATTGTCCCAGGAGAATCTTGAAGAGGGAAGTTTTTCCGCAGCCATTGGGACCGATGAGGAACACTTTTTCCCCGTGCTTGATCTCCAAATCCACATGCTCAAACAGAGGAGGACCTCCAAAAGACAGGGAAAGGTCCTGGGCGGTAAGCACATCGTTGCCTCCCCGGCGGCTGGCCTTAAACTGGAACCGGATGGACTCCGGCTCGTCCTCGGGCCGCTCCAAGGTGGCCTCCAGCCGGTCAATCTGCTTCTGCTTGCTGGCAATGGTCACATAGTTCCGCTCCTGGTTCCAGCGGCGCTGCTGCTCGATGATTCCCTCAATCCGGGCAATCTCCTTCTGGGTGTTTTCGTACACCCGTTCCATGGCCAGACGGTGTTCCGCCCGCAGTTCCAAATACCGGCTGTAATTGCCCTTGTAGGAAGTGAGGGTTTTCCCTTCCATTTCCAAAGTGCGCTGGGTGACCTTGTCCAGAAAATACCGGTCGTGGGAGATGACAATATAGGCCCCGTTATAGTTTTTGAGAAAATCTTCCAGCCACTCCACAGCATCGATGTCCAGGTGGTTGGTGGGCTCGTCCAGGAGAAGCAGATTGGCCCCGCCCAGAAGCATCTTGGCCAGCTGGAGCTTGGCCTTCTGCCCGCCGGACAGAACCCCCACCTTATTCTGAAGCTGCTCCTGAGTAAATCCCAGTCCCAGCAGGGCGCTTCTTGCCCGGGAACGGCAGGTAAGTCCTCCTCCTTCTACAAACTTGTCGTTGAGTTCCGTCTGCCGGAGAATCAGCTTTTCCAGTTCCGATTCCTTGGGGTGGGAAGAGAGCAGGGCGGACAGGTCATCCAATTCCCGCTCTATCCGCAGCAAGGGAGCAAAAACCGTCATCACCTCATCGAAGGCGGTTTTTTCAAAATCCCGGCACACGTGCTGCTCCATATACCCCAACACGGTCTCCTTGGAGTAGACCACCGAACCGGTGTCCGGGGTATATTCCCCGGTGAGAACTTTAAAGAGAGTGGTCTTGCCGCTGCCGTTGACCCCCACCAGGCCAACCCGCTCCCCCTTTTGCATCTCAAAGGTGATATTCCGGAGGATCACTTCCTCCCCGAAACTTTGCTGTATGTTATTTACCGTTAAGATCGCCATGATGGTGCACCTGTCATTTTCAAAAAATTTTGCTCATAATCCTAGTTATTATACAGGAAACCCGGGAAAAGCGCAACCAGGAGACCCGGCAGAATCCGACGGTGGATTTTTTCTTTCCTTTCTTCTGCCAATGTGCTATACTGGATAAAATTTTTACCAGGAAAGAAGGGTTTTCCATGCGCCTGATTCCCCTTTGGGAGGCGGATTTACAAAAAGCCTATGACTTGCAGATGAGCTTTCTGCCCGAAGAAAACGGATTTGTCAATTCCGCTTTCGGCCAGACTCTGGAGGAATTTGCCCACTATGTTCAGGACCAGCGGGACCACAGCATGGGTATCCACTTGCCGGAAGGGTATGTTCCCGGATCGGTCTATGTGTTGGAAAACGACGGAGGAGAGTATGTGGGCATCTTCAACCTGCGTCACTGCCTCAACGATGCTCTGCGCAACGGAGCAGGCCACATCGGCTACGGCATCCGCAAAGAATACCGGGGACAGGGCTATGCTTCCGCCGGACTGGCCTTGGCCCTGGAGGAAGCCCGAAAGATCGTCCCCGAGGAGGAAATCTACTTTTCCGTCCACAAGGACAATCCCGCCTCCCTGAAAGTCCAACTGAAAAACGGGGCCAGAATCCACCACGAAGACGAAAAAGAATACTACACCAGAATCCCCAAAAAGAAATAAAGGTTCCTATCCCCTCCCCCTTGCATATACTGTAGTAACTGTACTTATGGAAGGGGTTTTGGACAACATGTGTGGTTTCGCCGGATTTTGCGATTACAGGGAAGAATTTCCAGGCCAGGAGCAGCATTGGCTGGATCTGGCCAGACGGATGGCACGCCGGATCTCCCACCGGGGGCCGGACGACCAGGGGGCGCACTTTTCCAAGCACTGCGTCTTGGCCCATGCCCGCCTGGCAGTTATTGACCCGGAACACGGCCAGCAGCCCCTGTCGGTGCCCTGGCAGGGAGAGATATGCACCATCGCCTACAACGGGGAGCTGTACAACGCCCCGGAACTCCGTCGGGAATTGGAGGGCCGGGGGTTTTCTTTTCGCACCAACTGCGACACAGAGGTGGTGTTAAACGCCTATCTGTGTTACGGTCCCGACTGTGCGGAAAAACTCAACGGGATTTTCGCCTTTGCCGTGGACGATCCCCTCAACCGCCGGACGTTTCTGTGCCGGGATAGGTTTGGAGTGAAACCGCTCTTTTACACCCTCCGGGAAAACCGGTTGATTTTCGCTTCCGAAATCAAGGCTCTTTTTGAATTTCCCGGTGTGACGCCTGTGGTGGGCCGGGAGGGCCTCTGTGAGATTTTCGGACTGGGGCCCGCAAGGACACCGGGATGCGGTGTCTTCCAGGGGATCCGGGAAATCAAGCCGGGTCATGTAGCCATCTTGGACGCCCGGGGGTTCCGGGAGCTGCCCTATTTTGATCTGGAAGCCCAGCCCCACCAGGAAACCTACCAGGAAACGGTAGCCCATGTGCGGGAACTGCTCCTGGACACGGTGGACCGGCAGCTGATTTCTGACGTGCCCCTTTGCACGTTTCTCTCCGGAGGTCTGGATTCCAGCGTGGCCACAGCCATTGCGGCCCAACGGCTGAAAGAACGGGGAAAACGGCTATCCACCTATTCCTTTGAATTCCAGGGCAACGAAACCTTTTTCACGCCTTCTTCCTTCCAACCCGATCGGGATCAAGCCTGGGCCCAACGGGTCAGCGAGCTTTTGGAAACAAACCACACCACCCTCCTGTGCGGCAATCGGGAGTTGGCGGATTCACTGAAAGAAGCTGTCATTGCCAAGGACCTGCCCGGCATGGCGGACATTGATGGCTCTCTGCTGTACTTTTGCCGCCTGGTGAAACAACGCCACACAGTAGCTCTGTGCGGCGAATGCGCTGACGAGATTTTCGGGGGGTATCCCTGGTTTCACCGCCGGGAAATGTTCGACGGAAAACACTTCCCTTGGTCCAACAATCTGGATCAGCGAGGAGGCCTTCTGAAACGGGAACTGCGGGAAAGTCTGGATCTGGAAGAGTATGTGTCCCAGCGCCTGGAAGAATCCTTGGAAGCGGTACCCACCCTCCCCGGAGAAACGCCGGAGGAAATCCGCATGCGGCAGATCAGCTACCTGAACATTCACTGGTTCATGGCCACCCTTCTGGACCGAAAAGACAGATGCAGCATGTGGAGCGGGCTGGAAGTCCGGGTTCCCTATGCGGACCATCGCATTGCCCAGTATGTGTTCAACACCCCCTGGGCTTTCAAATGTCCCCATGGAGAATCCAAAGGCCTGCTCCGTGACGCGGCAGAAGGATTGCTGCCTCCGGAGGTCCTCCACCGGAAGAAGAGCCCCTACCCCAAAACCCACAATCCCGGGTATGAAGCCATTTTAAAAGAGCGTCTTTCCCAAGTGCTTCAGGACAGCGCCCAACCGATCCACAAACTTCTGTCCCAGGATGCGGTGGAAGGCCTCCTCCATCAAACTTATGACTACGGCAAACCCTGGTTTGGCCAGCTGATGGCCGGCCCACAAATGCTGGCCTATCTGCTGCAAATCAACGATTGGATGCTGCGGTATCAAATTTATTTGGACCTGTAAGGAAAGCGGACTGTCCCCTTCTACGGACAGTCCGCTTTTTAGGATCGTTCGGAAATCAGAGTTCCCCGTTCCAGCCGGGGAACCTTTACCGTCACCTGGAACTCATACCGGCAGGTACCCATCTTTTCCTCCCAATCCTCTTCCCACTCTGACCAGAGAGCAGGCTCCTTTTGAGAAAGCAGGTTCCCGTATCCGAAAATATCGCATCTGTCCTGGAGTAGAGCCTGCTTCCAAGTCTCCTCCATTTCCTGTTGCAATTGCTGGGCAGCTACCTCCTCCACCTGTTGGTAAAAAGCTTCTCCCTGAATTTCCCTTCCTGCCAGGGAACTGATATCTGCTTCCACCTGGAGTATAGTCCGAAAAACAGGACTTTCATCCCCATCCCATTCCATCTGGAGTTTTCTTGAACTGCCGGAGATGGTCAAAGTCACCGTTCCCAATTGGGACTGGGATACCACCATTTCTCCCCCTTTCAGGTCGCCTTGAAGAGCTAAATAGCCGCGTGTCTGTTCCAGTGTCAGGAAGCCCTGCAGCCGATAATCCCGAAAATACGCAGAGCCAACCACTTCCGCCTTGTCCTCCCCAGCCCTGAGCACAGGCAGAACAGGTGAGGACCCCGGCCGTTGACTGCCGTTTACAAATTCCAAAATATCCGCTGAAACCACTTGTCCGTTATAGGCTCCAGATTGACCCAATTCCTGCAGCTCCCACATGGGCAACCAGGAACCATCCGATTTTATGGACAAGATTTCCTCGGCACTTTCCTCTGCCAGGTATAGCTTCACCCCTGGCCTGGTATTGTAATAGCGAATGAAGAAATCCAGACTCTGATCCAAGCCCTCTTCCCCGCAGGAACGTCCGAAAACCACCAGGTAATTGTGGGAGTAGAAGGGTTCCCTTCCCGTGGAAAGGGAGAGGCTGCTCAAGGCCTCCAGTACGGTGGTTCCTTGGCAGGTAAACAGTTCCTCTCCCCCTTCTTCGGTACCGGTGGCGGAGCGAACAGTCACTCGGTAACCATCGCTTGTCCGATCCACCCCGATGCCGTGGATCAAAATCCGCTGATGCAGCTCTTTATTGCCGCACCCTCCCAAAGAAAGGCACAGAACTCCCACCGCCAACAGCGCGGCAATCCACCGACGGACGGTCATGACTTCTCCTCCTTTCTTCGGCAAATCCTGCCACTGATCCACAGTCCCAAGGGCAACAGGAACCCTGTGAGGAATGTCAGCCCCAACCACAGGAATGTGTCCATCAAAACGGCCTGCAATCTCAAAAAAGAGGCGGTGACTGCACCCAACAGGAAAATGGCGGCTCCCAGAAGGGGAATCCAGAAGGCAGGCGCTTTTTTCCCCCGGAAAGAGAAGATACACACCCGACAGGCGTACAAATCACAGCCCACCTTGATGATCAATCCCATCATCCAAATTCCGATAAAGATTGGGTCCAGACGCTGCATGGATCTGACCTCCGTGATGGATGCCAGGGCGTATACGGGAAAATTCTGGGTATAGGCGTACTGACCTAAACACCCTGCAATGAGCAGGATCAAGGTCCCCACAAACAGGAAGGTTCCACCGGCCCACCCGGAAAACCCCAGCACCTTCCGTCCTCGGACAAACGGCAGAAGTACCGCCATATCTGCAAAAATGGAGGTCCTTGAGAGAAACAGTCCGGTTCCCCGGATCAATTGGGACACTCCTCCCTGGAACAGCGGCTCCAGATTTTCTGTCCGGAATCGCTGGGCTACCAGAGCAAATACCAATATCGAGCCCACTAAAAGCAGCACCAGCACACAGGCAGCGCACCTGGCCAAGGTCTCAATCCCCCGCCAGGCCCCATACACCGCCACGCCTACAATGGCTGCCACCACCAGGGCCGCGGAGAAATCCGGATTTACAGTGTCCAGTAAAAACAGCTCAAAGAGGGCCAGAGAGGAGGCATTGAGCAAAACAAAATAGGCGATATAGCACAAGGGAACGAGTTTTCCCACGTTCCCCCAAAACCGCCCCGCCAACTCCCCCACTGTGGCCTCAGGATAGTCCCGGCAAAGTCCCCATAGAGGCAGGGCCAAGAGAAACCCCACCACCATGGCCAACCCATAGGAAAGGATCCCATCCAGCAAACTTTCTCCTGCCGCGTATTGGGCATTGAGGGCAATGGTGATGGTCACCCGGGAGACAAACATCATCCCAAAAAACTGGGCTGCACTGATGGTATACCGCCGCTCCATAGTCTCCTCCTTTCATCGATCCCGGCTGCCGGGCATGTCTTGGACCTTTGCTTCCCACCGGGAAAGCTTTCTCCAGTCTGCCCGGACAAACACGTCCCGCCATACCAATCTGCCCCGAAACGGAGAAACCGGCGTCAACAAAGGTACCCCAAAACTTTCGGATCCGCAAAGGTCCATCAATAAGAAAGCCAGGCCGATCATCACACCCCAGACACCCAGAAAATTTCCGATCAATAAAAATCCCAGCCGGAGCAACGACAGGGATTCGTACAGCCGGGGCACCGCGTATCCTGCGATGGCTGTCAGGGCCACAACCAGCAGAGAAGGGGCACTGACCAGACCCGCTGCCACTGCCGTGTCCCCCAGCACGAGTCCCCCCACAATGCTCACTGTAGCGGACAGGGATCGGGGTGCCCGCAAGCCTGCCTCCCGCAGTACTTCGTAGAGAAAATACAGCGTCAAGGTTTCAAACATCACCGGAAGAGGCGTTTGGGCCTGAGCTCCCGCCACCTCCAGCAGGAGGCTTTCCGGCAGCAACTCCGGGTGATGGGTCACGATGGCCACATACAATCCCGGCAAAAAGGAGCTGAGGAAAAATGCCGCGTATTTCAGCCACCGAATGAAGGTGGCGTAAAAGGGCCGGGTCAGATAGTCATCCAGAGTTTGAAAGTTCTCTACAAACAAAAAGGGCAGCAGGATCACGCTGGGAGTACCTTCCACCAACAAGGCCACCCGCCCTTCCTCGATTTTCCCGCAGACCACATCAGGACGCTCACTGAGTCCCACCCCGCTGAACACTCTGCCCCGCTCCAGAAACGCGGTGAGATATCCTGCCCCCAGCACGGTTTTTAAGGGACAGCTTTGGAGCTTTTCCCGCACCTGCCTCAGAATCTCCTGGGAAGCCATCCCCTCCACATAACACAGCACGATGGGGGTGTGGCTTTGGCTTCCCACCTGATACATTTCAAATTTCAGGGAGGCGCTCTTCATTCTCCGGCGAATCATGGCCATGTTCAGCTGATTGCTTTCCGTAAAGCCGTCCTTGGCTCCCCGCTGCATCACCTCGTTTTGGGGCTCCTGGGGTCCCCGATAGGCAAACCCCTGCACTCCAAAGGCCAAGGCGTCTCCGCAGCCGTCTACGCACAGCAGGGCAAAACCGCTCATCAACAGCTGAAGCAAATTGTCCAGGTTTGTTTCATGTTTGATATCCGCAGCGCTGAGCACCCGTTTTTCCACATATCCCAGCACCGCCTCGGGCCCCTGGGGGTAGGCCGCTTCCTGGAGCAGGGGATCCAGAATGCTCAGGGTGATGGTCTCCTTGTTGACAAGGCCGTCAATGGCAAACAGAGCCGCCGGATGATCCCCCAACTCCACTTCCCGAACAATCAAATCCATGGCGTTGCGAAACTTTCCCTGAAAAAAGCGTTTATTTTCCTCCAGCTGGGTGGACAACTGTTCCTCTGCCATAAGACGCCTCCGCATCAATCGATTTCAACGCCTAGCTTTCCCTGTTTCTGGGAGTTTATGCCCGCTCATAATCGGGACAGATCCGCAAAAGATAACCGGGAAACCACACGATTTAGAAAAGGAGGCGCCTTGGATGATAGCTTCCCTGGTGCGCACCGTGGTGATCTATGGCATCATCCTGGTGGCGGTACGGGTAATGGGCAAACGGCAAATCAGCCAGCTGCAAACATCGGAATTGGTGGTGACCCTCTTGATCTCCGAACTGGCCATGCTGCCCATCCAGCAGCTGGACCAGCCACTGCTGGCAGGGTTGGCCCCTATGGTGCTGCTGGTTCTCTGCGAGATCCTGGTCTCTTTCGGAATGCTCAAAAGCGGGAAATTCCGCCAGGCCATCTGCGGCAACCCCATTGTGATCATCGAAAAAGGAAAAATCCTCCAGGATCAAATGCGCCGACTGCGCCTGACCACCGAGGACCTGTTCGAACAACTCCGGCAAAACAACGTCTTTTATCTGGAAGATGTAGCCTACGCCATCATGGAGACAAACGGCATGATGAGCGTCATCCGCTGGCCCCAGGAGGACCCTGTCACTCCCAAACAGTTTTCCCTTTCTCCCAATTTTGAGGGTCTGGAAGTGGTGGTGGTCAGCGACGGAGAATTTTCCCGCCATTCCCTCCTGCTGTGTGGAAAAGACGAAACTTGGGTGCAAAAAAAATTGCAGCAGCAGGGTCTTTCTCTGGCACAGGTGTTCCTGATGACCGTGCGCACCAACGGAAAATATAGAATTATCCCCAAAGATAGCAGTTCCCTGGCAAAAAAATAAACTGTGGGCCGGGAAGCCTTCCGGTTTCCCACAACCCACAGTCTGTCCTCAGGGACATTTCCATTACCCCGCAGCGGCCTGCAGAGCTTCCTGAATATAGTTTTCCACTTCTTCCCGGGCAATTCCCAGGGCAATGGCCAGTTCTCCATGGAGAAGGCCCTCTGCTTTCTTCTGATACCGCTGGTCTACCTGACCCATCTTCCGGCCTTTCTTTTCCGTTTCCTGGCCTTTGTGCCGGATTCCTTTGATCATGCGGATCAATTCCCGACACTCATGGGACTGAAGAGACGCCTCGTAATGAACCCGCAAATTGGCAGGGTTCCGTTCGGTGCATACGTCTCCATCAATTTCCGGGATTTGGCGAATCAAATCCTGGGCCTGTTCCTTGGTCATAGCCGGCCGCATAAATACGCCGCTGTCCACCGGGGTGTAAATCATTTCCGCCTCGAACAGAGGCTGCAAGGTATAATACTGCCGCTTAGGATCCGCCGCTCTGCCTTCCAGTGCACCTACCTTCATCACCCGACAAACACCACTACTGCCGTAGACTACCAAGTCTCCTGGCTGAAACATCATTTTAGGACCTCCTTGGCTCATTGGCAACGGGGCTGGCATTCTGTCCAAAGCCATTTTCTACCGCTTGCCTTTCCTGTTTTGTTTCCGTTTAAGCAGTATTATTATACCACTTTTTTTGGAAGAAGTGTAGCGGCATTTTGCTGATTTTTCCAGGTTTTTCGGGCCTTCCAGAGGTTTTTCCCGTCTTCTCTTTCCCTGTTTTTCCAAAAAAAGGCGGCTTTCCCCACCGGAAAACCGCCCTTGGAATCCTGACATAAAGCACCTTTACGAACCCTGCTTCTCCCCATGAAGAAGCTCCATTTGCCCGCTGACCGTGTTGAGCTTCAGCCAAGCGCCTCCTTGTCCATAGACGGCCCGGCCGTTTTTCTTTCCCAGGGATCCCTGCAAGGGGAACTGAGAAAACAGCGTACCCGACATACTGCCATACTCCACCGTAAATCCCGGATCTCCTTCTGGCAGCACCATGGTGATCTCCCCCGAAACCGTGTTTAGTTTTACAGTTTTGGGATATTGCCCCACCTCAAGCCTCAGGGATCCGGATACCGTGTGGAGGGAGATGTTTTCCCCATTTCCTTTCACCTCCAGCGCGCCGGAAACGGTTTCCCCACGGAGTTCCCCCGCCCCAATACCATCCAAAGATACCTGACCGGAAGTGCTGCCCACCCTGAGCTTTTGGGCGGAAACTCCTGTCAGGCCCACCTGGCCGGAAACAGATTCTGCCCGGATTTCCTCCCCTTTCAAGTTTTGGCCTTCCAACATGCCGGATACCGTGTTTAAACGGAGAACACCGGCTTGGATCCCACAAATTCTTGCTTCCCCGGACACGGTTTCCAGCCGGAATTGTTTCAGTTCCGGCAGTTCCCGGGGCAGCTCTACCACCAGGTGTTTTTGCAGGAACAGCTTTCCATGAAAAGTGGTTTCCCGGGTCCAACGGATCCGCAGGACGCCGTTTTTCAGAGTAGTCTCCATCCGTTCTCGGTCTTTTAAAGGCCGTTTCGCATACTCTGCCACCCGGGTGGTGTTTCCATCCCACCGCCGGATCTCTATGGGACCGTTGACCCATTCCACCCGCACTTCGGTGATGGAATCCAGAATGTCCGGCTCCGGATAAGCGTTTTCCTCCAAGGGCAACGGAGTATCAAGATCCATAGAAAAAGAGGTATTCTCCCCTTTCGGAAAAATCTCCCCCACAGAACGAGCCACTTCTTTTCCCATTTGGTGGGCCAAATCGATGGCTTCTCTTGCCTCCTGGGCTGCGTCCCGGATGGCCTGCCGGGCTTCTTCCATCGCCTGGCCCACCGTTACGCCCGGATCGGGATCCTCTTCCCACTGAAAGGAGGGCGTCGGTTCCGAGGAGTCTTCCAAAGTCTCTCCCAGAGCATCCAACAATCGGGCAGCGTCTTCCTGGGTGATGGTGCCCCGCTCCAGCATCTCGAGAATTCTGCGTTTTTCGTCGCTCATGTCATTTCCCGCCTTTCAGTTGATTCAACGCTTCAATGGCCGTGTCCACATCGATTTCCCCGGTGGAGAGCCGCTGCAAAATTTCGGCCCGCTCCTCTTTCTCCCGCAGGGTTCGCAGCTCCGGCTTTTCGTCCAACCCCAAGGCATTCAGCGCAGCATCCAGCATGTTTTTCACAGTGGGGTAGCTGACTCCCAAGGCCCGTTCCACCTCTTTGATGGAACCCCGGCACCGAAGAAATGTTTCCACAAATTGCAGATGTTTCTCCTCCAGTTTGCAGAACCGGCAGGGGGAAAATTCCCCATTGAGCTCTGTGCCGCAATGGGAACACCGGAGCTTTGTCACCTCCATGGTCTGTCCACACACGGGACATTGGGATGGGGCGTGGTATTGTTTCTTTTCCATTCTCTCACATCCTCCCTGTTCTTTGTCTGCATTATAAGCCGATGCTTAAATTTTATCAATATAAAAATTAAATAAATTAAGGAAAATGATTAAATAAATCAATTTTCTTCCTAAAAGCCAGAATTTTTCTTTTGTCCAAAGAAAAAGACCCGGAACACATCCGGGTCCTGTAGAATTCCATTGAGTGTACGGTTATTAGGATTGTCCCAAGGAGACCACCCGATGCTCTCTGGCGGATTCGTAGGTGGAAAGCATCAGTTGAACCGTGTCCGTGATGCCGGGAATATCATTGAGGAACCGGATCCCCTTCCGGACACAATCATAAAAATCCGCGATACATACACCGTGACTGTTGCCCCAGTAGGCCTTCCCTTCTCCGGTGGATTGGGAAGATGCCAAATGGAACTGCTCCTTAGTGCCGTCCTTCCAGGTGATTGTCACTTCCTGTTCTTCCATGCGGAGGGTGGCGTTTTCACAGGTAAGCTCAACCAGCACCGGCGCGTCGGTACAATGGGCCGTGGTGGCATAAAACAGGGCGGGTACCCCCTGAAAATCCACATAGGCTTCCATGGTGTCCTCCACCTGGATGACACCCTTCAAATGGTGGTTGGTCATATTGGCCTCCACATGGGAAGCCCGTCCCAGAAATTGCCCCAGCAGATCCAAGGTGTGGATGGACTGATTGATCAGAGCGCCGCCTCCCTCTGTCTCCAGGCTGCCCCTCCAACCGCTTTCCGTGTAGTAGGGAGCCTCCCGGTGCCAGGTGACAAAAGCCCTGGCGCCTAAAATCCGTCCGGTTTTTCCGGAATCCAGCACCTGATGGAGCAGTTTTACACTCCGATTATACCGGTTTTGGAAACAAATTCCCACCCGGACACCACTTTCCGCCAGCTGGGAAAATTCCGCCCACTGTTCCCGGGAGATAACCGGAGGTTTCTCCGTAAACACATGAATTCCCCGCTGGGCCGCCAACTTTGCCATGGGCGTGTGCAGGTAATGGGGAGTGCAGATGTGGAGGCAATCCAAGGATTCCCCCTCCAGCATGGCCTCCAAAGAGGGATAAGGCCGGCCGCCGAATTTCTTTCCAAAGGCCTCGGCTCGCTCTGGACGGACATCCGCGCAAGCCGCCAGCTCCACGCCCTCCAACTGTGTCAGCACTGCCCCGTGGACCTGGGCGATGCTTCCGCATCCCACCACGCCCACACGAAAAGTGTTCATTGGGTCAGCGCCTCCTTCGCCTGGGGAATTTGCGCCAAGATTGCCTTCAAAGAATCCAACGCCAGCTTCCAGGCATCCTTTCCATCCAGGGTGGATTCACGATGCTTGGCATCCTGCTCCAAGGCCGCCAAACCCGCAAAGTCGATGAGATGGGGCTCCAGAGACAAAAATCCCTTCCATCCCCCGCCAATCAGGTCCGAAAGGATTTCCCGCACATGGCCGTCTCCCTTTCCAGCAGGCACCACCTTTTTCTCCGCCATAAGGGCGTCTTTGATGTGAACATATTCGATGTACGGTTTCAGCAGTTCATAGGCAGGCAATGTCTCCTGACCCACCTCCACAAAATTGGCAAAGTCGAAAACGCCTTTGAAATGGGGGCCGTAAAAGGCATCCAGCAATTCCTTGCACCGGGCGGCGTTATCCCCGTAGATCTTTTTCTCGTTTTCGTGGAGCAGCACAGCGTCCCAGGACTTGGCTTCCTCCACCATCCGTCCCACTCGGTCCATCACTTCTCCCCGGAACTCCCCGGGATCCCTATCCTCCGGCAGATAGAAGCTGAACATCCGCAGGTAGGGGGCATCCAACTCCTTCTGAATTTCCAGGGTCCGCTTCAGCTTTTCCAGATGAGGCCCGAACTCCTCCTCAATGCCGATCTTTCCAATGGGAGAACCAATGGAGGATACCTTCACGCCGGCTGCCTGGAGTTTCTCCTTCACTTCCCGCAATTTTTCCTCCGTAAAATCTGACACATTGACGCCGTCTGCTGCCCGCAATTCGATGTGGGTCAGGCCCAATTCCCGAACCACTTCCAGCTGCCGGTCCAGTTCCGAGGCAATCTCATCGGAAAACCCGGAAAGTACAATTTGATTCATGGTTGTTTCCTCCTCAATAGGTTCCTTCTGTGGAGAAGGTGATATCCTTGCTTTCCTTTTTCCGGGAAAGCTTCCGGCGCTTGTTCAATTCCTCCAGATAGAGATCCTCGTCAAAGGGAATGTCCACCGGATGTTTCAGCCAACTGGAGAGATGCATGGCATTGGACAGAGTCAGGCCATTGATGCCCTCTCTCCCGTCCGCCACCAGGGGCGTACCGTGGAGAATGTTCCCTGCAAAGGCGTTTAACACCCCCACATGCTGGGGATTCTGCCCATCGGTCTCCACCTCTACCTTTTCGCAAGGCGGCTTGGCAAAGCCTTCCTGGGCAGTGCGGCAGAATTCCCGCTCGTCCACCCCCAGTTTCCAGAAGGTGAGCTGATCATTTTCGCACACCAATTTTCCCTTGGTGCCGGTCACCTCGAACCGGTTGGTTCCCGGCGCGTCGCCGGTGGTGGTGACAAACACTCCGGTGGCTCCGTTCTCAAATTGCAGGTAGGCGGTCACATCGTCCTCCACTTCGATGTCGTGCCACTTGCCCTCCTGACAAAAGGCCTGAACCGTCTTAGGCAGACCGCAGATCCACTGGAGCAGGTCCAGCTGATGGGGACACTGATTGAGCAGCACACCGCCGCCTTCTCCTTCCCAAGTGGCCCGCCAGTCTCCGGAATCGTAGTAGATCTGGGTGCGATACCAATCGGTGATGATCCAGTTGACCCGTTTGAGTTCCCCCAGCTGGCCTCCCTGTACCATTTCATGCATTTTCCGATACACGCAGTTGGTGCGCTGGTTGAACATCATGGCGAACACCTTACCGCTCTTGTCGGCAGCGGCGTTCATTTCCCGCACCGCCTTGGTGTATACCCCGGCAGGTTTTTCACACATGACGTGGAGCCCGGCGGCAAAGGCCTCCTGGGCCAACACCGGATGCTGATAATGGGGCGTGGCAATGAGCACCGCATCGCACAAACCGCTTTGGATCAGGTCACTGCCCTCCGTAAAAATTTTCACACTTTCCGGCACCGTGGCTTTCGCCCAGTCTCTTCTTGCCTCCCGCCGGTCCGCTACAGCGGTAAGAGAGATCTCCGGACACTGACCGGCCAAAATGTTCTGCACATGGCCGCTGCCCATATTGCCTATGCCGATAATCCCCAGTTTCACTTGTTCCATTTTTCTTGCTCCTTCCGCAACTGGTTACTTGTCCAAAAGGTCCATCAACTTCCCCAGAGCCCAAAACAGCAGTCCCGCACCCAAAGCGCAGAACCACACACCAAAAGCGCCGCTCAGGGAAAAATAATCCACTACCTGTGTGCCGTCTATGAATTGGCGGCTGCCTTCATCCCAGCCCCAGCAAGCACCCACAATCCAGCAAAGCACCCCAAAGGCCCGCAGCACATTGGCAAATCTCAGCTTGTTCCGTTCCATGCGTTTTCCGCCTTTCTGACACTAAATCACACCGGATTCATAAGCTGGGAAAAGTCTCTCATGTATACCCCATGGCGTTGAGATTCCGGTAGCTTGTCTCCAGGCAGTCGAAGGGGCTGCCTTCACAGATATCCTGCTCTACCAAAAGATACTTGGTTTTTCCCGCCTGCTCCAAAGTTCTTAGGATCTTTTCCCAGGGCAGGTTTCCTTCTCCCACCGGCGCCATGATAGGCTCCATACCCCGGACGGACATATCCTTTAAGTGGACGCAGGGAATTCGATCCTGGAGCCGCTGGATCCATTCACACACGTCTCCGCCTCCCATCTGCACCCAGTAGGTGTCCAGGGTAAAGCCCAGTTCGTCGGGAGCAAAACTTTCCATGAGGGTTTCCAAAACCAGCTTTCCCCCAAACTTCTGGAATTCCAGGTTGTGGTTGTGATACATGAGCAGTTTTCCCGCTGCGGCAATTTTCTTGGCCGGCTCTTTATAGTCATCGGCAAAGTGCCACAGCCATTCCGGGGTGCGATACTTGGGAGGCATCATGCCAATGCCGATGTAATCGCATCCCATAATCTCATGCTCCCGAATCACTGCCTCTGTATCGTTTAAAATCCGGTTGGGATCTGTGTGGGTCAGGACAATCTGTAACCCGTATTTGTCACAAATGGACCGGACTGTCTCCGCCGGAATGGGACCAATGGCGGAAATCTGCACCGTCCGGTATCCCATCCGGGCCACCTGGAAAAGAGAATATTCCAGGTCCTTGGCCGTCTGTGTGTAATCCCGCAAGGTGAATAACTGAGCGCCCAGCTGCATCATTTTTCTTACCTCCCAAAAGACCGCCCACCATGGGGCGTTGTTCTCCCCTTAAGTATAGCAAACCCACAAAAAATTTCCAGGGGCAAATCCAAGAAAGAGAACAAAAACACAAAAAAATCGGCCAGGCTCCCCAAAGAGCTTGGCCGATCCATCCGGGTGTCAGGAGGATCACTCCTGTACGTCGATGATCACCTTCATGGTGGTCTCCCGGTTCTCGTCAATGTATTTATAAGCATCCAGATACTGCCGGAAGGGGAAATGCTTGGAGATCAGAGGCTTAAGCTGCACCTTGCCCTCTTTCACCAGATCAATGGCAGTGAGATAGTCCTCGTTCCGATACATCATAGAGGTGTTCAAATCCAGCTCATGATCGTTCAAAACCGCCAGATCCACATCTCCCCGAGTGGCGAACACAGCTACCAAAATGATGGTGCTGCCCTTTCTGGCGTACTGTATGGCCTGTCCCATGGTGATGTTATTGCCGGCGCAATCGTAAATCACATCCGCCTTATCCGGGCCAAAGCACTCCACAAAGGCTTCCCCGAAATCCTTGTCCCGTGTGTTGACACACACGTCTGCCCCGCATTCGGCCGCCTTCTTCAAACGCACATCGCTGACGTCGGTAACCATCACCTTCCGGGCACCCAGACCCTTTGCCACCTGGGCCACCAAAATGCCGATGGGGCCCGCGCCCAGCACGCAGATATCCTTGCCCTCCACGTCGCCAGCCCGGCGCACCGCGTGAACCGCTACCGCCAAAGGCTCAATCATGGCACCTTCGTCAAAGCTCATCGTCTCCGGCAGGGGAGTGACCTTTTTGGCGTCCACGGCAAAATAGTGAGAAGCCACACCGGTGGTCTGGAAGCCCATGACCTTCAGCTCTTCGCACAGATTGTACTTGCCATGACGGCAGGGCCAGCATTTGCCGCACACCACCTGGGGCTGAATGGTCACCTTCTGACCTACGGTAAAGCCCTCCACCCCTTCGCCGATCTTTTCGATCTGGCCGGACACCTCATGGCCCTGGGTAATGGGATATTTGGTAAAGGGGTGCTCCCCGTGATAGACGTGAATATCCGACCCACAAACGCCGATTTTCTCGATTTTCACCAACACTTCCCCGGGCTTGACTTCGGGCACCGGCACTTCCCGGAACTCGATGACGCCAGGGGCTGTCATAACTTGCTGCAACATGGCTACATCCTCCTATCAGGTGAGATGAATTCTATCTTTTAGTGTAGCACAAATCTTGGAAAAAAGAAAGATCTCTCCCCGTTTTTTCAGGGCTTTTCGCCAGTTTCCTCTTGCTTTTCCAGCAGCGCCTCCACTGTGCGGCGGTACCGCTCCTGGTTGAAAAATTCATCGCTGCCAAAATAATAGGCGAAGAACAGGTCCATCATCACCAAAATGGGAAACTGGGGGGATATTTGCAATCCCGCGGACAAAAACTCCTCCGACGCCACCGGCAGAACCTCGTCCGCCACCTCCATCACCTGCGGGTCCTGACAGGCTGTCATCAGCACTACCTTGGCGCCTCGCTCCCTGGCAGTCTTGGCCCCCCAGAGCACCTCTTTCGTCTGCCCCGAAAGGGAAATGGCCACCACAGTCACCGTCTCATCCACCAACACCGCGTTCATGCGGATCATATGGCTGTCGGTGATGGCCTCCACCAAAAGCCCCGTGCGCATCAGCCGAAGCTCCAGCTCCCGGGCCGCAAACCCCGAACTGCCCATACCATACACAAAGACACACCGGCTCTTGGAAAGCATCTGGGATACCCGGCGCATCTGTCCCTCATCTACCAACCGGTAGCTGCTGTCCAAAAGATCCTGATATCGGGAAAGCACATTCTTGGTCACCTGGCTGAAGGAGGAATAGGGACTGCCATCCTTAAAGGGACGTTCGTACTCGTAGATAAATTCCCGGTACCCCTTAAACCCGCATTTCTGAGCAAACCGAGACAGGGAAGCCTCCGAAACATAAAGTTTGGCAGCCACCGTTTTGGAGGAGAAATCCCCTTGCTCCCGGTTTTGCAAAAAGTAATCTGCCACCGCCCGTTCCGCGGCAGTCAGCTTGGGATAGGCATTTTTCATGGCCAAAAAGACCTTACTCTCTTCCACCAAGGTTCCTCCTTTCCCTCTCCGGCTGATGGGATCCAATGGCTTCCACAAAACGCCGGGTGATCTCCCGGGGCCTGGTAATGGCAGTCCCCACTACCGCCGCGTGGACGCCACAGGCAAACACCTTTCCCAGCTGGTCCCGTTCCCAGATTCCACCTTCGGCAATCACGGGGGTGGAAAGTTCCCGGGTCAACTGCTTCAACAGCCGGTAATCGGGAATTTCAACACCCTTGGTTTCGGGCGTGTAGCTGCGCAACGTGGTTCCCACCAGATCAAATCCCAACTCCTGAGCCCGGACGCATTCCTCAAAGGTGGCGCAATCCGCCATAAACACCTGCTCCGGATACCGCTGCCGCAGGGGGAGGAAAAACTCTTCCAGGGAAATTCCTCCAGGTCTGGGCCGACAAGTGGCGTCCAGGGCAAGGATTTCCACCCCCAGGGACAAGAGGGCTTCCGCTTCCCGCAGGGTAGGGGTAATGTACACGGAACTGTCCGGATATTCCGCCTTGATGATACCGATCACCGGCAAATCCACTTCCCGGCGGATTGTCTCAATGTCTTCCACTCCATTGGCACGAATTCCCGAAGCGCCTCCCTCTTTGGCGGCCACCGCCATCCGTCCCATGATAAAGGAGCTATGGAGAGGTTCTTGGGGAAGTGCCTGACAGGAAACGATCAATCCCCCGGCAATCCGCTCTAAAATCTCCCGTTTTTTCATGGAAATTCCCTTCCCTTCTCCCCTACAGTCTTCTTACTATGTATTATACAAAATGCCAGGCTGGCGGTCAAGGAGGAAGGGAACCCCTTCCCGCAGGGATGCAAAAAGCGTGCCGGCTCCAGAGAACCGACACGCTTTCGGAGAAAATTTCGTCAGACACGATCACCGGGAGAAAGAGAAGCACTGTGGCAAGCGTGGCATCCGCCGCAGCCTCCCGAGCAGCCGGCACAGCCCCCTTTGTGATGCTTTTTGTTGTAAATTCCCTTTCCCACGATGGCTAAGAAAATTGCCCCGATCAATACGCTGATGAGAATGGTTGGAATCAATTTATGTCACTTCCTTTTCATACTGCATTTACCGGCTGACTGCGTTGACGGAACGAACGGTCAGCCGTTCCCCTTCGTAGGGATTTTTCCGGACCAGCAGATAGAGGATCCCGCCGATGGCCAGGAGAGCCACTGCTGTTCCCACGCCAAATCCGCCGCCTAAGAACAGGGACCCGATCTGGTAGACAATCAGAGAAACCACATAGGCCAGGCCGCACATGTATCCAATGGCGCCCAAGGTCCATTTCCAGTTGTTCATCTCCCGCTTGATGGCACCCATTGCAGCGAAGCAGGGAGCGCACAGCAGGTTGAAGATCATAAAGCTGTAGGCCGTCAGAGCCGTATAATGGCCGGCAATGGCCACCCACAAATTGGGATCATCCTCAGCGGCCTCAGCTCCCACATGGAACAGCACCCCGAAGGTGTTGACCACGTTTTCCTTGGCAATCAGGCCCGTGAACACCGCCACCGTGGACTGCCAGTCGCCAAATCCCAAGGGCGCGAAAAGAATGCACACGGCACTGCCAATGGCCGCCAGCAGAGAGGAGTTGTTGTCCTCCACCATGGTAAAGGCTCCGTCCACAAAACCGAACCCCTGGAGAAACCAGAGCACAATGGAGGAAGCCAGGATAATGGTACCGGCCCGCTTGATAAAGGACCAGCCCCGCTCCCAAGTGGCCCGGAACACATTGGACGCGGCAGGCACATGGTAGGCGGGAAGTTCCATCACAAAGGGAGCAGGATCCCCGGCAAACATTCTGGTTTTCTTCAGGATGATCCCGGACACCACAATGGCTGCCACCCCAATGAAGTACGCAGATACCGCCACCAAGCTGGATCCCCCAAAAAGAGCTCCGGCAAACAGACCCACAATGGGCATCTTGGCGCCGCAGGGCACAAAGGTGGTCGTCATCACGGTCATCCGGCGGTCCCGTTCGTTTTCAATGGTCCGGGAAGCCATGACCCCCGGCACGCCGCAGCCGGATCCGATGAGCATGGGAATGAAACTCTTGCCGGAAAGGCCGAACTTCCGGAAAATCCGATCCATGATAAACGCCACTCGGGCCATGTAGCCGATATCCTCCAGGATAGACAACATGAAAAACAGCACCAGCATCTGGGGCACAAAGCCAAGCACCGCTCCCACACCTGCTACGATGCCGTCCGCCACCAGGCCGGTAAGCCAGTCTGCTGTTCCCCAACTGGTCAGCAAGCTCCGGGATCCCTCGGTCAGCCAGGCGCCGCCCAATACGTCGTTGGTCCAGTCGGTGAGGAAGGTGCCAAAGGGGCCCATGGCGATCCAGTACACCACAATCATGGCCAAGGCAAAAATGGGCAGTGCTGCCAGCCGGTTGGTGACAACCCGGTCGATCTTGTCGGACACGGTCAGGCTGTGTACGGCAGCCTTCTTTTTCACCGCCCGATCCACTGTCTTGTGGATATAGGCGTATCGCTGATTGGTGATGATGCTTTCCGCGTCGTCGTCCAGTTCCTTTTCGCAGTCCCGGATATGGGCTTCCAAATGCTGCTTCAAGGAAGCGTCCAGGTGCAGCTCCTCCAAAACCTTCTCGTCCCGCTCGAACACCTTGATGGCGTACCACCGCAGATACCGCTCCTCTACCTTGCCCGAGAGAGACTCCTCAATATGGGCGATGGCGTGCTCCACACTGCCGGTAAACACATGAGGCAGTTCTCGGTCCTGAACCTTTTTGGCTGCGTTTACTGCCCGATGAGCTGCCTCCATGCCCCCTTCGTTTTTCAGGGCACTCATTTCTACCACATCACAGCCCAGGGCCGCCCCCAGCTCTTTCAGGTCAATCCGATCCCCATTTTTCCGCACCAAGTCTATCATATTGACCGCCACCACCACCGGAATTCCCAACTCGATCAGCTGGGTGGTCAAATATAAATTCCGCTCAATATTGGTGCCGTCTACGATGTTCAAAATGGCATCGGGCTTCTCCCCTACCAGGTAGCTTCGGGCCACCACCTCTTCCAATGTGTAAGGGGAAAGGGAATAGATCCCCGGCAAGTCCTGAATCACCACTTCCTTGCTGCCCTTGAGACGGCCTTCCTTCTTCTCCACCGTTACTCCAGGCCAGTTTCCCACATATTGACTGGATCCCGTCAAGGCATTGAACAGCGTGGTTTTCCCACAGTTGGGATTCCCCGCCAACGCAATTTTCGTTTCCATTGGTTTGTCTCCCTTCCTTCTGTTAGCAAAAACTAACCCTTGTGCTGAAAGAAACGGCGCACTTGAAAGCGCCGCCTTACGCGATCTCAATCATCTCCGCGTCTGCTTTGCGCACGGAAAGCTCATAACCCCGCACACTCAGTTCCATGGGATCCCCCAAAGGAGCCAGTTTCCGCACATGGATCTTCACGCCTTTGGTGATGCCCATATCCATAATCCGGCGCTTGGTGGCGCCTTCCCCATGGAGTTTCACCACCCGGACGGTCTCCCCCACTTTGGCTTCACGCAGTGTCCTCATGTTCCCTCTCCTTTCCGAATATCTGTTAAATCAGGATACGGTTTGCCATATCCCGGTCCAGGGCCACACGGCTTTCCTTTACCTGGAGGATCAGGCTTCCGCCCAATTCGCTCACCACGGTGACATCGCTGTCCACCACAAATCCCAGCTCCGCCAAGTGCTGCCGCACCTGATCCTTGCCGGTGATCCGCAAAACCGTAACGGTTTCTCCCGGTTTTGCCATTGTCAAAGGCATCATCCACACTATCCCCTTTCCATTGTTGGTTAGTGTAATCTAACCAATCTGGCCAATGAAAGGGGTTAGGTTTCTCTAACCCCTTTTGGAATGATCTAAGTTTAGTACAGGAATGGCCGTTTGTCAAGAGCTTCTCGGCAAATTTTAGAAAAAAGTTAGTTGGCGCTATCATGGCCTTTCCCCACAAAAAAGGGACCGGGTGCCTCCCGATCCCTTTGGGGCACAAAGCCCCTTTATCCTTAAAGCAATGTTTTTACCTGTTCCAAGGTCATATTCTGTTCCCGGGCAATCTTGGCCAGATCTTCATACTCGGGTTTTTCCCGGGTGACTCCCCATCCGCTGGAAACCTTGATTCTCACCGGTCCATAAGGCGTCTCCACCTGTCGCTGGGTCCGCTCCAAGGTGTACCGGGGGCAAGAATGCTCCCGCACTCCCAAGGTAGTGGTGTGGGCAAACAGTAAGGAAAGCATTTTTTCCCGGTCCTCTTCCCGACACAGACAGGTGAGCATCACTCCGGGCCGGTTCTTCTTCATGCCGATGGCCTGGGTAAACGCATCCAGGGCTCCGGCTTCCAACAGACGCTCCATGGCAAACCCTACAGCCTCCGGGGTAGTATCGTCCAGATTGCAGCTCAATTCCACCACCGTCTCCTGGCTTCCTCCAAAGCCGCTTTCTCCCAACATGGCACGCACACAGTTGGCCCGCTCAAATTCCTTGGTACCCATGCCATAGCCCACCTGTTTCACTTCCATCAGAGGGGCGGGGCCGAAGCGCTGGACAAAATGTTTCAGCAGGGCGGCGCCGGTAGGAGTGCACAGTTCTCCTGGAACCGCTCCCCCATAGGTGGGTACCCCCTGGAGAATATAGGCCGTAGCAGGGGCGGGAACCGGCAAAATCCCATGGGCACACCGGACCTGTCCCGATCCCACATGAACCGGGGAAGCCAAAATCTCCTGGGGCGCCAGATCGTGAATCAGCCAGCAAACCGCCACCACATCCGCAATGGCATCCAGGGTACCTACTTCGTGGAAATGAATCTCCTCCACCGGACGTCCATGGGCATGGCTTTCCGCTTGGGCAATCAGTTGATACACCGCCTCCGCGTCCTGGCGCACAGACTCCGGAATCTGCAGATGGGACAAAATGTGGCGAATGTCTCCCATACCCGCATGATGATGACCGTGGGCATGTCCGTGATCGTGGGAATGCTCGTGGTCGTGGGGATGATCATGATCGTGGGGATGATCATGATCGTGAGGGTGCTCATGGTCATGGGGATGGTCGTGGTCGTGGGGGTGATCATGGTCGTGGGGGTGATCGTGATCGTGGGGGTGATCATGATCGTGGGGGTGCTCGTGATCATGGGGATGGTCGTGGTCGTGCAGCCCCACATCCTGACTTTCCTCTTCTTCCCCAAATACCTTCACAGACACATGGGTTCCGGTAATGCCGCATTTCACATTGGGTTGGGCACTGACTTCCACTCCAGGAAGCCCCATGTGATTCAGACGTTCCACAAACCCCTTGGGATCGGGATGGAGTTCCAACAGGGCAGCAGTGAGCATATCCCCCGCAGCGCCCATATTACATTCCAAATACAACGTTTTCATGAAACCTTCTCCTTTATGGTGGTAAAATTACTTTACAGGTGATTGATCATACTGGCCAGATAACCGGCCCCAAAGCCGTTGTCGATGTTGACCACGCTGACGCCGCTGGCGCAGGAATTGAGCATGGAGAGCAGCGCTGCCAGACCTCCAAAGGCCGCCCCATAGCCCACACTGGTGGGAACGGCGATCACCGGGCAATCTGCCAGCCCACCGATCACGCTGGCCAAAGCGCCCTCCATGCCCGCAATGGCGATGATTACCCGGGCGCTCATAATGTCTTCCAGGTGGGAAAGAGTCCGATGCAGCCCAGCCACCCCCACGTCGTACAGGCGGGTAACCGAGTTGCCCAACACCTGAGCCGTGAGGGCCGCTTCTTCTGCTACCGGCATGTCACTGGTACCACCGGTAGCCACCACAATGGTGCCCTTTCCGCTGGGAGCAGGCATATCGCCTACAATGCCTACCTGACCGATCTCATGGTAATGGAGGGGCAAAGTCTCCCCCACCAATTGGGCCGCTTCCTGGGACATCCGGGTGATCAAGATGGCCTTTTCCCCGGTCTCCCGCATGGAGGCAGCAATGTCCCGAATCTGAGCCGGCGTTTTCCCTGCCCCGTAGATCACCTCCGCCGCTCCTTGGCGGAGCCCACGATGATTGTCCACCTTGGCAAACCCCAACTCCCGGAAGGGTTCCATTTTCAAGGCAAGCACTGCCTCATCCACCGTGCGGGTTCCCTGAGCTACCTGCTCCAGCAACTTGCGAATTTCCTGTTGATCCATTGTTGTCTCCTTTCCCCACATTCCGTCTGGAGTCCTTACCGCTCCTTTAAATCCAACAGCACCGTCTCAAACCAGGGCGCCAAGTTTCGGCGGATCGTCTCCCGCAGCTCCACTGCCCGCGGCAACTGATCTGCCGGCAGCTGAAGCCGTGCCGCCCCGTGAAAAACTCGCACCCGCAGGTCGGAGAATCCCAGACCCTGCAGCGCTTCTTCCCCCAATTCCACGCGCCGGAGTGTATCCGGCTGGATGATTTCTCCGGTGGGAACCCGGGTGGCAAGGCAGGCATAGGCAGGTTTATCCCAGGTAAAAAGGCCTGCGGCTTTGGACCGCCTGCGCACCTCCTCTTTGGTAATACCGCATTCCCGCAAAGGGGAACGGACGGACAACTCTCCCAAGGCCCGCATTCCAGGACGGTCTCCTGCGTCGTCGGAAGCGTTTGTGCCGTCCATCAAAACCGGGTAACCGTCTTTCACCGCCTGATCCCGAAGCCTGCCGAACAGTGCCCGCTTACAGTGATAACACCGATCCCCCGGATTGGCCGCAACCTGGGGCAGAGCCAAAATATCCACTTCCAGCACCGTCATCTCCACGCCCAGCTGGTCCGCCAGACGTTTGGCGTCTTCCAACTCGAACTGAGGTTGAAACGCCGTTTTTACAAAGTAGGGGCGCACTTGGGCCCCCTCCTTTAGGGCGGCATACAACAGATAAGCGGAATCCACCCCTCCGGAAAATCCCAAGGCAACCCGGGGACATTCCCGGAAAAAATCTGTCAGGTCCATACTTTCTCCTTTCCCGCCATATAAGCAACAGGAAACAAACCCGGCGCGCTCCGACGCACCCGATCCGCTTCCTGCAAGAAATCTAGAAATCATATCCTATTTTACAATAAAGTCCCGTGAACCGCCGGAGATTCTTGCCCGGCAATCCCATTCCGGTCCGCCCTTCGGGGTGGTTCGCCCCTTCCTGGAGCCCCCGGACTTTTTTAGTTTACAGGATCCGCCCCCTTCCCGTCAAGGGATTCGGGAAAAAATCCGCAGGATCCGCTCCCTCCGCACCCTCAGCCCTTACCCTAAAACTGGGGGGAATTCCCCATGTGAAAAATATGGGAGGGAAAAGGTATGACAAGAAAAGGCGTGGACCTCTCCGAAATGAACGGGGATGTGGATTTTCAAGCTTTGAAAAAGGCCGGAGTAGAGTTTGTGATTCTCCGCTGCGGTTACGGAAGCGACTACCTTAACCAGGATGACAAACGCTTTTCCGAAAATGTCCGGAAAGCGGAAACGGCAGGAATCCCCTGGGGAGCCTATCTCTATTCCTACGCCAGGACCACCGCCATGGCTCAAAGCGAGGCCCAACATACCCTGCGGGTTTTAAACGGTCAAAAACCATTGTATGGGGTATGGTACGACGTAGAAGACAGTTCTCAGGCAGGATCCGACCTAATTTCCATCTGCGAAACCTACTGTCAAATGCTGGAGCAGTCGGGGCTTTACTGCGGCATTTACTCCATGCTGTCCTGGCTTCAGGGGAAACTAAACAGTTCCAGACTGGACGGGTTTGACAAGTGGGTGGCCCAGTGGAACAGCACCTGCAGCTACCAAAAGCCCTACGGACTCTGGCAGTACACCGACCGTCTCCTGATAGCCGGCAAAGCCTTTGACGGGAATTACGCCTACAAAGACTATCCGGGAATCATTGGAGGGATGCATTCTGCCAAAAAGGAGGATCAATCGATGACAGAACAACAGATACAATCTCTGGTGAAACAATCCATTGAGGACTACTTCACCCAGTTGGGCAAAAAGCCCATTCCCACTTGGGCAATAAACCAGGTGGAAGAAGTGAAGGTCCTTGGACTCATGCAGGGAGACGGAGACGGCTCCTTCCGGCCCCAGAGCTTCACCACCCGTGCCGAATTGGCCACCACTTTGCTGAACCTGCTGGGCTCCGACGCCTTGCGGGAAACTGTTGCTGAGACGGTTCGGAAAATAATTTCCTAAAAGACAAGAGGCTCCGGGTTTTCCCGGGGCTTTTTTGTTGCCAATTTCTCCCTTTTTGAAAAACCTTTCTTGCGAAAGAAGAAACATTTTTCCCCATCGATTGACAGAATGAAGGTTTCCCTCTATAATCAGGACAGGGGCCAAGGGTCTTTTGCGCCAGTGCGGTGGTTTGCGCAAGATTTCCTGGCCCCTGAGGGACTTTTTGGCACCTGCCGCTTGAGCGGTAATATACATAGGAAGGTGAGCAAATTTGGAAAAGTTCTTTAAGCTGAAAGAAAACGGCACCACCCCCGGCAGAGAAGTGATTGCCGGCCTGACGACCTTCTTCGCCATGGCCTACATCATCGTGGTTAACCCCACGCTGCTCAGTGAGTCCGGCATGGAATGGGGCGCTGTGTTCCTGGCCACCATCATTGCCTCCATCATCGGCACCCTGGTGATGGGCCTGGTTGCAAACGTGCCCTACGCCCAGGCTCCCGGCATGGGCCTCAACGCATTCTTTGTGTACACGGTATGTTTCGGCCTAGGATTCACCTGGCAGCAAGCTCTGTCCATGGTGTTCATCTGCGGCTTGATCAACATCATCATCACCGTGACCAAGCTCCGCAAGTTCATCATCAAGGCCATTCCCCGGAGCCTGCAAAACGCCATCGGCGGCGGCATCGGCATCTTCGTGGCCTACCTGGGCCTGCTGAATGTGGGCATCATCTCCTTTGATTCCGGCGTGCCTGCTCTGGCTACCCTGAATCAGCCCACGTTCTGGCTGTTCCTCATCGGCCTGGCTCTGACCATCATCCTGCTGGTCTGCAAGGTCAAGGGTGCCATCCTGATCGGCATCATCGTGACTGCCATCCTGGGCATTCCCATGGGCGTCACCGTCACCAGCAACACCGTCAGCTTCACGGAAGCTTGCCAGGCTCTGCCCACCACCTTTGGCGCCATCTTCACCGGCGCAGGCCTGCCTTCCCTGTTTGTGGATCCCGCTAAGCTGCCTTTGGTGCTGGTTACCATCTTTGCCTTCAGCGTGTCCGATACCTTCGACACCATCGGCACCTTCATCGGCACCGGCCGTCGTTCCGGCATCTTCAGCGAGGAAGACGAGAAGGCCATGGAGACCAACTCCGGCTTCAAGTCCAAGATGGACAAGGCTCTCTTCGCTGACGCCACCGCCACTTCCATCGGCGCTATCTTCGGCACCAGCAACACCACCACCTTTGTGGAAAGTGCTGCCGGCATCGGCGCTGGCGGCCGCACCGGCCTGACCAGCGTGGTCGTGGCCATCTGTTTCGCCCTCAGCGCATTCCTGGCCACCTTTGTCAGTGCCATCCCCTTTGCCGCTACGGCTCCCGCACTGGTGGTTGTGGGCATCATGATGATGTCCGCCTTCAAGGAGATCAAATGGGACGACTTCGACGAAGCAATCCCCGCTTTCTTCGCCGGCGTCTTCATGGCTCTGTGCTACAGCATTTCCTATGGCATCGCTGCCGGCTTTATCTTCTACTGCATCACCAAGATCTGCAAGAAGCAGGCCAATGAGATCCATCCCATCATCTGGGTGGTCACCGCTCTGTTTATTCTGAACTTTGTGCTGCTGGCTCTGATCTAAAACTACACAGATCGAATAAATATCCCCCGGCAAAGCCGGGGGTTTTTCATAGACG
>UMIO01035831.1_pt1 | contig 31410 bp, 24 predicted proteins | sample 1965821 | NCBI WGS metagenome assembly UMIO01 (sample SAMEA4836127, study PRJEB28245) | human gut metagenome | biome: gut microbiome; material: fecal sample | place: Denmark | collected 2008
TCGATGCGGCGCTGGTGACGGCCGCCTTCAAACTTGGCGGTCAGCCAGTGGGTCGCAATCATCTTCGCTAAGTCAACGCCGACGACGCGCGCACCCATCGTCAGGATGTTGCTGTTGTTGTGGCGCTTGCTCAATTCGGCACTGTACACGTCCGAACAGGTGCAGACGCGCGTGCCCTTCACCTTGCTTGCCGCAATGCCAATGCCGATGCCCGTGCCGCAAATCAGGATGCCGCGGTCGCACTCGCCGGACGCAACCGCTTTCGCCGCGCGGTAGCCGTATACGGGATAATCGCAGGAGACCGCCGTGTCCGTGCCGAAATCCTTCCATTCCAGCCCCATCGAATCCAGCAGCTTCATCATTTCCTTTTTGAGTTCAATGCCGGTGTGGTCGCAAGCCAAAGCAATCATGAGAAAATCCTCCTTTATCCTCCGAAACCGCCCATGCAGACGATTCGCTCTCCTTTATGTTAATACGCGAAAAAATGCGAAACTCCTGCCGATGGAAAAAGAAAAGGGTAGAATCCGCGCGGAAAGCATGGTATACTAACATGGTGCAAGAATCGCACGAATGTCCCAAGGAGGGAAATAAAATGGCAGATAATTGCAAGCTGTGCCGCATTGCGCTGGAGAATGTCTCCGTGGTGCGCGGCGGACAGACGCTTTTGCAGGATGTGTCGATGCACATCCACTGCGGTCAGCTGACGGTGCTGATCGGCCAGAACGGCGCGGGCAAAACGACGCTCATCCGCGCCCTGCTGGGGGAATACGCTCACGGCGGTACGATTCGCCATGTGGACGGCGAAGGACGCGACGTGGCGCACATGCGCACGGGCTATGTGCCGCAGCACCTGGAATTCGACAAGGAGATGCCTGTGACGGTGGAGGACTTCCTCGCCGCCAGCCTGACGCGCCGCCCGGTGTGGACGGGGGTCGGCAAAAAGACCCGCGCGCAGGTGATGGAGGCGCTGAAAATGGTGGAGGGCGAAAAGCTGCTGCACCGTCCGCTCGGCCGCTGCTCCGGCGGCGAATTGCAGCGCGTGCTGCTCGCGCTGGCGCTGCATCCCGCACCTGACCTGCTTGTGCTGGACGAGCCCGTCTCCGGCGTTGACCAGAACGGCTTGCAGATGTTCCTGGATACCGTCGTGCGCCTGAAGGAGCATCACCATATGGCGATTCTGCTCGTCAGCCACGACCTGAATGTTGTCCGCCAGTACGCTGACCATGTGGTGCTGCTGGACAAGACGGTGCTGAAGCAGGGCAAGCCGGATGACGTGTTCGCATCGCCGGAATTCCAGAAGGTGTTCGGGCTGGGCGCAAAGACGCTCAATGCCCAGCGGCTGCATGGCGCGGAACGCTGGATGGGGCGCAAGGCGGAAACGCCCGAGGAGGAAATCGCCCGTGCCGCCGCCGTGGTGGACGACGAGACGAAAGGAGGCCAGGCGTGATGGATGCGATTCGCGCGTTTGTGCAAACGCTGCTGCCCTTTGAATTTCTGCAATTTGACTTCATGGTCAATGCGCTTCTGGCGATTCTGCTGCTGACGCCGCTGCTGGGGCTGCTCGGCACGATGGCGGTCAACCAGCAGATGGCGTTCTTCTCCGACGCGCTGGGCCACAGCGCGCTGACGGGCATCGGGCTGGGCATCCTGCTCGGTGTGTCGAGTGATTTGCTGGCGATGCTGGTGTTCGGTATCGTCTGGGCGCTGCTGATTTGCCGAATCAAGCAGACCGGGGCGGCATCTACCGATACAATCATCAGCGTCTTTTCGTCCACGTCAGTGGCGGCAGGCGTGCTGGTGCTGTCCATGGGCGGCGGATTCGCGAAGTATTCGTCCCTGCTGGTCGGCGACGTGCTGGCAGTACAGGACAGCGATTTGCTCTATCTGTTGATTGCGCTTGTGGCGGGCATTGCGCTGTGGGCAGTGATGTACAATTCGCTGCTGCTGTCGGGCATCAGCCCGTCCCTGGCGCGCAGCCGAGGCATCCATAATCGGCTGGTGGAGTGCGCGTTCGTAGTGCTGGTGGCGGTCGCGGTTATGCTGGCGATTCGCTGGGTTGGCGTGATGCTGATTAACGCACTGCTGATTCTGCCCGCGGCGGCGGGGCGCAATCTGGCGCAGTCGAGCCGTCAGCACGCGGTGTACAGCGTGGTGATTGCGCTGGTGTGCGGCGTGGCGGGGCTGATTTGCGCGTATTATCTGGATACGACGGCGGGTGCGGCAATTGTGCTGTTCGCGGCGGTGTGCTACGCCATCTCGCTGGGTATTCGGGCGCTGAGAAAATGATACTATTTTCAGATTCACCTGCGCCATCTTGGCACATGTTCATCTAAAAATAGTATAACGGAGGAACGATATGGAGCGAATCCTGATACTGATGCAGGCGGCGAACTGGGCGGAAGCGACCGAGGCGCTGACCTCCGCGCGGGAGAACGCCCTGCACCGCAACGCGCTGTCGTACGCGCTGGTGTTGCCGGAAGCCCCGACATCCCCCGAAGAATGCAATATGGCGGCGTTCGGGGCGCTGCGATACCTTGTCAGCCCGGAAATGACTTTTGCTGCGATGGAAACGCTCTGGCACGGCGAACGCTATGCGCTGCTGGCGCATCCGGCGATGCGCTTTGAGCGCGACTGGGAGAAGAAGCTCCTGCGCGCGCTGAACGACTGCCCGGTGGAAAACGCTCAGGCGGTGCTGACGGGCTATCTGCCGGCGCAGGATGACCCGATTGGCGCGGTCTGTCCGGTTGCGGCGGAGCGTATTGACCCGGACGGCACGCTGTGCTTTGCGCACGGAATGCCCCTGACGCTTGCGGCGCACCCGATGCCGGGCGCATTTCTGCATCCGGACTTCTTCTTTGCGCGCGCGGGCTTCATCCGGGCGATGGCGCAGGGGAACGGTACAGCGTTCCTGCGTGCGATGGTGCAGGGCTGGCAGTGCTGCACGCTGAATCAGCCCGTCATCACCCTGACGCACGATTTGCCCGTGCTGCCTGCGCGGATAGACCCGCAGGAGGATGGCTTGGCGCAGCTGAAGGAAGAATACGGCGTTGACTTCGCGGCGGGTACGCTGTCCGCGGCGGCGAAGCGAGGCTTGAAGTCAAACAGCCTCGACATGACGCTGGCGGTGACGCCGCTGATGCGCATTAAGTCGGCGGTGCAGCGGCGGCGCAGGAAACGCACCGACCCGATGCCGCTGTGCGTGACGGTCTGCCCGGCATCGCTGGACGAAGAGGGGATGCACTGGCTGCGCCAGCTGACGCAAATGCAGGATTTGGCGCTGCTGTGCTATGCCGAGGGGCTGAAGCTGCGCGAAGTGGCGGAGTTCCACCCGAACGTGCTGGAATACAAGCCGCGCTATGCTCTGCCGATGCCGTTGGGGACGCCGCTGTTCAGCCGCGCGGCGATGCTCAGCGCGGCGCGCGACCGGGTGCTGTCCAGCACGCACTATATCTGGATGGCGCCGGACTGCGTGCGCTATCCGCTCTATACCGGCATGGCGCTGCCGTGGAAGCGGCTGTGCGGCGAGAAAATCGTGCTGGCAAGCGTCAGAAATCGCCTCGACCTGTCCATGGTCGTTGTGCCGGACAAGCAGATAAAGCCGCTGATGAGCGCCATTGGGGAGCAATTACGGGCATTGCTGGCGGCAGGGACGATTCCGGAGACGGAAGAGGCACTCTGGACAGGCATTGTGAAGGAACATCCGGACTGGTTTGAGTTCCGGGTGCTGCCGGTGGAAAAACAGCTGTTCACATTATTGCTGTGAGGAGAGAGAATTATGCAGACGATTGCATTTCGGCTCATCAAGGGGATTATGCTGCTTCCGGGGTCAGCGGCTGCTGCTGGAGGAGTAATCCGATTTTCAAATTCATATGCGCACTCCCCGCAGACAAGCGCATAATACGGACAAATCTGCCGTATCAAGCGGGGAAAGTTCGGGAACGCAGAAAAAACGTTTTTTCGCCCGATTTTCGCCGCCAGTGGAAGCTGTTCTGTTTACCGGGCTTGCGGCGCTTCGGGCGGTTTTCGGCTGTCCATTTCGACCAGATTCAGCATTGACAAGAGCGGCTCCTGTGGTGTATGATGGCATTCGTTCCTGCCTTGCAGACACTATATGTAGCATGGGCAGGAGAAAACATCCACAACTTATGCCGAATGAACGGCTGGTTATCAATTGGTTCTCAAATGGAAAATAATACGGATAGAATAGAGAATGATGGAGGCACCGACCATGGGCATTGATATGATTCGCAAACGCGACGGACGCGAAGTTCCTTTTGATCAGGACAAGATTGAGCAGGCCATTTTCGCGTCTTTTCAGGCATCGGGCAGTGCGCGCGGGCATGAGACGAGCCGCAAGCTGACGGAGGAAGTTGTCCGCCTGCTGGAGAACAACGAGAACATCAGCGCCATCCCCAGCGTGGAGCAGGTGCAGGACACGGTGGAGCAGGTGCTGATGCGCAACGGCTTCACCCGCACGGCGAAGTCCTACATCCTCTATCGCGCCGAGCGCAGCCGCGTCCGCGAGATGAACTCCCGCCTGATGCGCACGTTTGGGGACATTGTGTTCAAAGATGCCAGCGAATCCGACATCAAGCGCGAGAACGCCAACATCAATGGCGATACTGCCATGGGCGCAATGCTCAAGTTCGGCAGCGAAGGCGCAAAGCAGTATTACGAGAAGTACGTCATGGATCCGCGATTTGGTCAGGCGCACATGGACGGCGATATCCACATTCATGACATGGACTTCTACACGCTGACGACGACGTGCTGCCAGATTGAGCTGAAGAGCCTGTTCAAGGGCGGCTTCTCCACGGGGCACGGCTATTTGCGTGAGCCGCAGGACATCACGTCCTACGCGGCGCTGGCGTGCATTGCGATTCAGGCAAACCAGAACGATCAGCACGGCGGTCAGGCGATTGTGGACTTCGACTACGGCATGGCGCCCGGCGTGAAAAAGACGTTCATCAAGCGTTACCGCATGAACCTCTCCCGTGCGCTGGAGCTGCTGCTGAATGACGCGGAGTGCGACGCGCACGCCAATGAACTGGTGGCGCAGACGAAGGCGGAGAACCTCGAACCCACGCTGGAAGAGAACGCTGACCATCGCGCACGCATGGCGGAACTGCTGACGAAGTATGTGGCGGACGAGCAGATGATTGCCCGCATTCTCGACTTCACGCAGCGCCGCTCCGAGCAGGAGACAGACAAGGCGACCTATCAGGCAATGGAGGCGCTCATCCACAACCTGAACACTATGAACAGCCGCGCGGGCGCGCAGGTGCCGTTCTCGTCCATCAACTACGGCATGGACGTGTCGCCTGAAGGCCGTTTGGTGATGAAGAATGTGCTGCTGGCGACGGAAGCAGGTCTGGGCGGCGGCGAAACGCCGATTTTCCCGATTCAGATTTTCCGCGTCAAGGAAGGCGTCAACTTCAACCCCGGCGACCCGAACTACGACATCTACCGCCTCGCCATCCGCACGAGCGCAAAGCGCCTGTTCCCGAACTTCTCCTTCGTGGACGCGCCGTTCAACCTCCAGTACTACAAGCCCGGCCATCCGGAGACCGAAATCGCCTACATGGGCTGCCGCACCCGCGTGATGGGCAATGTCTACGACCCTGATCGCGAAATCGCCCCGCGCCGCGGCAATCTGTCCTTCACGTCCATCAACCTGCCGCGCATCGCCATTGAGGCGAACGGCAACGTCGATGTGTTCTTCAAGGTGCTGCAGGAGCGCATGGAACTGGTGATTGACCAGCTGAACGAACGCTTCCGCATCATCAGCAACAAGCGCGTGAAGAACTTCCCGTTCCTGATGGGCGAGGGCGTGTGGATTGACTCCGAAAAGCTGAGCTGGAACGACAAGGTGGGCGAAGTGCTCAAGCACGGCACGATGACCATCGGATTCATCGGCTTGGCGGAAGCGCTGGTTGCCTTGCGCGGCAAGCATCACGGCGAGGACGAGGAAAGCCAGAAGCTGGGCCTGAAAATCATCCGCACGATGCGCGAATACACCGACAAGGTGTCCGCGGAGACGGGGCTGAACTACTCCGTCATTGCCACGCCTGCGGAAGGTCTGTCCGGCCGCTTCATCCGCCTCGACAAGCAGCGCTTCGGCATCATCCCCGGCGTGACTGACCGCGAATACTACACGAACTCCTTCCATGTGCCGGTTTACTACCACTGCACGGCGTTCCATAAGCTGAGCGTGGAAGCGCCGTATCATGCGCTGACCAACGGCGGCCATATCTCCTATGTGGAGATGGACGGCGACCCGCTGAAGAACCTCGACGCGTTCGAGAAGATTGTGCGTTATATGCACGACATCGGCATCGGCTACGGTTCGATTAACCACCCGGTTGACCGTGACCCGTTGTGCGGCTATAATGGCATTATTGACGATACTTGCCCGTGCTGCCACCGTGGGGAAACCACCCGCGTGACGGAACGCATCAAGCGCATCAAGGTGGACTAAACGCCCCCTTTATCCAGAGCGTTTGGTAGTGTGACCAAGCCGGGCAGCCCAAAAAGGGTCAAGGGGCAATTGCCCCTTGCGGAGTCCAGAGGCAGCGCCTCTGGTAGGGTCTGGGGCAACGCCCCAGCGTCCTTCCCCATAAAACGCCTTCTCCTTCGGGGGAGGGCGTTTCCGTCATTCATTCATCCACCGCGAAAGAGGGTCAATTACCATGGAAATCCGCATCTTTGGTTTGGCAGACGACAGCATCGTCGATGGGCCGGGCGTCCGCTATACCGTGTTCGTGCAGGGGTGTCCGCACCACTGCCCCGGCTGCCATAATCCCGCGTCGCATGACTTCGCCGGCGGCACGCTGATGGACACTGACGGCATCATCCGCAAAATCGGCGAGAATCCGCTGCTGGACGGCGTGACGCTCTCCGGCGGCGAACCCATGTGCCAGCCCGAAGCCTGCCGCACGATTGCGGACGCGGCGCACGCAAAGCACCTTAACGTTTGGTGCTACACGGGCTTCACGCTCGATGCGCTGCTGAAGGAGAACAACCCGGCGCGCATGGCGTTGCTGCACGGCATCGACGTGCTGGTGGACGGACGCTTCGTGCAGGAGCAGAAGTCGTTGTCGCTGCTCTACCGCGGCAGCAGCAATCAGCGGCTGATTGACGTGCCGAAAACGCTTGCGACGGGCGAAATCACCCTCTGGACATCGCCTGTGTGGTGATTGCTCTGCGAATTTTACAAACAATTCACAGAATCACAAGCGAAAACTGGGAAATAATAGTTGAATTTCCTGCACAAGTGTGCTATACTGATAGCAGGGAGGCGAATGCGGGTGAAAATCCTATTTGTGTGTCACGGCAATATTTGCCGCAGCCCTATGGCAGCAATGGTGTTCCGGTACTTGGCACAGCAGCGGCATGTGTCTGGCGAGTTTGAAGTGGATTCCGCCGCACTGAGCAGCGAGGAAATTGGCAACGGGATCTATCCGCCTGCGCGCCGAATTCTGGTCAAGCACGGGGTGCCTTGCACGGAGCATCGTGCGCGGCAGATTACGCCGGAGGATTTTGAAACGGCGGATCTGATTATCGGCATGGAGTGGGGGCACTTGAAGAAGCTGCGTGCTCTGTGTCCGAAGGAGCAGCAGGCGAAGCTGCATCTGCTGCTGGACTTTGCCGAGCGGCAGGGCGACATTGAAGATCCGTGGTATACGGATGACTTTGACCGGGCGTACCGTGACATTCTGCGCGGCTGCGAGGGTCTGCTGCGGAACCTGACGGAAAACAAGACGGCATAACAAAAGGATGTCAAGGAGCGAAATCATCCTGACATCCTTTTTGATTTCAGCGATTATTCTTCCGTTTTCGGCGCTTCCTCCGGCGCGCTTTCCGTCTCATCCCAGCGGCGGACCGTGCGCTGCGCCAAACTTACGAAGTCCAGCATGAACGAACGCTCGCGGTTATCGTTGGTATAGGGGAAGTCCACCGCGTTCTCGGACAAGCTCGCGCCCAGCAGCAGACATGGCGACACTGACAGCACATTGCAGATGGAAACCAGCGTATCGATGCTGGCAATGCGCGTGCCGCGCTCGATGTGCCCCATGAAAGACGAGGAAATGCCGACCTTCTCCGCCAGCTGCTCCTGCGTTAGATGCTTCGCTTTGCGGGCATCGCGCACTCGAAGTCCCAAATCCTGATAATTTACGGTCATGTTCATATTCCTTCTTTCTTATTGCCCCAATTGTTCGGGTTTTATCTATTATAATGGATGAAAGAAAATCGAAGAAGAGACGATAAGCAATATTATGATTCTTTTGGTGTGGATTATGCGAAAAAATGGACACTACAAGAATCTTTTTTCGACCATGATTCCCCTTAAAAACGGGACGAAAATAATTTTCCAGAAGGTCTGTACATTTTCCGCAAACCGTGTTATAATATTCCCTGCAGCCCAACCAGGAATCCAAGGTTCTAATCTCCCTTTGGTTGTCACATGACCTGCGCCGGGAAACTGGAGCAAAACCATGGAAGCAGATGACCTCAAGGCAACGGTATGGGTGACAATTTGAAGGAGGTTTCCCAACCATGTACGAAGATGAAACGCTTGTCTGCCGCGACTGCGGCCAGGAATTCGTGTTCTCCGCGTCCGAGCAGGCTTTCTTCGCCGAGAAGGGCTTCATGAACAAGCCCTCTCGCTGCCCGAAGTGCCGCGCGGCTCGTCGCGCCCAGAACGGCAACGGTTCTTCCGCTCCCCGTCAGATGTATGACGTGGTGTGCGCGAACTGCGGCAAGGCCACCCAGGTGCCCTTCCAGCCCCGTGGCGACCGTCCCGTGCTCTGCCGTGAGTGCTTCGACGCTCAGCGCGCTTCCCGCTATTAATTGACGGCTCCTCCGGGAGCAATCAATCAGCGGTGCAATAGCACACGAAAAAACCCCGTCGGTGTTTCCGAGCAATCGGAGTGCCGACGGGGCTTTTTTGCTATTTCAGAGGAAATCAAGCTGCAATTGGGCAGGTGTTTGGGAGAACGAAAGGCACCGAGGATTCCCCAAGGGCGAACGGAAAGCCGTTGGGTCGTCTCCGCAGAAGCGAAAACCTCTGTAATAGAAATATCATCCGTATAATGTGCTATGCACACTGGCTATGGCGATGCTTCCAAATAAGCAGGCAAGGCAGATAAAAAAAACCGCCCTTTCGGACGGTTTCTTGAGGTGAACCCATGAAGAGCACCCTCTGTGCTGGAGCGGGTGATGGGAATCGAACCCACGTGACCAGCTTGGAAGGCTGGAGCTCTACCATTGAGCTACACCCGCATGTGGAGCGGTAGACGAGGCTCGGACTCGCGACCTCCACCTTGGCAAGGTGGCGCTCTACCAACTGAGCTACTACCGCATAACCACGCGACTGCATGGTGCGAAGGAAATTTGTGCGGGCGAAGAGACTCGAACTCTTACGCCATAGGCACCAGATCCTAAGTCTGGCGCGTCTGCCATTCCGCCACGCCCGCACGAGAGGCGAAATCAGAAGGCAGATGGGAATGACCCATTGGAGATTCGAACTCCAGACACCTTGATTAAAAGTCAAGTGCTCTGCCAACTGAGCTAATGGGTCAAAAAGCTGGGGTGGCAGGGCTCGAACCTGCGAATGCGGGAGTCAAAGTCCCGTGCCTTACCACTTGGCTACACCCCATCGCAGCAGGCTTTCGCCGCATCCGCAGCAACCTTGAGTAGGGAAGAAAGGGAGAATAGTGGGACTCGAACCCACGACATCCAGAGCCACAATCTGGCGCTCTACCAACTGAACTATATCCTCCATATGCGCGCCTGGAGGGTCTCGAACCCCCGACCCACGGCTTAGAAGGCCGTTGCTCTATCCAACTGAGCTACAGGCGCAGAGCCGCAAAATCAGAAGCCTGATTCTTTCCTTCCAGACTGCCAGCGAAGGAAACACCCTTGCTGACAGATACAAATTATATCATCAGCAAGGGCGTTTGTCAAGCACTTTTTTGCGTTTGACGGAAATTTTTCGCTGTTTTCGGTAGAAAACTCCGGGAAGCCTGCTGCACAGGCGGATTTAGCGCATTATCATATAGAATGGATTTTGTCCGTCGACTTGAGCGCACGCCTTACAGGACAATATCCCCCGGCCGATAGCCCTTGGGCAAGGGCTCTTCCTCCAGAAACCGGAAATCTGAATCCTCCAGTGTCGGCAAAAAAGCCTCGAATGGAATCTGGTCAAACTCGCTGTGGTAGCTGCTTGCGCCGAACCAGCCGCCTTCCTTCGCCCGCAGGTTTAAATCGCGCGCGAATTTGGTGTGGTTCGAGCAGTCATGCACGACAATCCCCCAATGTTCCACGGCGCATTGGCGCATCAGCCGGAACGTTATCTCCCGGCTCCAAATCGGCGATACATAGCCGCGGCGCGTCATGTACATGGGCGTGCCGATGTAGTTCGGCAGATTGTTGGGGTTCAGGTGCAGCTCGGCGCAGTTGATAAAATCAAGACCAGTGGCCAGAATTGCATCCTTTTTCTGCTGGAAATGCTCGTAAAAATCGGGCGTCATGGGCGTTTCAATCGCGACGGTGGGGATATATTTCTTCGCCGTAGCGATGCTCTGGATGACGTTGTCGGCGCAAGACGTTGCGCCGAGGTTGAAGCGCAGTTCGTCCAGCCCGGCCTCACCCAGCGCACGCAGATTTTCCTCCGTGCAGAGCGTGCCGTTGGTGTACATGTGCTGATGAATCCCGGCGGCGCGGAACTTGCGGATGATATCGGGATACAGTTCGATTTCCATGAACGGCTCCAGATAGACGTAGCTGACGCCGGTCGGTCGGTTCGACGTGCTGAGCAGTAGGTCGATATCCTCCACGCGGAAGTACGTCCCGCCGATTTCCCACAACCCTTCGCCGATGGTCTCTTGGCAATCCAACTCGCCGTAATTGTAGCAGAACGGGCAGCGAATGTTGCACTTGTTCGTCCGGCGGATGGCGCTCAGTCCCGTGCCGGTCAGGCAGGACGTGCATCCCTTGGAAAATTTCGCCGGGTCGCCGACGAAGTACGTCCGCCCGCCGAGCGTGTGCAAATCGGGAATCTGCGCCATCAGTTCCTTGTGGCGCGCGTCCACCGCGGTTTCAATCTGGCTGATGACAGCCCAAGCCAACTCCTGCTGATGCGGCATCAGCGGCTCATCTTCCGGCAGCTCCGCGAAGAAGCGAAACCACATTAGCGCGTCTTTCTTGCTGATTTTCATGCGTTCATCATTCCTCCTGTGAATTTCGCTTCCATCATAGCACAATTTTGTACCGCGCGCAACCATTCAGCGCATCGGCTTGCGCCGTGAAAGCATCATTCTGCGTCCATTTCGTGAAAAAATTTCATTTCCCCCTTGACAACCCATCCACACCGTGCTATACTATTTTGTGTTGCGGGGCATTAGCGCAGCTGGTAGCGCACAACACTGGCAGTGTTGGGGTCAGCGGTTCGAATCCGCTATGCTCCACGAGCCGAAATCCTTGGAGATGCAAGGGTTTCGGCTTTTTTAGTGCTGCTGTATACCCACACCATACCCACAAACGCTTTCTTTTCCGTACCCACGAAAAACCGCTATGCGCGTGAGTCTGCGCTTTTTACAGCGAGCAAATGAATTTTTCCATCTTGGCTGCTGCGTTTTGCGACATATGGTTGCTGACGTGTCCGTAGGTGTCGAGCGTGAAGGCGACGGTTGCATGTCCGAGTGACAAGGAAAGCGTCTTGAAGTCAATTTCGCTTTGGATGGCAAGCGTGGCGTAGGTGTGGCGAATGTCGTGGAAGCGAACCCCCGGACGGTTGAGCCTGCTGACCAGTGCCTTGAAGTGGACATACAGCGTCTTAAAACGGATGAACATGCCGTTGTCACGGGTGAAAACCATATCGTACACATGGTCCCATGATGAACCTGCGAGCAGACGCTGCCGGTTCTGCTTCTCTTTGGCTTGCCTCAATGCGTCCATCACGGATGGCGCGGGATGAATCGTGCGCTCTTTGTGGTTTTTCAGCGAAGTGAACATCATTTTGCCCTTGTTAGCCCCAGAAGCAATGCGCACAAACTGACGGTATACGCGGATAGTCCCCTTCGCGAAATCAATGCAATCCCACGTTAGACCAATCAGTTCGCTTTCCCGCAGACCCGTGAAGAAGTCCACATAGTACATCAAATAGAACGGATCATCCTTGGCGATTGCCAGAAAGCGCCGCAGTTCCACATCAGAGAGCGTGTGCATCTCAGTCTTGACTTATTTCTTTTTGTGATGTGCTTTGTTCCATTGTTCCATGTGACCGGAATGCGGGATGGGACGAGAACTCTCAGACGATGCGTTTGGAACAAGAAAGCGGAACAACGATGTCTCCGCGGCGACAAATTGCTCTGCGCCTGCCCCGATGCTGTTCCAGTTGATTTGTTCCGGGTCGCAGTCGCGTTCCCAGCCACGCTGCTTGCCATAGCGTGCGTACCGTCTGCTGCCTTGATAGGAATGCCATCCTTTGAGTTCGCCGCTGGCGATGGCGTTGTTCACAACGTCGCAGATGTTTCGCGTTTCCCATGCTTGCGGCTTTGCAAGACTACTGCTATGCAGCGCTTCTGCAAAAATCAGGGTGGAACATACTTGTTTATAGGTCGTTTGTTCCATGAAGCCGAGCACTTGCCCAGCCAGTGTGTCCTCTGGCATGAAGGTGTTTTGCTCCTGCTTCAATTGCTTGGATGCTTCCTTAGAGAGTTGTAGCGAGTATTTGCCGGAACGATAGATGACCATGATTTCCGCCCACATTTGATTGAAATAGGCGCGTGATGCCTGTTGGTCAGCAAGAATGTGTACCTCTGCTTTGCCCGGGTCGATGCGGATTGGCAAGAAACGCCGATTTCCGCTGCGGTCATGGGGCAGAAAATCCAGCTTGTTGGAAGTGCCTGCAAAGACACACTGTCGTGGTCTATCTGCCGGAAACTTGTCATAAGGCACTTTGTAAGTATCTTTCTGGCGGCTGAGAAAAGATTTGATTTCTTCCACGTTCTTGGCATTGCCCGTGGCCATCATCTACCCCGATGGGGATGATGCCATGTGGGGCGCAGTGCGCGGCGGCGGTCACGGCTCGATTGCGGAAGGCCCGAATGGTCAGCTCTGGTGCTTCTACACGGTGAACGTCGGCTATGAAGGCGACATGGAGCGCCGTCTGGGGGCTGATCCGGCGTATGTGACGGAAGATGGCGTGCTGGTTGTGCCGCATCTGTCGGAAAATCCGCAGTATGCGCCCGGCGTGCTGGCGAATCCCTGCGGCGAAGCGGGCAATGAAACGGGTTCGGACATTCTCTCTGCACGTCAGGGTTATGCGGTGTCGAGCTATCACGAGGGCCGTCATCCGATGTACGCTTCGGATGAATCTCCGCTGACGTGGTGGCAGCCTGCGGATGACGATGCGCAGCCGTGGTATCTGGTGTCGCTCAAAGGCTACTACAACGTGGATTCCATCCGCGTGATGCTCAAGGATGTTGAGCTGAACCGCGCGAACACCTATGGTACGAATCATTCAGAGTATTCGTACAAGATTGAGGTGTACAACGGCATTGAGAACCCGGTCACTGCACCGATATCTGAAAGCAATTCCGAAGAAGGCTGGGTGACAGTCTGGGAAGGCACGTCCAACATCCTGAACTTCATTGACATGGAAGAGCCTGTGGAGGCAATGTTCGTGCGCATTACGTTTACGGACTGGACGGGCAAGGTTTCCTAATACGAAAGTCGCGCACCGGAAAGAGAATCCCTTCGAGCATCGGGGGGGCTTCCCTTCCGGCGCGGAAGACGGGAAGTCGGGAGGTCAAAGCATGCTGCAGGTTGCTGTGCTGGAGGATGAACAGGAAAGTCGAGTGCAAATCAAACGTTGCTTGGAACGCTATCAGGCGGAAAACCATGCGGAATGGGACATGGATTATTTCAGCAGCGGCGCAGAACTCTTGTTCAGCGGTGCATCAGGCTATGACATGCTGCTGATGGATATAGAGATGCCGCAGATGAGCGGGATGGAAGTGGCACGCCGGGTTCGCCGCGAAGACCAGCATGTTGCGATTGTATTCATCACAAACATGGCGAATTATGCGCTGCAAGGGTATGAGGTAGAGGCAATGGATTTCATTGTGAAACCCTATACCTATGAAGTGTTTCAATTTCGCATGGATCGCGTTGTGCACCGGGTGGAACGGAAGAAAAGCAATCGCGCTGTGCTGCTGACGAGCAATGATCAGGTCTATCGTGTCCTGCTGTCAGAACTCCTGTATGTGGAGGTGGCGCAGCATACGCTCATTTACCATACAGAACAGGGCGAAATTGCTGTGCGCGGTAGTATGCGCGAGGCGGAAAAGGCGCTGATGCCATACGGTTTCTGCAAATGCAGCCAAAGCTATCTGATTCACTTGCGCTTTGTGACACGGGTGAAGGATGATGAAGTCTTCCTGAACAAAGAACGGATTCACATCAGCCGAGGCAGCAAAAAAGAATTGATTCGTGCGCTGGCGGAATATACAGCAAACGGATGAGACGGAAAGGGAAAGGGAAAGATAATGAAAAGACTGCTGGCAGCATGGATGCTGCTTGTGCAGCTGGCGCTGTGCTGGACAATCGGCTTGGCAGAGGATGCGTTTGAAAAGGAAACGTACTACATACACAATGACGAGATGAATCGCAGCATCTACGCGGTGCAAATCAAGCCCAAGGATTTGGCAGAGGGAGAAAAAGTACCGCTCATCATCTATGTCCACGGCGGCAACGGCACGGCAAACAGCTATATTGGACTGGCGAAAACGCTTAGTGAACAAAAAATCGCAGGTCTGATGTTTGAATGCTGCGGCGGAAATAACGGGAAAGCATCCGCCGCCAAAAGTGACGGAGCAGATCTCTTTCCTGCGCACTATTCCTCGCGCATCAGCGACTTGGAAGCTGTGCTTGCTTTTGCAAAAACGCTGGATTTCGTTGATACGAACCGCGTTTATTTGTGGGGGGAAAGCTATGGCGGAATTGTCGTGGAATTCTGTGCGGTCAATCATCCGAACGATGTGAAAGGATTGCTGCTGGTCAGTACAGGTCTGTCGGATGCTGTTCTGGGGATTCAGGCACAGGAAGAGACACATCATGGCATTCTGACGAAGTATGTTCCTGATGATCCATACCAGTACATTTTGGGCTATCCGGGCGCAGTACTGTTTATTTGCGGCGATGCAGATGCAACAGGCGCTTATGACAACGCGGCGTTCAATGCGGTGCTGTATCAGCAGCGGGAACAGACGCAGACGGATTTTGTCACAATTCCGGACGGTGGACACGGCTATGGCACATTTACAAAGGAACAGAAACAGACCACCGTGGATTGCATTCTGTCATGGATGGCAAAATAATGACCAGATTTGACGCTAAAACGACGGGATAAGCCAAATTGCACACACGGAAACCCAATCGTGCTATGATACTCACATGAGATGCGTTGCCGAGAAGGAAACGCACAAAATAGAAGGAGGAACCCAATATGAAGAAGTTTCTTGCTCTGCTGCTGGCGGCCCTGATGGTGCTGGGCTGCGCGAATCTGTCCTTGGCGGAAGATGCTGCGCCGCTGGAAGTGCTGACCGAGTTTGGCGACCTGACTGCGGATGACGCTGATTACGAACCGAACCCGGACTACGACAAGTACACCGTGATTGAGTACTACATCGAAGCGTCGGACGCGACGGTTATCATTACCTGCTCTGCGAAGGCGGACGGTTCCGAATACAACCTGGAATACAGCTTCTATGGCGACGACCAGCAGGTCATCTGGCAGGTTGTTGACGGCGAAGGCAAGGTCGCGTTCGACAAGACGGGCTTCATGGGCGGCGACACGCCGGATATGATTGCCTACATCCTCGAAAACGCGATTTGGTCTGCGATTCCCGAAAACGACGTGATTGATTTCGGCGACCTGACCAGCGACGACGCTGATTACGAACCGAATCCTGATTACGACAAGTACACCGTGATTGAATACTACATCGAAGCGGCGGACGCGACGGTTATCATTACCTGCTCTGCGAAGGCGGACGATTCCGAGTTCAACTTGGAATACAGCTTCTATGGCGACGACCAGCAGGTCATTTGGCAGGTCGTTGACGGCGAAGGTAAGGTCACGTTCGACAAGACGGGCTTCATGGGCGGCGATGCGCCGGATATGATTGCATACATCCTCGAAAACGCGACGGTCTGGGCTGACATTGTGAAGTAATCCCAATTCACCTGCGCTGCGGTGAAGCAGCACAAAAAGAATCCCCGTGTGCTGACGCAAGCGCCAACAAGAAATTCGGACTTGCTGGTACGCGGGGATTTTTAGAAGCCGGAAAAGAGCTACAACATCCTCTATCTGATGCATGGTGGCGGTGATGACGAGAACTACTGGCTGATGGAGCTGAGCGACCGTACACATGGCAAAACGACGATGCGCGTGCTGGATCACATGATTGAGGACGGCTTGTGTGAGCCGCTGATTGTGGTTACGCCGACGTTCTATGCTGACGTCGAGGGCGTTGAGCCGACGCAGGAGCAGATTGATGCCGTCTGTGCGCAGATTGGCGAATCGCACTATAATTCCATGTCGGGTCTGTATACATGGTACTTTGGCGACGAATTTCGGAACAATATCATTCCTGCGGTGGAAAGCAAATACCTGACCTATGCAAACAAAGATGTCAGTGAAGAGAACCTGATTGCAACGCGCGACCATCGGGCGTACTGCGGCCTGTCGATGGGTTCAGTAACTTCCTTCCACGGAGTCCTGATGCGCAATTTTGATGTCATCGGCTGGTGCGGTTCATGGTCGGGCTCGCTGACGGATGAAGCGCTTTTCCGCACGATGCTGGAAGAAAAATATGCGGATTACACCCTGAACTTCTGGTATAACGGCAACGGCGTGGAGGACATTGCTTTTGAAGAGCATTACGAAATCTACAATCAGCTGATGGAGAGTATGAGCAACAAGTTTGTGGACGGCGAAAACAGCGCAATGGTGGTGCTGGAAGACGGTGCACACAACTATGCAGCTTGGATTGTGGATTTGTACAACTGCCTGTTGGTGTTCTTTAAGTAATAGTCAATAACGACGGCGGAGGAAGTGCAGCATGACGGGCTTGCTGGACTGGCTGAAAAGCCTATATACAGTGGGTGTGCAGTACATTTGCTGGCTTGGGCTTGCAACGCTGGTGTTCTCACATTCTCTGGAAAAGAGAAAAATGGCGTGCCTCAAAGGCAGTGCGGCGACGGCTGGATTTCTGCTGCTGGGGATGCTGGCTTCCTCTACCGCCGTGGATGGCGCACTGCCGGTTGTGTGGTATTTTGTGCTGCCGCTGGTGAATATGCTGGTCATTATGAGCTACTGCCAGATTAGCTGGCGAGAAGCATTTCAGTGCGCTTTGCTGGCATCACTGACGGAGCATCTGGCCAATTCTGTGTACATTCTCATTTTCGTGAGCAATGCGCAAATGAATTTGGCGTACTGCACCATCAGCTTACTGGTGTATGCATGCATCTGGTTTTTCTGGGGCAGAAAAATGGCACACACAGGGCATTACTATGTGACAAGCTGGGGCATTGTTCCGATGACGCTGCTGTGCCTGACGGTGCAGGTGTTTCTGAGCTATGAATGCAAACATACCGCTGATCCGAATGCATGCATGGCATTTGAAGTCGAGACCGTGCGCCGAATGCTCCAGCTCTGCCAGTGGTATGCGATTGCGTTCTGCTGCTTGATTCTGGCGCTGGAATATACGCATCAGAAGCAGCTGTTTGCGCAGGCGGAACTGGCGGTCAGCCATGAGCTGCTGCATGTGCATGAGCAGCAATTCCGCTTGACTCGTGACAACATTGACCTGATTAACCGCAAGTGCCACGACATGAAACATCAGGTGACGGTGCTGATGGCGCAGAAGGACGGAACGGGTGAACTGACGAAGCGATATGGGCATGAAATCCTAAAAATGATAGAGGTTTACGATAACAGCATTGATACGGGCAACGAGGTGCTCAATACTGTGCTGCGCGACAAAAGCCTGTATTGCAGCATGAACGACATCAACTGGATGTGTGCAGCACATGGAGAACAACTGAACTTCATGAATCCGCTGGACTTGGTCTGCATCATTGGCAATGCGCTGGACAACGCAGTGGAGGCAGTAGAGCGCATTCCCGACAAAAAGAGGCAGATTATCAGCGTCAAGATTGCCACCGTCAGCAGCATGATGCAAATTCTCATTGAGAATACGTTTGACGGGGAAGTGCATACCGCTGATGGGCAGCTGCTGACGAGAAAGCAGGACGCACATAATCACGGCCTCGGCGTGCGCAGCATTCGTGCGACAACGGAGAAATACGGCGGTTATGCCAGCACGACCACGGAAGGGGATACCTTCATCCTCAACATACTGATTCCAATTCCCAATGCGGCCGAAACAGTATGAGAACTTGGAAATTCTGAAGCGGAAGACAGAGAGGAAGCGCTTGAAGATGGACGAGCAGAAACAGAAAATCAAAAAGCCTCATAAAAAAATGAGCAACAAGCTCTTTACTGGAATTTGGGGAAGCCTTCTGGCGCTCCTGATGGTGGGCATTATCACGCTCAACGTGGTGCTGCTCAAATACAGCTCGCTGATTACTCGTTCGCTGGGACATCAAACCGTAGCAACCGTGAATCTGGATACTTCGGGTGACAGCGATTACTTCAAAAGCGCCTTTGCAACGGAGGCAGATTTGCTGGCGCATGAAACGGAAATCAGCCGGCAGATTGAGGCGGAGGGAATTGTGCTGGTGAAAAACGACCAGAATGCACTGCCGCTGCAAAAGGGAGCGAAAATCAGCATCTTTGGTCAGGCATCAACGCAGTTCCGCTATGGCGGCGGCGGTTCCGGCGCCATTGACGAGACAAACGTGCAGAGCTTGAAGGAAGCATTCACGCAGGAAGGCTTCGATGTGAATGAAACGCTGTGGACGATGTATCAAGACAGCGGCCTGAAAATTCCCAAAGAAGTCAAGCCGGATGATTTCTCTGCGGAGGTGGAAAAGTCTTTTGCAGCATATGGCGATGTAGCGATTTTTGTCTTCTCGCGCCCTGCGCATGAGGCGACAGACCTCGCAGAGAAAGAGGTCTCTCTGAGCAAGGATGAGCAGGCGCTGCTGACATACATCAATGCGCATTTTGACCGCGTGATTGTGCTGCTGAACATCGCAAACGCGGTTGAATTGGGCTGGCTCAATGAATATGAGCATATTCAAGGGGCACTTTGGGTGGGCTACCCCGGTCAGCAGGGAATGATTTCGATTCCGCGTGCCGTGAATGGTACGGTGAACCCGTCTGGACGGCTGGTGGATACCTATGCTTACAGCGCGGAAAGCTCAGCTGCGTTTGAAAATTTCGGCTATGGGCGCGTGGAAAACGGCTATAACAGCGTGGGCGCGAAGAATACCTATGTGGTTTATGGCGAAGGAATTTACGTCGGCTATCGCTATTATGAAACGCGCTATGAGGATACGGTACTGGGGCAGGGAAATGCAGACAGCAGAAAGGGCGCTTCGGACAACAAGGCGTGGAACTATGGCAAGGAAGTGCTGTATCCCTTTGGCTACGGACTGAGCTACACAACCTTTGAATACAGCAATTTCAAGCTGACGGAAGAGGAAAATCAGTTTGCTGTTTCTGTGGATGTCACCAATACAGGTGCTGTGGCGGGCAAGGAAGTTGTTCAGATCTACTTCCAATCGCCCTATACGGACTATGATAAGCAGTATCTGGTAGAGAAGGCATCGGTGGAGCTGTGCGGTTTCGGCAAAACGCGCCTGCTTTTGCCGGGCGAAACAGAGACGGTTGCGCTGACTGTGCCAAAAGAAGAGCTGCGTGCGTATGACCGAATCAATGCGCGCACCTACATTGTTGATGCGGGAACGTACTACTTTACCGTGGCGGACAATGCACACGATGCAGTCAACAACATCTTGGCGGCAAAAGGCTGCACGATTGAAGACGGCATGGATGATGCGGGCAATGCTGCCATGACAGCATCCTATGTGCAGCAGGAACTGGACACAACGACCTGCGCAGTGGACAGCGCAACGGGAACGGCTATCAGCAATCAGTTTGATTACAGCAGCATGACGTACTATGACAGCAAGTATGTCTATCTGACGCGCAGTGATTGGGATGGCACATGGCCGAGCTTCTACGGCAAGACGGATAAAAAGGGCAAACATACCATGAAGGCGAGCGACCAGCTGCTGCAGGACAGTCAGGAAAATCATTACGCTGACGACCCGAACGCCGTTATGCCGACGACAGGTTCGGGCAAAGGTATCAAGCTGATTACCATGCGCGGCAAGGCATACGACGATCCGGCATGGGAAAATGTGCTGGACTGCCTGACGGTCGAAGAAATGATGAACATGGTTCGGCTGGGCGGCTGGCAGACGGCACAGCTGCTGAGCATTTCCAAGCCTGTTTCCAACGATCAGGATGGCCCGGCAGGTATTTCGGATGAATTGATTTCCGGCAGTGCGCACTGCATGGGCTATCCGATTGCGGTGGTGCTTGCGTCCACATGGAATCAGGAACTGGTGGAGCAGATGGGCGAGTGCATTGGTGAAGATGGCTTGAAGTCGGGCGTTCAGGGCTGGTATGCGCCGGGGGCAGGGACGCATCGTACGCCCTATGGCGGACGCAACTTTGAGTACTACTCCGAAGACGGCTTCTTGTCGGGGAAAATCTGTGCGGCGGAGGTTCGCGGCGCACAAAGCAAAGGCATGTATGTCTACCTCAAACATTTGGTGCTGAACGATCAGGAAGATCGGCGCTATGGCATTGCAACCTTCTGTCAGGAGCAGGTGCTGCGCGAACTGTACATGACACCCTTTGAAATCTGCGTCAAGGAAGCGGATGCGCATGGCATGATGGCGGCATTTGACTCCATCGGCGGCATCTGGTGCGGTGCAAATGAAGATTTGCTGGAGGATGTTTTGCGCGGCGAATGGGGCTTCCGCGGAATTGTTGTGACAGACTATGCGACAGCGAACGGCGGTTACATGTGGATTGACATGGGGCTGCAAAACGGCGGCGACCTGTGGCTGAACAGTGACAAAACGGTTTACTGGATTGATGACATTGAAAACAATGCAACGCTGGTGAACAGCCTGCGCCGTGCATCGCATAACATCCTGTATACGGTTGTCAACAGCGCGGCGATGAATGGCTTCAGCGAAAAGACGGAAATCCGCAATGTGCTGCCAGAGTGGCAAATCTGGATGATTTGCGCTGATGCTGCGGTGCTGGTGGTGACAGTGACAGGCGTACTGCTGATTGTACGGCGCTGCAGGAAGAATCGCAGCAGCATTCAGGTGGTTCAGGTGAAAGCGCAAGTATAACCAAGCGTCATAGATATCCCTGCCTGATGTGCTTTCCAGCAGGCAGGGCATCTGTGTATGCGCAAAACGGGCAGAAGGAGAGAAAAAGCATGTTCAAAACCAAACAATTCTGGTGCAGATTGAGCTGCCTTGGGGTCTGCGTGATGCTCATCGGGAATAGCGCGGGCACGATACTGGAGAAGAATCGCAATATGGTCAACAGCTATCTGGGAACGCAGACTGCTGTTGTTGAGGTCTCGGAATCGGACGATGCACTGTATACGACCTATGTGGCGGATTACGCCAACACGGATGAGCTGATTGCAGCGCATCGCGCAATGGGCGAACGCCTCAGCGCAGAAGGCAGCGTGCTGCTGAAAAACAATGGCGCATTGCCGCTGGAAAAGGGCAGCGCTGTGACATTGCTGGGCGTTTGCGCGGAAACAAAGATGAATTTCGGGGCGCGCGTCGGCTGTGCAGTAAAACCGGGACAAAACGTGAAGCTGGGGGATGCACTCATCGAAAAAGGCTTCCAAGTGAATGAGCAGATGCGGGAGACCTATACGAAAGTATGCAAGAACAAGGTGTACAACAACGCCAATAAACTCTCGCCGAGTTTTGTGGGTGTCCTGCCAGGCAATGAACCGAAGCTGGTAACGGCGGAGGCGACCGTGGAGGAAATCCAGAAGGCAGATTCGGACTATCGAAACGGTTTTGCAGCGTATCAGGATGCGGCAATTGTTGTGCTGGGACGCTGCGGCACAGAGGCAGCGGACTACTATCCTGGTGAAACGGGCATTGACCCGCAGACAGGCGCGCGGAATGCGCTGGCGTTGACGAATGACGAGCGGGCGCTCCTTGCACTGGCGAAGGAAAACTTCCACCGTGTGGTTGTGCTGCTCAATACGGCGAATCCGATGGAAATCGGTGAATTGGCGGCGGATGACGGCATTGACGCTATCCTGTGGATTGGTTTCCCCGGCAATTACGGTACGCTGGGCATTGCATCCATCCTCTGCGGCGAAACGAATCCGTTGGGGGCGCTGCCGGATGTGTATGCGTCGAACTCTGTTTCATCGCCCGCAATGGCGAATTTCGGCATCTATACTTTCGCAAATGCAGATGAATATTTTGACACGGTGACAGACCGCGCGGATTACTATCTCATCGAAGCGGAGGGCATTTACACGGGCTATCGCTACTATGAGACCCGCTATGCGGATGCTGTGATGGGGCAGGGCAATGCGGATTCCGCAGTGGGGGCATTTGATTCTGCAGCTGGCTGGAATTATGGCGAAGAGGTAACATATCCGTTTGGCTATGGCGTGAGCTACACGACATTTCGGCAGACGCTGGATGCGGTGACGGTGTCGCAGCAGGACAAAACGGTGACGGCAGCTGTAACGGTGACGAATACGGGCAGTGTCCCGGGGAAAAGCACGGTGCAGCTGTATATGCAAGCACCCTACTATGTGGGCGGACTGGAAAAGAGTGCAGTGCAGCTGCTGGATTTCGGCAAAACGAAACTGCTTGCTGCCGGGGAAAGCGAAACGCTGACCATCACGGCAGATATGCAGAACATGACCAGCTATGATGCTGACCGCGAAACCTATCTGCTGGATGCGGGGGAATATTACTTTGCAGTTGGCTGCGGTGCACATGAAGCGCTGAACAGCATTCTGACGGCGCAGGGATATGCGGAGCGCTTGGATGGTCAGGGCGACATCGCGTGCGTGAAAACATGGACGCTCGCGGAATGTGATACGACGACGTTTGCTGTTACGAAGGCTGGCGTGCAGGTATCCAATCAGCTTGCTGATGCGGATTTCAATGCTTTTCAGCCCGGCACAGTAACATACCTGAGCCGCAGCGATTGGGCAGGCACATGGCCGAAAAACTACGAGAATCTTACGGCCACGGCGGAAATGCTTGCGACGCTCAAAAACGATTTTTACACCATCCATACGGATGACGACGTATCGGACATTATCTGGGGAGCGGATAACGGCATGTCCTTTGCGGATATGAAGGGGGCAGCCTACGATGACCCGCGCTGGGAGAAACTGCTCGACCAGTTGACGATTCAGGAAGCGGCGGAGTTTGTTTCGACCGGAAACATGATTTATCTGGATATTCCGTCTGTTGGTTTCTTAGGCGGAACGCTTGCCAATGACGGCCCAGTGGGCTTCCTCAGCAGTATTTCCAACGTATCGGACGCCAATTCGCCGTGGTACGTTTCGCCGGAAGACCCCAATGCGGGTTACGAGGTGCATGACATGGGCACGCCGCAGCTGGTGGGCGCGTCGTTTGACAAGGAGCTTGCGCAGGCAATCGGGACACTGTTCGGCAATGACAGCCTTTTCAACGGGCTGTCGATTATCTGGGGGCCGGGACTGAACCTGCATCGCACACCATGCTGCGGTCGAAACGTGGAATACTATTCGGAAGATCCGGTGCTGTCCGGTTTCCTTGCCGCGGCGTATGCGCAGGGTGCGTACAGCAAGGGCTTGATTGCAGCCGGCAAACACTTTGCATTCAATGATCAGGAAACAAACCGCAATGGCGTGGCGCCCTTCATGACGGAGCAGAAGGCACGCGAACTGGAATTGCGCAGCTTCCAGATTGCCTTTGAAAACGGAATGCTGGGGACGATGACTGCGTTTAACCGCATCGGCACAACCTACGTCAGTGCGCATGAAGGACTGATTGATGGCATCCTGCGCGGCGAATGGGGATTTCAGGGGTACATCGTGACTGATTTGGTGAATCCGGCAACCTATATGACGTGGAAAGAATCTGTTGCGGCAGGAACAACGAATTTCGACTCCGTAGACATCAAAGAAGAATGGTACGCTTATCTCAATCACGATGGAAACACCCTTGGCGGCGATGCTAAAATTCTCCGCCGATTGAAAGAAGCGGTGCATCATACGCTGTATGTGCTGGCGAACAGCAACCGCATGAATGCAGTGAACACATCAGCAAAAATGGTGGAAGTCAGCAACTGGTGGCGTGTCAGCTATCGGACGGCGAAAATAGGCGGCTTTGCGGCAGCGTGCGCAGGATTGCTGGGTTACGTGGCGATATGCTGCATCAGCATAATGGCGAAAAAGAAGGAGGAACGCACGGCATGAAACAGAAAATTTTCCTGATTCTTCATGTGGTTCTGACGGCAGGGGCAGCTGCATTGACGGCGATTAGTTCAGCGATGGCATATCCACTGGGTAATATGGGCGCAATCATTTTCATGAGCGGTGCGGCAATCCTGCTGGATTTGCTGCTGATGCTGCGTAAAAAAGACGGCATTCTGCGGGATGCAGCACTGCTGTTGAATGTGGTGCTGACGACGCTGTGCTTCTGCCGTGTGCTGACAGGGCGTGCGGATTTAATGGGCTATGTTTGGTTCTCTGACTTGGAGAAGGGTAACTCGACCGCTGTGAACAGCCTGACGCTGGCGGCGATTGCGCTGGGTGGCTTTTTGCTGGGCAGCGTGATGAATATTGTGCAAGGGTTTTGGCGGACGAGAGGGTAATGCTGGCGCAGACTTCGCCTGATTATCTTTTCTGATGAAATCTATTGGCTCTGCTGACTTTGGAAAAGAAGAAAGTCGGCAGAGCCAACATTTTGTTCGGAAATTTACATTGAGAATATTTCCAGACTAAACGGAGTTAGATGTTTGTGGTGCAAATTTTCATCAAATCACAAATGCACAGATACAAACATCACAAAACAAATCAGCACTTTTCAAATTTTATCGCCCCAAACTGTTCAATGAGTTCATTATAGGTTAGCCGGAAACTTGGATATTGTCTGTGTTTCCTCGACACTGCACCACGATGCGTACCCACAATTGTACCCACAACGGAGTGGTATTCAATGTGATTTGTTAAGCTGCAAATGCTGATTTTGGTTTCAGAATGTTACCATATGGTACTGATTGTGACGCAATGGGAAGTGCGTTCTCCGCTTCGAATCCGCTATGCTCCACGAGCCGAAATCCTTGGAGATGCAAGGGTTTCGGCTTTCTTTTTGCCCATAAGTACCATCAAACGTACCATTGTTGCGTTTCGGACAGCTGGCAGGAGGGGAGAGCAGCCTCGCCTCTTGGCAGCTGTTTTTTAATACTGGCAGATGAGCTGTTCCAGCTGCTCTGCGGCTTGCTGACGCATGTCGGCGTTGCGATGACCGTACACGTCTAACGTGAAAGCGACGGTTGCGTGCCCCAATGCTTCGGAAAGCGTCTTGGGGTCAAACATGGCTTTGCAGGGAAAGTGTGGCGTAAGTATGACGCACATCATGGAAGCGGACTTGTGAGAAAGATAATCGTTTTTGCTATTTGCCATGTACATACGTACAGGATGAGCTTTCGGCGTATGTATGTACATAGGTTTTTGCTGGAGTTTTCAGATTATTCGAATGGGTTATCCATTGCATAGACTCGCTGCAATCCGTTCCGGCTGCGGACACCAGCGTCAATCATGAGCCGGATGCCTTTGACGCCCCATACTTGACGACCATCCACGCTGTGTATGTTGTTGGTATGTTCGATGTGGTACTTGGAGGCGTTGGAAATCAGAAAATCCGAAACTGTTCGTGATTTCAGCGGCGAGAAGCCGTTGTCATCACACCAAATAGCGTACGCAGCCATGAGCTCTTTGGATGTTGCAGCGCAGACTGAATCGAACTGAATGTAATCTTCCGATTCAAGGAACATCAGCAGATTGTTTCCGTCCTGTTTCAGCAGTTCTCGATTCTGGCGGGAACGCTCGCTTTCGCTGAATCGAAATCGGTTAGCCACCAGACGCTGCAATCCTTCAAAAGCCCATAGCAGGATACCTTCTATTTCGGCACATGCCGGCGGCGTCTGGCCCACTTCATTTGGTATTGACCGTATCGAACATGCCCGACAGGTTTCCCGTGATCCCCTCGATGGGCAGTCCTCGGAGCCATTCATCGAGTTTGTCGAGTATGCCGCCCATAAGCGATCACCGCCGGACGATCAACCGAACAGGCCGGAGAGCAGAGGTACAAGGGTGATGCCGATGAGCGCGACACCGCCGCCGGCCATCAACTGTATCATGGCGAATTAGTTGTCAAGGGGTTTTTGCTTATAAAACCATTTATTCCTCATATCATACCAGTTATTCCGCTTATCTTGAAGAGGATCGACATTTCTGATATACTATAAGGGGATTTCCAGATGGCAGGTGAAAGGGGGGCAAACGATTTGTTTGAATATATTCGTCAGTTTATTCTTTCACCCGGCATGGGCTATGGATATGTGTTCACCAATGCGATGCTGATCATGGCAGCGGTCATGCTGCTGCGTGACTTCCCGAAAAATAAAAAAGGGATTGCGCAGTTTTTTATAGAGTACCTCGTTTGCTGCGCAAGCTATATTCTCTTGGATTCCCTTTTATTCTGGCTGACAAGCGGCTGGCAGATGGATCGAATCGCCCTCAGCATCTTCGTAACGGGGTATACCATTCTGAGAAGCAAGTATGATTTCAGGGTATGTTTGGTGCGGGGTTGGATGTTTGTGGCCAGCGTGATGGTGATGCTGCCCATTTCCGAACCGCTGGGCGAATTATTCGCGTCCCTGAACGAATCGTATTTTGCCTGGGCGCAGTATCTGACGCCGTTGGTGGCGACGGTCATGATTTTTACGGAAATCTGGTTCCTGCGGCATTTTTCTTTTGAGACCGGCACCGCCATCGGCGGCAAGTATGTGTGGATGCAGGTGGTGATTTCGGCGATCATCATCGGGTTGGAGCTGTATGCCGATTTATCGAAGGCGATCGTAAACGCGCGCAATTTCAACATTCTGGTGTGTGTTTCGCTGTGGTTTATCAATCTGATGGCCTATTACCAGTTCTATACCATCGACCAGGGCACGAAGAAAAATATGGAGCTGAACGCGCTCAGGCAGAAGGCGGAAATGGAAAAAGAGAAGTATCATGCCACCAAGCTGAGCTATGACGAGCTGCGCTCTATCCGTCATGAAATCAAGAACCATAATTTCTACATGAAAGCGCTGCTGGACGAAGGGAAAACAGCGGAGGCGAAAGAGTATCTGGACCGGGTTTCCTCCCAGGGAACGAAGTATTTAAAGAGCTTTGACAGCGGTAATTACGCTGTGGACGTGGTCATGAATCATGAAATGGCCGCGGCCAAGGAGCAGGGCGTCGTTTTGGATACCAGCATCCTCGTGCCCCGCAAGCTTCCCTTCAAGGATGAGGACTTGTGCAGCCTTTTGTCCAATCTGCTGGACAATGCTATGGAGGCCGCGTCTCAGGCAGGCGTGGCGGAACCGACGGTGAACATTTCCATTATACCCCGGCAGGAATATCTGTTTATCCGCGTCACCAACCCCGTGGATAAAACGCTGCCGGAAAAGCGGCGGATGACCCTGGAAACCACAAAAACCAACCACACGGAGCTGCACGGCTACGGCACCCGGATCATCCGGCGGATCGCGGAAAGCTATAACGGTTCCGTGAAGTACAGCATGAGCGGCGGCATCTTTACCACAGACGTGATGCTGGAAATGCCGGAAGAAAAAAGCGTGGAGGAAGAGACATGATCAGATGGAATATCGCGATCTGCGATGATGAAAAGGTGGCGCTGGAGCTGCTTGGTTCTTCTCTGCGCGGTGCGCTGCGGACGCGAAATGTGGACGCTTCCATCGAAACCTTTTCCCGACCGCGGGAACTGCTGCTCAGGATGCAGACCACTTCTTTTGATTTGCTCTTTCTGGATATCGAAATGCCCGGCATGACGGGGCTGGAGTTGGCTCAGCGGCTTCGGCGGGAAGGAAACTTGATCGATATTATCTACATTTCCAACCGTGAAGATTTGGTTTTCGATGCCCTACGCACCAATCCACGGGGATTCATCCGCAAAAATCGGTTGATTCAGGACGTGTCCGGCGTGATTGATACCTACATGGCCTATAAAAAGGCCAATGAACAGCCGAAGACCCTGATCGTGCGGGAACGGGATCAGGTGATGTACCTGGCTATTGACAAGCTACAATATATCGAGGGCAGCGGCAAAACACAGATGGCCCATGTCTTGGGCAAGGACGCGCCCATGGAGCTGCATAAAAGCATGCAGGAGCTGGAAAAAGAACTGACGCCCCAGGGCTTTTTGCGGATTCACAAGGGATACCTGCTCAATTACCGCTTCATCCGGCGCATCGGAGACAATGAAGTCTCTCTGACCAGTGGGGAGATGCTGCCCATCAGCCGCAGAAAATATCAGGAGATCCGGGACGCGTATATGGAATTGATGCAGAACGACGGTGGCGTGATGCTGTAATTCCATTTTCAGTTTCAGTTCAAAGTTCTAAGCAGTCATCATATTTTCATGATTGGCTGAGCGATTGGTATTTAGAACTTGCCACTTGATTATATTGCATGGAACGAATGGCAAATATCAGCCGATGATCCGGAATGAACGGCTAAGAAAAAGCCGTTCGTTCTTTTTTTTCATACCGCTCGTTCCGGCATTCACGCCACTTTTTCCGGGAGAGAACCTCTTGCGCCGAAACAATAGCCCGCGAACGGAAAAGCCTTTATACTTGTATCATCCGGTGGGAAGAAATACCCGCCAAGAATGCAAGGAGGAAATGATATGAAGCTTGGCAAGAAAATCCTGTCTGCTGTGGTTGCCGTGATGATGCTGCTCAGCATCGCTCCGGCTGCCAGCGCCGCGACCTATGACGCGGATTACTGCTACTCTGAGGGCTATGACGTGGCCGTGCAGATCGGCGCGGAAGGCTCTGTACTCCTCAAGAATAAAGACAACCTGCTGCCCCTGGCAGAAGACACCAAAGTGACTGTACTGGGCGCGATGAGCTACAACTACGTGGAAGGCGGCACCGGCTCCGCTGGCGGCGCGGACGACGAAAACACCGTGCTCATGCTGGACGCGCTGCTGGAAGCCGGCCTGGACGTGAATGAAGACGCCTGGGGCTGGCTGGAAGAAATCTGCGGCGGCGAACGCGGCGTGAACGCCAACGATCCTGCCCCCGCTTCCTCCGACGGCTGGGGTGGCGGCGGTTGGACCAGCTACACCAAAATCCATGAATTTGCCAAGGATGTATACGAGGGCGGCAAGGGCAGCATTCTGCAGGACGGCTACACCGATTACGCCATCGTCACCTTCGCCCGTTCCGGCGCGGAAGGCGCTTCTCCCTCCATGGATTATGACGGCGACGGCAGCACCCTGGCCGGCTCCACCTACCTGGAACTGGATCAGAACGAAAAGGACCTGCTGGCCTTTGCAAAAGAAAACTTTGCCCACACCATTGTCCTCATCAACAGCGCGGCTCCCATGGAGCTGGGCTTCATCGACAGCGAAGACTACAATGTGGATGCTTGCCTCTGGATCGGCCATCCCGGCGAAGCAGGCATCACGGGCGTTGCCACCCTGCTGTCCGGCCGTAATAATCCCTCCGGCCGCCTGGTGGACACCTTCGCCTATGACATGACCACCAATCCCACCTACTACAACACAAATGACAACCGTTATGTGAATGCCAACGGCCAGACCTTCTATCAGTACGAGGAAGGCATCTATGTGGGCTATCGCTACTACGAAACTGCCGATTCCGTTGGCTACTTCGATTCCGATGAATTCAAGGCGCTGACCTTTAAGAATGGCTCCGCCGCGGGCTATGATCAGGTGGTGCAGTTCCCCTTCGGCTTCGGCCTGTCCTATACCACCTTCACGGAAGAAATCACCGCCTCTGACGTGGCGCTGGCAGCCCATGGCCAGAACAGCATCACCGTGAAAGTCACCAACACTGGCGACGTGGCGGGCAAGAACGTGGTGGAGCTGTACATGGACGCTCCCTTTGCTACTGACACCGAAAACTTCGGCATCAAGGGCCGCGGTCTGGAAAAAGCCAAGGTGGTGCTGATCGGCTACGCCAAGACCGGCATCCTTGAGCCCGGCGCTTCCGAGAAAGTGACTATCTCCTTTGCTACCGATGATTTGGCTTCCTTTGACAACTTCGGCCAGGGCTGTTATGTGCTGGAAAACGGCGAATACAGCTTCAACGTCCAGAAGGACGCCCATCAGTGGGGCGACCGGGCTTCCGACAGCCTGAAGGTGATCCTGGACAGCGCCATCATCTACAACGAAGCCGACGCTGGAAAGCGTGACCGGGATCAGATCGTGGCCGTGAACGCCCTGGACGACGTGACCGCGGGCGACGGAAACATGGTGGACGGCTATCTCTCCCGCAGCGACATCGCGGGCGGCATGAAGCAGATCATGGCCCACCAGAGCGACGAAACCCCTAACGAAAAGGTGACCGATGCTATCGAAGCCGTGCTGGCACTGACCGATGACAATGCCATCGAATACACCTTTGAAACCTACAAGAATGGCGTTAAGACCCAGATCACCGAAACCCTCTACGCTCATGGCAGCAACATGATGCCCTACGCCGAAAAGACCCCCGACGGCGTGGACGCAGCATCCTTTCCTGATCCCGATTGGGAAATGACTTACTATGTGGCGGAAGGCCAGACCACCGAAAACGGCAATCCCGTGGTGACCGCGGATAAGCCTGCCGGCGCTTCCCACATCCTGACCGTGCAGGATCTGGCGGGCGTGGACATCTACACCGAAGAAGGGTTGGAGCTCTTTGATAAGCTGGCCTCCATGACCACCATCGACGAAGCCATTGAAATCCAGGGTAACTCCGGTTGGAACGTCAGCGCTGTGGACAGCGTGGGCAAGCCTGCTCAGAAGGCTCAGGACGGCCCCGGCGAACCCGCCAACGGCACCTTCGCTGGCGCGACCTGGTTCCCCTGCGCTGTGACCATCGCCGCCACCTGGAACAACGGCCTGGCCCGCGCTGAGGGCGTGGCTTACGGACATCAGGCCATCCTGGCTGGGGTCGGCGTGGCGTATGCGCCTGCCATGAACATCCACCGCAGCCCCTTTGGCGGCCGGAACTTTGAATACTACTCCGAGGACGGCTTCATCTCCGGCCACATCGGCGGC
>UMIO01007526.1_pt1 | contig 29029 bp, 23 predicted proteins | sample 1965821 | NCBI WGS metagenome assembly UMIO01 (sample SAMEA4836127, study PRJEB28245) | human gut metagenome | biome: gut microbiome; material: fecal sample | place: Denmark | collected 2008
CCACCGCCGACGCGGTGACTTCCGCCACCCCCCTGGGAATTCTCAAGGAAGGCGGCGGGGAATTGCCCTCTTACCTGGATCTGTTTTTGGGCAACACTGGTGGCTGCCTGGGCGAGACCTGCGCCCTGGCCCTGCTCATCGGCGGAATTTACCTGATCGCCCGCCGGGTGATCAGTCCTGTGATCCCCGTTACTTACTTGGCCACTGCCGCGGTCTTTTCCGCCCTCTTCGGCCGGGATCCCCTGTTCGACCTGCTCTCCGGCGGTTTGATGCTGGGCGCCTTCTTCATGGCCACCGACTACACCACCAGCCCTCTGTACTTCTGGGGCCGGGTCGTCTTTGCCATTGGCTGCGGCGCGCTCACTATGGTGATTCGGGAATTCGGTTCCCTGCCGGAAGGCGTTTCCTATTCCATCATCCTGATGAACATTCTCACCCCGCTGATCGAGCGGTACATTAAGCCCCAGGCCTTTGGTGCCCTTCGGGAAAAGAAACGGGCGAAGGGGGGCGCTGAAAAATGAAACTGGACGCCAAAAGCATTTTAGGCCCCACCTTGGTTTTGTTTATCATCTGTGTGGTGGTTTCCGCTGCTCTGGCCGGTACCAACCTGCTGACCAAGGATCAAATCCAACTGCTGGAAGCCCAGAACGCAGAAGCTTCCCGAAAGGTGGTTCTGCCCACCGCGGACACCTTCGAAGCGCAAGAGGACGGCGCCTACTATACCGGCCTTGCCGGTGATGAGCTGGTGGGCTATGTATTTGAAACGGGAGCCAGCGGCTACGGCGGCACCGTCAGCGTCATGACGGGCATCAGTGTGGAAGGGGAAATCACCGGTGTGGTGATCCTCAGCCACGACGAAACCCCTGGTCTGGGCGCCAACGCCGAAAAGCCCGACTTCCTCAATCAATTCCTCCAGCCTGTGCCGGACTCCGGATTGGAAGTCATCAAGTACCAGACTCCCCAGGAAGGCCAGATTGAGGCCATGACCGGTGCCACGGTGACCTCCACCGCCGTCACAGACGCGGTGAATCTGGCCATTGAACAATATCACGCTGTGGAAGGAGGCGCCAAGTAATGGAAAAGAAACAACATCCCTTGCTTCATGAGTTCACCAAGGGCATCATCAAAGAAAACCCTGTGCTCAGGCTGGTGTTGGGCTGCTGCGCCACCTTGGCCGTCACCACCGCCGCCTCCAACGCCATCGGCATGGGCGCTGCCACCACCTTTGTGCTGGTGTGCTCCAACGTGGTCATCTCCCTGCTGCGCAAAGTGATTCCCGACAAGGTCCGGATTCCCGCCTTTATCACCATTGTGGCGGGCTTCGTCACCATCGTGCAGCTGTTTATCCAGGCCTTCTCTCCCTCTTTGGACAAGGCTCTGGGCGTGTTCCTGCCCTTGATCGTGGTCAACTGCATCATCCTGGGCCGGGCCGAAATGTTCGCCAGCAAGAACAAGGTCCTCCCCTCCCTGCTGGACGGTCTGGGCATGGGCGTAGGCTTTACCGCCACCCTCCTTGCCATGGGTATCATCCGGGAATTGCTGGGCGCCGGCACTGTGTTTGGTCTGCCCGTTCTCTCCGGCTTTATGGAGCCCATCATCATCTTCCTGCTGCCTCCCGGAGGCTTCTTCGTCTTCGGTATGCTCATCGCTTTGGCCGGCAAGCTCTCTGCCGAGGGCAAGGCTCCCGAATCCACCGGATGCAGTCACTGCCCCTTGGCCGCTTCCTGCACCAAGCTCCAGCAGAAGGATAACGGAAAGGAGGCCGCTCACTGATGGACGCCCAAACCATTAAATCGTTGGTTGCCATTTTCCTGGCGGCCATTCTCACGGAAAACTATGTGCTCAACCAGTTCCTGGGCATCTGCCCCTTCCTGGGCGTGTCGAAAAAGCTGGACACCGCTGTGGGCATGAGCTGTGCCGTCACCGTGGTCATGGTGATCGCCACCGCTGTGACCTGGCCCTTGTACATGTTCCTATTGGTTCCCAACGACCTGGCTTATTTGCAGACCATCGTCTTTATTCTGGTCATTGCCGCTCTGGTCCAGCTGTTGGAAACCGTCCTGCGCAAGTATATGCCCCCCCTGTACAACTCCCTGGGCATTTACCTGCCCCTGATCACCACCAACTGCGCTGTTTTGGGCGTCACCATGCTGGTGCTGGAAAAGGGCGCCGAGGATCCTTCCTTCGGCTATCTCCAGTCTCTGGTCAACGCCTTCGGCTCCGGAATCGGGTTCCTGGTGGCCATGGTCCTCTTCGCCGGGGTCCGGGAACGCCTGGAAAATTGCGACATTCCCGAAACCTTCAAGGGCCTGCCCATCACCTTGGTGGCAGCCTCTCTGGTTGCGGTGTCCTTCCTGGGCTTCAACGGCGTGGTAGACGCCTTGCTGTAAGGGAGGAGAAGCTACTATGGAAATTATCACTCCTGTTTTGATTGTGGGTATCATCGGCTTGCTGGCCGGTGTGATACTGGCGGTGGCCTCCATCGTCATGGCCGTGCCCAAAGATGAAAAAGCCGAAGCCCTGGAGGAAGTCCTTCCCGGCGCCAACTGCGGCGCCTGCGGCTTTTCCGGATGTCCCGGATATGCCGCCGCCATGGCTAAAGGGGAGGCTCAGCCTGGTCTCTGCTCTCCCGGCGGCGCTGCGGTAGCCCAAAAATGTGCTGAAATTTTGGGATCCGGTTCGGTAGATGTGGAGTACAAAACCGCTCTGGTTCACTGCCTGGGCAGTTACGACAACACCACCGACAAAATGCTCTACGACGGCATCCAGAGTTGTTCTGCGGCTTCTTTCCTGGCCGGTGGCATCAGCAGCTGCCGGTACGGCTGCATGGGCATGGGAGATTGCTTCCAGGCCTGTGAGTACGGGGCCATCTCCCTGTGCAACGGTTTGGCCCGGGTAGATCCCACCAAGTGCAAGGGCTGCTCCAAGTGTGTGGCTGCCTGCCCCAAGGGCCTGATCGAATTGGTGCCCCTGAAGCCTCAGGCTGTGGTCCGCTGCTCCAACTGTGACAAGGGCCGGGACACCATGAAGGTCTGCAACATCGGCTGTATCGGCTGCGGCAAATGCGCCCGCACCTGCGAAGCCGGCGCCATTACCGTGGAAAACGGTTTGGCCAAAGTGGATCCTTCCAAGTGCACCGCCTGCGGCAAGTGCGTGGAAGCTTGTCCCCGCCATGTGATCACCCTGCTGGAGGCCTGATCTCTCTTCGTCAAAAAATCCCGTGCCTTGGGCGCTGTAATGCTCCCCTGGCACGGGATTTCTTTGTTTATGATTTTGTGTTCAGGCTTTCCTTAGAATTGGGAAGCAGGGATCTTCTTCAGATAATCGGAAACCCAGCGGATCCGCTCATAGGGGATGGTGGTGGGCAAAGTGCAGTCCGCGCCCACGATAAATCCAGCAGCTCCCGCGGAAGACACCAAAGCCTTTACCGCTTCTTCCAGCTCTTCCTTGGTCCCCTCTACCAGGGGACCCGTGTGGTTGGCCAGGCCGCCCATCACCGTCTTGCCAGGGAAGAGACTCTTGCCCTCTTCCAGGGAACAGGGTGCCTCGTATACGCCCCAGTTTACCGCGTCGCAGTAATCGGCATACCCTTCATAGCGGTTCATGTTCAGACCATCCTTGCAGATGTGCAGGAAAGCGGCGCAGCCGGTCTTCTGAATTTCCGAAAGGATCAGCTTGTCAAAGGGGGCAATCCACTGGGCGAACTCCTCATCGGTAAACCAGCGGTATTCGGCTCCCAGAGAAGCGTAGTAAATGCCGTCCACGCCAGCTTGGGCATAGCCTCTGGCAAGTTCGCACATGCCTTCCGCAATCCGCTTCATGGCATCCAGCACTGGGGTGCTGTTTTCCCGGAGGTGCTGGGTCAGTAAAGTTCGCACCGGGTCATAGCCGTAGTCCCCTTCGATGGGATGGATGGTGGAAGCGGTGATCCCGTGGAGGGTACCCAGAGAATAGGTATCGGGCTCGCACCGGTCCAGAATCTCCTTGGTAAACTCCAACTGGCGCTGGATAAAGGGGCTTTCCCGGGTGATGGTGCCGATGCACTTCCAGTCCTCGGGGGTTTTGATGGTTCCCTGATGGGGCACCAGATTTTCATTCATAATCTTGATAATGTCCGTATCCGTCTCCCGGAAGAAGTCCAAGTGAGCTTGGATTCCAGCTTCTCCGGCATTGCTCTCTTTGGGAAAATGCAGGGAAAATCCTGCGGGCACATGGTCCGGCATCTGGCCTTTCAGGGCGGCGAGGACACGTTCTTTCTTGGTCATATTCCGACTCTCCTTTCCAAGGATTCCCTTGGTTTATCCTCTCGATTGTACTCCTTTTTTTACCAGAAGGAAAGGCTTGTCTCGTCTTTTTCCAAAAAAATCCCGCCGGTCTCCCGGCAGGATTGTTCCTTTATGCCAACTGTTCCCTGAGCCAATCGGTGGAACGGCTCAGATATTCCATGGCAGAAGCCGCCCCGTAATGCTCGATGGTGTAGATGCCGTCGAACCCATCCCGGCGCAGCCAGGCCACCAATTTTTCCAGATGCAGATCGCCGCCTCCCGTAGGGGCAGGATACAGCTCCTTTCCTCCCAGAGCCAGAGCCCGTTCTTCTTCCCGCAAAGGCTGGAAAGCCCGGTCTTTCAAGTGAACCTGGGCAATTTTGTCTTTCAACGTCTCATAAGCTGTTTCCCAGGCTTCTCCCGCCACAATGAAGTTACCCGAATCGAAAGTGCAGTCCAAGCCACGGCATTCATCCAGGAATCTGCGGACCCCTGCTGTATTGGAAAATGGCGCCAGGGAACTGTCGTAATCTTCCATGACCAAGGACACTCCATAACCCTCCGCCAGGTCTTCCAACCGGTTGATCCCCTGGATCATGGCCTGGGTCTGGGTCTCCCGGGCCTCTGGAGAATCCTCCTCGCCCCAAAACCCGGGAATCACCAGGATGCGGGGCGCCCCCAGATAAGAGGCAGCTTCCAGCACCGGGGTGGCCTGCCGGACAACGTCGTCGTCCCGGCCAAAATCAAAATATGCTGGAATACTGGAAATCTCCAGATCCATCATGGCCAGCTCCTGGCCCACTTCGTCCTCTCGTCCCAACAAGTTGTTGGCGGACACCTCCAGGGCCTCCACACCCATATCCTTGGCCACCTGAAGGGCGTCCATAAAGGAGATGGATTCCTGACGGGACATGTCCCGAATGTGATCGTAGAATGTAGCAATCTTTGCCATTGCAAATCCTCCCTCAAAAAGTCATATGGTCTGGGCAGGGCCGTATGCCCTCCCTAATCCGCAGATTGCGCCAGCAGCCGCCCGGTTTCCAAGGCTGCCCCAAAGCACTTGTCCCCCACGGTGGTGCCCAAGGTATTCAATCCCCGGGCGTCCCACTGGGGAGCGTCCAAATTGTCCGCCGCGTAAAAAAATTGGGCAAACTTCACTCCCCGAAACCGGGCCACAGCCGCCAGAGCCGCGCACTCCATCTCCACGGTAAGGCACCCTTGCTTCCGGCGGGCTTCCACCTTGCCCCGGGTTTCCCGGTAAAAGGCATCGGTAGTCCAGGTTTTCCCCTCCACATAGGGAAGGCCAAGGTTTTTCATCGCCTGACGGCAGGCTTCCACACACGGAGCATCCAGCTCCACCTCCTCCGAAGGGGGCAGGTAATGGTAGGAAAGCCCCTCCTCCCGGACGGCGGAAGTGGGAAGAATTAAGTGGCCGTCGGCAATGTCTTTCCGCAGTACCCCGCAGGAACCGAAAAACACAAAGTACCGGCCCCCTCGGGCAATCAACTCTTCCATCATGCTGGCTGAAGCGGCAGCTCCCACATGGGGCAAAAACAGGGCGAACTCCTGGCCCAAGGCCCGCATCCGGTATACGGGAACGGGACCAGTACAAAAGGTCAAATCCAGAAGCTTTTCCCCGCCGAAGCGCTCCAGCAGGTTTTCCACAATGGGCCGGGAAAAGATCCCCATGCACATCCGGGGAAAATCAGGAATGGGTCGATAATGGTCTTCCGGATTGATCAGGGCCCGGCGGTCCGGGTCAAACGAATCACAGAGCATGGGAATGCCTCCTCCACAAAAGATTTTGTCCATTGTAGGAGAAAACACCGCCGATGTCAAGAGGGCACAGACCTCTTCCCGAAATCCCCTAAATTTAGGCGAAATACCAGCTGGAAAACAGCTCCAGAGCGTTGGCATAGGCCCGGGTGGTTGGCATTCCGGAAAGCACCGGGAAATACAGCGCAAAGAGCACCAGACACGCCCCTGTAAACACACTCAGCATCACCGTGGAGGCCGAACACTCCAATCCTCCCGGGAAGCACAGGCGCCGGGTAAAGAGGCCCCGAGACCTCATCAGGGAAAAGACTCCGCACAGGGCCACAATCAGGAAGGGCACCGCCGTAAAGTAATGATAGATAAAAGTGAGCCTGGGCACCAACACCCAAGGAAGGTACACAGAAGCAAACCCGGCCAACACCACCCCAGCCCACCGGAACCGCTCCTTGACCCACAAGTAGCAAGACGCTCCCAGCGCCGGAATCCCCGACCACCACAGAAGGGGATTGCCAAAGGCGGAAATGGTGCTGTAGCCCTGAGGCGTATCTTGGGAAAAATACCAGATGGGCCGGGCATCCAGAGGCCATTCATACCAAGGGGAGGCAAAGGGATGATCCGATACCAAATGAGCGTGGTAGTTGAACATGGTCACCTGGTAGTTCCAGAAGGACCAGAAAATCTTTCCCACATTGTGGGGCAAAGTTGTAATGGGCAAAAACGCCGTAAAGTAAATGCCGAAGGGGATGGCCACAAAGAACCCACAGCAGGCCCCGCAGAGCTTCCCGTATTTTTTCAGGAGAAGGCCCAGATCTCCTCCCTCCCGTTTGACCTGCAAAGCCGTCAAAATCAGCTTTCCGAAAAACAGCACTGCCAGCCCCAGGGCTCCATAGGCCGCCGTCCACTTAGAGGCAATCCCCAGGCCGGTGAAAATTCCACAGACCAGCAGAGGAGGCAGCAGCTTTTTCCAGCTGTCGGTTCGAAGATCCCGCCGGAGAAAGGCCACCATGGCGTCGTACATCAACAGCAGGAAAAACACCGCATAGGTGTCGATGGTGGCAATCCTGGTCTGGGTATAGTGCATGAAGTCAAAGGCAAACAGCACCGTCCCCACCAGGCAGATTCTGGTTTCCCCAAACAGCTGTCGGAGCAGGTGATACAGCACCGGCAGCATCAATACCCCAAACAGAGCACCCATAAACCGCCAGCCAAAGGGGTTCATGCCGAAAATTCGAATTCCCAGAGATATGATCAGCTTTCCCAGAGTAGGATGGGTATTTTCGTAAGGCTCCAGCCCCAGAATGTGCTCGTAGGCTGTGCGGGCGTGGTAGATCTCGTCAAAATAGGTGGAGTTCTCATAGGTGGTATACAGGGGAACCACCTGCTGCTCGTCCACCAGGGTCTGGCCCCCCGCCCCCTGGACGGTTACATGGGCCAGGATGGGGGTATTGGTGTATTTTAGGGACGCCTCATTGAGGGTCACGCTGCCATCCAGCGCTGTCAAACGCACATACTGTCCCGGCTGGTCCAAAGCATATTGCTTCCAGGCAAACACGCTGCCATCCGTAAGGGTGCCGCAGTCGGTCCAGGTCACTCCATCGGAGCTTGTCTCCACCCGAACATTTACCCCTACCCGGGCGGCATAATGGTTGTCGTCTGGGGCAATGCCCGGCAAGTAAATCAGGGTATCGCACTGGCCGTCCGCCTCCAGCACCACCTGTTCCCCCTCTGAAGGGGTCCAGGGAGTGACGGCGGTCTGAGTGTCTCCCAGCCGGTAAAAGGCGAAAAAAGCATACACGAGGGTCACTGCCGCCAGGGCAATCCAGTCTTTTCTGGCAGGTTTACCCGGATCGGGAGAACGATCCAGCAGAAGCCCTGTCCCAGGCTGCGCTCCCAAAATCACTTTTTCCCGCAAAAACACTCTGGCTCCCACCCAGAGGATGGAACCGATGGCTGCCAGCTGCAGGGCAGACAACAATTGAGTCAGCAGGGTATTGGGCTCGTAGTTGTTGTAATACTCCCGGAACAGGTACAACACAAAAGCCACATTCCAATAGTGCACAGTGGACGCAGCCCCAAAGGTCCGGAGAAATCCAGCGTCCTTTACGAAAATATAGGAAAGCAGCAGGAACAGGAAAGCCGGGAACAGATACCGCTCGTGCATTTTCACGGAAAAGGCGTACATGACTCCCATCAGCAGGGCTGGGGCATAGAACACCACCGCCTTGTTCCGGGCCCGAAGCATGAAAATTCCACACAGGGCAGTGGCCACCAGAGGAGTGGCCAAATCCAGCAAATCCCCCGCCACTCCCTGGGGCAGGGACCGCCAGTTCCAGCCGATCAAACTCCAGAAATTGTAGGCGTTTACCGAAAAGTAACTGTAATAGTCCAAGGTGGCCTTATACCGTTCCAACAACCACAGGAAATTGAACCCCTGAGTAAAGGGCAGCGCCACCAGAAGCACGGCGGCCACGGAGGTGAGCACCCCCAAAACCAGCTTGCCCCACCTTCTCTGTCCCATGGCAAAAAACAGGTAAACCGGAGCAAAGATCAACATCTGAGGCTTGCAGACAATGGCCAACCCGTACAGGATGGCAGACGGGAAGTACCGTTCCCGGTACAGCAGCAGCAAAGAACTCAGCAGGATGGCCGTACAGAAAGAATCTGCCTGGCCCCACTGGGCGGAATTGAGCAGCACCGCCGGACAGAAAAGATAGATTCCCGCCAAAACCAGAGCAGGTTTTTCCCCCAGCTTTCTCCGCCCCAGCTGCAGCAGCACCCCGCCGCAGAACAGGTCCGCCAGCAGGGAGGGCAACTTGATCAGCAAAGTGAACCCCTGGGAATCCCCAGAAAGTCCAAACAGCAGCCGCAATTTTTCCACAAGCGCCAGTACATACAGGTAGCCGGGAGGATAGTCCAGGAAAATGTCTTCGTGATAGATCTGGTTAAATCCCACCGTGTTGGCCAGATAGGCCCAGGATTTAAAGGTGTCCGTGTCCGTAGTGAACCCTTCGGACCAATAGCCCACCACCAACCGCAAGGTGAGCGCTCCCAAAAACAACAGGCTGGCCCACAGGGCAAAATTGCCCCGATTGAGGGAATCCCTCCGAAATTGCCGCCCAGCCCAAAGAAATACCAATCCCCCAAACACTCCTGCCGCCAACATTCCGGCGCCCATGGCATCACATCCTTCGCCTATTTTGAAAAGTCCGCAGGATATTTCCCTTTTCGCGCAAAATGGACATTGACGAAAGGGAAAAATCATTGTAAGCTACGCTTATAAAGTATACCGTTTCTCCCCCAAAAAAGCAAACCCTTTCGGGGAGTTGAGAAAGGAACGAGTTGTATGGAATTAAAGCCTAAATTTACCCACGAAGATCCGGAAATCCTCCATGTGGGGACCTGTCCGGACCGAAGCTATTATGTGCCCTTTGCCACAGAACAGGAAGCCCAAGCGGGAACCTCTTCCCGAGTGATTTTCCTAAACGGCACCTGGGCCTTTCAGTATTTCGATTCCTATCGGGACGCCGTAGACCCGGAAGAAGGTCTGGCCTTCGACGAGGAAGACATGGATCAGATTCCCGTGCCTTCCTGCTGGCAGAATCACGGGTATGGCCGTCACATGTACACCAATGTGCGCTACCCCTTCCCCTGTGATCCCCCTTATGTGCCCGAGGAAAATCCCTGCGGCCTCTATGTGCGCCATCTGGACGTGGCAGATCCGGACGCTTTCCGCTGGTATCTGAACTTTGAAGGGGTAGACTCCTGCTTCTACCTGTGGGTCAACGGAGAGTTTGCCGGTTACAGCCAGGTCTCCCATTCCACCTCGGAGTTTGACATTTCCGACCTGCTCACTGCCGGAGACAACACCTTGGCCGTGCTGGTGCTCCAGTGGTGTGACGGCAGCTACCTGGAAGACCAGGACAAATTGCGCATGAGCGGTATTTTCCGGGACGTGTATCTGCTGGCCCGGCCGGAAACCCATGTTCGAGACTTCTTCGTAAAGGAATCCTTTGCCCAGGACTTCTCCCAGGCTCAGGTAGCGGTGGAGCTTTCCCTGTCCGGAGAGTGCCAGGTTAACGCCGCTCTCTTCGCCCCCGACGGGGAGAAGGTGGGGGAAACCGTTTCCCAGGGAGACACTCTGGTCTTCGATGTGGCCTCCCCTGTGCTGTGGAACGCGGAACACCCCGCCCAATACACCCTGACTCTCTCCACCGGCGCCGAGGTGATCTCCCAGAAAGTGGGCCTGCGGAAGATTGAGGTTCAGGACGGGGTGGTGCTCCTCAACGGAGTGGCCATCAAATTCCGGGGAGTCAACCGGCACGACAGCGACCCGGTCACCGGCTATACCATCTCCCGTCAGCAAGCCCTGAAAGACCTGGCCCTGATGAAGCGCCACAATGTCAACGCCATCCGCACCAGCCACTATCCCAACGCTCCCTGGTTCCTCCAGCTCTGCTCGGAATACGGCTTCTACGCGGTGGCCGAGGCAGATATCGAAAGCCACGGCATGGCCATGAAGCTGGGCCATCACGAGATGGAGCGCTATCCCGATGCTGCCGACGATCCCCAGTTTAAAAAGGCCATTTTGGACCGGGTCCAGCGCAGCGTGATCCGGGACAAGAACAACGCCGCCGCGGTGATCTGGTCCCTGGGCAACGAAAGCGGTTGGGGCGAAAACTTTGAAAACGCCGGACGGTGGGTCAAGGAATACGATCCCTCTCGTCTGCTCCATTACGAAAACTTCCTCACCTACCATTCCGACCGGAAACCGGATTTCTCCATGCTGGATCTGTACAGCCGCATGTACGCCTCCACCCAGGATGTGGACAATTACTTCAACGGCGGGGAGCTGGATGAAAATCTCCAGGGACGCCGGATGCCTTTCATCCAGTGCGAATACATTCACGCCATGGGCAACGGCCCCGGAGACGCAGAGGACTACCAGCAGCAAATCATCCGGTATCCCGGTTTCTGCGGCGGCTTTGTGTGGGAATGGTGTGACCATGCGGTGTACGGGGGTACCACCCCGGACAACCGGCCCATCTACCGCTACGGCGGTGATTTTGGAGAATTCCCTCACGACGGGAATTTCTGCATGGACGGGCTGGTCTATCCCGACCGGACACCTCACACCGGCCTTCTGGAGTATAAAAACACCATCCGTCCCCTGCGGGTTCAGCGGGTAGAGGGAAGCACCTTCCGCTTCCACAATTTCCTGGACTTCACCAACGGGGAAGACTATCTGAACGTATCCTATGAGGTTTCTCAGGATGGTGAAACCCTCTTCGGAGGAAATCTGGAACTGCCCCATCTGCCTCCCCACGGGGAAGGGGAAGTGACCCTGCCCGAGCTTCCCGAAGGCGGCACCTGCGATGTGACCTTCTTCTACAGCGCCAAGGAGGAGGGACCCTTCTTTGAAGCAGGGTATTCTCTGGGCTTTGACCAGATTCTCCTCAGCGAGGAGCCTTTCTTCCTGGATTCGCCTCAGGAGGAAGGCGCCCTGGAAGTGGAAGCCGGTCCCGATCAAGTGGTCTTCACCGGGGAAAATTTCCGGTACGTCTTTGACAACACCACGGGCACCTTCTCCTCCATGGTCTACCGGAACCGGAACCTGCTCACCCGTCCCATGGAGTGGAACACCTACCGGGCTCCTACGGACAACGACCAATACATCGATCCCAAATGGCGGGAAGCAGGGTATGACCGTCCCACCGTGCGGGTGTACTCCGTGGATCAGGAGGGCAACGCAGTTACCTGCCATCTGGGCATCGCGGCCCTTACAGTGGCCAAATTTCTGGATGTAAAGGTCACCTGGCGGGTAGATCCCCAGGGCCGGGTGGATGTTTCCCTTCACGGCCAGCGGGATACCCGGTTCCCCTTCCTGCCCCGGTTCGGCCTTCGGCTGTTCCTGCCTCGAGAATTCGGCGGGGTGGAATACTTCGGCTATGGCCCCTTTGAAAGCTATCTGGACAAGCATCGGGCCTCCCGGTTGGGCGTGTATGCCCAAAGTGTGGACGCCATGCATGAGGACTACCTGATGCCCCAGGAGAACTCCTCCCACATGGGCTGCCGGTATGTGACCCTCACCGATGGAGCCTATGCCCTCACTGCCGCCGGAGAGACTCCCTTCTCCTTCAACGTCTCCCCCTATACTCAGGAAGAGCTCCGGGAGAAGCGCCACAATTATGAGCTTTCCCCCTGCGGCAGCACAGTATTCTGCCTGGACTACAAAATGAGCGGCGTGGGGTCCAATTCCTGCGGTCCCGAATTGCTTCCCCAATACCGGCTGGAAGAGGCGGAGTTTGACTTCTCCTTCTCCCTGATGATGGAGTAAACCTTCTCAAAGAAAGGGGTGTTATTTGTGGTTTCCCCTGCTGTTTTGGGCATGTTTGCCCTGGCTCTGGTACTGACCCTGTTCCTGCCGGTGATTCTCCTGCTGGTGCTGTGCCTGAAAAAAGTTGTGCAGCCCCTGCCCATGGGTCTGGGTTTTGCCTCTTTCTTTGTGTCCCAGATGCTGCTGCGCATTCCCCTCCTGCAGTTCTGTGCCACCCAGGATTGGTACCTGGCATTTGCCAAGGCTTTCCCCTGGCTGCTGGGACTGCTGCTGGCTTTGACCGCAGGGCTCTTTGAGGAGTCCGCCCGGCTGGGAGGAGCGATGCTGTTAGGGCCTCGAAAACCTGCTTACCCCGGAGGTCCTGTCCGACCGGGCTATCGCACCTGGCAGGGAGCTCTCTCCTTTGGGCTGGGCCACGCCTTTTGTGAAACCATTCTTCTGGCGGGTCTGACCCATGTCAACAACCTGATTTTCTGCACCTTGCTGGGCTTTGGAGAAAACGCCCTCACACTGCTGCTCCCTCAGGAACAGGTGGAGCCCCTGGTGCAGCAGCTGTTGGCGGTGGCTCCCCTGGACATTCTGGCAGGAATTTTAGAGCGGGTCAGCGCGGTGCTCTTTCACCTGTTTGCCACGGGCCTGGTATTTTTGGCAGTTGCCAGGCGGCAGTGGATTCTGTATCCGGCAGCCATTCTGGCCCACACCCTGTTTAACTGTGTGGCTCTGCTTCCCCTGGGGATCTGGCCCGTGGAGGGAATCCTCTTCCTGCTGGCTTTGGGGTGTGCCTTGTTCTTCTGGAAAAGCCGCCGCTGGTTTTCCCTTTCTCAAACCCAGTAAATTTCTTTTAGGGAATTTCTAAAAAAAGACTGGACAGCCCTTCTCCGGGTTGCCCAGTCTTTTTCTTTGACAGCTAACTTGTCGAACTTTTTCAAGGTCCGGTTTTCATGCAGGAAGACCTTTCTGTCCGTAAACCGGGTATTTGGGGAGCGGTGACCTTCTGAACCTGTCAGTCGGGTCTTGCCTGTCAGGCGCAGGCCCCCTTGGTTCCCGTGACGATAACCTCTCCCCGGGCTCCTTCCAGATCCCGGATCACTTCTCCCACTGCGGGGACCACAATCTTCCCCTGCAAGGGATTCTTGATGCTTACCACCGGCGTGGTCAGGGTGGCGTCCACTTGGGAACGCTCAAAGGCCAAGTCCGTGTCAATCATTTCACAGTCCACCAGCTTTAAGCCCTTGCAGTAGCAGAGAGGCTGGGTACCCAGAATCTTGCACCGCTCAAAGGTCACATTTTCACAGTACCAGGCCAGATACTCCCCTTTGACCACACTGTCCCGGACCACCACATTTTTGGCGTGCCAAAAAGCATCCTTGGTATCAAACCGACAGTTTTCAAACAGAGAATCCTCAATGTACTGGAAGGAGTATTTCCCTTTCAAGGTGACGTTTTGGAAATACAGATGGTTGGAACGAAGCATGAAATATTCACTTTCCGCCGTGGTGTCCCGCATCTCCAATCCGTTGACCGACCAACCGAATTCCGGGGACACAATGCTGCAATCCGCCATTTTTACCTGGCCGCACTCCCGCAGAGCCTTGATCCCGTGAAGCTGGGTACCGGTAATCTCCACATGGTGGGAATACCACAACGCCGCCCGGCAAAGTTCTGTCATCTGAGAATTCCGGATGGTCAATCCCTCATCGTGCCAGAAGGGGTAACGCAAATTGAAAAAGCAGTGATCTACTTCCACGTTGCCACATTCTTTCAAAGCGCTTTCCCCATCGGCAGGGCCGTCAAAGGTGCAATCCCGCACCAAAGTGTCCCGCACCCCATACAGGGCACGTTCTTCGTCAAAAGTCTTATGTTCTATCAGATTCATGGTAATTCCTCCTTGCCGCGCCGGAACCTGCATCCTCTCCCCAGGGGACTGTTCCGGCTTTCCCAGAATTAAGTATATCCCTTCTCCTGCCAATTGGCAAATACCTCTTTCCTATCGCCTTCAATAGGGAAAAAGCATGAGGCCAACGGTAAGTGATTCCAGAAAACCGTAAGTTTTCGGTTCAGCTTTTGTAAGGGCGCCTTATAAAATCCGTAAGAAATGGGTCCTATACTTTTTCTCGAAAGAAAAAGAGACGTTTGATGCAAACGTGGAAAAAGGAGAGCTGCATGATGTCACTGCTAAACGTAAACGACTTGAAGAAGGTGTACACCACCCGGCTGGGCGGGGCAAAAGTCCAGGCCCTCAGCGGGGTGACCTTCTCCGTGGAAGACGGAGAATTCGTGGCCATAATGGGGGAATCCGGGTCCGGTAAAACCACCCTCCTAAACATTCTGGCTGGTCTGGATAAGCCCACCGAGGGCGCGGTGTTTCTCAACATGCGCAACATCGTCACCCTCAACGAACGGGAAATCTCCGCTTTCCGCCGGGATAACTTGGGATTCGTCTTCCAGGACTTCAACCTGCTGGACACCTTCTCCATTCAAGATAATATTTTCCTGCCCCTGGTGCTGGCAGGGAAAAAATACGACGAAATGAAACAACGCATCGATCCCATCGCTCACCGTCTGGGGATCTGGGAAATTCTCCAAAAGTTCCCCTTCGAGGTTTCCGGCGGACAAAAACAGCGGGCCGCCATTGCCCGGGCCATTATCACCCAGCCCCAATTGATCCTGGCCGACGAGCCCACCGGCGCTCTGGATTCCCGTTCCGCCGGGCAGATTTTGGACATCTTTGACCACATCAACCGAGAGGGTCAAACCATTCTAATGGTCACCCATTCCCTCCAGGCAGCCTGCCGGGCAGGCCGGGTGCTGTTCATCAAGGATGGGCAGGTGTTCCACCAGATCTACCGGAGCGGCCGTTCCGACGAGGAGCTGTACCAGGATATTTCCCGGACCCTGACCGCCTTAACCACCGGTTCCAGGGAAAGGAGTGTGGCCGTCCATGGGTAAGCGGGGAATGGGCTTCTACTGGAAGCTGGCCTTTACCAATCTGAAAAGCAACCGGAAAGTGTATTTGCCCTACCTGCTTTCTTCGGTGGGCATCATTCTCATGTTCTATACCATCTGCGCCATCGGACCGGGAATTGATCAGACCGCCATGTATGGAGGTACCTCGGTAGCCAGCATGATGGAATTGGGCAAATTCGTCATTGGATTGTTCGCCGTGCTGTTTCTCTTCTATACCAACAGCTTCAGCATGAAACGGCGAAAAAAAGAATTGGGCCTCTACAATATTCTGGGCATGGAAAAACGCCACATCGCCAAGATCATCTTCCGGGAAACATTGCTGCTGGCCTTTGTGTCCCTGGTTTTGGGCTTGGGACTGGGAATCCTCTTTTCCCGGGTCATGTTCTGGGTGCTGGGGCTGGTGTTGGGCACCTCTCTCCCCATCGCCTTCCTGATTCCCACTTCCGCTTTGACCGCCACCTTGCTCCTATTCTGCGCCATCTTTTTTCTCACCATGTGCTACAACCTGCTTCAGGTGAAGCTTTCCAAACCCATTGAATTGCTCCACGGAGGAGAAATGGGTGAAAAAGAGCCCCGGGCCCATTGGTTATTGGCGCTGCTGGGCGCAGTACTTCTGGGCGCAGGGTACTACATGGCAGTGACCATCACTTCTCCGCTGGAAGCCCTGCTGTTCTTCTTTGTAGCGGTGATCTTGGTGATCCTGGGCACCTATCTGCTGTTTATCACCGGCATCACAGCCCTGCTGAAACTTCTGAAAAAGAACAAGAATTTTTACTACAAGACAAAACACTTCACCACCATCTCCGGAATGCTTTTTCGAATGAAGCAAAACGCCGCCGGACTTGCCTCTATCTGTGTACTGTTCACGGCGTTGCTGGTGACGGTTTCCACCACCTTTTCTCTCTACACCTCCATGGATGAGCTTCTTCGGGCACGATATCCCCGGAATGTGCTGGTAACTGCTTGGACAGCAGATGACAGCGCCAAGGACCTGGTCCGCGACACCGTAGCCCAGCAGGCGCAGAAGTTGGGAGTGCAGGTGGAAAATGTCATCGACCGGGAAAGCTGGAACCTGACCGTGGCCCGAAAGGACAACACCTTCTCGACTGACGGAGCTTACTCCTCCACCTACGCGGTAGTCCAGGCGTTCACTCTGGAGGAGTTTCAACGCTTTTCCGGACAAAGTCTGGAACTGGCGGAAAACCAGGTGTTGCTCTACGATCCCAGAGGCACCTTCCCCGAAAGCGACACTCTGGTAATCGATGGAACTCAGTTTTCCATTGTGCCTTCCAACTATTCCTTTCCGGATGCCTCCACCATGGCCCAGGTTTACGAGGAATACTATCTGGTGGTAAAGGACGCTGCCACCATAGAACAGATTTTGGCGCCCAGCGGCAGTTACACGGAACCTTCCTATTCCTATGATTTTGACGTGGCCGGCAGCAGTGAAACGGACATTGCAGCTCTGAGCAGCGCCATTCAGGAAAACTTGTTTGACACCCAGAAGGTGCAGGTGGAATTCTCCTGCATGATTGAGGATTCCTCCACCTCCCGGCAGGACTTTATGAGCCTGTACGGCGGCCTGTTCTTCCTGGGCATGTTCCTGGGCATCCTGTTCCTGTTGGGCACCGCCATGATCATCTACTACAAGCAGGTCAGCGAGGGCTATGAGGACGCCAAGCGGTTTTCCATCATGCAGAAGGTGGGCATGAGTCATCGGGAAGTGAAGAAAAGTATTCACAGCCAAATTCTGCTGGTGTTTTTCCTGCCTTTGCTCACCGCGGTGATCCACCTGGGATTTGCCTTCCCCATGCTTCAAAAAATCCTGCTGGTCATGGGACTGGCCAATTTCCAGCTGATCCTGTTTTCCACTTTGGGCTGTGTGGCCGTATTCGCCTTGGTCTACGCCGCCATCTATCTGGTCACCGCCCGCACCTACTATAACATTGTGGAAACCGCCGCCGATTAAAGGCGTAAAAAAAGGAGGGACCCCTACATGCTTTCCAATATTTTTACTATCATCGGAAATTTAGCCAGAACTTCCCTGGACCTCTTCGCCAGCTTGGCCCGGGGCCTCTTGGATCTGTTTTCCGCCCTTGCCTCGGTGATCCTCTGGCCGGTAAAGGCCGTGTTTCGTGTGATCTTCGGAGACTATTCTGTGTCCGCCCAGTGGACGCCCCTGTATCTGCTGGCCTGTGGGATCCTCCTTGTGCTGCTGGTCCTGATCGCAGCATGGGTCTTCTGGAACAACTTCCAGCGCCGCAAAAAAGGGTGACTGATTTCACGCCGCCTGTTGGGAAATTTCCCGGCAGGCGGTTTTTTGTTTTACAAAAAAAGAGGAGGGGCCGCAGCCTCTCCTCCTGGATGATTTCTTTTGTTTTGCCAAGCTCTGAAACCCTCCCGGGTTTTCGGGCCTGTCCAACTGTCTTTTTATTTGGCCACAATGTTGACCAGCTTGCCGGGAACATAGATTTCTTTGACGATGTTCTTGCCGCTGATTTCCCCAGCCACTTTGGGCTCTGCCTTGGCGGCGGCCAACGCGTCTTCCTTGGAGATATCGGCGGGGACATTCATGCGGGCCCGGACCTTGCCGCAGACCTGTACCACGATTTCCACCGTCTCATCCTTGCACTTAGCTTCGTCATAGGCGGGCCACTGCTGCTGGGCCACCAGGCCCTCTCCCAGGGAATTGGCCGCCCACACCTCTTCGGTCACATGGGGGGCAAAGGGATTCATCAGAATGGTGAAAATCCGCAGCTCTTCCTTGGTGATACTGCCCTTGTTAGTCACCTCGTTCATCAAGGTCATCAGGGCGGCGATGGCGGTGTTGAACTTCAGCACCTCCGTATCTTCGCTGACCTTCTTGATGGTCTTATGGAAAATACTCTCCATATCGGGACGGATGCCCTCTTCCTCACAGAGCATATTCTGCAGGTTCCAGTACCGCTCCACAAACCGGCGGCAACCCTTGATGCCGGCGTTAGACCAGGGAGCGGCCTTCTCAAAGTCGCCGATGAACATTTCATACAACCGCATGGTATCTGCGCCGTACTCGTCCACAATGTCGTCCGGGTTGACCACATTGCCCCGGGACTTGCTCATCTTCTCCCCGTTTTCACCCAGGATCATGCCATGGCTGGTACGCTTGGCATAGGGTTCGGGAGTGGGCACCAAGCCCTGGTCAAAGAGGAACTTATGCCAGAACCGGCTGTAGAGCAAGTGCAGCGTGGTGTGCTCCATGCCGCCGTTGTACCAATCTACGGGGGACCAATACTTCAAAGCTTCCTGGGAGACAAATTCCTTGTCGTTGTGGGGATCCATGTACCGGAGGAAATACCAGGAAGATCCTGCCCACTGGGGCATGGTGTCCGTCTCCCGACGGGCGGGGCCGCCGCAATGGGGGCAGGTGGTATTCACCCAGTCGGTCATGTGGGCCAAGGGGGATTCCCCGTTATCGGTAGGCTCGTAGGACTTCACTTCAGGCAGCCGCAAGGGCAGCTCGCTTTCCGGCAGCGGCACCCAGCCGCACTTCTCGCAGTACACCATGGGGATGGGTTCGCCCCAATACCGCTGGCGGGAGAACACCCAGTCACGGAGCTTGAAGTTTACCTTGGCGTGGCCGATACCCTTTTCCTCCAGGTAAGCGGTGATCTTCTTCTTGGCCTCTTCCACGGTCAGGCCATCCAAAATGCCGGAGTTGACCATGATGCCGGTTTCACAATCGGTAAAGGCCTCTTCTTCCACATTGCCGCCCTTGACCACTTCGATGATGGGCAGGTTAAACTTCTTGGCGAATTCCCAGTCACGGGTATCGTGGGCAGGCACAGCCATGATGGCGCCAGTGCCGTAGGACACCAACACATAGTCGGAGATAAAGATGGGGATCTCTTTTCCGGTCAAAGGATTGATGGCGGAAACACCCTGGAGCTTGACGCCGGTCTTATCCTTGGCCACCTCGGTGCGCTCGAAATCGGACTTTCGGGCTGCCTGCTCCTGATAGGCCTTGATCTCGTCCAGATTCTCCAGCTTGTCCGCCCACTTTTCCAGATAGGGATGCTCCGGAGACACCACCATGTAAGTGGCGCCGTAGAGGGTATCGGGACGAGTGGTGTAAACGGTCAGCTTGTCCCCCGCGGTAGTGTCAAAATCCACCTCGGCGCCGGTAGAACGGCCGATCCAGTTCTTCTGCTGGGTCTTGACCCGCTCGGGATAATCCACCAGATCCAGGTCATCGATGAGCCGCTGAGCATAGGCGGTGATTTTCAGCATCCACTGGCTCTTCACTTTATGGACCACTTCGCTGCCGCACCGCTCGCACACGCCGTTGACCACTTCCTCGTTGGCCAGCACGCACTTACAGGAGGTGCACCAGTTCACGTTCATTTCCTTCTTATAGGCGAGGCCGGCCTTGAACAGCTGCAGGAAAATCCACTGGGTCCACTTATAGTATTGGGGATCGGTGGTGGAGATTTCCCGGCTCCAGTCGAAGCTGATGCCCAGAGACTGGATTTGCTTCTTAAACCGGGCAATGTTCTTCTTGGTCACCTCGGCGGGATGAACATGATTTTTGATGGCGTAGTTTTCGGTGGGCAGACCGAAGGCGTCCCAGCCGATGGGATACAGCACATTGTACCCCTGCATTCTCCGCTTTCTGGCCACCACATCCAAAGCGGTATAGGGCCGGGGATGGCCCACATGCAGGCCTTGTCCGGAGGGATAGGGGAACTCGATCAAAGCGTAATACTTGGGTTTATCCGAACCGTTCTGGGCATGGAACACGCCGGTTTCTTCCCATTTTTCCTGCCATTTGGGTTCAATGGCCTTATGGTCGTATTTCATCTTTATCATCAAACCTTTCCCCTACTTTCTTGAAAGAAAGTAGGCAAAGAACTTTAACTTCGTTGACCGCGGGCGTTGCCCGCTTCCCCTTGCGAGGACTACTCCCTCGCTCCTCGAAGGGGAGGTTTTCTGGGAGCTCACTTTTTGGACGAAAGCAGGCAAAGGACTTTACTGTCGTTGACCGTGGGCGTTGCCCGCTTCCCCTTGCGAGGACTGCTCCCTCGCTTCTCGAAGGGGAGGTTTTCTGGGGATTTGCCCGCTTAGGCTTGCCATTCCACTTTTTTGCCGTCTGCCCACAGTCGGTCCAGGTCGTAGAAATCCCGGCCCTCCTGGGTGAAGATGTGCACTACCACGTTGCCGTAGTCCAGCAGAATCCAGGAATTGGAGCGGTATCCTTCCATTCGGGCAGGAGGAAGGCCCTCTCCCTTCAGCTTTTCATCCAGTTCGTCGGCCAAGGCCCGCACATGGGTATTGTTGTTACCAGTGGCGATGACAAAATAATCCGCCAAGCTGGAGATATCTTCAATTTCTATCACGTTCAGCCGTTCCCCTTTTTTGCTGTCCAGAAAAACGGCCACTTTTTTTGCAAGTTCCAAAGACGTCATGTGTCCTGCTCCTTTTTTTGCTGTAAGGTAAAAATAGCGTCGTTATACGCCTCGATGGACTCTGGCGCCACCGGCAGTCCGCCCTGCATCAGCTCGTCCACGGTAAAAAGGATTCCCTCCACCATGGTTTCTTCCAGGCTCCGGCGGGCGGTCTGGCGCATTTCCTCCACACCGGGGTAATCTCGGTCCGCGGAGATGTAATCCGCCACAAACAGCACCTTGTCCAAAAGGTTCATATCCTTTTTTCCGCTGGTGTGACAGGCAACCGCCTCCAAAAGCTCCGGGTCTTTCACCCCCAGCACATGCTGGAGATAGGCTGCCCCGGACAGGGCATGCCACAGCTTTTTGTTGAATTGCTGTGTTTTGGTCAGTATTATACCAGAATCCCTCAGTATTTTCAACTGCTCCTCCGGAGGCGTATCTTTCATAATATCGTGGAGGATTCCCGCCAACCGGGCCTTTTCCACATCCGCCCCGTACCGCTGGGCAAGCTCTGCTGCTTCCCGGGCCACGCACTGGCAGTGGTAAAACCGTTTGGGGGTCAGGTGACGTTTTACTTCTTCCTCATATTGAGCAAACTCCATCAGTCAACATCCTTTCCTGTAAATCCCGTGTTCCTGGATATAGGCTGCCACGTTGTCCGGCACCAGAGGGGTGATGTCCTTGCCTTCCTGGACCCATTCCCGCACCTGGGTGGAGGAAACGGGCAAATAGGGGATGTCCTCCAAATAGCACCGGGCTCCGTACCGCTCCTGGTACTCCTCTTTTTTCATCTGAAGTTTTCCCATGCCGTGAAGGCTTCGGGGCGTGGCGCACACCGCGGACAAAGCAAAAATCGTTTCCGGCCGGTACCAATGTTCCACCGTTAGGAACATGTCCTCCCCCATCAGCAGATAAAACCGGTCTTTGGGAAACAGGTCATGCAGTTCCTCCAGGGTTTCCGCCGTGTAACTTTTCCCCTCTCTGCGCATTTCGATTTCCGAAATTTGCAGGTGGGAAATTCCCTCCACCGCCAGACGGCACATCTGAAGCCTGTCCTCGCCGCTGGCCAAGTCCGGCGCTTCCTTGTGAGGAGGCACCCGGGTGGGAATCAGCAGCACACGATCCAGGGAAAGCCGCCGGGTAAACTCTGTGAGCAGGTGAAGGTGGCCCCGGTGGATGGGGTTGAAGGTTCCCCCATAAATGCCTGTTTTCAACGCGCCCACTCCTTTCAGCGGGGCAGAACGATTTTCGGGTCCTTTTTCTTTCTCCGGTAGAGCACGAACCGGGATCCGATCACCTGTACCACATCGCTGCCCGTCTGCCGGGCCAGCTCCTCCGCCGCCTCTCGGGAAGTCATGGGAGAAGTTTCCGGCAGCACCCGCCCTTTGATCAGCTCCCGCTTCTCCAGGGCGTCGTCCGCCTGCTTTACAAGTTCCGGGCTCATGCCGGATTTTCCCATCATCAAAATGGTATCCTCGTTCACCGCCAGGGAACGCAGGTAGGCTCTTTGTTTGCTAGTTAACATCATTCATTCTCCTGTATCGTTTACTTTTCCTGCCGCCGGTAAATTCCCCATGCCGGGCTATCACCGCGGCCGCCGTAGTTGCTGACCATCAGCCGATTCTGGCGGACGGTCATCCTTTCCCCTTCAAATACTCCCGCAGTTTTTCCTCAAACTCCGCGAAGGCTTTGCCCCGGTGGCTCCGGGCGTCCTTTTCCGCGTCAGTCATCTCTCCAAAGGTGCGGCCGTCCTGGACGAAAATGGAGTCGTAGCCAAATCCGTTTTCTCCCTTGGACTCAAAGGCGATGGTGCCGAAGCATTTTCCCTCTGCGTCAATCCGGTCCCCATTGGGAAACACGCAGCACACGGCACTGACAAAATGGGCGCCTCTCTGTTCTTCGGGCACTCCCTTCAGTTTCTCCAATACGGTCAGCCGGCGCTTGCCGGGTTCCGCAAACCGGGCTGAGTAGATCCCAGGCGCTCCATCCAGGTAGTCCACGCACAGGCCGGAATCGTCCGCCACGGCAGGCAAGCCCGTTTCCTTGCACGCTGCGTCCGCCTTGATAAAAGCGTTCTCTCCAAAGGTGGTGCCGGTTTCCTCCGGCTCGGACAGCTCTGCGGTGACCACTTCAATGCCCATGGGCTCCAGCATCCGCTTAAATTCCACAACTTTTCCCTTGTTGTGGGTGGCAATTACAATTTTCATTTCCCCCATCCTTTCTCCCGTTTATTCCTCATCCCGTTTCCGCCCAAAAGGCCAGAAACGGCGTTTTTTCTTTTCGGGCTCCTCCTTGGGAGCTTTTTCCTCTTCCGGCTCCTCCTCCAGCATGGAATCGATATCCGCAATTAAGCTCTCCTCGGAAAGAGGTTCCTCCGGCAAAGGTTCTTCCAGCAATGTCTCGGACAGGAGCTCTTCTTCCTCCCGTTTTTCCTCCTCTTGATCCAGGGTTTCCAGGATTTCCTGCTCCCGATCTTCCGCAAACGCCGGTGTGTCGTCCCGCTGGTTGTCAAAAAGGGCGTCCGCAAAGGCAGTGGCATCAAAGGGCTGTAAGTCGTCCACCTGCTCTCCTACACCGATGAATTTCACCGGAAGTCCCAGCTCCTGCTTGATGGGCAGTACCACGCCGCCCTTGGGAGTGCCGTCCAGCTTGGTGAGCACGATTCCCGTGATCCCCGCCGCGCTCTGGAATTCCCGAGCCTGGTTCACGGCGTTCTGGCCGGTGGCAGCATCCAGCACCAACAGGGTTTCCCGATCGCAGCCGGGCAGTTCCCGGTCGATAACCCGAGAGATCTTTCCCAACTCGTCCATGAGGTTCTTCTTGTTGTGAAGCCGTCCTGCCGTATCGCAGATGATCACATCGCAGCCCCTGGCCTTGGCGGCGGCAATGGTATCAAAGACCACCGCGGCAGGGTCCGCCCCCTCCTTGTGCTTGATGAGAGGCACGCCGGCCCGCTGGGCCCAGACCTCCAACTGTTCGATGGCGGCAGCCCGGAAGGTGTCGGCAGCCCCCAGGATCACCGACTTGCCCTCTCCCTTCAGGCGGGAGGCCAGCTTGCCGATGGTGGTGGTTTTTCCCACACCGTTGACCCCGATCACCAGAATGATGGAGGGCTTGGTGGAAATGTGCAGGGTATCGTCCCCCTGAAGCATTTCGGACACGATGGCCTTCAATTCTCCCATGATCCGGCTCGGGTCGGTAATACCCTTCTCCTTGATGGTTTTCCGCAGCTGGTCGCAGATATATTCTGCGGTGTTGACTCCTACGTCTCCCATAACCAGCAGCTCTTCCAGTTCCTCAAAAAGCTCCTCGTCAATTTTCGTAAAGGAATTGACCATCTGGCTGATCTGGCCGCTGATATTGTCCCGGGTTTTTTTCAATCCTTCCCGGATTTTGTCCAAGAAACCCATGTTCCTTTTCCCTCCCTGTACTTGATAAAATCCGTCCTGAGCCTTGGGGCCAGACGGCGGTTATGTTCCGAATTCCGTGGCCTCCTCAGGCCGCATGGCCAGCAGCTTGGAAATGCCCTGGTCCTGCATGGTGACTCCGTAAAGCATGTCGGAGCTCTCCATGGTGCCCCGGCGGTGGGTGATGGTGATAAACTGGGAATGGGCACTCATTCTCCGGAGATATTGGGCGAACCGAGCCACGTTCACATCGTCCAGAGCGGCCTCGATCTCGTCCAAAATACAGAAAGGCGGAGGATTCACCCGCATGATGGCAAAGTAGATGGAAATGGCCACCAGGGCCTTCTCCCCGCCGGACAAAGACTCAATGTGGGTGACAATCTTTCCCGGAGGGTGTACCTTGATCTCAATGCCCGAGGTGAGCACATCGCTTTCATCGGTAAAGGAAAGTTCCGCCGCTCCCCCTCCAAACAGTTCCCGAAAGATGGTTCCGAAATTCCGGTTGATCTGGGCGAACCGTTCGGAGAACTGCTGACGCATGTGCTGGGTCAAATCCCCGATCAAGTCCAGCAGCTCTTTCTTGGACTTCTCCACGTCTCCGATCTGTCCCTTTAAAAAGGTGTACCGCTGGGAAACCTCCTGGTATTCCACCACGGCTCCCACGTTGACTGCCCCCAGAGCCTTAATCTTGTTTTTCAATTCCGCCAACCGCCGTTGAGCCGTGGACAGATCCTCGATCCTCTCGCCCACCTCTTCGGCTTCCCGACGGGTCAGCTCATATTCCTCCCACAGCCGGGTCAAGATGGAATCGTACTCCTTTTGCAGATTGTCCGACCGCTCCTGAAGCCGGGCCAGTTCATGACCGATGTTCTCCCGCTGGGCTGTGGCTTCCCGCTCCCGTTCCCGAAGTTTGGCAGCCTCCTGTTCCAGTCCGGCCCGTTTTTGGGAGATTCCTTCCAAGCTTTCCCGAAGGGTCTTGGCCTGGGACCGGTACGTTTCCCCTTGAGCGGTGCAGCCGGCAATTTGCTCCTGAAGCTCCCGGTTTTTCTCCTCCAGATCCCGGATCTCCTGCTGAAGCCGCGCCACCGTGCCGGCGGAATCCCGCTTGCGTTCCTCCAACCCAGATACGGCAGCCGCTAGGGCATCCCGGTCCTTCTGGGCGGAAAATTCTCCCATGCGGATTTCCTGGATGGTCTGGGAAATGTCGTCGCACCGGGCCATCTGCTCCTCCCGGCTGCCAGAAAGCTTTCGGGCCTCCTCTTGGGCCACAGCGGATTCCTCTTCCAGCCGGGCAATGGCCTGACGGGTTTCCTTTTCCCGCTGTTCCAACTCTCCCAAACGCCCCATGGAATCGGTCTGTTCCCGTTCCAGGCCGGCGGCAGTTTCCTCCAGCTGTTCCAATTCCCGGCCCACCTGGGCCCGCTGGGCCTGAATCCGGATCCGTTCCTCCTGGGCAGAAGCCAATTCTCCCCGGGCCGCTTCCAGTTCCCCTTCACAGGCGGAAAGCTCTGTCTGCCGCTGATGGTATTGGGCAGCCGCCTCTTCCGCTTGACCCTGAAGATCCGAAGCCTTTTCCCGGATCCGCTGGATCTCGGAGGCCCGGCTCAACAATCCGGAATTGCGTCCCTTGGAACCGCCCGTCAGGGAGCCTCCCGCGTTGACCACCTGGCCGTCCAGGCTTACCACCCGCAACCGGTATCCGGTGGCCTTGGCAATGGACGCAGCGCTGTCCAGATCCTCTGCCACCGCCACGCGTCCCAACAGGGAATCCCGGATCTGGCGGTATTTGCCATCGCAGGCACACAGTTCGTTGGCCATGCCCACAAATCCCTCCATGGACCGGATGGATTTGGCATCGTATACGTTCCCGCGGATGGTGGTCAGAGGCAGGAAGGTGGCACGGCCCCAGTCCCGCTGCTTCAACAGCCGGATGGCGTTTTTAGCGTCCTGTTCCGTCTCCACCACAATGTGCTGCATGGAAGCCCCCAGGGCTGTCTCCAGGGCCACCGCGTATTCCCGGGGCACCTGAAGCAACTGGGTCACCGGACCGCAAATGCCCGAAAGCATTCCCCGGCCCGCTTCCTTCATCACCGACTTGACGCTTTGAGCAAAACCCTCCAGATTCCGCTCCAAGTCCTCCAAAAGTTTGGCCCGCCGGAGCTGTTCATTGTAGTCCAGCGTCAGCCGATTCCAAGTTTCCTGAGCGATTTTGGTCCGGGCCCGACGGCTTTCCAGGCGCATTTCATAGCCCTTTACCGTGTTTTCCAACCCGGCTACTGTCTGCTGGGCATCGGAAAGCATTTCTTCCAGCTGGGATGCTTCCTGACGGGCCGTCTGGGTCCTCTCCTGTGCCAAGCGGACACTGTCTTCCACCGCTCCTGCACGAAGCCGAATCTCCGCCATGGAGGATTGGGTGGAGGAAAGGCGAATCCGTTCCTCTGCCAAAGAGGCGTTGACTTCTGCCAGCTTCACCGAGGCCTCTTCCATCTGCCGGGTAGCTTCATCGGCTCCCTGACGCAGCTCCTCCAGGCGTTGGGTAAAGGTCAAAAGCCGGTCGCGGCTCTCCTGAATCTGCCGGTCCTTCCCGGCCATTTCCTCTCGTTTTGCCTGGATTTCCTGGTCCGTATCCTCCCCGGAACGGGAGGCCTCCTGAATCTGTCCTTCCAGGCGGTGAATATTTTCCCCGTTGTGGGCCAGGTCGTTTTCCAGCAGGCTCTTCTGTCCTTCCGCACGCACCGCCTGTTCGTCCAGGGAAGCCGCCTGATTTCTGGCCTCTTCCATCTCCACGGTGCACCGGTTGGTGTTTCGGTAGTTTTCCTCAGTCTTTCCGGCCAAAGCCTGGATTTCCTCTTCCAGCTGGTTATGCTGGGCCTGGGCCAGAGAGATTTTCTCGCCGTGTTCCCGCAGCACCTTGCCGGACCGGTCCAGGGTGGTAAGCCAGATGCCGATTTCCAACCCCTTTTTTTCCTGGTCCAAAGCAATAAACTGTTCCGCCTTTTCCGCCTGGATTCGCAGGGGTTCCACCCGGCCTTCCAATTCCGACAGGATATCTCGCAGGCGCACCAGGTTCTCCTCTGCCTTGTTCAGCCGCCGCTCCGATTCCTCTTTCCGGTAGCGGTAGCGGGATATTCCCGCCGCCTCCTCGAAAATCTCCCGGCGGTCCTCGGAACGGGCGGCCACAATGCTGTCGATCTTTCCCTGACCGATGATGGAATAGCCGTCCCTTCCCAAGCCCGTATCCATAAAGAGTTCGTTGATATCCTTTAAGCGAACCGTATTTTTATTGATGAGGTATTCGCTTTCCCCGGACCGGTAATACCGCCGGGTAATGGCCACCGTGTCGCCTGCAAAGGGGAGGCGCCGGTCGGAGTTATCGATGGTCAGGGTAACCTCCGCGTAGCCCAAGGCTTTTCGCTGGGGGGTGCCGCCGAAGATCACGTCCTCCATTTTGGAGCAGCGCAACGTCCGCACCGACTGTTCCCCCAACACCCAGCGCATGGCGTCACTGATATTGCTCTTGCCGCTGCCGTTGGGACCCACCACTGAGGTGATTCCCCGTTCAAAGCGCAGTGTGGTCTTGTCGGGAAAGGTCTTAAACCCCTGTAATTCCAAAGACTTTAAAATCATTCCTGCCTTCCCTTTCTCCTGGCGATGTTTCTCCCCTTCAATAGCCCATCAGCTCCAGGGCCTCCCGGGCTGCCTGCTGCTCCGCTTCCTTTTTGCTGCGGCCGCCGCCCTTGCCGATCACGTTGGAATTGAGATGGACCTCCACGGTGAAATGCTTGTCGTGGTCAGGGCCGCTCTCCCCGGTGACCACATATTCCAGCCTCTCCTCTGGATTCTGCTGGATAATCTCCTGCAAGGTGGTTTTGTAATCCCGGAAGGGTTTGGTCCCTTGGACCTTGGCTGCCGGAGCGATAAACCGGAGAATGAACTTCTTGGCCTCCTCCAGACTGCCGCTGTCCAAGTAAATGGCGGCAGTGGTGGACTCAAACACGTCCGCCAAAATGCTGGGACGTTCCCGGCCGCCGGAATGGCGTTCCCCGTGGCTCAGCCGCAAAAAGTCCCCTACATGGAGCGTCTTGGAAAAGCCGCACAGGGATTTCTCGCACACCAAAGCCGCCCGGGTTTTGGTGAGCTTTCCCTCCGGAAGCTGGGGAAAGTTCTGAAACAGGTATTCCGCTGTCACAAACCCCAGCACCGAATCTCCCAAAAACTCCAGCCGCTCGTAGCTTTTGCACTTGTGCTCGTTGGCAAAGGAGGAGTGGGTCAAAGCCGTTTCCAAAAGCTCTTTATTTTGAAAGCGGTAGCCGATCTGCTTTTCGTATTCTTCCAATGGCCGCATACTCCGCTCCCCCTCACGATTTTTTGGAGACCGCCGCCCCGATCTGGGAGATGATCCCCGAACCGGCATAGTCCCGTACCAGGCGCAAGGCGCTCTTCACTGTGGAAGCCTTGGCGCTGCCATGAATCTTGAACACAGGTTTGGAACAGCCCATAATGGGCGCCCCGCCGTATTCGTTGTAATCCAGCTCCTTCTTCATCCGCTTCAGGTCCTTGTACACCAGGCCGGCTGCCAGCTTGCCCTTGGCGCCGCTTAAAAAGACCCCCTTGATCTTGTCCATCAAGGCCATGGCCACCCCTTCATACAGCTTCAGCAGCATGTTTCCGGTAAAACCGTCGGCTACCACAACGTCCGCAGCATCGAAGGGAATGTCCCGAGCCTCCACGTTTCCCACAAACCGGATGTCCGGGCAGGCTTTCAGCAAGGCAAGAGCTTCCTGGCGCAGCTGGTCTCCCTTGTGCTCCTCGGTGCCCACATTGGCCAGACCCACCCGAGGATTCTCAATCCCC
>UMIO01041417.1_pt1 | contig 25934 bp, 26 predicted proteins | sample 1965821 | NCBI WGS metagenome assembly UMIO01 (sample SAMEA4836127, study PRJEB28245) | human gut metagenome | biome: gut microbiome; material: fecal sample | place: Denmark | collected 2008
CCCGAGCGTATATCCGCCCTTGTAAAGGGCGGATATACGCTCGGGGCTAACGGCCCATTGCATAAGACAGGGGCAAGGGCGTAAGCCCGCGTACCTGTTATCCGCCCTTTTCAAGGGCGGGGGACCGTTGCGCTTGCGGAATGGTGGTGGGTTAGCAGCCCCCTGGGCTGCGTTTCCCTTCAAAACCATCTGCCCCCGGCAGATGGTCTCCTTCACCCGCTGACTGCCTTTTACGCCTTGATCACCTGTTCAAACAATCCCTTGTTTTCCTGGATCTTCCCTTCTCCCCCGACTACGCACAGGTAGCCGTCGGAGAGCACGTCCCGTACCAGGGGCGCCAGGGCCCGGATGTCTTCGGCTGTGCAGTCGATAATCTGGTCCCGCTTTTTCTGGGCGATGGCTTCCGGGGTCCCCTTCATCTGGGCGGTGATGGCCTTTTCCAGGTGCATGGCCGGGGTAAGGGGCGTATCCACCAGGCTGATGGTGCCGATCACGTACTTGGTCATTTCCCGGTCGGAGGCCTGGAATTTTTCCAGGTAGTCCGGCAGATCCCGGTAGGCCTGGAGGCTTTCCGCCAGTTTGGGATCCCGGTAGCTGGACAGGTAGAAGGTGCCGCTGGGGTCAAACCGGGTACCGGCCCCGTAGGCCCCGCCCTGGACCCGGATCTTGGTCCACAGGTATCCGTACCGGAGGATGGTTTCCAGCACCTTCATGGCTCCCGTATAGTGGTAGCCGTGGTCATGGAAATTGCCCCCGGCCAGTACATACTGGACCTTCCCGGAGGTGGTGATCCCTTCGTTCTTCCCGGGAGCCGTCAGAACGGGCATGGCCTTCCCTGCATAGGGGGAATGGGGCAACTGGGCGGTAAAGGCTTCCATCCTGGCCAGGGCTTCCTGTTCCATGTCCTTGTCGCAGGACAGGGACTGGAGCTGGGCATCCTGGTGGAAGAAGGCGGGCACCAGAGCCTTCAGGTTGGCCGCCACTTCATCGGCCTTTTCGTCGAAATGGGCCCACAGATCCTGGAGGAACTGGTAATAGGTCAGCTGGTCGTGTTCCATGCTCCGGGCGGATTTGGAGAAGTAGCTCATAAGCCGCAGGGTGGCCACGGTCATCCCCCGGGCAAAAAAGTTGTTGTCCCAGTCGGTCTTCACTTCGCTGATGATTTCCTTCAGCCGCTTTTTGTCCTCCACATGGCTCCGGAGGGCGATGCTGCTGAGGATATCGAACAGCTTGTCCTCGTTCTTTTCCAGTACCTTGGCGGACACCTTGAACACGTTCCGGTAGGTGTTGGTGTCGTTGTACCGGCTGTAAGGCTTCACTTCAAAGTTCAGGCCTCCCAGGTACAGATCCGCCAGGGTGGTCAGTTCCTCATAGGAATAATCGTCGGTGTCCACCTTCCCCAGCACGTCGGTGAGAAGGTAAGCATAGCACAGCTTGTCTTCCGGCAGACCGGTAAGATCGAAGCACCAGTCGAAATAGGCGATCTTGTTGGTGAACTGATGGAGCACCAGATGGGTGTGGTCCCCCGCTTCCGTTACCTGGGGATGCTCGAAATCGTTTTTCCGGGTAATGTCGGACCGCTGGAGGAGCGGGATGGAGGCCAAGGCTTCCGGGGTGTCGGGGGCTGCCTGCCGGGCATGGAGCTCGTCGGCGATGGCTTCCACTTCCTTCAGCTGGTCTGCATCCATCTGGCTCTTCTTTTCCGCCATGGCCTGGGCGAACTGTTCCGCGTCCCGGGCTTCCTTCCCCGGTTCCGGGGTCAGGGTCACCAGGCATTTGTGGGTGTTGTCCAGAAGTACGCTTTCGATGAGCTGTTCATAATATCCCTTGTCGATGGCGCTCCGGAGGAAGTCCAGGCAGTCGGTGAACCGAAGACAGGCGGTGGGGTCTCCTCCGTAGAGCCAGGTTTCCATTACGTTCAGCCCGTAGATCAGGCCTTTGGGATAGATGTTGAAATCCGCTTCCCGCATCTTGAATTCTTCGGAGTTCAGTTCCGCTTCCAGGAGCCGGCGGGGAATCCCGTTCCGGGACAGATCCTGGAGGGTCCGGTACAGCACCTTTACGAACTGGTCTTCCTTGTCCGGGTCGGAACCGCTGACTTCCACAGAAAACACCGGCTGGAGCTGGGAGCCGTTCAGGCTGCCGGACACGTCGCTGCCGATGCCTGCCCGGAGCAGGGCCAGCCGCAGGGGAGCGTTGTTCCCGTCCAGGAGCACATGGGTCAAAAGCTTCAGGGCCATAATCCGCTTCTGGTCCAGGGCGGACCCCACCACGATGTTCATGGACAGGTAGGTCTTTTTGGCCGTGTCATCCCCTTCCGGCACCGGGTAGGAGGCTTTCACTTCCCGGGTCTGGTCGAAGGGAGCCTGGAGGGGGATTTCCACCTTCAGGGTGCCGGTCTTGGGGAACCGGCTGAGATATTCCCGGTCCATGTAGTCCAGCCAGTCGGCGATGTCCACATCCCCGTACAGGTAGATGTAGGCGTTTTCCGGGCTGTAGTATTTTTTGTGGAAGGCCACGAACCCTTCCTGGGTCAGCTGGGGAATGGCGGAAGGCAGGCCGCCGGATTCGAACCGGTAAGGGGAATCCGGGAACAGGGCCTTCATCACTTCATGTTCCTCGATGGCATCCGGGGAGGAATAGACCCCCTTCATTTCGTTGTACACCACCCCGTTGTAAAGGAGAGGTTTGTCCCCTTCTTTCCCCAGTTCGTAATGCCAGCCTTCCTGGCGGAGGGTAAAGGGGTTCTCTCCGATGAGAGGATAGAACACCGCATCCAGGTACACGTCCACCAGGTTCCGGAAGTCCTTGGCATTCCGGCTGGCCACCGGGTACACAGTTTTGTCCGTGTAGGTCATGGCGTTCAGGAAGGTGTTCAGGGAGCCTTTCACCAGTTCCACGAAAGGTTCCTTCAGACGGTATTTCCGGCTGCCGCAAAGGACGGAATGTTCGGTGATGTGGGCCACCCCGGTGTCGTCCTGGCTGGGAGTCCGGAAGCCGATAGTGAACACCTTGTTGTCGTCTTTTGAGGACAGGTAGAACAGTTTGGCCCCGCTGGCCTCATGGATCATTTCGTAAGCCGTGGCTTCGATATCCGGCAGAGGGGTGATTTTTTGTACGGCAAAGCCGTGGAGTTTCGTTCCAACAGAAAGTTCCATGCAGAATCTTCTCCTTTGTTTTCTTTTCTATTAAGGGCAAAAGAAAGGGGAGCTGCCCCTGGCAGTCTCCCCTTCCCTGTTGAATCTTACTTGAAGTACTGCACGCCGCCCAGGAACAGAGGCTGCAGTTTGTTCCCCGGGATGTTCTTCATGAGACCATCAGTGAACCGTTCGGTGTGGCCCATTTTGCCCAGGACCCGCCCGTCCGGGCTGGTGATGCTTTCAATGGCATACAGGGAGCCGTTGGGGTTGTAGGGGCTTTCCATGGTGGGATCCCCAGCCTGGTTTACATACTGGGTTGCCACCTGGCCGTTGGCAAAGAGTTTCTTGATCTCTTCTTCGGTGGCCACGAACCGGCCTTCCCCGTGAGAAACGGCGACGGTGTGGATGTCTCCCGGTTCAGTGAGGGCCAGCCACGGAGATTTGTTGGAAACCACTTTCGTTTCCACCATCCGGGAAATGTGCCGGCCAATGGTGTTGAAGGTCAGAGTGGGAGAGGTTTCCGTCAGAGGACGGATGTCTCCGTAGGGCACCAGACCCAGTTTGATCAGGGCCTGGAAGCCGTTGCAGATCCCCAGGGCCAGGCCGTCCCGGTTATACAGCAGGTCCATGACCGCTTCCTTCAGGGACGGATTCCGGAACATGGTGGCAATGAATTTGCCGGAGCCTTCCGGTTCGTCGCTGGCGGAGAACCCGCCGGGGATGGCCAGGATCTGGGCTTCCTTGATCCGTTTGGCCATTTCTTCCACGCTTTCCTTGATGGCGTCCGGAGTCAGGTTCCGGATCACGAAAATATCCGCCTTGGCACCGGCTGCTTCAAAGGCCGCAGCGGTGTCGAATTCGCAGTTCAGGCCCGGGAACACAGGGATGAACACCCGGGGCTGGGCCACGTTGTAGGGAGCGGTGAGCGGCAGGTCGTTCCGGTAGTAGGGCATCCGGCAGATGTCCTTGCCGGAATCCTTCACCACAGAGGGGAATACCCCTTCCAGGGTCCGGGTATAGGCTGCCTTGATTTCGTCCAGGCTGATGGCAGTGTCGTTGACGGTGACTTTTCCATCGTCGGTGAGTTTGCCCAGCACCAGGAAGTCGCTGCCGGCAAAGACTTTCTCCGCATCGGCACCGGGAGCCAGTTCCACCAGGAAGCCGCCGGGCTGGAGGGTGAACAGGCATTCCTCGTGGAGGAAGGGCTTCACAAAGCCAAAGCCCAGTCCGTTGCCCAGGCACATGGAGGAGATGGCTGCGGCCACGCCCCCTTCTTTCACCACGCCGGCGGTGAGGATCCGTTTGCCCAGGATGGCCTTGTGGACGCTGTCCAGGAGGGTCCGGAGGGCAGGGTAATCCACCACTTCGTGTTCATCGCAGGGTACGGGGATGAACACCACGGTGTTGCCGGCCTGTTTGAATTCGTTGGAGATGGTGTCACGGCCGTCCATGACCCCTACTGCAAAGCAGATCAGGGAAGGCGGGACTTCCAGGTCCATGAAGGTGCCGCTCATGGAGTCTTTGCCGCCGATGGCCGGCAGTTCCAGTTCGCAGCAGGCTTTATAGGCACCCAGGAGAGCGGCGAAAGGCCGGCCCCAGGTATGTTCCGTATGGAGTTTGGGGAAGTATTCCTGCATGGAAAGACGCAGTTTCTTCGGATCGGCGCCCATGGCCGCAGCCCGGCACACGGCTTCCACCACCGCGTACATGGCCCCATGGTACGGGCTCCAGCAGCACACGTTGGGATCATAGCCGCTGGCCATGACGGAGGTGGCGTTGGTCTTGCCGTGGAGTACCGGCAGACGGGCGGCCATGCCTTCGGTGCGGGTCAGCTGGTTCCGGCCGCCGTAGGGCATCAGTACGCTGCCCCGGCCGATGGAGCCGTCGAACCGTTCACCCAGCCCTTCTTCGCTGCACACGTTCAGCCGGTCCAGGTTGGCCAGCCAGGCTTCTTTGATATCCTTCTTCCCTTCCACTTCTGCAGGGGTGCTGTTGAAGGGAGAGGTTTCTTCCACTCCGTCCACTACCACGTTGGATTTCTGGGGAATGCCGTTGGTGTCCAGGAAAGCCCGGGACAGGTCCACGATCTTTTCCCCTCTCCAGTACATCACCAGACGGGGATCTTCCGCCACTTCCGCCACCACCGTGGCTTCCAGGTTTTCCTTGGCGGCAGCGGCCATGAATTTGTCCAGATCTTTGGCAGCGATGCACACCGCCATCCGTTCCTGGGATTCACTGATGGCCAGTTCCGTGCCGTCCAGGCCTTCGTACTTCTTGGGCACCTTGTCCAGGTTGATCACCAGGCCAGGGGCCAGTTCCCCGATGGCCACGGAAACACCGCCGGCCCCGAAGTCGTTGCACCGTTTGATGAGACGGGTCACTTCCGGATCCCGGAACAGCCGCTGGATCTTCCGTTCGTTGGGGGCGTTCCCCTTCTGGACTTCCGCACCGCATTCGCTGAGGGATTTGGTGGTGTGTTCCTTGGAGGCACCGGTGGCGCCGCCCATGCCGTCACGGCCGGTACGGCCGCCCAAAAGAACGATCAGATCGCCGGCAGCCGGACGTTCCCGGACTACAGCGTCCCGGGGAGCAGCCCCGATGACGGCCCCCACTTCCATTCTCTTGGCCACGAATTTGGGATGATAGTATTCTTCCACGGAACCGGTGGCCAGACCGATCTGGTTCCCGTAGGAGCTGTACCCGGCAGCGGCACCCAGGGTGATCTTCCGCTGGGGCAGTTTGCCCTTCAGGGTCTGTTCATAGGGAGTCCGGGGATCTGCGGCCCCGGTGACCCGCATGGCCTGGTACACATAGCTCCGGCCGCTGAGGGGATCCCGGATGGCCCCGCCCAGACAGGTGGCAGCGCCCCCGAAAGGTTCGATTTCAGTGGGATGGTTGTGGGTTTCGTTCTTGAACATCACCAGCCAGTCTTCTTTTTTGCCGTCCACGTCAATGGGAGCCACGATGCTGCAGGCGTTGATTTCTTCCGAAGCATCCAAATCAGGGATCTTCCCTTCCTTCTTCAGCTTCTTGGTGGCCAGGCAGGCCATGTCCATCAGGGTAATGGGCCGCTGGGTGTCTTTCCCGTAAACGAAATCCCGGTCTTTTTTGTACAGGTCGTAGGCTTCCGCCACCGGCTGGGTGTAGACACCGTCGGTGATGGAAACGTTTTCCAGTTTGGTTTCAAAGGTGGTGTGCCGGCAGTGGTCGGACCAGTAGGTATCCAGCACCTTGATTTCCGTAATGGAAGGATCCCGGTCTTCTTTCTTGAAATATTCCTGGATGAAAGCCAGATCTTCCAGGCTCATGGCCAGTTCCTGTTTGTTCAGGAAGTCTTCCAGGCCCTTTCTGTCCAGGGCACGGAAGCCGTCCAGCACAGCCACCGGTTTGGGCACATCCCAGGTCATGTCCAGGGTGTCAGGCTTGTCGATGGCCGCTTCCTGGGCTTCCACCGGGTTGATGCAGTAGTGTTTGATCTTTTCAAAGTCGGCGTCGGACAGGTCCCCTTCCAGCAGGAACACCTTGGCAGCAGCCACAATGGGCCGCTGGCCCTGGGTGATGGCCTGGATGCACTGAGCGGCAAAATCTTCTCTCTGGTCATACTGGCCGGGGAGCAGTTCCACGGCAAAGCTCCGGAAACCGGCAGGGATCTCCAGTTCTTCGTCCCGGACCACATCCACCGGGGCTTCGCTGAGCACCAGGCTTCTGGCCTGTTGGTATTCTTCGTCAGTGAGCCCTTCCAGGTCGTACCGGTTCACGATCCGGACGCTTTTCAGGTTCTTCAGCCCCAGGGTCTGCTGGAGATCGGAACACAGACCTGCTGCTTCCACAGCATATTCTTTCTTCTTCTCCACAAATACACGTCTAATTTTGTCGCTCATGACAGCCTCCCTTAAAAATACTCGTTGATAAAATTATTCTCCCGCGGGAACAATTTGTCAAGGATTTCCCATGCATTTTCACTGTCCACATAGATCATGCCGGCTTTCTGGAGCTGTTCCGGTCCGTAGAGGCCGAAGAACAGCTGGGTGAAGGTCCCCACGTCCAGCAGCACCTCCGGGTCGTCCAGGGTGTTCAGCAGCTGGATCCCCTCCCGGGTGAAGTTCAGCTTCACCAGCATGGTGTTGAGGGCGATCTGTTCGTCCTTCAGGGCCAGCACCAGGGTCTTCCCCACCAGGCTCTCCGGTACGGAAAGAGCCTTCAGGCAGGCCGCGGCGTTGATCACCCGGCCCATCATGAAGGGGGCCTCCCGGGGCGCCAGGGCCTGGTCCGGCAATTGGGTCCAGGTCAGGTCGTCTTCCGGCGCCAGCCAGTCCAGGGTCTTGTAGGTGCCCGCCAGCCCCTTGAAGTACTGGAGCAGACGGATTTTGGCCGGGGGTTCTGCAGCAGCCATTTCCTGGACGGTCACTTTGTCTCCCTCTCTATTATACAACGCGTAAGCCTTTGGTGCACCGTCATTCCGGATGATTACCGTCTCAAAATTTTCCTGGGCGGCAGTCAGAAGGGTGTTCTCCCACACCCGGTGGTCCCGGACCACATAGCCGTGGTACCCGGCCATGGCTTTTTCATAGACGGGAGCCACCAGTTTTTCCCCGCTCCGGGTGTCCACCCGTTCCGGTTCGTACCCGTCCAGAGGGTGTCCCGCCAGATCCAGTCCGGCCAGAGGCAGGGTGTAATGCTTCCGGAGATGGGTCCAGGCAAAGCCGTAGGGCTGGTAGATCCCGGCGTAAATGGGCATGAGGATCACAAAAGGCACCTTCAGGGCCCGGAGGGTGGTGAAGGCGGTTTCCATCAGGTCCCCCATCACATGGTGTCCCCGGGCCACCGGATCCGTGGCCACCCCCACAATATAGGGCACCTTCCAGTCCCGTCCCCGGAGCCGGAGCACATAGGGGTTCAGGTGGAGCATGGTCAGCAGCTTCCCGTCCTGGAATCCACCCAGGATCCGGTTCTGCTTCAGGGCATATTCCCCGAAATACCATTCATAAAAATGCGTCCCCTTCTTTTCAAAGCAGTAATCCCACAGGTCCGCCGCCTGGGACAGGGTATCCTGCTGGAGCAAACGAAAATCCATGGCAATCCTCCTTCAGCGGATGATGGTATTGTATTTTTTCACCATGAACACAGGCTTGTAGGATTCCTTGGCTTCCCGGAGTCCTTCCTTGCCCATGTCCTCTTCCCGGTTGATGTAGGTCACATCGGGCCATTCATGAGCGATATATTCCTTGTTGATGGCGGTGTACAGGCCCCGGATGTCCGGATCCGCCTTTTCCACATGGATCACCGCCGTGTTCTTCCCGGCCCGTTCCCCGAAGGTGAAGGCCTTCACCTGGCCGTCCAGCCGGATCAGACCGCCCCGGAGCTGGAGTTCATCCAGATGGTTCAGCCCTTCCTGGATGGCGTCGAATTCCGCCACAATGGAAGGATCGGTGAGTTCCCGCTGTTCCACCCACTGTTTCCCGTAGGCAATGCATTCGTCCTTGTTGGCCGGGGTAATGGGCTCGTAGACGAATTCCGGGTTGTCCTTCAGGAACTGGTTGTAGTGGTTCTTCTTTCCGTGGAGCTTCCGGCCGCTGAGGCTGGCCAGGCTGGCCCGCTGGTACACATAGTCCCAGTTGTCCCGGTCCGGGGTGAAGGTGTTCACCTGGGGCAGGTATTTCTGGAACCGTTCGATGGTATGCTCGTAGATCCCGTGCATTTCGAAAGGTTCCCCTTTGAAATACTGCTTCAGGGCGCAGATCACTTTTGGCAGGTCTTCGTTGACCCCGCCGAAGGGGGGCAGCACGAAAGTGGTGCCGTTGACGGTGACCTTGATGATGAGACAGCCGTGGCTGATGGCCCAGTAGCTGTCATACTGCTTCCGCCAGATAAAGATGGACCCGAAACAACATTCCGAGGCATGGTAGTCCTCTTCGGTAAAGTAATCATCGAATATCGGCTTGTCGTCGATGCTGATATGCTTGAATTCTAAAATAAGAATCGCTCCCTCATTTGTAAGATGTTTATATGTATCTATTATTATAACAGATGAGTCAAGAGGCTTACAGCATCCCCATATCGTTCAGTTTGTCCACCCGGAATCCGTAGTCGGCGGTCTGGACCACCTGGACGAAGGCCGTGTTGGCCAGGCTCATCCGCCACATGTTGTCTATGGGGAACCCCAGGATCTGACACACCAGGAGCCGGATCAGGCCCCCGTGGCTGACGCACAGGATGGTGCCTTCCGGTTCCATTTGGTCCACCAGTTCCCGGAAGGTTTCCCATCCTCTTTTTTGGGAAGCGGCCAGGTCTTCCTCCGCTTCCAGGTCCACCTGTCCCGGCTTCAGGAAAATATCCCGGAGGGTATCCGGATCCTTTTCCTGGATTTCCCGGAGATGATGGCCGTCCCATTTCCCGAAGGAAATCTCCCGGAGCCCGAGAAGGGCCTTTGCTTCCATGCCGCGGGCCGCCGCCAGAGGGGCAGCCGTTTCCCGGGTCCGGATCAGGTCCGAAGTATAGAGGGCATCCAAAGGCACCCGGGCAGCCCGGGTCACCAGGGCGGATGCCTGTTTCCGGCCGGTGTCGTCCAGGGGGTTGTTGGACCAGCCCTGGAGGATCCCCTGCCGGTTGGCCAGGGTTTCCCCATGGCGCACCAGATAGATTGTCTTCATGTTTCTTTCCTTTATTCCACCGTCCGGCCGGGTTTCAAAAACCGCCGGAATACAAAATGGGGCTGTCCTGCGACAGCCCCCATTTTCTCCCTGTTATGCTCTGGCAATATAATCCCCGGTACGGGTATCGATTTGCAGAACGTCCCCTTCGTTGATGAACAGAGGCACTTTGACCACATAACCGGTATCCATTTTGGCGTTCTTGCTGCCGCCGGTAGCGGTATCCCCTTTGATCCCCGGTTCGGTTTCCACTACAGTCAGTTCCACCGTGTTGGGCAGTTCCACACCCAGGATCCGATCCTTGAAGGTGATGACCTTTACGTCCATGTTTTCCTTCAGGAAGTTCACGGCCTTGCCCAGCTGATCCTTGTTCAGTTCCAGCTGATCATAGGTTTCGTTGTCCATGAACACATAGGTGCCATCGGCTTCGTACAGGTACTGCATGCCCTTTCTTTCCACAATGGCGTTTTCCAGACGTTCAGCCGCGTTGAAAGTCCGTTCCACCACAGCGCCGGTGCACAGGTTGCGCATTTTGGCCCGTACGAAAGCAGCGCCTTTACCCGGTTTTACATGCTGGAATTCAACGACCTGCCAAGCATCGCCGTCAATTTCAACCGTTACGCCAGTTTTAAAATCGTTCGTAGAAATCATGAAAACAACCTCCAAAAAAATATAGTTTATATGGGTAAATCAGAGTTCCTTCAGTTCCTTGGGCACGGAAGTGAGCCGTTCGCAGCCCGTTTCCGTGACCAGTACCGTATCCTCGATCCGGACACCGCCCTTATCAGGGAGATAGATGCCCGGTTCGATGGTCACCACCGCACCAGCCGGCAGAGGCTGGTCATTGGCCCGGTTCAGCACCGGTTTTTCGTGGATGTCCAGGCCCACGCCGTGGCCCAGGCCATGGCCGAAGTTGGGTCCGTAGCCTTTGCCGGTGATGAAGTCCCGGACGGCTCCGTCCACCTGGATGCCGGTAAGCCCGGCCTTCAGGGTCTTTTCTCCCAGCAGATTGGCCCGGAGTACGATATCATAGATTTCCTTCTGCCAGGGAGCAGCCTTCCCCAACACCACCGTCCGGGTGATGTCGGAGCAGTAGCCCCCATAGGTGGCCCCGAAGTCGAACGTGATGAAATCGCCTGCGTCCACCACCTTGTCAGAAGCCACCCCGTGAGGCAGGGCGCTCCGTTTGCCGGAGGCACAGATGGTTTCGAAGGAAGGCTTGGTGGACCCCAGCTTCCGCATGTTGTATTCCAGTTCCGCCGCCAGATCGCTTTCCGTCCGGCCAGCCCGGATATGGGGCAGCAGCTGGAGGAAGGCTTCGTCGGAAATGGCCACTGCCTTCCGGATCAGGGCCAGCTCTTCTGGGGTCTTCACCGCCCGCAGGCCCACCAGGTTCACATTCTTCCAGGTGGCATGGGGCAGGGCCGCTGCCAGGGCCCGCTGTTCCGTATAGGAGAAATAATCCCCGTCCAGGGACAGGTTGTCCGACTGGGGCAGTTTGGCCGCTTCCGGCCAGAACCCGTGGAGATGTTCCACCAGTTCGCAGTCCGGAGCCTGCTGGCGCACCTGGAGAGTATACCGGGAATCGGTGATGATCACCGCCCGATGGGCATCCACATACAGCAGGCTGTCCCCGCCGGTGAAGCCGGTGAAATACCGGATGGAAGAATCTCCCTTGATGAAGATCCCATCCACTTTTTCCTGTTCCAGAAAACTCCGGAGTCTTTCCAGTGCCTTCATCCTATCGTCTCCTTGTGCTTCGTCCAACAAAATCAGTTCGACTAATCTATTGTACTCTTAAACCCCGAAAAAAAGCAAGGGTTTCTATATACTTTGTTACAAATTGTTTTGTTTTATTTTTTCAGGCGGCGGACCAGGGAGAAGGGAGCCATCCGTCCGTCCCCTTTGGCGGTGAACACCATCTGGGCATGGGGAGCGGCGGTAAGAGGGTTCCCCTCTCCGTCCTTCATGTCCTCCAGGGTCCAGGGGAAGATTTCTCCCCCGGGAGTCAGTACTTCCAGCACTTCCCCTGCCTTCACATGGTTCCGCTGTTCCAGGGTCACCCGTCCCCCGGCCGGGTCAAAATCCTTCACCAGAGCCACGAAATCTGCGCTCTGTTCATAGGAACTGGTGGTGTACACCTGGTCTTCCGGTCCGGTCTTCCCAAGGGCGAACCCGGTGGTATAGGGCCGGTGGGAAACTTTTTCCAGTTCCTGCCGGAGGCTTTCCGGCACGGTGAAGTGTTCCGGATCCTCCCAGCACAGATCGATGGCTTTCCGGTAGGCGCTGACCACGGTGGCCACATAATGGACGCTTTTCATCCGGCCTTCGATCTTCAGGCTGGTGACCCCAGCCTCCATCAGCTGGGGCAGATAATCAATGAGGCACAGATCCTTGGAATTCATAATATAAGTGCCCCGTTCATCCTCTGCCATGGGGAACACTTCCCCGGGCCGGTTCTTTTCCGTCAGGCCGAATTCCCACCGGCACACCTGGGCACAGGCCCCCCGGTTGCTGTCCCGTCCGGTGAAGTAGTTGCTCAGCAGGCACCGGCCGGAATAGGAAATGCACATGGCCCCGTGGACGAACACTTCCAGGTCCGCGGTGATTTTTTTCCGTATCTCCCGGATTTCCTGGAAGGACAGTTCCCGGGCCAGCACCACCCGTTCCGCTCCCAGGTCTTCCCAGGCTTTGGCGGTGGCCCAGTTGGTCACGTTGGCCTGGGTGCTTACATGGAGCCCCAGACCGGGTACCACTTTCCGGGCTGTCATCCACACTCCCAGGTCGGACACCAGCAGGGCATCCACCCCTGCGGCCTCCAGATCCCGGAGATAGTCCGGCAGGGGCGGCAGGTCGCTGTTGTGAGGGAAAATGTTCACGGTCACATAGACCTTTTTCCCCAGGCTGTGGGCAAAGGCCGTGATCTCCCGGATCTCTTCCAGGGAGAAATTGGCGGCAAAGGCCCGGAGCCCGAAGGCCCGGCCTCCCAGATAAATGGCGTCAGCTCCGTACAACAGGGCCATCCGGCCCTTTTCCAGGCTCCCGGCGGGAGCCAGCAGTTCAGGTTTGTTCACTGTGCTTCTCCTATGACTTCTCCAGGGTTCAGTTTCTGGATCATGGCCACATGTTCTTCGTAGGTTTTGGTAAAGTGATGGTAGCCTTCCTTATCCGCCACAAAGTACAGATAATCGGTCATCACCGGATGGATCACTGCACGGATGGCGTCCATGCTGGGGTTCCCCACCGGTCCCGGAGGCAGGCCCTTGTTCAGGTAGGTGTTGTAGGGAGATTCCAGCTCCAGGTCGTCGTAGGTGACTTCCTTCTTCTGGGCTCCCAGGATGTACTGGATGGTGGTGTCGGACTGGATGGGCATCCCCATCTGAAGGCGTTTTTCAAACACCCCGGCAATAAGAGGCATTTCCTCCTTGTGGGTGGCTTCCCGTTCCACCATGGAAGCCAGGGTCACAATGTCCCGGAGGGGCAGATAGCTTTTCTGGATGTCCCTGCGCAGGTCCGGGGTCAGCTTTTTGTTGAACTCCTGGACCATCATGGCCACCATGTCCTTGGCGGTGGCGTTTTCCGGGATGTTGTAGGTGGCCGGGCAGATGAACCCTTCCGCCTTGTACACCACATCCGGATTGCGGCTTTCCATGTAGGTGTAGGGAGTATAGTTCCGGCAGGCATCCTTGAAGGCCTGTGCGGTGGTCAGGTGTTCCCGTTCCAGCTTCAGGGCGATTTCATTGATGGTGGCCCCTTCCGGCAACGCAAAGCTGTTGGAATGGACCTTCCCTTTGGACAGGATGTTGATGATCTCCCCGTCGCTCATGCCGGCGGTGATTTCGTAGGTGCCGGCCTGGAGATGGTTTTCCAGACCTTTCACCCGGGCTGCCAGCCGGAAGGATTCCGGAGTCTGGATCAGCTTTTTGTCGTGGAGCAGGGTGGCGATGTCAGAGGTGGTCATGCCTTCCGTAACGGTGAACCGGACCTTCTGACCGGTAGCCAGGCTGGTGTTGGTGTTGAAGTAGTCCAGGTACCAGTAGCCTCCGAACAGAAGGGCCAGCACCAGGGCGATCCCGATGGGCAAGAATTTTTTCCGCATAATGGGCCTTCCTGGTTACTGGGCATCCATTTCGTCCATGATTTCCTCATAGGCTTTCCGGACTGCTTCGAATTCTTCATCGGTGGGATCCAGGTACACCGGGTCCCCCTTGTCATCAAAATCCACCCGGGCGATGATCACATTGTCCTCTTCCTCAGGGTCCGTGTCGTCCTCTTCCGGGATCTGGGTCAGAAGGGCGAAGTTCTTCCCATCCATGGGGATCACCATTTCTTCCAGATAATAGGATTCGTTGCCTTTTTCGTCGGTGATCACCACCACCGCTTCCTGGTCTTCCGTTGCCAGCAGCTTTTCGTCGTCGTTCTTGGCCATTGTTATTTCCTCCTCGGGCTGTCCAGGTAATTCTGCAGGATGACCACAGCGGCCATCATGTCGATGATTTTCTTCCGTTTCTTCCTCTGGAGATCCGCCTCGATCAGGACTTTTTCCGCTGCTACCGTAGAGAGCCGCTCATCCCAAAGGACAACCGGGATGGACGGGAAGCGTTCCTCCAGGATGGTTTTGAATTCTTCACTGGCCCTGGCTCTGTCGCCAATGGACCCGTTCATGTTCTTGGGGTAGCCCAGTACGAACTGCCCCACTTCTTCCGCCTCCACCAGTTCCGTGAGACGGTTCAGGTCGTTTTCCAGCCCCTTCCGGCGGATGGTCTCCACCCCCCGGGCGATGAAGCCGGTTTCGTCGCTGACGGCCACCCCGATGGTCCGGGTGCCCAGATCCAAGCCCATGATCCTCATCAGCGTTCTGATTCCTCCAGGTAGGCCTGGAGCAGGGCTTCGATCAGTTCGTACCGTTCAAAATGGCGGATCTTCAGCCGGGCGTCCTTGTAGCTGGTCACATAGGCCGGATCCCCGCTCAGGAGATATCCGGCCAGCTGGTCGATGGGGTTGTACCCTTTTTCCTTCAGGGCCTCTGCCACCTCCCGGATGGTTTCCGCCACACTTTTGGTTTCCGGAACCGGTTTGAACATGGTGGTTTCCTGTGTAGTACGAGACATGTTTCTCCCTCCTTTGTAAAGAAGGGGCTGTTGCACGGCAACACCCCCCGCTTTATTCAATAAAAATACTGACTGATGATCAGGGGAATGGATTCCTGGAACAGGACCAGCATCACCTCGATGGGGACTTCCATCCCTTCCAGGATCCACCGCATGGTCATTTCTTCCCCACCGTAGATCACCATTTCCGTGGCGAACTGGATGTGGGGGTTCGTCAGATCCGCTCCCGCTTTTTTCAGCATCAGGTGATAGGCATCCCGGACGAACCGCCGGTTGGTCTGGCGGATGTCTTCCACATCACAGCTGGTGTACAGGTTCTGCAGGAACTTCAGGTTGGCCTTGTACAGCAGGAACTTTTTGTACAGAGCCTCGGACCAGCAGTGGCTTTTCAGGATATCCCGGCCGTGACGGGCCAGGATATGGAGATACACCCAGTGGGCCAGATCCTTCTTGTTCTTGCAGCAGCGTTCAAAATCTTCCTTGGTCAGCCCCGCATCCCGGACGATTTCGTCCACTGTGATGTCGTGGAGGTGTTTCTTCTCCAGCAGATGGTACAGGGCTTTTCCCAGTTTTTCCTTTGGATCCATTTCCACACCTTCTTGTCAACCCAATCTTTCCTGTTGGTTGGTTTTCTCAGTTCAGCTGGCCTTCCACCAGTTCCAGCGCCTTGGCCAGGCCTGCCTGGACCTTGGAGGCATCCTTGCCCCCGGCCTGGGCCATATCCGGCCGGCCGCCGCCGTTGCCGCCCATGGCCTGGGCAACTCCCTTGGCGATCTTCCCGGCATGGATGCCTTTCTGGACTGCTTCCTTGGAAGCCATCACCAGGATGTTCACCTTTTCGGCGCTCATGGGTGCAGCCAGCACCACCACCCCGCCGGTCTTGTCCCGGAGGGTGTCCCCCATTTTCCGCAGGGCATCCACATCCTGTACCTTCACTTCCTGAGCCAGGAAAGGCACACCCTTCACCTCTTTGGCATCTGCCGTTACGCTGGCAGCCTGGGCAGCCACCAGTTTCTTTTCCATTTCATCAGCCCGGTGTTTTTCCGCCCGCAGGTCTTCCTGGAGGGCATTGATCCGGGTCACCAGGTTGTTGGGACGGCCCTTCACCGCAGCGGAAGCTTCCCCGATCAGATCTTCCAGTTCCCGGGTGTAAGCCAGGGCGCCCCGGCCGGTCACCGCTTCGATCCGCCGCACCCCGGCGCCAACGCTGGATTCAGACAGGATCTTGAACAGGCCGATATGGCTGGTGTTGGACACATGGACACCGCCGCACAGTTCCATGCTGTAACCGGGCACATTCACCACCCGGACGATTTTGCCGTATTTTTCGCCAAACAGGGCCATGGCGCCCATTTCCTTGGCTTTTTCCAGATCCTGCTGGGAGATTTCCACATCCACTGCATCCAGGATCTTTTCGTTGACAATGTCTTCCACCTGGGCCAGTTCTTCTTCCGTCAGCGGAGAGAAATGGGAGAAGTCGAACCGGAGACGGTCCGGCCCCACATAGCTGCCGGCCTGGTTCACGTGGCTGCCCAGCACCTGTTTCAGGGCTGCATGGAGCAGATGGGTGGCCGTATGGTTCCGGGCAATGTCCCCCCGGCGTTTCAGGTTCACTTCGAATTCTACTTCGTCCCCTACTGCCAGGGTTCCCTGTTCCAGGGTACCCAGCTGGATGGTGTACCCATCGGGCAGCTTTTTGGTGTCAGTAACGTTGAAAATGCCCTTGTCGGACACCAGCCGGCCGGTGTCTCCCAGCTGGCCGCCCCCTTCTGCATGGAAGGCGGTGTTGGTGAGGATCACTGCCAGTTCATCCCCGCTTTTGGCGTTCTGGATAGGCTGGGTATCGTGAGCCGGGAAGATGGCGGCCACTTTGCCGTTTTTGCTGGCTTCGTCCACCGTCAGGTTCCCCAGTTTCAGATGACGGGTTTCATAGAGCACCGGTTTGCCCTCTTTGTCATTCCGAGCGGCACGGGCTCTTTCCCGCTGGGCTTCCATGGCTTTTTCAAAGCCTTCCTTGTCCATGGTGAAGCCCTGTTCTTCCAGGATTTCTTCCGTCAGTTCCCAGGGGAAACCGAAGGTGTCATACAGCTGGAAGGCGTCTTCCCCGTTCAGCACGGTGCTGCCGGCTTTCCGCATGGCATCGATCTTCTGGTTCAGGAGATCCGTGCCCTGTTCCAGGGTCTGGAGGAAGGAGTTTTCTTCCATGGCGATGACTTTTTCAATGTAGCTTTTCTTTTCCCGCAGGTCCGTGTAATGGTCCCCGTACATGTCGATGACCAGGTCCGCAGCCCCCACCAGGAATTCCTTCCGGATGCCCAGGAGACGGCCGTGACGGATGGCCCGGCGGAGTACCCGGCGCAGGATGTAGCCCCGGCCTTCGTTGGAGGGCAGGATCCCGTCCCCGATCATGAAGGTGACGGAACGGGCATGGTCGGCGATGACCTTCAGGGAAATATCATCCTTGGGGTCCGCATTGTAGGTTTTGCCGGACACTTTGCAGGCGTATTCGATAATGGGGAAAATCAGGTCCGTTTCAAAGTTGCTGGGTTTTTCCTGGAGCACGGAAGCCACCCGTTCCAGGCCCAGGCCCGTATCGATGTTCTTGTGCTGGAGAGGAGTGTAGCTGCCGTCCGCTTCCTTGTTGTACTGGGTGAACACCAGGTTCCACAGTTCCAGGAACCGGCCGCAGTCGCAGCCGGGCCCGCAGTCAGGACTGCCGCAGCCCCGTTCTTCCCCCAGGTCGATATGGATTTCGGAATCCGGGCCGCAGGGACCGCCGCTGGCGATTTCCCACCAGTTGTCTTCCAGCTTCACGATCCGTTCCGCCGGCACCCCGCACACATCGTGCCACAGGTCATAGGCTTCCTGGTCCTTGGGGTACACAGTGATCCACAGTTTGTCCGCCGGCAGTTCCAGCACCTTGGTGAGGAATTCCCAGGCCCAGGGGATCACTTCTTTCTTGAAGTAGTCCCCAAAGGAGAAGTTCCCCAGCATTTCGAAGTAAGTATGGTGCCGGGCCGTACGGCCCACGTTTTCAATATCCCCGGTCCGGACACATTTCTGGCAGGTGGTGATCCGGGTGGCAGGCGGTTTCACCTTGCCGGTAAAATACGGCTTGAACGGAGCCATGCCTGCGCCAATCAGAAGCAGCGTAGGGTCATCATGAGGAATCAGGGACGCACTGGGCAGTACCAGATGGCCCCGTTCCTTAAAGAAATCAAGATACTTCTGCCGAATCTCATTACCAGTTAAATATTTCATTACCAACTCTCCCAAATTCCCTCCAGCAAAAAGGAAAAAATCCCATCAGCCAGAAAATTAATTTCTCTTTCGTATCCTATAAATTATATAAAAAGAGAAGAAGGCTGTCAAATAAATAAGGGGCTGCTGATCAGCAGCCCCTATTCCCTGTACATCCCTGCTATGGCCTCTTCCACAGTCCTGGCCTGGATGATGGTGACTCCTTTGGGTTCTTTTCCTGGTGGGAAACTTCCTTTGGGGACGATGAACCGGTGGAACCCCAGCTGGGCCGCTTCTTTGATCCGCCGGTCCGCCAGGCCCACCCGGCGCAGTTCCCCGGTAAGGCCCACTTCCCCTACCGCCAGCACCCCCATGGGCACCGGCCGGTTCCGGTAACTGGAAACCAGGGCTCCCAGAATGGCCAGGTCCGCCGCTGGTTCCTTCACCTTCATGCCCCCTACGGCGCACACATAGGCATCCTGATCCCCGAAGTTCATGCCGCAGCGCTTTTCCAGCACCGCCAGCAGCATGTTCACCCGGTTGAAGTCCACCCCCACCACCGTCCTCCGGGGCAGCCCGAAGGGGGTGTGGGACACCAGGGCCTGGATTTCCGTCAAAATGGGCCGGTTCCCTTCCATGGCGGCGGTGATCACCGACCCGGATACCGGTTCTTCCTTGGCTTCCAGGAACAGTCCGGAAGGGTTGGCCACTTCCCGGAGCCCTTCCTCTTCCATGGAAAAGATCCCGCATTCACTGGTGGAGCCGAACCGGTTCTTCAGAGCCCGGAGCACCCGGTAGGTGTAGGACCGGTCCCCTTCGAACTGGAGCACCACGTCCACCATGTGTTCCAGCAGCCGGGGGCCTGCAATGTTCCCTTCCTTGGTCACGTGGCCGATGATGATCACCGCGATTCCTGTTTCCTTGGCAAAGGTCAGCAGCTTGGCGGTGCATTCCCGCACCTGGCCCACACTGCCGGCGGCGCTTTCCAGTTCCTGGTTGTACATGGTCTGGATGGAGTCGATGACCAGGAGACGGGGCTTCACCTGTCTGGCCTGGACCAGGATGGTGCCCAGTTCCGTGGCCGTCATGATCTGCAGAGCATCCGTTGCCTGTCCCAGCCGCTCTGCCCGCATGGCCGTCTGGGCTTCGCTCTCTTCCCCGGATACATAGAGCACCCGGGCACCCCGGGCCGCCGCCTTCATGGAAACGTCCAGGGTGATGGTGCTTTTGCCGATGCCGGGGGCCCCGCCCAGCAGGATCAGGGACCCGGGGACGATGCCGCCCCCCAGCACCCGGTCGAACTCATGGATGCCGGTGGTCATCCGCTGGACCTTCACCTTTTCCACCTGTTTCAGGGTCTTGGGGGTGGGGGCTTCCGTAATGGCAAGATAAGACGGCCGCTGCCGGCTGGGAGCCGGAGCCGCCGTTTCTTCCACCAGGGTATCCCACTGGCCGCATTCCGGGCATTTGCCCAGCCATTTGGGAGTGGAATACCCGCAGTTCTGACAGACATAATGGGTTTGTGTTTTGGCCACTTACTCCTCCTCCTGGAGCAGCTGGTATGCGTTCCGCACGATCTGTTCCTTGTTTTCTTCGCTTACATGGTCCCCCAGCACATGGAGGAAATAATCCAGCAGCCGGGCCTCCCGGCCGGTGATCAGTTTGTGGGCCGCCAGCAGCTGGACCAGCTGGCCGGAGGATTTCACGTCCTTCCCCGCAGGAAGCTGGGGTTGGACATGGGGTTCCCGGGGCAGCCGGATGATCCGGATAAAGCCCCCGTTCCCCCGTTTGGATTCCACTTCATATCCCCGTTCCGGGGTGAAGCGGGTAGTCAGGGTGTAGGTGATCTGGCTGGGAGCACAGGACAGTTTTTCCGCCAGCTGGCTCCGTTTCACATCCACCCGGTCCTGTTCGTTGGCGAACAGTTCGCTGATGATGAATTGCTCTATGGCATCTGCAATATTGCGCATGATGATTACCTCCTACGGGACAGACAGGTTCTCCCATGCTCTATTATATTTGACAATTTGACGTTTGGCAAGAGGGAATTGTTTTACCCCAACACCCTGGCCCCCACAAAAACCTGCAGTCCCAGGATCACCGGCACCCCGATGGTGAATTTCAGATGCTTCGTCTTGTGCCGGAACAGGAACATGGCCAAAAGAGCCCCCACACTGCCCCCCAAGGCCGCCAGCCCCAGCAGCCGGATTTCCGGCACCCGCCAGGCCCCCCGTTTGGCACAGAATTTGTCATAGCCGTACACGGCAAAAGTAATGGCATTGATCAAAAGAAGTCCCGCTGTAAGCGGGGTAAGTTGGAAAGACATGATATTGAGCTCCTTTATGGTTCATCGTTTAAGAAAGAAAGCAGACCGGCCCTGCCGGGAGGCCGGGACGGGCTCCCCTGCGGGTAGCCCCTACGGCAGGGAACAACGGTGTTCTCCGGCAGTGCATCCACCTTTATATATCCGCCCTTTTCAAGGGCGGGGGACCGTTGCGCTTGCGCAATGGTGGTGGGTTAGCAGCCCCGCTGCGTTTCTATTCAGGACCATCTGCCCTTGGCAGATGATTTCATTCGGCTAGAAACTAGAGACTAGTGACTGTAAGCTCACTGATCCTCACCGGTGACGCCCCGGTCTTTCCGTCCCGCTGCCTCTGGTCCACCCTGCACCCTGCCAGAAGGACCAGCAGCAGGCACAGGGCTGCCAGGGCCGTGGATTTTCCCAGACATTTCATCGTGGCCGTCCTCCTTGTTTCTTTCTATTGTAGCATACAAAGGAAACATTGATTCTTTCTCTTCTTTTCCTACGATGAAATTACCTGCAGTATAGTGGAAGAAATGCTGTCCCATGCCCAGGACGCCCCCACAGACCGAACCCTGCCGGGAGGCCGGGACGGGCTTCCCTGCGGGCAGCCCCTACGCCGTTGCTGTCGAAGGACCGATGCAACAACGGTGTTCTCCGGTTGTTGTCCCAGGCAGACCGGCCGCTGGCCGGACCTCTTGCACGGACAACCGCAGATCCCGTCCACCCGATTGAACAATCACCATCTGACCCTAACGTGGTAGGGGCGTGCCGCAGGCCCGCCCGTCCCGGCCTGCGGTTTCATACGTTTATGGAAACCCGCCCAGCGGGTTTCCACCACAGGTCTCATTTCCCGTTTCCTCAATCAAAATGTCTCCAGCTGCCACATCGTGGACAGGGCCGGATTTCTCCTGTTGCAGCGTAAGCAATGGTATTTAGGGAAGACGGCCCACCTCCGGCCGAATGTGAAAACTGCCCATTGTTCGCTCTCGGGTGCTTGCTTTCTTCCCATGCGTCCAGGGTCCGCTGCAGCCTGCCCAGCTTGATTCCGATCGCCAGTGCATCTTTTGTTTTCATCCTGTTCCCTCCTGTTTTCGGGTATAAAAATGCCGCCCCGCTAGGGACGGCTGGTGCTTTTATTCAAATTTCTATCTGATACGAAACAAATCCTATCATAATCGACGATAATGGATATCTTCCTCAGCAAGCTGTACCGCATATAGAATAGCATCATCACTGGTTACAATATCTCCATCCTTAATGGCATCAGCCATTTCTTGACGAAGTTCATCCGTTTTCAACGTCACTCTGATTCCAAATATAAAATCATCATGGTTCCATATCTTGCTAAGAACATCCATCATCTTTCTTTCAGTTGGCGTTGGCTCTGGTAATGTATGCTCATTCATTTTATTTTTTCCTTTCTAATGAATTCATACTGATTAAATCCTATATTTTTAAAAGTATAGCAATAATTTTCCACAGCTTTCTGCAACCATTTTTTCTTTCGTTCTTCTTTCGTAAGGTTTGTGTTAAGGACACTGACTACTTCAGCATACTCTTTTGGAGATAGGCGTATTGTGGTATGTTGCCGTTTTACATGTCTATCCCTTTTTAGGTTATCATTTTTTTGCTTGTCTATCAACTTGTTTTCAATACCTGGTGATTTAGAAAATCTTCCCCTAATTTCTGGGTCTCCCCCACGTGGATGCGCTGCTTTATTAAATTTGTCCATGGTGGCTACCCGCAGCATCATGGTCTTTAGTTTCAGCAGGATTCGGCCTTTATTCTCCATCGTCACATCATCCTCTCAAATTCTTTTTCCCGTATGGTCTGAATCCTGTTCCCCATGTAAATCCTGGCCGGGAAGGTCACCTGATCCAGGTCGATAACCGGCTCCGGGTAGCACCGGCAGTTGGGGCAGCAGCCCGCATGGTAATGGCCCAGGGTGTTCCGGCGGGGCTTCCCGTCTGCGTTGGGAATCGGGAATAGATCCTCCGGCGCTGGTGGATGGTTCCAGTTCACCAGGACCCCTTCAATCTTTTCGTGGCTGTGCCGGGTCCTGGCATCTCCGACGGCCCGCCAGATATACCAATGGGCCCCCAGTCGATTGGACCGCTGCCAGGTCAGGCTGGTGCTTGTCATGGAGGTCTGGGTCCGGGCGGATCAGTTCGGCCCTGGCCGTCGTTTTCTCTGGGAACATTTTTTGGATCTCTTCCGCGATGTCGGAGGCCCATCACCATCTTCATGGCAGCGGACTGGCACAGCTTCTGATATTCTTTTGTCCGGGTGATCTGGAGCAGGATCCGCTGGATTTCGTCCGGGTCATTCGTTTCTTTCACTTTCCGCACGATGGTCCTGGCAATGGCCAGCAGCCGGCGCCGGAACGCTGCCTCAATGCGGCGTTTGGGCTCCCAGAGAGAACGGTTCTTTTTCATGGTTGCTCACTTTCAGACATGAAAAAACCGCCGACGTTTCCACGAAGGCGGTTATATTAAATTCCAGGTACGCAATCTTTGATACCCTTGGCCATTCTCATGGCCATCTGCATCAATAGGATACGGTAAATGATTCGGATGTTATCCATCAGTAAATTTGCTTCCTTTCTTTCCAAGCCTTACGGGCTTCATCCAGGGACATTTTATTGGCGCCTCCAGAAAATTCAGGATTTCCTGCCTGTACTGGGTCATCTTCCCAACCACAAATACTGCAAATATCATAGAGTTGGTTGCCTTCCACAATCCCTTTTCCACAACAAAGACACTTGTGGTAGTTATTTTTTTCCTCCATGTTCCAAATCCCCTTTCTTCATTTCTTTATAATACTCTAGCTCCTTTACCGGTCTAAAATACGTATATATTCCACGATCTGGACGTCCTTTGGCAAACTCATTTTTCTCCACATCGTGCCTTGTTAAAATATTGTTTTTGTCGACATGCCCCAAAATGCCATTTCCAGTCCCAGATTGGACAAGCTCCATCCCTCTTTTAATATACTCTTCTCTGGTAATATTGCCAAACTCTGCAATCGGGGGTAAGAGTACGCTTTGCCATAGTATTCCACTCCTTTGCCTTTGGTCCCTTTCAGTATGAAGTATAAATAGATTTTGAGCAAGAAGCTTATGCATTTACACAAAATATTTTACACTCTCGATCATTCCGTTATCCAAGGGGATCATCTCCCCTGTCTTCACAAATTTGGTTCGCATATAGAATCATATCAGAAGGAGTGGTAATCTTTCCAGATTCGATAGCTTCTATGACTTCCCTACGCTCATCGTCTGTTTTTATGACCAGTCTATTACCAAATATGAATTCATCGTTATTCCATACTGTACGCAGCTTATCTACCATCTTCTTTTCCAGTCCCTTTGGCTGAGGCATCCTTTGGTTCCAATCAGTCATTTGATTTTAACCCTCCTGTAGCACAGGCAGTTTGGACAGCAGCCGGCATGCTAATGATCCAGCTGTTTATCCATGGGAAGCTCCTTCATTATCCAGTTGAAGAGCATAATAGATGGCGTCTTCTTCTGTCTGGACATCGCCGTCTTCAATGGCATCACGCATTTCCTGGCGCAGCTCATCTGTTTCCAGGGTTGCACAGATTCCAAACAGAAATTTTTCATCTTTGGATATGCGTTCAAGGGACTCTATCATTTTTTGTTCGATGACCGTAGGCTTCGGCAGCTTATATCCGTTCATTTCAATTTCTTCTCCCTATAAAAGCGATATCCTCCGCCAGTTCACCGTCCCTATGAGACCAGGGACTTGCCCGCCAGGCCGGAGATTCTGTAGAGTACCGTCCATACGGCCCGTTCTACCGTCCCGCACTTCACGCTGCACTCTTCACTTTTCCTTTTTCACCTGTGCCACCACGTCCCGGTCGGTGACCGCCACTACTTTGGCAGGGGCTTTTTTCCCGAGTTTGCAGACGGAAGATATTTCTCCATTAGAAGCGGTTTAAGTTTAATATATTTTATTCACGGTTCGAAAAACTTTTTCCATTCCGGGTTCTCCCGATCAAATAAAGACTTTTGCTCATGCGTCAGTTTTTGGGGGTAGTCCGTCCACAAATTAAATTCATGGACCCGATCAAAGCTGAAGATCATTTCCCCAAGAGAATCGCCGTCTTTCCACCAGACCTTATCCAGGGGGTTGTTCTTGTACCAGGGATAATTATACTTACTTTTCATAGCCCCGTTCCCCTTTCTTCTGCTCATTCTTGTCAGTATTGATATGAGCCAGAATCTCTTTAAGAGTAGATTCTTCCGTCGTTTGGATAATTATCGTACACCTTCTCGTATCCTGGACTGTTTCCAGCGCCTTTCCCATCGTTGACCACAGCAAGCACACGGATTTTTAAATCCAGTTTTTTCCCATTCGAAGAGCTAATGAATGCCTCAGGGCAATAGTCCCCTGCACTCATTGCTTCCGGTGTGTGTCCAATTCAGGTATAGGATTTCTCCGTATACACTCAGCCCATTTTTCTTCCAGGATTTTTCTTTCCTTTTCATCTGTACATTTTTTTAATTTCTCGCATATTTCATATTCTTCTTTTGACGGTTGCATCATCATTTTCTTTCCCTCCATCAAAATGTCTCCAGCTGCCACATTTCCTGCAAACCAGGGTAATGGATTTTCTGCCTTTATCCAAAACAGTTATTTCTATATCCCTGCTGCCACATCGTGGACAGGGCCGGATTTCTCCTGTTTCAGCGTAAGCGACAGCATTGTCCAGCCAGGGGATATTTTTCCTTTTCCTCATTTTTTCTTTTTCCAATCCAAAAATCTGCAAAACATATAAATAACATACAAGCCCCAGATGATATAACTCAACGTGTCAATCTTGTGAGTGGATCCCAGTACACAAATTGTCATAAGGATATCAGTGGTTTTCAGTTTCATGCAGGATTCCTCTTTTTCATTTTATACAAAGGAGGCCGGGACGGGCTCCCCTCTCCACTCTTCACTTTTCCCTCTTCACCCGTGCCACTACGCCCCGTTCGGTGACCAGAACCACCTTGGCATGGGCTTTTTTCCCGATTTTGTCGTAGATCCGTCCGGCGCTGCAGGTGTCCCCCAGCACAGTGTGGGTACTGTTGGCCACGTATCCCACTTTCCCGATCCCCGGGATCTCCGCCCGGATGGCTTCTTTATCGTATTCGTTGTCCGGTTCCTTCCGCAGCACCAGTTCCATTTTCCGATGGAACACCTCATACCCCAGATAATGATTGCAGCCGGTAATGGTAATGAAAATCTTTTTCATAGAACTCCCACCTTTCCTTTTCTTACTTCCATTATAAGAAAGTATGTGGGTAAAATGGGGGACAGAATACACGAAAAAGGACTTCCCTTTCGGGAAGTCCTCTCAAATTCTCTGGCAGGAGTACTAGGATTCGAACCCAGATCGACGGTTTTGGAGACCGTTGCTCTACCATTGAACTATACTCCTATGGAGCGGAAAACGAGATTCGAACTCGCGACCCCCACCT
>UMIO01027106.1_pt1 | contig 25440 bp, 19 predicted proteins | sample 1965821 | NCBI WGS metagenome assembly UMIO01 (sample SAMEA4836127, study PRJEB28245) | human gut metagenome | biome: gut microbiome; material: fecal sample | place: Denmark | collected 2008
AGGGCGCGCTCTTTTCCGCAAGTGAGACTTGACTAAACACATCCTTACGTCCAGGGGCACGGTCATCTCCTCCATCCCTTCCGGGCGGTCTCGCCAAAGCACACGCCCGGAACAACCATACGGCGAGGGCCGCGCCCCTGGTCCTAAGGGGGCGCGGCCCTCATGCTGAAACTGCTCATTTCTAGATGCGCGCGGTGCTCAAAAACCGGTGCTCATTCGGACCATTTCTTATTGCACATCAACAGCCTCAACCGCGAGATCCGCCGCCGCACCCGCGTGGTCGGCACCTTCCCGGACGGCAAGTCGGCCCTCATGCTCGTCACCGCGAGGCTCAAGTACGTCGCGAAGAGCGAGTGGGGGTCGAGGCGCTACCTGGACGTGACGCTGCTGGACGAGTAGCCGTACCGGATGGCGGGCCTATGGGGCTGTCCAAAAGTGCGCAAGAATCTTGACGGTACCAACGCACATACTTGAGCACAGCCGGTCTCCAACCTTAGTGAAACACTTTGAAGGGACGGTCGTTCCCGCATCTGCCGATACAGTTAATTGGATTCCGTCGCTCCTTCCCATCCGCTCTCCAGCGGAGATAGGATGAGGCCGTGGGTCACAATGGCCCCGACGGGCATGTGGTGCCGTTCTGCCGCGCCACATGCCCAGGTCTTGTGTGGTTAACCCGCGCATCTCCCATCAGATTTCATCGAGCTCAGTCACCCCATCATTCCCTACATCCACCCTTCATGCAGCGATGTAGCTATACTTAATCGAAATGGTGCGCTTCGTCCTATCTGTCTTGTTCACGACAACCGACGGAGGGAAATCGGATGTCAATCAACTTTTTCGATTCTGGAAGAGAAATATGGCTGAGGTATCAACCCTACACACTTGACGACACCATCCTATCCAAGCTTTGCATCGACTTTGATAGAGAAAAAAAGCTCATCCGATATTCGCTAGATAATCTTCCCGATCGGCTTAAGCGTGCGCGACCGACGACATATCCAGATGCAAGCCTTCGGATAAAGAGAGTGTTCACTCTTCTCCAAAGCGACTTGGTGGATGACGAATGTGACGGCGATACCCTAGTTTTCAAATTCGCCTATCTAGACAATAGCTTTCCAGATTACTTCAGAATCAAAGGGGATATTTTTAGCTGTCCGCAAGACCTTCTTGTTGCTAAAGGTATAAGCCTTGACTGGAGGATGTTCTGTGTTGGCTATGAACGTCGAACCTCTGTGATTAAAACGATATCGTCAATTCTAGATGACTCAGAAAAACAAATAATCATCGGCGGTGAAAACGAGAAAGCCATTCCATTAGATGAGTTCGCGGACCTTTTGGATAAATTCCCCACCACAACAAGTCTTGAACGATACGGCGAGGCGCTGATAGCAAGCTATGTACAGGACTTCCTCGACATAAAAAAGGACTACCAAGCGCAGCTTGATCGCCATCTTTCGAGAAAACAGCACCGGCTATCGTACAGACTAGGCAGCCCAGAACTTAATAAGAATCGAATTACAAACCTCTCTGTTGCCCGACAGCAGCTACAAGACTTGCTAGACAAAAACGATAAGGTCCCAGAAGAGCTATGGCAACAAGGAATCCTGGACATCATACCTGTTCTATTTCCTCAATACGTAACCGTAATCCCAAAGGTTTCGATTGAGGACCGGATAACGGGAAGACGAAGAGTAATTGATTTTCTGTTAGTTGATGCTTCAGGCAATGTAGACGTATTGGAAATAAAAAGGGCATTCCAGAAAAACAAGCTACTCATGGCACGGACCTATCGCGACAACTACATACCGGCGCGGGAACTTGGTGGAGGCATCTCGCAAATTGAGAAATACATTCATCTTCTGCTTAACTGGGGCATAGATGGAGAAAAGGAGCTGACCAAACGTTACTCCCCCCTTCTTCCACAGGGCCTCATAATACGATTCCTAACCCCTCGTGGCATCCTCTTAACCGGCGGTTGCAGGTTCAACAAAACCGAACAGCGCGACTTTGATTTGATTCGTCGTCAGTATGCACATATCACAGACATCATTACCTACACTGACCTGCTTAAACGTCTCGAAACGATGATTGATGCGATTCCGTTATCGGATAAGTCTTGATGGCATAACCTCAAATTGTCTGGTGCATCTCATCTTGGGTCGCATCGCAAAAACTATTCGACAGACTGCTTTTCCACTAGCCCCCTAATCATTTGCTGCATGCCAGCGAATGAACCAGTTTGCATCATTCGAAAGCAATTTGATGGTTTGACTCTCGAAGCCCCTATCCCCAAACGAGCCGGCTTTGCAAAGAACTAGCATGCGGTAAACAACTGAGTCGTCTTGATCTCTCGTGAGCGTTAAGAGGGCGTTCGCAACATTCTCAAGTCCCCAGCGCTTGCTATATGCAGCAAGGCAATTGACAGCTTTTCTTCTTACGCCAGAATCATATATCTCGGCAGCGTTCTCGCAAATCTTTTTCACCAACGGAGCATGTTCATCAGGTATGGCCAACGAAGAGATGAACCATTCAAGCGACTCGAGATAAGCTTCAGCTGCACGCTGTGAGAAACTCCCTAAAGCAAAACCGTCAGCGAGGTAGTCAATTCCATCCTCCAGCCCAGCGGCAACGCGAAGAGAACTAACGCGAACCTTCCAAGTCCTCGTGTCGTAATTATTTAAGGAACCAAGGTTCACAATCGTATATCGTTCCCCATCAATCGTTCTAATCTGCTCAAGCCAATTATCTGGTAATTCCTTTCCATCCAACCTGAGCATGCAAACATATCTACACAGCACAGCCATTGATTCGTCCAAGGCAACCGCAAAACCCTTATAGTCGCTGATTCGCCCGACAATTCCATCTAGCGCCCCTCTAATATATTCAGCGAATTCAGCAGTTGCTCCCTTATCCATTACATCGCAAATTGCAGCGGCAACGGAATAGGCCGGACACGCGTAATACCCCGACACGTCGTTCTTATCAAATTGACGCACAAGTTCGTTTACATAAGATTCCGCCGACACCTCGCCCTGCGATAACCCACGCAAATACTCATTCCGCTCAATCTCGCCCAGGGAGTCCGTAAGGGTCTGACCCACAAGGTCTTCCCCAAGGTAGCGTCCTACGACTGAAAAAGCCGAAAGCTGCATGTGATCCTTTATGAGGTCCGACGCATGCTCTTTGAGATAGCCAGCAATGCCTTCGAGCGAGCTCTTTGGAAGGGCATCAAGATTGCTACCAGCAATAATCCGTCCTACATCCGATCCCAGCGCATATAGCCTGCTAGACAGCATCTCAAAAATCAGATCTGCTAATACCGCACCATTCATGCGAAGCTTTATTGCATTGATTGCCCGTAGCCATTCAGTACGGCATTTAGAAAACAACGACAAGTCTGAGGAAAGGTATTCTTCAACATCGGCAAAGACCCCATCGGAAAGGTAGGGAACAACCTGCCTGACAAGCGCGCATCTCATAACCGGAATGCGCGAAGCGATTCCTTTGCCCGAAAGGACCCAGAGGTCATCTGCGCTTGCCTTCAATGAATTTGAAAAGCCCTTCGCACCATTGTTAAATTGCGCTGCAAACTCGGAGGCCTCGCCTGCAAGTACAAGAAGCTTGACCCCTTCGTAGGCGAGGTCGTCATTCAAGTATGTTTCCGAATAATCCAGCAACGCATGGGCGACTAATACTCGACTGTAATTGAAACTGGCAATACTCCCATAAAGCACAGCAACGAAGGCGTACGAGGCGTAATCATTGAGAACCGTGGACAGCGTGCTATCAAAAATAAGTGAACCTTGCTTTTGGGTACGATATTTCCTTTCAGTTATCAAGGTCTGGCTCAATGCGCTGTTGGAAAAATGCTCTGCGGGCGGAAACAATGCAGGAGCCTTCAGCTCCTCAATCTGTTTTTGAGCGTCGAAGCCAGCCTTCCAATCTCCATTAGTAAGCCATCCCGAAAGATTTCTAATGTCGATGAGGCAGTTCCCGTAGAGCCATGAGTCCTGATCGGGTAGCAGCTCACAAGCCTGTCGCTCGAGTGTGAGCGCTCGATCGTAATCATTATCGATAAAACAATCAAGCGCCTTCAATCTACTATCGAGAACGTCGCTCGCTATTCCAGCGTCTTTCATGGCTATGTGAATGGTAGGAATAAAGGGCTCTATAGAAAATCGCTCTCCCTTAAGCAGCCATGCGACAATTGAACTGCCCAAAGCGGCAAGATATGGGTTCGGACACTCCTGTCGTTTTCGATTAACTTCGTATCCGAAGTTCTTAGCAAGCAAAGCTGTTGCGTCGCCAAAAGCTAACAAAGATGTCTTGGGGAGGGAGTATCTCGCTGAATCGCGCTCGGCTACATCCGTCAATCGCTCGTTTTGCCACTGGGAAACTCTCTTGTTGACTAAGTCGACGACAATATTGTTGATTTGTTCGAATGTTTCCCGAGCAAGGCCTTGGACGGTAATAGCTCGGGCCTCGTAGTATGTGCAGTAACCTGTATCTTGAATATAGCTGATAAGCTTATCCGTTGCAGAATCGCGCTTATCACCAATAAGGATGAGAACCAGCGGCTTGCCGTGATTAATTGCATGACGGATCTCTTCTTCAGTGCCCTGCCTGAGTTCTTGGCGAACAACGGCGACGACTATCCCAGAGCGTTCAACTCGACCTAAATAGTAATTCCTTGGACGCTCGATACTTGCATGACCCTCAATCTCAAACGGGTTAAAAAGCGGAGATTGCCCCAGTAGCTTACCGAGCTCCCTGCGATACAAGGACCATGAAAAATCCTCCTCGTCTCTCATAGATGAGCTGACAAAGAGATCTATTCGATCGTGGGGACAAATCAGATCGTTGGGAAGATCATTATTCATAGGGCTGCTAGCGGCAGATACTTTTATTATTTCAGTCATCGCCATCCCATCTCAAGGAAAACAATTGAACTATATCATTGACCCGAAATCGAAATAGCTTCCTCCCGATAAACCAAAAGCTGAATTGATCATCATCCATTTCTACTTATCTGCGATCAATTTAATTATTCACGATAAAATAATTTAGACACGATAGACTATAGAAGAGAGACGGAGGCACACTATGTCACAAACGCTTATCAACCCCTTCCGTCCTACACCAGGTGCCGAACCTCCCCAACTAATCGGACGAGAAAACGTAATCGCAGATTTTCAAAATGGCCTTGTGGGTGGCGTTGGCGCCCAGGGAAGACTCATGCGTATCACTGGCCCCCGTGGATCGGGCAAAACGGCGCTTCTTACCGAGCTTGCCCAAATCGCACGCGATGCGGGATGGAAGACAGTGAGCGTATCGGCAAGCAAAGAGCTAATTAATGATGTTATTCACGAGCTCTTGCCCCAATTCCAAATTGAGGGAGCGAATATCTCCGGAAAAGCCCTCTTTGCATCCGGTGAGGCAAACGTCAAAACCAAAACCCCAACGTTGCGCGATCTGCTTCGAGATACGTCTGAAAAAGACCGTGGCGTACTCGTAACAGTTGATGAGATTCAAGACGCCCAAGAGGAGGATGTGCGACTCATTGCCTCGACCGTGCAACTACTCACGGGAGAGAAAAAAGATGTCGCGTTCGTTTTCGCAGGCCTCACAACGGGAGTCATGGACCTCATCAATGGCAAGGCGATGTCATTTTTACAGCGAGCGCAGCCCGAGGATCTAACAGAAATCAATAATCTTGAGGTCAAGCTATCGCTAAACGACAGTTTTAGAGATTCAGGCCTGTCGCTCGAAGGTGACGAGCTTGATCAAGTTGCAAAGGCAACCCACGGATACGCGTATCTCATTCAACTCGTCGGTTTTTATGTATGGGATCGCGCAAATAAACACAGAAACGGCTCTATAACGGTCTCGAACGAGGACGTCGAAAACGGAATCGCCCTAGCAACAAATCGTTTTCACGAAACGGTACATGAGCCAGCGATTTCAAACATCTCGCAAAAAGCGATGGAATATCTGATTGCCCTCGCCAACCACGATGGAGCAACTTCCACAAAGCAGCTTGCGACTGAGCTTGGTAAAAAGCCCAGTTCAGTAACGTATGTCCAGAGGTTGCTGATACAACGGCAAATTATCGAACGTACCGCCCGTGGATACGTGGACTTTTCTATCCCCCTCCTACGGGAATACCTTCGAGAAGCCAGGGATGAAATCCTTGAACGCTATGGTGAATGACGCCCGCGCAGCAGAAAGATATCTTTGTCCATCTGCTACCGTGCTTCAAATTCTCCAAAATTCACCCCTTGCACTTCAGGGCATTGTGCCGTAGTATATCTATCCGCACGCGGGTAGCCGCGTGATGCCACTGGGATGTCGTCTAATGGCAGGACAGCGGATTCTGGTTCCGTCAATGGGGGTTCGACTCCCTCCATCCCAGCCATAATGGCCCGTTCGTCTAGCGGTTTAGGACGCCGCCCTCTCAAGGCGGAGATCACCAGTTCGAATCTGGTACGGGCTACCAACGATTGCAAGGCCCCAACTTCGGTTGGGGCTTTTTCGTATGCCCCCCGCCTCCTGCAAACTCAATCGTCTTCCACCACGCCCGCGCACAGCCCGGCAGGCTCAACCGCCGCCCCGTTGGCCAGAACGCAACCATCCACGCCATCGCGGCGAACGCGCTGCACGCGCTCCAAAGTCCATCCGCTTAGCGGGTGGGCTTTGGCGCGACACGCTGCACGCGGCACACAGGTTAAAGCCCAGCTTACGCAAAAGCGGGCACGCGCGAAACTCGCACGCACCCGCTCAACCCTCTTGCAAGCGTACGTTATCCCCTGGCTCAGACGTCCATGACGACAAGCAGCCGAAGCTCGATCGCGCTACTCGGCGTCGTCGTCCTTGCGCCGCTTCAAGCCAAGCTTACCGGCAGCGATGAACGTAGCTCCAAACGTCGCCGCACTCGCCCCCGCAAAGCCAGCGAACATAACAAGGTCCGAAGTCTGCGGCATGCGGCCGCCCGCATCCTCAGCAGCCCCATCGGTAGCCTCATCGGAGCTCTTCTTCGCATCCGGGCCCGCGTCCTTTGCATCACCGGAACCAATCTCGTCCCCGTTGGAAGACGTCGTCGAAGGCTCCTTCTTCGAAGCGGTTTCATCGTCCTGCCTCGCCGTATCCGTTGTTGCACCATCCGTACTCGACTTGTCTTGGCCGGTGCCGTCGGACGATGCGTCCTCCTTCGCATCCTCACCCGACCCAGCATCGTCGGATGAAGCGTCATCCGCCGCACCGTCGCTCTTGTCTGCGGAATCGTCGGCATCAATCCCGTTGGACGCGTCGTTCGAAGCGCCGCCAGAGGCACCGTCGTTGGAAGCACCGTTGGAACCGGAACCGCCCGCAACCGAATCATCTGCGGCCCCGTTCGTGGAGCTGCCCCCGTTCGAAGCGCCGTTGTTCGCCGACCCGCCGCTCGAAGAGTTGCCGCCGCTTCCGCCCGCGGTATCGCCACCAGCAGTAGCTCCATCGCTCGGAGCATCGTCTGCAGAGCCCGAGCCGGAGCCAGCCGAATCGCCAGCAGACCCAGCGCCGTTCGAGCCGGAGCCGGATGCCCCGTCATTCGAGCCGCCAGCCGTGCCGCTATTCGAACCGGATCCCGCGCTATCCCCGGCGCCCTCGTCCGAACCGGAATCCGAACCAGAGCCCGCTCCGGCATCGCCCGCCGAGCCGCCCGAATCTCCCGCAGAATCGCCGGCTGCTCCATTGGTCGCATCGTCGGTCGAGCCCGCCGCGCCGCCTTCCGCCTCGTCCTCTGCTTCATGCAGCGAGATAAACGCCAGGCAGTCGTTCAGCTCGTTCTTGTAACGGTTCTTCCAGCCCTTGTAATACTGGGTCTGAGAGCTGTACTTCTCGATGTTGTCGGTCATCTGCGCAGAAAGCGCCGTCACGAACTCGCGATCGGTCATGTCGTTCGAGAGGTTCGCGCCGCGGAGCACCTTTTTCACGCCGCGGGTGCCCCACATATTGGACAGACCCCACACCATGCCCTTCACGCAGTCCGCGCGGCCAGACATGTCGATCCCCAGCTCGCTCTTCAGCCAGCGCTCGGTCGGCACATAGTAGCTGTTGTATGCATACGCATCTTGGAAGGCAGAGAACTCCGCCGGGTCGGCGTCGTATGCGGCGTACCAGGCACTCTGAACGAGCTGGCCGAGCTCGGTCAACGTCTTGCTGCCGCTATCGTACATAGACGAAGCGCTTTTGACCTCGCTCCCCCGGTCGATCACGGCCTTGAGCATCGAGTACTTCGTGGGGTTGGCGTTGTACACCTGGGTAAGGAATGGAATGAGCGAGTAGCGGCGGTCGAACTGGTAGTAGCCGAGCGCGTTGTAGCCATCGCCATAGCTGAAGCCCTGGCGATAGTTGCTGTGGCTCTCGTACTTGGTGAAGTACTTCATTTCGCTCGAGACAGAGACCGAAGAGAGGCTCGAGCTGCTCGCCGAGCGCGCGGAACGCGCCGAGGCAACAGGGGCGCTTTCGTAGAAATCAGCCTTATCGTAGTCCGCCGGCGCGGGAAGCTGCTCCTCCGTATCGTCTGCGGCGGAGTCGGCACTGCCGGCCGCGGCGGAATCGGTTGCGACGGCATCCGCGTCTGCGGAAGCGCTCGGCTCGGCAAATGCGGCGGTGGTTGCCTGCACGGCACCGAAGGTCAACGTGAGCGCAAGGCCCGATGCTATAGCGATGTGGCGGGGCTTCATGAAGCTCTCCAATCTGCGGCTCCGAGGAGCTGGTGCGGTTAAGGTTTCATTCGCAGTACGCGAGAGGCTCCCAGTATGCCAAGGGCCCAAAATGCGGGTCAAGGCATTCACACGAAGCTTAAGGAAGTCAATTAAGGTTGAAGTAGAGCTTGAAAGTGTCGGGCCCCCTATTTTGGAGGCGCCGCAGCGGCAAACTCAACCAGCGCACACTGGAACCGTGAGGCCCGGACGGAAGGCCCCCAGGATACTCTGAAATGAGACAGTTTCACCTGGCACAAGTGTCCCTGTTCCCTGGAATGAGACAGTTGTACCCGACACAAGTGTCTCGCTTGAGACAGTTTCACCCGGCACAAGTGTCTCTATTCCCCGAGATGAGACAGTTGTACCCGGCACAAGTGTCTCTTGAAGCACGGTGGCGCCAATCGGCACGCGAGCGAAAGCCGCCTAATCGATGCTCAGATCGATCTCGGGCACACGCGCGAGGTCCGCAAGGGTGACCCCGTCCACATACGCCTCGATCGCTTCGTCGAGCCCGGTCCAGAATTTGACGGTGGAGCAGAGATCGGCTCGATGGCACGCTCCCTCGAGCCCTTCGCAGGCAACGGGGGCCGTGGTGCCCTCGGCGGCGCGCAGGATATCGCCGGCGCGAATCTCGTCCGCCGGGCGCGCGAGCGCATAGCCGCCGCCCTTGCCGCGCACGCTCGTGAGGAGCCCCGCATGCATGAGCGGGCGCACGAGCTGCTCTAGGTACTTCAGCGAGATGTCCTCGCGATCGGCCACCTCGCGCAGGGCGATCTTGCCCTCGGCATCACCGAACGCCGCGATGTAGATCATGAGACGGAGAGCGTACCGCCCCTTGGAAGAGATGAGCATGCCGCCTCCTTCGAAACAATGAGACAAACGTGCCGGGGCAAATTGTCTCACCCCGCCATCCCGTGACACCGGAAGACCCGAAGCCGGGGCCCGCCCAGGCCTCGCACTCCGCTCAACCCGCGTGAAACATAATCACCCGGTGTTTTTGTTTCACCGGCCTTGAGCTCCGAAATCCTAGTGGATTAGTGGGAATTAACCTTGACTTCGAGCGCAATCATTTTATCGTTAATCCGAGATAATTCCTAGGATTAACATCCGAGTTCACAGCAAGGAGAAACCATGTCCCAGACCCCGCTCCTCTCCATTCAGGGGCTTGCCGCCGCCGTGGACGAGAAGACCATTCTCCACGGCATCGACCTTACCATTCCCGCTGGCGAGACCCATGTGCTCATGGGCCCCAACGGCGCCGGCAAGTCCACGCTCGGCCACGTGATCATGGGCGACCCCGCCTACACGCAGACCGCCGGCACCATCGCCTTCGATGGTGAAGACATGACCGAGCTCAGCCCGGACAAGCGCTCCCGTGCCGGCGTCTTCCTCTCCTTCCAGGCACCGGTCGAGATCCCGGGCGTGCCGCTCTCGAGCTTCCTGCGCGCCACCATCGCCGACCGCCCCGGCCTGGAGATGCGCGGCAAGGAGTTCCGCCGCCGCATGAAGGAGCTCTGCGCGGAGCTCGACATGCCACCCGCCTACCTCAACCGCGAGCTGGGCGTGGGCTTCTCCGGTGGCGAGAAGAAGAAGGTCGAGATGCTCCAGCTGCTGCTCCTGCAACCCAAGCTCGCCATCTTGGACGAGACCGATTCGGGCCTCGACGTGGACGCGCTCGGCGTGGTGAGCCGCGGCATGGAGCTCTACCGCAAGAGCTGCGACGGAACGCTCCTCATCATCACGCATAACACGCGCATCCTCGAGCACCTCGACGTCGACCGCGTGCACGTGATGGTGAACGGCCGCGTGGTGCATGAGGGCGACGCTTCGCTCATCGACTGGATCGACGAGCACGGCTTCGAGCGCTTCGAGCAGGAGGCAGCGGGCGACAGCTCCGACGCCGAGCTCTCCCCGGCCAACCTCTCCGCGGTCATCGAGCGCTAGGAGGCGGCCGTGGCAAAGCAACGCACCGAGGTCGCGGACATCGACCGCACCCTCTACGACATCGTTGATAGCGAGGAGGGCTTCGAGCGCCTGGACAGCGGCCTCACGCCGGATATCGTGCGCGAGATCTCCGAGCGCAAGGACGAGCCCGAGTGGATGCTCGACTTCCGCCTGAAGTCGCTCGAGACCTACCACAAGATGCCCAACCCCACCTGGGGCCCCAGCATCACCGGCCTCGACATGGACCACATCGTCACCTACGTGAAGCCCAACACCGACCAGCAGGCCACGTGGGACGAGGTGCCCGACGACATCAAGAACACCTTCGAGCGCCTGGGCATACCCGAGGCCGAGCGCAGCTACCTGGCGGGCGTGGGCGCGCAGTACGACTCCGAGCTCGTGTACCACAACATGCAGGACACGGCCTCGAAGATGGGCATCGTCTACTCCGGCATCGAGGAGGCGCTCCACGAGCCCAAGTGGGAGGCGCTCATCCGCGAAAAGTTCATGACGCTCATCCCGCCCACGGACCACAAGTTCGCCGCGCTCCACGGCGCGGTGTGGAGCGGCGGCTCGTTCGTCTACGTGCCCGCCGGCGTGAAGCTGGACTTTCCCCTCCAGAGCTACTTCCGTCTGAACGCCAAGGGCGCGGGCCAGTTCGAGCACACGCTCATCATCGTGGAGGACGACGCCGATCTGCACTTCATCGAGGGCTGCTCGGCACCGAAGTACAACGTGGCCAACCTGCACGCGGGCGCCGTGGAGCTCTTCGTGGGCAAGCGCGCGCACCTGCGGTACTCGACCATCGAGAACTGGTCGAAGAACATGTACAACCTGAACACCAAGCGCGCCCGCGTGGACGACGAGGGCGAGATCGAGTGGATCAGCGGCAGCTTCGGCAGCCATGTGGGCTACCTCTACCCCATGAGCGTGCTGAACGGCCGCAGGAGCCGCTCGAGCTTCACGGGCATCACGTTCGCCGGCGCGGGGCAAAACCTCGACACCGGCTGCAAGGTGGTGCTGAACGCTCCCGAGACGAGCGCGACCGTTGAGACCAAGGGCATCTCCAAGGGCGGCGGCATCCAGACCTTCCGCAGCTCCGTGGTGGTGACGGAGCGAGCCGAGAACTCCGCGGTGAGCGTGAGCTGCCAGTCGCTCATGCTCGACGACCAGAGCCGCTCGGACACCATCCCCGCCATGGACATCCGCGCCAAGCACGTGGACGTGGGCCACGAGGCCACCATCGGGCGCATCGGCGACGACAAGGTGTTCTACCTCATGAGCCGCGGCATCTCCGAGGAGGAGGCGCGCGCGATGATCGTGAACGGCTTCGCTGAGCCGGTGGCCAAGGAGCTGCCGCTCGAGTACGCCGTCGAGATGAACAACCTCATCAAGCTGGAGATGGAAGGGGCTATTGGATGACGTATCCCGCCGGCCGTCCGCAGCGCCTCGCCTTGCCGTTCAATCGTCGCTCGCGTACCCAAGTACGCGTCACTCCTCTTTCACGGCAATCCGCGGCACTGCGAACGCCCGAATGCCCTGCCCACGACACGATCGAAAGGGGTCTTCTTTGGACGCTCTGAAGATACGACACGCCAACGCCATGCCCGCCCCCACCTGGGGCTGGCTGCGCATGAACGATACGCTAATCGAGATTCCGATGAGCCTGGCGCCCGGCGGCTCGATGGAGGTTGACGCAGAAGACCGCCTGTTCGACCACGCCATGAGTTTCGAGGGCGCGGTGGCCGAACTGCAGGCGCGCCTCAACGCGGCACGCGCGACGGCGAACGAGGGCAGCGCGGGCGATGACCGTGCCTGCGTGCGCGCTGCACTGGCCGAGAATGCTGCCTGCAACGTCGCAGCAGACGGTGCAGCCGAGATGCCCGGCACGGCCGAGACGGCTGAAAGCGGCTCTGCCAACGCCCCCGCAGCCGACCTCGAGCTCCCCGCGCTCTCGCGCTACCAGAAGCGCGCCGCGTTGGAGGAGGCCGCGCTCGACGTTGCCACCGCCTTCGAGACCGGCATCGGCGCAGACGCCCGCGCCTACCTGAACTTCCTCGCCCGCGAGACCATGGTGCTCGCGGCAGCGAAAGACACCCAGGAGCGGTCAACCATCCGCGTTGAGGCCGAGGCTGGCGAGGCCGCGGCGGCGAGTATCGACGTCGTTGCCGCACCGGGTTCCACCTTCGACCTCGTCATCGCGCTCGACGCGACGGCCGCCATGGGCGCCGAGGACAACGCTACCGCGGCACTTGCCGGCACCACGCTCCGCGTCTTCGCCGGTTCACATGCCCGCGTGAACGTGACCGTCTACGCCCTGGGAACGCCTACGGCCATGCTGCTGGACGACGAGGGCTACGTCCTCGACGAGGGCGCGCGCGTGAACGTGCGCCACGTGGTGCTCGGCGGAGAGCTCACCGTCACTGGCCTTGCCGCCGACGTGCGCGGTGACACCGCTCGCCTGGATATCGACACCCGCTACCTCGCTTCCGGCTCCGAGCAGCGCGACTTCAACTACGTCGTTCGTCAGCGCGGACGCAAGACGGTGAGCAACATGAACGCCAACGGCGTGCTCACCGGAACCAGCAAGAAGGTACTGCGCGGCACCATCGACCTCGTGCACGGCTGCAAGGGCAGCGAGGGCTCCGAGCAGGAGACCGTCCTTCTGGCGAGCGAGGGCGTGGACAACAAGACCGTGCCCACGATTCTCTGCGATGAAGACGACGTCGCGGGCAACCATGGCGCCACGATCGGGCACGTTCGCCCGGAGCAGCTCTTCTACCTTGAGAGCCGCGGCGTGTCCGCGGAGGCTGCCGAGGCGCTGTTCATCCGTGCCAAGCTCGAGGACGCCGCGCTCTCCGCGCCGGACGAGCGCATCCGCGCCTCCGTCCTTCGCCTGGGCGAGGCCCTCATCCCCGGCTTTACCGACGATATCGACGCACCCGAGGAGGATGCCGCATGATTGACACCGAGTCCGTAGCCTGCGAGTCCTGCACCGCGCCCGCACCGGGCGTGCTGGATGCCTCCGACGCCGCCTCGCGCGCCTGGCCGCGCATCGACATCGAGACCAACCCCTTCAAGGCAGCGTTCCCGCTATTCACCCAGCATCCGGACATCGCCTTTTTGGACAGCGCCGCCACCGCGCAGCGCCCCGCCTGCGTGCTGGAAGCGCAGAAGCGTTTCTACGAGACCATGAACGCCAACCCGCTGCGCGGTCTGTACTCGCTTTCGGTGGAGGCGACCGAGGCCATCGCCAAGGTGCGCGCGCAGATCGCGGGCCTCATCGGCGCCGTTGACGAGGCGGGCAAGCCGCGCGCAAACGAGGTCGTTTTCACGCGCAACACGAGCGAGTCGCTGAACATCGTGGCGAGCTCCTTCGCGCCCACGGTCCTCGAACCGGGCGACGAGGTAGCCATCACCATCATGGAGCACCACTCTAACCTCATCCCGTGGCAGCAGGCCTGCCGCGCGGCGGGTGCCAAGCTCGTCTACCTCTACCCCACCAAGACCGGTGAGCTCACCGATGCCGAGATTGCCGAGAAGATCGGCCCGCGCACGAAAATCATGGCGTGCACGCAGGTGTCGAACGTGCTCGGCTGCCGTGTGCCGGTCGAGAAGCTCGCCGCGGCCGTGCACGCCCGCGGTGGCTACCTGGTGGTCGATGCCGCCCAGTCCGTGCCGCATATGCCCGTCGATGTGCGAGAGCTGGGCGCGGACTTCCTCGCCTTCTCCGCCCACAAGGCCCTGGGCCCCATGGGCGTGGGCGTGCTCTGGGGCCGCCTAGAGCTTTTGGAGGCCATGCCGCCCTTTCTCACGGGTGGTGAGATGATCGACTCCGTGACCGAGCAGGATGCCGTCTGGGCTCCCGTGCCCGAGAAGTTCGAGGCGGGCACGCAGGATGCGGCCGGGATTTACGCCACGGGCGCAGCGCTCGACTACCTCGTGAACCAGGTGGGCTATGACACCGTGCAGGCGCGCGAGCAGGCGCTCGTTCACTACGCGATGAGCCGCATGGTGGAGCTGCCCTATGTGGAGATCATCGGCTCGATCTATTGGGATCGCCACCACGGCGTCATCAGCTTCAACGTGCGTGGCGTGCACCCGCACGACGTGGCGAGCATCCTCGATATGCAGGGCGTGTGCATCAGGGCGGGCCACCATTGCGCCCAGCCGCTGCTCACCTGGCTCGGCGTGGAGAACCTCGCCTGCTGCCGCGCGAGTCTCGCGTTCTACAACGACAAGCACGACGTGGACGCGTTCATCGACGGCCTCGAAACCGTCTACCGCACCTTCAACTAGGCAAAATGAGTCAAAATGGGACGGAGTTGTTTTGAATCAAAATGGGACGGAGCTGTTTGGAGCAGTAGCTTTTCAGCCCCGCCCCGATGAGTCATTTTAACCCCGTCCCAAAATGGCTCGTTCCAGCACGCACGAAAGGACCCTTCATGGGCAACATCTATACTTCGACCACCTTCATGGAGCACAACTCGCACCCGGACTACAAGTACGAGATGGATTCCCCCACCCATAGCCACGACGGCATCAACCCCAGCTGTGGAGACGAGCTTACGCTCATGCTGCGTGTGGAGAACGGCGTGATCGAGGAAGCAAGCTTCACCGGCCACGGATGCGCCATCAGCCAGGCGTCGGCCGACATCATGGCCGACCTTATCACCGGCGAGACCGTAGAGGAAGCCAAGCGTCTCTCTGGGCTGTTCCTCGCGATGATTCGCGGTGAGGAGCTCTCCGGGGACGATTTCGAGGACCTCGATGAGGCTGCACAGCTCAAGGATATCTCGCATATGCCCGCCCGCGTGAAGTGCGCCGAGCTCGCCTGGCGCACCCTCGACGGCATCCTCTCCTAACTTGCAAAATCAGGACAGAGGGGATTTTGCATTCGACCGCTAATGGACGCGCGCGACGATGCTCCTTCCGACGCTGGTCACGCGTTCCACTTGGTTGATAGTCATGCCGTTACCGCGCAGCTGGCGAATCACGGCGTCGCGCTCGGCACGCGGCAGCTTGCGAACTTCCATCAGGTGCGCGAACCCGCGCGCCCGCGCAATCTCATCTGCCAAACGAATTGCTTCTGCATCAGAAAGGTGCAGCGAGCCCTCAAAACCTGCCTCATGGAGCTCTGCGCTCTCACAGAGTTCAACAAAGCCCTGTGGACCATCTAATACATCGAGCACGGGCTTCGTGGTGCAGAGCGGCTCCTTAGTTGCAAGCGCGCCACCCGTGTACTCGGCATAGCTGCTCCATCGATACGTTGATGCGGCCTCAATGCCGTCCTTTTCCGGGTTGATGTGGACGTAGCGCACGGCCGCCATGAGGTATCGCTCCGATTCGATAGGCTCGCTAAAGAACCGCTGTTGAAAGACGTGGCCGACATGCCCCGTTTTATCGTTGAAATACCGAGCATAGCCCGTGAGCAGCAACTGCATAGCGTGGCTTAGCTCGTTTCGCTGATCCTCAAGAAGCATGTGAACGTGGTTGCTCATGAGGCACCACGCCCAGATGCTCATGCCGGCATCAGATGTCCGCCGAGCAAGCATGGCCAAGAAGGCCTGACGGTCCGCATCGTCGTAGAAAAGGACCTGTCGCCCGTTCCCGCGAACGACCACATGGTACACGCCTGTTTCAGAACGTCGCCGAGGTGCATTTGCCATACGCACCCACCTCCCCCGATTAGAGTCCTTATTCCCCAACGAGTCGAGAAGGGACGGGGCAGGCGCATGCAAAATACCCTCTGTCCTAGTTTTGCAAGGGACAGGCGCAGGCATGCAAAAATCCCTCTGTCCTGGTTTTGCACTGGTTTTGTATGAAAAAAGCTCCCGGAGGAGCTCGAAAATCAAATGGTGGACCGGCAGGGGTTCGAACCCTGGACCTTGGGATTAAGAGTCCCCTGCTCTACCAGCTGAGCTACCGGTCCACATATCAAGAAACAGTGGGGTGGGTACAGGGACTCGAACCCTGGACCTCCGGGACCACAACCCGGCGCTCTAGCCAACTGGGCTACACCCACCGTGTTTCCTCGCGCCAAAGCGCTTGACTATTATTGCAGGCCTCGCCCACGGATGCAAGTACTTTCTTCAAATTATTTTGGAGCATCCGTCGCGCCGCCGCGAGCCTGCTCCAGGGCCGCATGCACTGCGGTATGATAGATGCGCCGTGTTGGGCACAAGGATCATCACCGGGAGACCGAATGGATACGAACATGAACAACCTCATCGTCAATGACGAGAAGAACAAGGTGCGCGTAGTCGACGGCGTGAGCTATGAGCGCTATGGCGTGCAGACGCACGTGCTCGACAAGAGCGATGACATCTGCGAGGTTGCCCAGCGCTACGTTGGCCCCAACTGCGAGCCCAACGACGTGATCGTGCTTTCTGAGAAGGCACTCGGCTGCACCCAGGGCCGCGCCGTCAAGCTCACGGACATCCACCCGCGCCCGCTCGCGCGCTTCCTCACCAGGTTCGTCACGAAGACCCCGGCCGGCATCGGCCTCGGCATGCCCGAGACGATGGAGATGGCCCTTCAGGAGGTCGGAACACCCCGTATCCTGCTTGCTGCGGCCGTAGGCGCCCTTGGCAAGCTCGTGGGCAAACGAGGCTGGTTCTACATGGTTGCAGGGCGCAAGGCAGCGTCTATCGATGGACCGTGCTCCTACACCATCCCTCCCTACAACGAATATGTCTCTCTAGCCCCTGCCGAACCCGCTGAATCCGCGAAGAAGATCGCCGAGGCGCTCGGCAAGAACGTCGGCGCTGCCATCATCGACCAGAACGACCTTGGTGGCGAGATCCTCGGCGCCTACAACCTCCCCTACTCCAACGAGACGCTCATCGACATCCTGCACGACAATCCCTTGGGCCAGGCCTCTCAACGCACGCCCTTCGGCATCGTTCGCAAGGTTCAGTAGCCGAGAAACGCGCACACGGGCGCTCACACGCCCCGTCGCGTCCGTTCGTCCTTGTTTCCATACGCAGACCTGCACGCCACCGCTTGACACATCCAGGCGGTGGCGTTTTTGCTACCGCCGCTACGCGATGCGATGCAAATTCCCTCTGTCCTATTTTTGCATGAAAAAGGCCGCCGCTCGGACGAACCCGAACGGCGGCCTTTCGTAAAACTACCTCTGTCCTAATTTCACATTAGGCGTTGAGGGCGGCGTTCACGGCCACGGCGCAGGCGACGGTCGCACCGACCATGGGGTTGTTGCCCATGCCGATGAGGCCCATCATGTCCACGTGCGCAGGCACCGAGGAGGAGCCGGCGAACTGGGCATCGGAGTGCATGCGGCCCATGGTGTCGGTCATGCCATAGGAGGCAGGGCCGGCGGCCATGTTGTCCGGGTGCAGGGTACGGCCGGTGCCGCCACCAGAGGCCACGGAGAAGTACTTCTTGCCGGCCTCGAGGCGCTCCTTCTTGTAGGTGCCCGCGACGGGGTGCTGGAAGCGCGTGGGGTTGGTGGAGTTACCGGTGATCGAGATGTCGACGTTCTCGTGCCACATGATGGCAACGCCCTCGCGGACGTCGTCGGCGCCGTAGCAGTTGACCTCGGCGCGCGGGCCATCGCTGTACGGAATGGTCTCGACGACCTTGAGCTCGCCCGTGTAGTAGTCGAACTGGGTCTTCACATAGGTGAAGCCGTTGATGCGGGCGATGATCTGGGCGGCGTCCTTACCCAGACCGTTGAGGATGACGCGCAGGGGCTTCTTGCGAGCCTTGTTGGCGTTCATCGCGATGCCGATGGCGCCCTCGGCGGCAGCGAAGGACTCGTGGCCGGCCAGGAACGCGAAGCACTCGGTGTCGTCACCGAGGAGCATGGCGCCCAGGTTGCCGTGGCCCAGACCGACCTTGCGGTCCTCGGCAACGGAGCCGGGGACGGTGAAGGCCTGGATGCCCTCGCCGATCATGGAAGCGGCCTCGGAAGCGGTCTTGGCGCCCTTCTTGATGGCGACCGCGCAGCCAAGGGTGTAGGCCCACTTGGCGTTTTCAAACGCGATGGACTGAACGCCCTCGACGATCTCGCGGGGGTTCACGCCCTTGTCGAGGCAGATCTGCTCGGCTTCCTCGAGGGAGGAGATGCCGTTCTCAGCGAGGCACGCATTGATCTTCTCGATGCGGCGCTCGTAACCTTCGAAATTCACAGCCATGGTACTTTCCCTCCCTTTCTTCTACTCGTGAACCGGGAACACGTTCTCGACGGTATGGGTCTCTTCGTCGGTACGCGGATCGATGTACTTCGCCGCGGCCTCCCACTGACCATAGTGGCCCATGGCACCGGCGACGGCCTCCTCGGGGGACTTGCCGTTCTTGAGGGCATCGGTGAACTTGCCGAGGTTCAGGAACTCGAACGCGATGACTTCGTTCTTGTCGTTGAGCGCCATGCGGGTCACATAGCCCTGAGCGAGCTCGAGGTAACGAGCGCCCTTGGCCTTGGTGCCGAACATGGTGCCGACCTGGGAGCGCAGACCCTTGCCGAGGTCGTCGAGGGAAGCGCCCACGGGCAGGCCGCCCTCGGAGAACGCGGTCTGGCTGCGGCCGTACACGATCTGGAGGAAGATCTCGCGCATAGCGACGTTGATGGCGTCGCAAACGAGGTCGGTGTTCAGGGCCTCAAGGATGGTCTTGCCGGGAAGGATCTCGGAGGCCATGGCCGCGGAATGGGTCATACCCGAGCAGCCGAGGGTCTCAACGAGGCACTCCTCGATGATGCCGTCCTTGACGTTGAGGGTGAGCTTGCACGCACCCTGCTGCGGGGCGCACCAGCCCACACCGTGCGTGAGGCCCGAGATGTCGGAGATCTCCTTGGCCTGAACCCACTTGCCCTCCTCGGGGATGGGCGCGGGGCCGTGGTATGCGCCCTTGGCGACGGGGCACATGTTCTCCACTTCTGCTGTGTACTGCATGCCTCTCCTCTCTGTTGTGCTTGAACTCGGCTGACCATGGCGAAATGGCCAACCGAAGCTGACATGCACATCTATTTTAGCGCGTCTTGTCCAGAGTGAAATCGGCGAGCGGCGCATTTTTCTGCTGAGTTGCCTACGTGGCAGGTTGCCCGATGGGCCAAGCAAGTGAATGAATCGGAATCACCCGGTGTTGGCGATTCAATCAGGATGAATCGGAATCACCCGGTGTTGGCATTTCACGGCGGCGTAGGCGCCAGACGAGATAGGTGAGCAGAACCCCCGTAGCGGCACCGCAGCAATCAAGGAGCACGTCCGTTACCTGGCCAGAGCGCCCGGCCACGAAGAGCTGAATGGTCTCGTCGATCGAGGGAACGAGCACCAGTGCGAGGCAGATGGCGGCAAGGCGCATGTGCTCGGCAGCGTGCTCCGGATCGAATGCATGCGCCACGAGAACGCCCAGGACAGCGTACTCAGTAAAATGAGCGGTCTTGCGCACGAGGAAGTTCGTCACCCAATCGCTTGGCAGGCGCAAGGCATCGAGCGCACCGCGCACCGCCTCTACCACCGACAGACTCAGCGAGCCGCTGCCAGAACCAGGCACGAGCGAATTTCCCCAGATGATGAGGACCATGATGATTGCAGCGAATAGCCACGGCTTAGAGAGGCGCAAAGCCTATGCCTCCGCCTGGAGACGCGGCATGGAAGCCGTTCCGCCCTGGATCACGCGCAGGTACTCGCGGCTCGAGCGCCGCACGCTCGAAGAGGGAACCTGGCCGAGTTCCTCTTCGATGAGGCTGTTCACATGCTGGTGCATCTCGTTGGCGCGACGGCCCTCTGCCACGGCCGCAGCACGGGCCGCATCTGCCGGCGCGGCTGCCGGACGCATGTGACGGCCCACATACGGAACCGCCTGGGGCTCGGCGCCCTTGCTACCGGATGTGCCCTCGGCAAGGATGTCGAGCGCGGACGCCCAGATATCCTCGCGCCCTGCATAGCCCGCAGCTGCATTATCCGTTGCAACGACTGCGTTCCCCGTAGCCGCGGCAGTGCGCGAAACGGAACCGGCCGGCTGCGCGCCTGCGGAGATGACCGGGTAGGCAAACTGGCGCGCGCCCGCGGCGCGCACCGCCCGATCGCTTGCCGTGCGAAGGCTCTCCCCGTCGATTTCGTCGAGGGAGGCAAGCGCCGCGCGCTGGGCAGCCTCGGTATCGAGTTCGTCCCTATCCCCCACCGACGCTGTCTGAGACGCAGGCACCGGGCTCTCGAGCACGGTTGTCGCGCTGGGAGCAGCGGGTTGAGCCACTGCGGTGGCAGGCTGCTGGCGCATCGAAGCGACGGCACTCGCAGCCGCCCATGCCGGCGCCTGGCCGGTGGGTTGAGCCGATGATGCCGATGCATCCTGGGCCGCCCTCGTCTCGCGCTGAAGCTCCTCGAAGGCGATTTGGTAAATATCCTTGGAGGTAGCGGCATCGCAGCTGATGGGCGAGTCCTCGGACAGCATGGAATCGATATCTGCCCAGGCATCAGCCTCGGACATGGCATCCTGGGCGCGAGCGATCACCGGAACATCCTTGGGCACGCGCCGGGTGCCGAAGAAACGCTCAAGATCATCTTGCTCGCGCTGCTCGAACGCTGTGGAGGAGAAGGAGGAGGCGCTGGGCGACGAACCCTCGGCGTCACCCTCCTCCGTAATGGCATGACGACGCCCCACGGCGGACACGGCAGAGAGGATGCCGACGCCCGCGAGCGCGCCCATCGTGAAGGGAAGGGCGAGCGAAGTCACCGAGCTGTTCGCATCCGGAAACGGCATGGTCGCAACATAGGCGGCAACCGGAACGGCGAACACGAACCCGCAGGAAAGACCTGCGTAGACCGCACGTGAAGTTGAACCAGAAGCTGCCATGGCCACTCCTTCATCTCTCGCTAGCTCGATTGCCAGCACCTACCAGCTATGGCTCGCTTGCGAAAAAATGATGACGGGGTTGCCGGGACACGAACTGGGTCCCAAAAACAACGGAAGGTGGTACGGTTCATCTGCATTTTTCCGTCGCGATAGCTACTCGCTATTATGCGAGAACCCCCCATAGAATGCAAGGGAAGCCGCCAGGGGCGTGTATGTTTCGCGTTAACGGCAGGATTCGACCGGCAGACGCGCGCGGGCTCAACGGCAGGATGAAGAGACGCGCGGTGCAAAGGACCCATGAAGCGGCAGCTGCATCCTGCAAGCACCGCTTGAGAAGCCTCGCTTTGGGGAACAAGCAAGGAAAACGCAACCCGTGGATTGGAGCCGCCATGTCTCGCATCGCCATCGTCACCGGAGCATCGTCTGGCCTCGGCCGAGAATTCGTGAAACTCATCGATGGCGGGGCGGCCGGCTCGATCGACGAGATCTGGGCCATAGCCCGCCGCGCCGACCGCCTCGACGCCCTCGTGCGCACCTGCAAAACCGCCGTGCGGCCCTTCTGCCTCGACCTCACCGACCCCGTTTCGTACGACGTGATCGAGGCCTCGCTCGCCGAGACGCCCGGCACGCAGGTGGCCCTGCTCATCAACAACGCGGGCGCGGGCACCTTCGGCCCGTTCGCCAAGCTCTCGCGCGACGAGGTCGCCGACCAGGTCAACCTGCTCATGCGCGCGCCGGTAGAGCTCACCTACCGCGCGCTCCCCTCTATGGGGCGCGGGGCGCGCATCATCAACGTGGCGAGCGTGGCTGCGTTCATCCCCCAGCCCGACCTTACGCTCTACAGCTCGGCCAAGCGCTTCATGCTCGACTTCACGCGCGCCCTCGATGCCGAGCTCGGCCCGGTCGACATCCACGCAACGGCGGTCTGCCCCAAGTACATGCGGACCGAATTCTTCAACGAACCAGGCGACGTGCGCGCTATGCAGCAGATGAGTATCGTCGGTTACGAACGGGTAACGGATGTCGCACGCTCGGCACTCGCCGCGGCGCGCGCAGGCAAGAGCCTCTGCATTCCCTCGATCGACATGAAGGCACTCTACGCGCTCACCCGCGTTCTCCCCTACAAGGCAGTCATCGCCGCGGAGCGCGCACTCGGCGTCATCTAGCGCCCGACCCCAGAGTGATAAAACAAACCCGGTTCGTTTTATCAACCTGGGTAGCGACACGCCCGTACCGGTCACCCTAGTGCCACATGCCCTTGCGCTTGAAGATCCACGCTGCGATAAGACAAGCGACAGCGGCCAACAGCGTCGGAAACGCCCAGTTATCGAGCAGCGGCACGCCCTCGAAAGGCAGGCCTACATTCATGCCGTAGAAGCCGAACACGATGTTAGGGATAGCCATCACGATCGTGATAACCGAGAGCACCTTCATCACGATGTTCAGATTGTTGGAGATGATGCTCGCAAACGCGTCCATCGTTCCCGACAGCGTGTTGGAATAGATGTTGCACATCTCGATTGCCTGATGGATCTCGACGAGCACGTCTTCGAGTAGGTCCTGGTCGTCCTCGTACAGCGGGATGATGCGCCCGTGCATGATCTTGTTGAGCGTCACCTCGTCCGATTTGAGCGAAGTCGAGAAATAGACGAGAGACTTCTCGAGGTCGAGCATCTGGATGAGTTCCTCGTTCCGCACCGAAGCATGGAGCTTTTCTTCCGTGGCAGACGAAAGGCGGTCGATGCGCCGCAGGTAAACGAGGTAGAGCTGGCTGATGCGCAGAAGGATCTGCAGCAGAAAGCGCGTGCGGAACCGCGTGTCGACGCCGCGCACGCGGCCGGCGGCCATGTCGCGCGTGATGGGGTTATCGTAAAGGCCCAGAGTCACGAACAGGCTCTTCTCCGGGATGAACACCATCGAGAGGGGCATCGTGTCGTATTGGCGCGCATCGGGAGCTCCCTCTTCACCTGGAGCGACCGGGTAGTCGACGATGACGAAGGTCTGGTTCACGTCTTCGTCGTAATCGATGCGCGAGGTCTCCTCGTCGTCGAGGGCCGAGCGAACGAACTCCGGCAGCACGCCGAGCTCCTCCTCCAACCAGGTGCGTTCTTCTGGCGTGGGGGCGATCGCATTGACCCAGCAGCCCGATTCGGGCGCCTCGATTCTTTCGATGGAACCGGCCGTTGCCGTCTTGTAGCACTCGATCATCGCATACCGCCTTTCACACGCAGGTGGATTGGGGTGGGGCAGCGCCTCCGAATAGCAATGCGCGGCAAGCCCCCGGTGCACGATACCTCATGACGAGGCGCCCGCAGCACGAAAGCTGCAGACGCCTCGCAAAAACTTGAAAACCCTTACTCCCGCTTTACCATCCGAACATGATAAAACGAACCGGGTTCGTTTTATCACTTTTAGAACTCGCCGTGATCCTGGGCGCGCTTGGCCGAGCGGATGAGGAACTCCTCGTTCGTGTTCGTCTGCTTAAGGCCCTTGATGAAGGCCGAGGCGCAGCGCTCGGTGTTGGACATGTTGGCAAGCACGCGGCGGATGCCCCACACGAAGGGCCGCATCTGCGGATCGATGAGCAGGTCCTCGTTGCGCGTACCCGAAGCGACCGGGTCGATGGCCGGGAAGATGCGGCGGTCGGCAAGATCGCGATCGAGCTTGAGCTCCATATTGCCCGTACCCTTGAACTCCTCGAAAATCACCTCGTCCATCTTGGAGCCGGTGTCGATGAGGGCGGAAGCGAGAATGGTGAGTGAGCCACCGTTCTCGATGTTCCGCGCAGCGCCCAAGAAGCGCTTGGGCGGGTAGAGCGCCGCGGAATCGACGCCGCCCGAGAGAATGCGGCCCGAAGCCGGCGCTGCCAGATTGTAAGCGCGCGCGAGACGCGTGATGGAGTCGAGCACCACCACGACGTCTCCGCCCATCTCCACGATGCGCTTGGCTCGCTCGATCACGAGCTCGGATACGCGGGTGTGGTTGTCGGCGGGCATATCGAAGGTAGAGGCCACCACATCGCCCTTGATGGAGCGCTGCATATCGGTAACCTCCTCGGGGCGCTCGTCCACCAAAAGGCAGATCAGGTGCACCTCGGGATTATTTGCCGCGATAGATTGGCAGATCTTCTTCAGGATGGTGGTCTTGCCCGCCTTGGGTGGCGAGACGATGAGGCCGCGCTGGCCCTTGCCGATGGGGCTCACGATGTCGATGGCGCGACCGGTGATGGAATCCTTACCATGCTCCATCTTGAGCTGCTCATTGGGGTAGATGGGCGTAAGGTCGCTGAACTTGGGGCGCTTGCGCGCTTCTTCGGGATCGAGCCCGTTCACCGACTTGATCTTCGACAGGCCGGGGAACTTATCGCCGGGGCGCGAGGGGCGAAGCGTTCCCTCGATAAGGTCGCCGGCGCGCAGGCGGGCAGCTCGGATGAGGTTCGCCGGAACGAATGCGTCGTCGCGGCTGGGCATATAGCCGTGGGCGCGGATATGGCCAAAGCCCTCGTGCGAGATATCGAGAATGCCGGTAATCTCGCGGAAGCCTTCTGCACGGGCATTGGCCACGTAGACTTCCTCAACAAGCTCGGCCTTCTTCTTGCCCGTGATGTCGAGATCCAGTTCGCGCGCTTTCTCGCGGAGCTCGGCGACCTTCATGGCCGCAAGGTCTTCGCGCGAGAGGCTCGGCTCGACGGGTGCGTTGCGGTTATTGCGTGCTTTGCGATTCTGCTGACGGTTGCGCCGATCGTTGCGCTGGTCGTTTCGCTGGTCAGCGGCGCGGTCGTTTCGCTGGGCGTGTGTGCGATGCGCGCCTTGGTCGCGCTTTCCACGCGCTGCCTTGCCCTCCTCGGCGGCATCCGGAGCATCGGAGCTTTGGGGCGCGCGCTCGTCCGCGGCCGCCTCGCGGGCATCGGCAGCCTGCGCCTCGGGGCCGGCAG
>UMIO01012062.1_pt1 | contig 24735 bp, 26 predicted proteins | sample 1965821 | NCBI WGS metagenome assembly UMIO01 (sample SAMEA4836127, study PRJEB28245) | human gut metagenome | biome: gut microbiome; material: fecal sample | place: Denmark | collected 2008
GCTGACAAAAAGGAACTGGTGGTGGGGACCAACCCTTCCTTTGCTCCTTTTGAATTTACCGACAAGAAGGACGGCAAGGTCCAGGGCTTCGACATCGACCTGATCAATGCTCTGGCCAAAAAAGCCGGCTATGAAAAGGTGACCATCAAGAGTATCGCCTTTGACGGACTGATCCCGTCCCTGGAATCCGGGAACATCGACGTTTCCATCACTGGCATGAGCATCACCGATGCCCGGAAACAGAAAGTGAACTTCACCGATCCCTACTATGAATCCGGTCTGATGGCCGTGGTGAAAAAGGACAACGATGCCATCAAGGGCCTGGATGATCTGAAGGGCAAGACCATTGCCGTCCAGCTGGGCACCACCGGGGCCAAATATGCGGAAACCATTGAAGGAGCCAAGGTCAAGACCTTCGATTCCTCCGACCTGGCCTGCCTGGAAATGAAAAACGGCGGCGCCGATGCGGTGATCAGCGATCTGCCGGTGCTCCAGTACTTCCTGAAACAGGGGGGCAGCCAGTACGCCAAGAGCGTGGGGACCCCCAAGAAAGGCGACTTCTACGGCATCGCCACTGCCAAGAAAAATAAAGAACTCTGCGACAAGCTGAACAAAGCCCTGGCTGAACTGAAGAAAGACGGGGAATATCAGAAGATTTACGACAAGTGGTTCAAGGCGGAATAAGAGATTGTCAATGGTCAGTGGTCAATTGTCAATGGCCGGGGGAAGCCAGCTCTGCTGGCATTGAAAAACAAATTCAAAATCAATTGGTACAATTGATTTCCAAAAGCCAGAGACTAGTGACTAGAGGCTGGTGACGGGGCTGCTGCGTATGCGGCAGCCCCTTTTTCTCGAAAACCGGTTGTATAAACATACGCAACGCTGTATAATGATTACATTATGAAGATGGAGGGAAGATTATGAAAAAAATCTCTGCTGTAATGTGCGTACTGGCTGCTCTGATGCTGGCCGTGGCCGGCTGCGGAAGCGATACCAAACAGGCTGCCAATGACCAGAAAGTGATCAAAGTAGGGACCGAACCTACCTTTGCTCCTTTCGAATTCCAGGAAAAAGATTCCAAGGAATTCGCCGGATTTGATATGGACCTGGCCCGGGCCATCGGCAAACAGCTGGGCAAAAAAGTGGAAATCCAGAACATGGGCTTCGATGCCCTGATCCCGGCCCTGAACTCCGGCAACATCGATGCGGTGGCCGCAGGCATGAGCATCACCGACGAACGGAAAAAGGCCGTGACCTTCTCTGATCCCTACTACACTTCCGGTCTGGTAGTGGTAGTGACCAAGGACAACAACGATGTGAAGAGCATCAAAGACCTGGAAGGGAAGAAGATCGCCGTACAGATCGGCACCACCGGTGCTGACAAGGCCGCCAAGGTTCCTGGCGCCAAAGTGACTTCCTTCAACACCAATGCGGAAGTATTCCTGGAACTGGAAAACAAAGGGGTTGACGCGGTGATCATCGACAAACCGGTGGCCCAGTACTACCTGACCAAGGAAGGCAAGGACAAGGACAAGATCGTAGGGGATACCATGGATGCGGAATCCTACGGCTTTGCCTTCAAGAAGGACAGCAAACTGGCTGCCGACTTCAACAAGGCTCTGGATGAACTGAAGAAAAACGGTGAATATGACAAGATCTACACCAAATGGTTCGGCAAAGATGCCAAAGCTGCTCAATAAGCGGTTTCTGGAAAAGGAAGAGAATGCATGAATTTTGAAATCATCAAGGAATCCCTGCCCCTGCTGCTTGCCGGGGCAGGCATTACTGTAGAAATCACAGCGGCCAGTGTGGGCCTGGGGCTCTTCATCGGCGTAGTGGTGTCCCTGATCCGTCTCTGCGGTATCAGGGGCCTGCGCATTTTGGGCGATATCTATGTGACCTTTCTCCGGGGCACCCCCCTGCTGGTCCAGATCTTTCTGGTGTACTTTGCCCTGCCGGCCCTGATCCATCACCGGGTGGATGCCTATGTGGCCGCCATTTCCGCCTGCTCCATCAACTCCGGGGCCTATGTGGCGGAAATCTTCCGGGGCGGCATCGAATCCATCGACAAGGGACAGATGGAAGCCGGCCGGAGCCTGGGCATGACCTGGTGGCAGACCATGCGCCACATTATCCTGCCCCAGGCCTTCAAGCGGATCATCCCGCCTCTGGGCAACGAATTCATCGCCATGCTGAAGGACTCCTCCCTGGTGTCCGTCATTGGGTTTGAAGAACTGACCCGCCGGGGCCAGCTGATCATTGCCCGGACCTATGCCTCTTTTGAAATCTGGCTCAGCGTGGCCATCATCTATCTCATTATGACATTTGCGGTGGCCCGTTTGGTAGGCGTCCTGGAAAGGCGGTACAAGAAAGATGAACAGTGAAATGATTAAAGTGGAGGGCCTCCGGAAAAGCTATGGGGACAACGAGGTGCTCAAGGGCATCGACGTGACCATTGCCGAACAGGAAGTGGTGGTGGTCATCGGCCCCAGCGGCGGCGGGAAAAGTACCTTTCTCCGGTGCCTGAACTACCTGGAAGTGCCCACCTCCGGCTCCATTACCTTTGACGGGATCCCTCTCAACGGGGAAGCCAACATCAACGAAGTGCGGAAAGAAGTGGGGATGGTGTTCCAGCGGTTCAACCTGTTCCCTCACATGACGGTGATGGACAACCTGATCCTGGCTCCCATGATCGTCCGCCACGAAAAGAAGGAAGAAGCGGTGGAAAAGGCCAAGCTGTACCTGGACAAGGTGGGCCTGCTGAACAAGGCCGATGCCTATCCAGGCAGCCTGTCCGGGGGCCAGCAGCAGCGGGTGGCCATTGCCCGGGCCCTGTGCATGAAGCCCAAGGCCATGCTCTTTGACGAGCCCACTTCCGCCCTGGACCCGGAAATGATCAACGAAGTACTGGATGTTATGAAGAACCTGGCCCAGGAAGGGATGACCATGGTTGTGGTGACCCACGAAATGGGCTTTGCCCGGGAAGTGGGAGACCGGATCCTGTTCCTGGACGGCGGGAAGATCCTGGAACAGGGAGATCCTACCGAATTCTTCGCCCATCCCAAAAACGAACGGGCCCGGAATTTCCTGTCCAAAATCCTGTAAGAGAGGGGCTGCTGCCTGTGCGGCAGCCTCTTTTTATCAAAAAAATTTACATTTTTTTATTTTCCTTTGCAGGGATTTTCGAAGAGTTGTAGAATATGTATAATAACAACGATGGGAAATGTCCCATTGGTGAGGAGGTAGTTATTATGGCAGTAAAAGTTCGTGGTAAAAACATCGAGGTCACCCAGGCATTAAAAGATTACGTGGAAAAACGCGTGCAGACCATTACCAAACAGTTCAAGACGGTAGGTGAGATCACCGCGGTAATGCGGGTGGAAAAAGGCAAACATATCGTTGAAATCACGGTTCCTGCCAGCGGCATCGTACTGCGGGCCCAGGAAACTTCTGAAAATATGTATGCATCTATTGACCAGTGCGTGGAAAAAATCGAACGGCAGATCCATAAATACAAGACCCGCCTGATGAAACGGAAATACAGCAACTTCAAGGATGCGGCACCGGCTCCGCTGCCAGAAGACAGTGAAGATGTACCGGAAGAAACCGGGGAATTCAAGGTAGCCCGTACCAAGAATTACGCCATGCGGCCCATGGGTGTCCAGGAAGCCATTATGCAGATGAACATGCTGAACCACGATTTCTTCATTTTCTTCAATGCGGAAACGGAAAAAATCGCCATTGTATACCGGAGAAGAAGCGGGGATTACGGCCTGATTAATCCGGAAATGGCCTGAACCTTTTCCGAAAACCGGGTTATCCCGTAAATTCAAGAAATTTTTACAAAGAGCCGGGGCGTTTGCCCCGACTCTTTTTGACTTTCATATACGCATTTGCTACAATTAAAAAATGGATTCATAGTGGTAATTTGCGCCTGGAGCGCTTACAAGAACTGAGGAGTGATATACTTGCTGGAAAACCTGATGAAACTGGTCTTTGGTGACCCCAATAAGAAAGAATTGAAGGTCTGCCAGGGCTATGTGGATAAAATCAATGCGCTGGAACCGGAAATGGCCGGGCTCAGCGATGCCCGCCTCTGTGCCAAGACCCAGGAATTCCGGCTGCGGCTCACCAAAGGAGAAACCCTGGATGACCTGCTGCCGGAAGCTTTTGCCGTGGTCCGGGAAGCCTCCCGTCGGGTGCTGGGGCTGCGTCATTTCGATGTGCAGCTGATCGGGGGCTGCATCCTCCACCGGGGGAACATCGCCGAAATGCGTACCGGTGAAGGGAAGACCCTGGTGGCCACCCTGCCGGCTTACCTGAACGCCCTGGAAGGCAAAGGGGTCCATGTGGTCACCGTCAACGACTACCTGGCCCGCCGGGACAGTGAAGACATGGGCCGGGTGTACCGGTTCCTGGGGATGAGCGTGGGGCTGATTGTCCACGACATGGATTTCCCCGCCCGGAAGGCAGCCTATGCAGCGGATATCACCTACGGCACCAACAACGAATTCGGGTTCGACTACCTCCGGGACAACATGGTGGTGTCCCTGGATCAGATGGTCCAGCGGCCCCTCCATTATGCCATCGTGGACGAAGTGGACTCCATCCTCATCGATGAAGCCCGTACGCCTCTGATCATTTCCGGTCCCGGGGAAAAATCCACGGATCTGTACAACATCATGGCGGATGTGGTGAAGAACTTCAAGGAAAAAGAAGACTACACCGTAGATGAAAAGCTCAAGACCGTGGCTCCCACCGAAGCCGGTATCGCCAAGGCGGAAAAACTCCTGGGCGTAAAGAACATGTACGACCCGGAAAACGGCACGGATCTGTCCCATCAGCTGATGGAAGCCCTGAAGGCCAAGGCCCTGATGATCCGGGACCGGGACTATGTGGTGAAGGACGGGGAAGTCATCATCGTGGATGAATTTACCGGTCGGCTCATGTACGGCCGCCGGTATTCCGAAGGGCTGCACCAGGCCATCGAAGCCAAGGAACATGTGAAGGTGGAACGGGAAAGCCAGACCCTGGCCACCATCACCTTCCAGAACTACTTCCGGATGTACGACAAGCTGTCCGGCATGACCGGTACCGCCAAGACGGAAGAACAGGAATTCCAGAAGATTTACGGGCTCAGCGTCTACGTGGTGCCCACCAACAAACCCAATATCCGGATCGACTACCCGGATGTGATCTATAAGACCAAGAAAGCCAAGTACCGGGCTGTGGTGAAGGCCATCGAGGAACTCCATTCCGTGGGCCGGCCGGTGCTGGTGGGGACAACTTCCATCGCCCAGAGCGAGGAACTGTCCGCCATGCTGAAGAAAAAGGGCATCCAGCACAATGTGCTGAACGCCAAGTATCATGAAAAAGAAGCGGAGATCGTGGCAGATGCCGGCCAGATGGGCGCCGTGACCATCGCCACCAACATGGCCGGCCGTGGTACGGATATCACCCTGGGCGAAGGGGTGGCCGAACTGGGCGGTCTCCACATCATCGGTACGGAACGGCACGAATCCCGCCGGATCGACAATCAGCTCCGGGGCCGCTGCGCCCGTCAGGGGGATCCGGGTTCCACCCGTTTCTACCTGTCCCTGGAAGACGACCTGATGCGGCTGTTCGGTTCTGACAACATTTCCGGGATCATGGACAAGCTGGGGATGGACGAAGACGAACCTATCGAACACAAGCTGGTGACCCGGTCCATCGAAAACGCCCAGAAGAAAGTGGAAAGCCGGAACTTCGACATCCGGAAACACGTGCTGGAATATGACGATGTGATGAACGAACAGCGGGAAGTCATCTACGACCAGCGCCGGAAGATCCTGGAAAAGGCCGATCTGAAGGAAACGGTCCTGGGCATGGCGGACCATATTGTGGACCGGACCATGGACATGTACGCTCCCAAAGAAGCCTACAGCGAGGACTGGGACATTCCTTCTCTGATTAAATACGCGGAGGAATTCTATGCACCCCAGGGCAGCCTGAAGGCTGACGAACTGGCCAACATGAGCCGGGAAGAACTGGAGGAACATCTCCACAAGGTGGCCCACGATTACTACGACGAACGGGAAACCGCCATCACCGCTCCCATTATGCGGGAACTGGAAAACCTGGTGATGCTGAAGGTGGTGGATACCCACTGGATGGAACACCTGGATGCCATGGATGCCCTCCGGGAAGGGATCGGGCTCCGGGCTTACGGCCAGCGGGATCCTCTGGTGGAATACAAATTTGAAGCCTACGACATGTTCGAAGGCATGAAGGAAGCCATTGTGGACGATGTGGTCCGGTACATGTACCGGGTGAACGTGGTGACCCAGCCTACGGTGGAAGACCACCTGTCCAACGCTTCCGTGAACAACCCCAATGTGGACGGTACGGCGGAAGGCGCTCAGACTCCTGCGGAAATCCACGGGGAAGGAAAGCCGGCAGGGGCTCCCCGGCAGTAAGGGCGCCCGAATCCCCGCTGGGGGAGACAAAAACGGATGCACCAAACGGAGCTGGGGAAACCCGGCTTCGTTTTTCCCATTTTACCATTACGAAAAGAAAGGGCTGGAAAATCTTGTTACTGGAAGAACTGAAACCGGCAATCACCCAATTGAAAGATAAACTGGAAGAACTGAAGGGCGGTCTGAAGATTGCCCAGAAGGAAGAGCGGATCGAAGACCTGGAACACCAGATGGCGGCGCCCGGGTTCTGGGATGATCCGGACAAGGCCCAGACCGTGGCCCAGGAAGCCAACAACCTGAAAAGCGAAGTGGAGACCTACCACGGGCTGAACCAGAAGTTGGAAGACGTGGAGACCCTCTGGGAAATGGCTATGGAGGAAAAGGACGACAGCCTCCAGAGTGAAATCGAAAGCGAAGTGGAAACCGCCCGGAAGACCCTGGCGGACCTGGAACTGGGCATGCTCCTCAGCGACCAGTATGACGCCAACAACGCCATCCTGACCCTCCATGCCGGGGCCGGCGGCACCGAAGCCCAGGACTGGACCAACATGCTGCTGCGGATGTACACCCGGTATGCGGAACGGAAGGGATTCTCCGTGGAACTGCTGGATGTACTCCCCGGGGAAGAAGCCGGGGTGAAAAGCGCCACCCTTACCATCCAGGGACACAATGCCTACGGGTTCCTGAAAAGCGAGAAGGGGGTCCACCGTCTGGTGCGGATCTCTCCCTTTGATGCCAACGCCCGGCGGCACACCTCTTTTGCCGCAGTGGATGTAATGCCCGAACTGGACGAAACCGTGGAAGTGAACCTGAACATGGACGATGTGCGGGTGGACTACTACCGGGCCAGCGGTGCCGGCGGACAGCACGTCAACAAGACTTCTTCCGCCGTCCGGATGACCCACCTTCCCACCGGGATCGTGGTCCAGTGCCAGAACGAACGGAGCCAGCTCCAGAACAAGGAACGCTGCCTGGCCCTGCTCCGTGCCAAACTGTATGAATATGAAAAGGCCATCCAGGACAAAAAGATCAGCGAAATCGCCGGGGATTACCAGGCCATCGAATGGGGCAGCCAGATCCGGTCCTATGTGTTCCAGCCCTACACCATGGTGAAGGACCATCGGACGGGAGCGGAAACCGGCAACATCCAGGCGGTGATGGACGGGGATCTGGACCTGTTTGTGGAAGCCTATCTCCGCAGCCTGAAACACTGAGAGGTGGTCTGACACCATGAAAACCTATCAGAAACTGTTCCTGGCCCTGGTGGGCCTGGGACTGGCCGCTTCCCTGTGCCTGAACTGGCAGCGGATCCAGGTGGAACGGGCCAACAAAACCATCGAAACGGTCATGGAATACAACAGCCTGGTGCGCATGGCCCAGGAGGAAGGAGTTCCCAAGGAACAGGTGTTCAAGGAGTTCCGGGACCGGGGGGTGACCACCCTGACAGTGTTCGACACCAGCCTGGACAAACTGGCCCAGAAAGGGTCCGTGAATGTGCTCACCGGGGCCCAGCTCCTGGAACTGGCCCGGGTCCAGCAGCTTCGTCCGGAATGGCAGGCCATTGTGGACAATCCGGACTTTATGGTGGATGCCCTGTACATTTCCGCCGGGACCAGTGAACGGGCCCTGAAGGAAGCAGAAGAGGACATCCGGCTCCGGTTCGGGAAAGAACGGATCGTGGAACTGAATGTCTCTCCCCTGATCCTCCGGTTCGACGGGGATACCATCATCAGCAAGAACCCCATTGCCGGGGACGAACGGGGCGTCCGGGAAATGGACCTGGGGCCGTCCACCGATGAGCTCCAGGATGTGACGAAGAACGGCTTCATGGTGGCCATCCGTCCCACCAACTACTGTGAACGGTATACCGCAGCCGCCGCCAGCGAAGAGGAACAGATCAACGCCTTCTTCCGCCGGCTGGATGACAGCGGGGCCAAAGTGAGCCTGATCATCGGCAGCGGCAAACAGATGCTGGGGAACAACAAGTACCTGCCTCTGGTGGCCAAAAACCTGCTCCAGCGGCACATTACCATGGGCATGGTGGAAGGGGTCACCCAGCTCCAGTTCGTAAAACTGGAAGGGATGACCGAACTGGCCAGAGTGGCCAACTATCAGGTGGCCCGGACCTATGTGATCGCCGATGCGGAACAGCGGAAAATGCAGGTGTTCGATGCCTTCCGACGCTGGTCCCTGGCGGATGAGGAACGGAACATCCGGGTGAACTACATCAAGACCTTCCTGACTCCCCGGGACAACAAGACCCTGCTCCAGACCAACCTGGACTATGTGGACCGGGTGACCAGGGATGTGGCCAGCAAGGGCTTTGCCACGGGGCCGGCGGATATTTACAAGGTATACCAGCCCAGCCGGCTGTGGTACATTCCCATGGCCTTCTCCCTGGCCGCCGCCTGGTGCCTGTATTTCCTGCTTTTGGGGGTACTCCCTGAAAAGCATTATGTCAAAGCCACGGGCATTTTCGGGGTGCTGGTGACTGCCGGCCTTTTTGCCGGCCCCCTGGGGCTCCTGGCCCGTCAGGGCGTGGCCTTTGGGGCTGCGGTGATCTTCCCGGTGCTGAGCATGCACCGGATGATGGGGATCTGGCGGAAAAACGGATCCCGGGGCAGCCTGGGGGCTTTGGCTCTCCGGACTTGTGTCCATCTGTTTGAAACCATCGTCCTGTCCCTGATCGGGGCATCCATGGTAGGAGGCATACTCAGCGATACCCGGTTCCTGCTGGAAATGGATATTTACCGGGGGGTAAAGGCCACCTTCATGCTGCCGGTGGTCCTGACCTGCCTGCTGTTCCTCCGGACCCATGGTCTGTGGCAGCAGGGAGAAGACTGGCGGAAGCCTTTCCGCCGGGTGCTGGGCTTCCTGAACCAGCCTCTGAACCTGAAGGCCCTGTGCATCCTGGGCATCTTCGCCTTTGTGGCCTGGGTGTTCATCGGCCGCAGCGGCCATACGGCCGGGGTGCCGGTGCCTGCCATTGAGCAGAAGCTCCGGTTCTTCCTGGAAGAGACCATGTGGGCCCGGCCCCGGGAAAAGGAATTCATGATCGGCCATCCGGCCTTTTTCCTGGCCGCCTGGGCTGCCTGGAAAAAGCTGCCCACCTGGTTCTACGGACTGTGCGTCACCGGGGCCGCCATCGGCCAGGGCAGTGCCGTCCAGACCTTTGCCCACATGCGTTCGCCCATTCTCATGAGTTATGTACGGGCCCTGGACGGATACGGAGTGGGGCTGGTGGCCGGGCTTATTGCCCTTGCCATCTTCGCCCTGGCGTATCCCCATGTGGCAGCGTTCTGTGCAAAGAGGAGGAATCCCTTTGGGTAAGATCCTGATTTCCGGCTATTACGGGTTTTCCAATGCCGGAGACGAGGCCATGCTCACGGCCATTGTAACCAGCCTGAAACAGCAGGATCCCCAGGTGGAGCTGACGGTGATCTCCGGGAATCCGGAAGTCACCGCCCGGCTCCATCCGGTGAAGGCGGTCCATCGGTTCGACCTGCCTGGAATCTGCCGGGCCATGGCCGGGACGGATCTGCTCCTTTCCGGAGGCGGCAGCCTGCTCCAGAACGTGACCAGCCGGCTGAGCCTCTACTATTATCTTTCCCTGATTGCCCTGGCGGCGGTCATGGGGAAGAAAATCATGCTGTTTGCCCAGGGCATCGGCCCCATCCGGGGCTGGTTCAGCCGCCGTCTTACCCGGCTGGTGTGCCGGCAGGCGGATCTGATCACCGTCCGGGACGACGGGTCCCTGGATGATCTGAAATCCATGGGCTTTGATCCTGCCGCCATCCATGTGACCAGCGATGCGGTGTTCTCCCTTCCGGAAGGCCGGAAACAGGAGGGCCTCCGGCTCCTGGAAAAACTGGGGGTGGATCCTTCCCGGCCTCTGGTGGGCTTTGCCCTCCGGCACTGGAAGGGAGAAAAACGGTTCGTACGGGAATTTGCCCGGGCGGCGGATGAACTGAAAAAGCGCTTCCAGGCCCAGATTGTCTTTGTGCCCCTCCAGTTCCCGGCGGACGGGGAACTGTCCAATCAGGTGGCGGAGGCTATGGAAAACCGCCGGGATGTGTTCATCCTGGACCAGAAATGTTCCACCCAGGGATACCAGGACCTGATCAGCTGTCTCCATCTGCTGATCGGCATGCGGCTCCACGCCCTGGTGTTTGCCGCCATCAACGACGTTCCCTTTATGGCCATTTCCTATGACCCCAAGGTGGACCGGTTCGTGGATGGCATGAAGGGGACGGTAGTGGATACCATCGGCCAGGTGACGGCGGAAGAACTGACGGCTATGGCCGAAAAACTCTGGAACTCTGACGGCCGGCAGGGACGGGAACAGATCCGTGCCCTCCGGGAAGAAGCCAGAGCCAATATTGGAAGGGCCCTGGCCCTTTTGGCCCGGTGACAGATGTCCACGGGCCTTTTTTGGACCGGATTTTCCAACCTATGAAAATACAGGAGGAATCCCATGCTGGAAATGCGTCATGCAGGCAAGGTTTATCCTGGCGGGGCGGTAGCCCTGGAGGATATCAACGTACATATCAGACCGGGAGAGTTCGTGTTCCTGGTGGGCCCCAGCGGGGCCGGCAAATCTACCTTCATCCGGCTGATCTCCCGGGAAATCGAACCCACTTCCGGGCAGATCCTGGTGGACGGAGTGGATGTGATGAAACTGAAGCGGGGGGACATTCCCTATCTCCGGCGGCAGCTGGGCATCGTCTTCCAGGACTTCCGGCTGCTCAACGACCGGACCGCCTATGAAAACGTGGCCTTTGCCATGCAGGTGATCGAGGCCCCCAGCCACAAGATCCGGCAGCGGGTCAATGAAGTGCTGGAACTGGTGGGCCTGAAGGGCCGGGGGGACAACTATCCGGGAGAGATGAGCGGGGGCGAACAGCAGCGGGTGGCCATTGCCCGGGCCATTGTCAACGACCCTCTCCTGGTGATCGCTGATGAACCCACTGGCAACCTGGACCCGGAAACCAGCAAGGAAATCATGGAAATCTTCACCCAGATCAACAGCCGGGGCACCACCATCCTGATGGCCACCCACGACAAGACCATGGTGGATTATATGCAGAAACGGGTCATCGCCCTGGAAAACGGGCGGCTGGTCCGGGATGACCGCAAAGGAGTTTACGGGTATGAAGTTTAGTACAAAATGGTATTACATCAAGGAGACCTTTACCTCTCTGAAGCGGAATTCCCTGATGAGCATCGCCTCCATCAGCACCGTGGCCCTGTCCATCCTGGTGCTGGGGATGTTCCTCACCATGGTGCTCAATGTGAACAACCTGGCCAGACATCTGGAGAACCAGGTCCAGGTCACCATCTATATGGAAGACAGCGCTTCCGCCGACCAGCTGAAGCAGATGGAAAAAGTGCTCCGGAGCACCCCCGGGATCGTGAAGGTGACGCCCCGGACCAAGGAGCAGGCCCTGGCGGATTTCAAGAGCCGTCTGGGAGAACAGCAGAAGCTGCTGGCGGCCCTGGGAGAGGACAATCCCTTCCCGGCCTCCTTTGAGATCCAGGTGGACAATCCGGAACGGATTCCCCAGCTGGTGCCCCAGTTCCAGCAGATGCCCGGGGTGGAAACCGCCAAGTTCGGCCAGGAAGTGGTGGAACATCTGTTCCAGCTGACCCGGGTGCTCCGGATCGGCGGGGTGCTGCTGATCGTGCTTCTGGCCATTGCCACCCTGTTCATTATCTCCAACACCATCCGGATCACCGTGTTTGCCCGGCGCCGGGAAGTGAACATCATGAAATATGTGGGGGCCACTGACTGGTTCATTCGCTGGCCCTTTCTGCTGGAGGGAATGATCATGGGCTTTGTGGGGGCGGTGATCGCTTCGGCGGCTCTGTACAAAGGGTACAATGCCATCCAGGCCAAGATCTACGGGACACTGGCCTTCTTCCCCATGCTGCCCAGCTGGCCCACCATGGGCTGGCTCTGCGGGGGACTGGTCTGTGTGGGGACCCTGATCGGGGCTCTGGGCAGCAGCATCTCCCTGCGGAAGTTCCTGGATGTGTAGGAGGCGGTGGGGATGAAGAAACAAGCAGCCCTTGCTGCCGCCCTCCTTTTGCTGGGGACCCAGCTGTCCGCTTCCGTTTCCTGGGCGGAAACCATTGAGGAGAAGCGGGCTCAGCTGGACGAGATCCAGCAGCAGCTGGGGGAAAAGGACGCCCAGCTGGAAGAAAAGAAAAAAGAAATCGGCAATGCCATGGAGCAGCTGATCCTGACCCAGGAAGAACTGGCGGAAGCCAAGCGGAAGCTGGCGGCCATCGAGGCCCGGCAGCAGGCTCTGGAAATCAAGATCCGTCAGAACGAGGCGGCTCTGGCAGCCAAACAGAAGGAATATGACAAAAGCCGGGCGGTGTACAAAAAACGGCTCCGGGACATTTACGAAAACGGCCAGGTGAACTATCTGGATGTGCTGCTGGGAGCGGCGGATTTTCGGGATTTCTCTTCCCGGATGTACCTGCTCCAGCGGGTGGTCCGCCGGGATTTCAACCTGATCGACCGGCTGGAGACCCAGCGGGAGGAACTGCTGGCGAAAAAGGCGGAACTGGACGACATCAAGAGCCAGCTGGCAGCTGCCCATGCGGAAGGCCAGAAGGAACAGCAGATCGTGGCCCAGAAGACGGTGGAACGGCAGAAACTGTATGAACAGGCTCTGGCGGAAAAAGCCCAGCTGGATGCGGAATATGAAGAACTCCAGCGGAACAGCCAGGAAATCACCGCCATGATCCAGCGGATGGAACAGGAAGGCCGGATGATGCCCCAGGCAGGGGGCACCGGCCAGCTGGCCTGGCCGGTGAACGGGGAGATCACCTCTCCCTTCGGCTGGAGGGTCCATCCCATCTGGGGGACCCAGATCTTCCATGCAGGGCTGGATATCGGCGCCGATTACGGGGATCCGGTCCATGCCGCGGACAGCGGCACCGTGGTGTACGCCGGCTGGATGGGCGGCTACGGCAATGCGGTGATGATCGACCACGGCGGGGGCATGGTGACCCTGTACGGCCACAATTCTTCCATTACCGTGGGAGAAGGGGAACAGGTGAGCAAAGGGCAGACCATCGCCCTGGCCGGCAGCACCGGCAATTCTACCGGACCCCACTGTCATTTCGAAGTCCGTATCCACGGAGAAGTGGTCAGCCCCCTGCAGTATCTGCCGTAAGCAGGAGTGCAGAGTAAAGAGTGCAGAGTGCAGAGTGCAGAGAAAAGAGTAAAGAGCAGAGAAAATTTCTGCATTCGGTGGCAAATGCCCGGCGTTTGCCTTCCAGCGGCCAGTGACAATTGACCAGTGACCAGTGACAGGGATGCTGCCGGGCAGCATCCCACAGAGGCAAACTATGTTCAAAAAACGCTATACAGCCCCCCAGATGCTGGGGGTATTCTTCCTGTCCCTGGGTGTGTTCAGCGGCGGGACCTATTATCTGATGAAAAACTGGATCGGAGACCCGGGAGCCCTTTTCCAGATCGTCCGGACCATGCACCTGATCCAGGAACATTATGTAGGGGAAACCGATCGGAAAGCCATTTATGACGGGGCGCTCAAAGGCATGGTGGGGGTCCTGAACGATCCCTATTCCACCTACCTGGACAACCAGGACTTCCAGGCCCTGTCCACCATGACCGAAGGCCATTTCGGCGGGGTGGGCATGGTCATGGGCCAGAAAAAGGACAGCCAGTTCGTGGTGGTGGCTCCCATTGAGGACACCCCTGCCTACAAGGCCGGCATCAAAGCCGGGGACATCCTGCTGAAAATCGACGGAGAAGACCTGTCCGGCCAGACTCTGAACCAGGTGGTGAAAAAGATCCGGGGTCAGGACGGATCCCAGGTGACCCTGACCCTGAAACGGGGAGAGGAGGAACCCCGGGATGTAACCGTTACCCGCAGCGACATCAAGCTGAAAAGCGTGTACAGCCGGATGGATGAAAACGGCATCGGGTATATCCGGGTGACCAATTTCAACGAGGATACAGGCAAAGACTTCGGTGCCAGCCTCCAGGATCTCCGGGACAAGGGGATGAAGGCCCTGGTACTGGATCTTCGGGACAACCCGGGAGGCCTTCTGGAAAGCGGTGTGGAAGTGGCCCGGTACCTGGTGCCCAAAGGTCCCATTGTGTCCGTCACAGACAAGGACGGGAACACCCAGACCGAATCCTCTTCACTGGAAAAAGTGGACTTCCCCCTGGCGGTATTGGTGAACCATGGCACCGCCAGTGCGGCGGAAATCGTCTCCGGCGCCATCCAGGATACCGGATCCGGGAAGATCTTCGGGGTGAAGACCTATGGCAAGGGTGTGGTCCAGAATATTTTCCTCCTGAGCAACAAAACCGCCGTGAAGCTGACCGTGGCCCGGTATTATACCCCCAGCGGCCGGAGCATCGACAAGGTGGGCATCGAGCCGGACCAGGTGGTGGAAGCCGCCGATGAAGAAGGAAGCAACCAGCTGCAGGCGGCGGAAGCCTATCTCCGTCAGCAGCTCCAACAGTAAGGGCAAGGAGCGTGGATTATGGAAATCATCAATACCCTGACCAGTCAGATCGCCGTTTGGAAAAATTTCCTCACCGGTGCCGCGGGAACTCTTCCCACCGCACCCATGCTGAAAACCGGGGCGGAAGTCCTGCTGGGCCTTCTGGTCCTGCTGCTGATCGCCTACCGGTTCCGCACCCACCAGGTGCGCCGGGAACGGAAGATCCGCTACCGGATCGGCCGGATGATCGCCCATCTCTGTGATACCTATGACAGTCTGGAAGATGTGGACTGGAAGAAGCAGAAGGCCTACCGGTATCATTTCGTGGACGGAGACCTGAAAATCGACCAGCGGGACATTGAGGGAATCGGGGACCTGATCGGACCCCTCCATCCCAGCGACGGCCTGAAATACAACGAAGACTATATCAAAGGGGCCATCGAAAAGGCCATGAAGACCTGCTCTCCGGTGGAATTCATTGCCCGGGAAAAAGGCGCCGACGGTACTTTCCATTGGAAGGCCTTCCTGTTCCAGGGAGTCAAGAATGACAAAATCCACAGCCGCAGCTGCCTGCTGCTGAAGCGGGATGTGGATGACAGCCGGTCTGCAGAAATGGAAAAACGGGCCCAGCTGAGCCTGGACATGAACGAAGCCCGGAAGGCCGCCCAGGCCAAAACGGAATTCCTCAACCGGTTCAGCCAGGATACCCGGGAAGCTCTCCGGGACATTATGGGGAATCTCAGCCTCACCCGGGAGGAAATGGATCCGGGACGGCGGAAGGATTATCTGGACGAAAGCCAGCAGGAAGCCCGGTATCTCATGACCATGATCGAAGACGTAAAGGAACTGTCCGACATCGAAAACGGCACCCTGGAAATCCGCAGCGAGGAATTCAATGTGGATGAAACATTGACCAAACTGAACCAGCTGTTCCAGAAAGAAGGGGAGAAACGGGGCATCACTTACGACTGCACCGTGGAACCTCTCTTGTATCCCAACCTGATCGGGGACGAAAAACGGCTGGAACAGGTACTGCTGAACCTGCTCACCCATGCTCTGCTGTTTACGGACCGGGGACAGAAAGTCCTTTGCGCCGTACGGCAGAAACTGGTGAAGAACAAAAAAGTTGCCATGGAATTCACCGTGCTCTGCGCCGGCATGAAGGTGCCCCAGGAAATGGTGGAGAAAGCCTTCCTGCCTTTTGAACTGACCCGGCAGGTGGGCAGCGCCAAAGTCCACGGAGGCCTGGGCCTGGTGGTGACCCAGCGTCTGGTGACCCTGATGGGAGGCCAGATCCGGGCGGACAATGCGGAAGGCCGGGGCATGCGGTACATCATCGAACTGCCCTTTGATTTTGCAAGCCACGTGAAATAAACGAAAGGAAGTACATACAGGATGCTTCATATTGGATGCCATTTGTCCTCCAGCAAAGGCTTCGCCGCCATGGGGAAGACGGCCCTTTCCATCGGAGCGGATACCTTTGCCTTTTTTACCCGGAATCCCCGGGGCAGCAAAGCCAAGGAAATCGATCCCAAAGATGTGGAAAAATTCCAGGCCCTCTGGGAGCCCAACCAGGCCATTCCTCTGGTGGCCCACGCTCCCTATACCCTGAATCCGGCTTCTTCCAAGGAGGATGTGCGGACTTTTGCCCGGGAAACCATCGCCGATGATTTGAGAAAGCTGGAGGCGGTGCCCGGGAACTATTACAACATGCACCCGGGAAACCACCTGGGACAGGGGTCGGAAACAGGCATCGCTCTCATTGCCCAGTGCCTGAACGCCGTGCTGGATCCGGATCTTTCCACCACCCTGCTCCTGGAAACCATGGCCGGGAAGGGGACGGAAGTGGGCCGGACCTTCGGAGAACTCCGGGCCATCATCGACCGGCTGGACCATCCGGAAAAAGTGGGGGTGTGCCTGGATACCTGCCATGTGTGGGACGGAGGGTATGACATCGCTTCTAATCTGGACGGAGTACTGGAAGAATTCGACCGGACCCTTGGGCTGGACCGGCTGAAAGCCATCCATCTCAACGACAGCAAAAATCCCCTGGGAGCCCACAAGGACCGGCACGAAAAGCTGGGCCTGGGATGCATCGGACTGGAAACCCTGAAAAACGTGGTGAATCATCCGGCCCTCCGGGACCTGCCCTTTATCCTGGAGACCCCCAATGAACTGGCCGGCTACCAGGCGGAAATCGCCCTGATGCGCCAGGCAAGAGAAGAGAGGGACGGCCAATGAAGATCACCACTCACCAGGCCACTGTCTGCGGCCTGCTCCTGGCCCTGACCCTGGTGCTGAGCCTGCTGCCCCTTTACCGGATGCCCTACGGAGGCACCATTACCCTGGGAGGTATGCTGCCCATGATGCTCATAGCCTTTGTGTACGGCCCCCGGGTGGGGATCATGGCCGGGTTCGTGTACGGGCTGCTGAACCTGCTGCTGAACCCCTACATCCTCCATCCGGTCCAGGTGCTCCTGGATTATCCCCTGCCTTTCATGGCCCTGGGGCTGTGCGGATTCTTCCCTCAGCGGCCCTATCTGGGCATGGCCGTGGGGGTGGCCGTCCGGTATCTGTTCCATTTCCTTTCCGGGGTGGTGTTCTTTGCCAGCTATGCGCCGGCCACCATGTCCCCGGCAGTCTATTCCCTGGTGGCCAACGGTTCCTATCTGCTGCCGGATCTGGTGATCTGCATGGTGCTCTACCGGCTGCTGCCCATTGAGAAATTCCGGCAGATGATGTAAAAAAGCTTGCAAAATAATATCCCTGTGGTATAATAATCAAGTAACCAAAGTAGAGGCCACCTGCTTCTCACCTTGCGGCAACGCTCGACAGGGTCAGTGATACGGATTTGCAACGGGTGGACTTTGGTTCGCCCGTTTTTATTTTATTGTCTGTCTAACCTATTGGAGGTGAACGTCATAGCAAAAGATGAACTGCGGATCAATGAAGCCATCCGCGCAAGAGAAGTTCGTGTAAATTCTGCGGACGGGGAACAGTTTGGAATCATGTCTCTCCATGATGCCCTGCACCTGGCCGAAGAAAAGCATCTGGACCTGGTGGAAATCGCTCCCAAGGCCAAACCCCCGGTCTGCCGGATCATGGATTACGGCAAGTATCTCTATGAACAGCAGAAGAGAGAAAAAGAGGCCCGGAAGCGCCAGAGAATCATCGATGTGAAGGAAGTCAAACTCCGGATCCGCATCGAAGACCACGATTTCGAAGTAAAGACCAAGAATGCCATCCGCTTCTTACAGGGCGGTGACAAGGTAAAAGTTACCATCATGTTCCGGGGCCGGGAAATGACCCATCCGGAACTGGGTGAACAATTACTGAATAGAATGGCTGACCAACTGCAGGAGATTGCCACTGTGGAAAGAAAGCCGAAGCTGGAAGGACGCAACATGATCATGATCGTTGCTCCCAAAAGTGCCAAATAACAAGGAGGATGTCCAATCATGCCGAAAATGAAAACCCGCAGATCTGCTGCTAAACGCTTCAAAGCCACCGCTACCGGTGAATTCAAACGTGGTAAAGCTTTCCGGAGCCACATCCTGGAACACAAATCTCCTACCCGTAAGAGAAACCTGCGTAAAGCGGGTCTGGTCCACAAGACCGACCACGAACGTGTAGCCAAGATGCTGCCGTACGCATAATTTCACTGTTTGAGAGATTTCAGAGATTCCAAGGAGGAAATAAACAATGGCAAGAATTAAAGTCGGCGTAACTGCCCATAGACGTCATAAACATATCCTGAAGCTGGCCAAAGGCTACAGAGGTTCCAAGAGCAAGCTGTTCAAAAAAGCCAATGAAACCGTCATGAAGGGCCTGATGTATGCCCGTCGTGACAGAAGAGCCAAGAAACGCGAATTCCGTCAGCTGTGGATCGCCCGGATCAACGCTGCTACCCGGGCCAACGGCCTGAGCTACAGCCGTTTCATCTGCGGCCTGACCAAAGCCGGCGTTGTGCTGGACCGGAAAGTCCTGGCCGACATGGCTGTAAACGATGCCGCTGCTTTCGCCAAACTGGTGGAAACTGCCAAGGCTGCTCTGTAAGAGAGAAATCAGGAAGCTGTCTGCGTAACAAGCAGGCAGCTTCTTTTTTTTTGTAACAAATGATACATGAAATTATATGTATTCATAATCAGTGAAAAAATATGCACAACGTTATCTTATATGTGCTATAATAACCTTTATTCCAATCAGAATCCTATACTATGGCACGGAAGGTGAAATTATTGATTGCTTTGAAAAACGGGGATGGGATCCAGTGGCCGGGAGGCAAGCGGATCGCCGTCATGCTGACTTTTGATTTTGACGCGGAACTGTTGCGTCATTCCGTCATCGGGAAGAAAACCATCGGATTCTCTGACTTTTCCCGGGGCCAGTACGGCCCTCACGAAGGCCTGGACCGGTGCCTGGCTCTGCTGGACCGGCAGCATCTGCCTGCCACGTTCTTCATTCCCGGGAAGATCATCGAAGAATATCCGGATGCGGTGAAGAAAATTGCCGACAGAGGGTTGGAAATCGGATACCATGGGTATGAGCATGAGAGCACCCTTGGTCTGTCTGCTGATGAAGAACGGTCCAATATGGAAAAAAGTGAAGCCCTGATCGAAAAGCTGTGCGGTCACAAACCGGCAGGACACCGGGGGCCTTTGGATGTGCTTCAGGAATGCAGCATGGCACTTCTTCAGGAAAGAGGATATCTTTACGATTCCACATTAAAGGACTGCGACTGGCCTTACATTCCTCAGGAATGCGGCCCCCGGACTCCGGTCATCGAACTGCCTACAGAACCGGGAATTGACGACTTTTCTTATTATTACTTCTCCTATGCAGATGAGGCCACCATTACCTGCACTTATCCCAATGATTATGTTTACGGGATTTGGAAAGATTATTTTGATGAACTGGCCAGCGAGGGAGACAAAGTGATGGTCCTGAAACTCCATCCCCAGCTGATTGGCCGGAGCGGACGGATCCGGATGCTGGAACAGCTGGTCCTGTACATGGAGCAAAACGGAGCCTGGATTGCTTCCTGTCAGGAAGTGGCCCAATATGTAAGGGATTTTTATGAACAGAAAGAAGGTGCCTGCCAATGAAATGGCCTCATGGAAAACGGCTGGCCCTGTGCCTTTCCTTTGATATTGATGCGGAAACCCTCTGGCTGACCCGGAATCCTGTCAATGTGCATCACCCGGTTCATTTGTCCCGGGGACGCTATTCCGTCAAGCAGGGGATTCCCCGGATCCTCCGGCTGCTGGAAAGTGAAGGAGTGAAGGCCACTTTCTTCACTCCGGCCTGGACTGCCGAGCATCATCCTGATGTAATCCGTACTATTGCAGAACTGGGGCATGAAGTTTCCTATCATGGGTACCTTCATGAAGTTTGTGACACTTACGAAAAAGAAAATGCCCTGATGGAAAAAGCGGAAAACATCCTGAGGGAAATTACCGGCAGACGGCCTATGGGGAACCGGAGCCCGGATGGATACGTATATGACTTCCACCTGCAGCTGTGGCTGGACCGGGGGTATATCTATTCCTCCAACTGGCGGGACAATGACGGGCCTTTTCTTCACAAACTGAACGGAAAGACCATTCCCATTGTGGAACTGCCAAAAGATGGCATTGTGGATGATACCTCCTATGACATGTATACCCTTCAGCATCCGGAACATTATTTCCTGCGAAGCGGACGGGAAATGGTGGGAATCTGGATGGATGAACTGGACGGACTGGCGGAAGAAGGACGGATGATGAATTTTGTCATGCATCCTCAGTTCATTGGCCATCCCCAGTATGTCCGTGCGCTGCGGGAATTTATCCGGTATGCCAAAGATCATGGGGCCTGGATTGCTACCGATGAACAGGTGGCACGATACTATCTTTCCCAGAACGGATTTCCGGAATATGCCAAGGGAGAGAGTTTTTAAAAGAAAGGAAGTATGAATGATGATGACCAACAGACTGACCAAAAAGATTGCCTGTGTACTGGCGGGAGCCTTTTGCCTGCTGGCTCTTGCCGGATGCGGGGGAAATGATGCCAAGAAAGAGGCAGGAAAAACTGGGGGAGACGGCAAAAAGCTGGTGGTAGCCATTAATGCCACTTTTCCGCCTTTTGAAAGTGTTAAGGAAGGCACAAAGGACTATACCGGCATTGATATCGAAATTGCCCAGTATATCGGGAAAAAACTGGGGAAAACCGTGGAATTCCAGGATATGAAATTTGCTTCCCTGGTGCCTACTCTCCAAAGCGGCCGGGCGGACATGATCATTTCCGGGATTTCTCCCACGGCCCAACGGAAAGAAGTGGTTTCTTTCTCCAAACCTTATTATTTCCCCATGAAGGCACTGATTTTCAAGAAGGGGGCTGGCTACAAATCTCTGGCTGATCTGAAGGGAAAGAAAGCCGGGGCTTCCATGGGCACCACTTATGTAAAAGAACTGAAGGAAGCAGGGGGCATCGAAGTGACAGAACTGGACAATACTCCGCTGGTGGTCCAGGATATCAAGAACAGCCGTCTCGATGCCGGGCTCTTTGATTCTGCCCAGGCTTCTGTATTCGTCAAGGAAAATCCTGAACTGGAAATGGCCATCCTGGATCTGCCGGTAGTCAACGATGATACCTTTGCTATTGCTCTGCCCAAAGATTCCAAGGATATCGGCAAAATCAACGATATCCTGAAGGAAATGAAATCCAATGGAGAATTCCACAAAATCCTGGTGAAATACTTGGGTGAAGACGCTGCCAAACAATATGAAACGGCGGAAGCCAAACTGGATGTGGCTAAACAGTAATCTAATCTGAAAAGAGAAGCGAATCCTATGTTTAAATTTTCTGTTCTCATGCCCTACCTGCCACTACTGGAAAGCGCAGTGTGGGTTACGTTGAAATTCACGTTTTTCTCTACTTTCCTGGGATTTATCGGGGGCTTTATCCTGGCTCTCATTACCATCTCCCGGAACAGAGTATTTGCCCCTCTGGCACGGTTTTATATTTCAGTTTTTCGGGGAACACCGCTTCTGGTGCAGCTGATGTTGATTTATTTTGCCACGCCCCAGCTTACGGGATACAACATTACAGCACTTCAAGCCGGGGTGCTGTCCTTTGGGCTGAATTCCGCCGCATATATTTCTGAAGCCCTCCGGGGCGGGATCCTTTCGGTGGACAAGGGCCAGTGGGAAGCGGCCCTTTCCCTGGGGGTGCCCAAGCATCGGTTCATCCTGGATGTGATTTTACCCCAGGCCATCAAGAACACCTTCCCGGCGCTGATCAATGAGAGCATTGCGCTGTTGAAAGATTCCAGCCTGGTGTCCGTCATCGGGGTCGCTGATACCCTTCGTTGGGCGGATTTAATCCAGGCCAAGACGTTCCGGGCTTTTGAAGCCTTTATAGTAGCGGCTGCCGTATATTATGTGCTGGTCATGATCCTCACCTTTATCGGTGCCTATTTTGAAAAGAAGGTGCGTATCAGTGACTGACAACATTATCCAAGTAGAACATGTGGCCAAACATTTCGGCAGTCTGGAAGTCCTGAAGGACATCAGCCTGGAGGTGGAGCGGGGACAGGTGGTGACCATCATCGGTCCTTCCGGCAGTGGAAAATCCACCCTGCTCCGGTGTCTGAACCTGCTGGAAAAACCTGATGGGGGAAAGATCATCTTCGAAGGTCAGGACATTCTGGCACCGGGGATAAAGATTGCGGACATCCGGAAAAAAGAAGTGATGGTGTTCCAGCATTTCAACCTGTTCAAAAACATGACCGTACTCCGGAACGTGACCTATGCCCCCATGGTGGTCAATGGGAAAAGCCGGGAAGAAGCAGAAAAAGATGGCCGGGAACTCTTGGCCAAAGTTGGGCTGGCTGACAAGGCAGGAGAATATCCCAGCCGGCTTTCCGGGGGCCAGCAGCAGCGGGTGGCCATCGCCCGGGCCATGGCCATGCATCCGGATGTGCTGCTCCTGGATGAACCTACGTCCGCCCTGGATCCGGAAATGGTGAAAGAGGTGCTGGACGTGATCCGGGAACTGGCCCAGAGCGGCATTACCATGGTACTGGTGACCCACGAAATGGGCTTTGCCCGGGATGTATCCGACATGATCCATTTCATGGATGGGGGCTATCTGGTGGAAAGCGCCCCGCCGGCGGAATTCTTCGCTCATCCCAAATCGGAACGGGCCCAGAAATTCCTGTCCAAGATCCTGTCCTGAGGTGCCTATGAAAATCCGTATCATCAATCCGGATTATGGGGTGGGGGAAGAGGCCATGGCCCAGCGCTGCAGCATCCTCCAGCAGTTTGTGGGGCCCGATGTGGAACTGTCCATGGTCTGTCTCACCCAAACAAAAGTGGAAATCAACAGTGCGGCGGATGTGGTCCTGGCCGGTCCGGAAATCCTGGAACTGGCCAAACAGGCGGAACAGGATGGGTGTGACGCTGTGGTGCTGTACTGCTTTTCTGATCCGGCGGCTGAAGCCTGCCGGGAACGGCTCCGAATCCCAGTGGTGGGCGGAGCCCAGGCTTCGGTGCTCCAGGCGCCCCTGGTGGCCAGGCAGTCGGGAGTCATCCTCAGTGATCCCGCCCGGATCGGGGAAAAAGAACTGTTCCTGCCTACCTTGGGCATCGGTCCTGGACGGATCAAAGCCATCGGAGCCATCCATTTCCAGGGAAAATCCATCTGGGACAATCGGGAAGAAGCCTTTGCCCAGTTGGTGGAAGAGGGAAAAAGGCTGATCAGGGAACAAGGAGTCCAGTGTCTGATCCTGGGCTGCCTGTCCTTTTTGGGACTGGCCAGGCCCCTTAGTGAAAAACTGGGGGTCCCGGTAATCGACCCGGCCATTGCCGCCGTATGCACCGCAGAAAGCCTGGTGCGGCAGGGAATATAAGAAAAAGTCAAATGTGGCCTGAGGGCCTTGAGATGGCAGACGTCAGATTTGTTCGGTATGGAAAGCAGGGATCCTCTGCTGACTGCTAACAGGCTGACGTCTTTTTTAGCTTCACTATAAAAAGTTGAAATATTCTACAAATATAGTAAAATACATACTATGTAATATCAGGGAAAACGTTGGACAGTACACAACAGGAAACAAGATATTGACACCATATATGGTGTCAATTATACTAAAGGCAGGAACGATATGTCTAAATGGGAAAAATTGCTGAAAAAAATACTCACTTTATCAAAAGACATGAGGTTTGATGAACTAAGAAAAATATTGGAGAGTTATGGGTACGTAATGAGTGCACCCAGAGGCGGAAGCAGCCATTATACTTTCAGGAAACCTGGGAAAAACCCCATTACTGTCCCCAAACATGAACCCATCAAAAAAGTATATGTCGAGATGGTCCGACAGGTGGTGGAGGAGGAAGCTGGAAATGAAAACGATTGAATATTATATGGCACTTCCTTATCGGCTGGAAATCGTTCCGGATCCGGATGAGGGGGGATATGTGGCCCGTTATCCGGATTTGCCGGGATGCATCACGGTCGGTGATTCCATGGAAGAGGCTGCCAAAAATGCTGAAGATGCGAAGAAGGAGTGGCTGGCCGCAGCCTTGGAAAGCGGAGTGGAGATTGCAGAACCGGTATCTGCCAATGGATATTCCGGACAGTTTAAGCTGCGGATCCCCAAAAGCCTGCACCGCCGTCTGGCCGAACACGCCAAAGAAGAAGGAGTCAGCATGAATCAGTACTGCGTGTATCTGCTGTCGCAAGGGTCCTGATGGCCCTTCCTTTTCCCTTGCACCAAACTGTAAAGTATGTTATAATGCCAACGTGCTGGAAG
>UMIO01036488.1_pt1 | contig 24648 bp, 28 predicted proteins | sample 1965821 | NCBI WGS metagenome assembly UMIO01 (sample SAMEA4836127, study PRJEB28245) | human gut metagenome | biome: gut microbiome; material: fecal sample | place: Denmark | collected 2008
AGGTCACAGAAAATGAATGCCACAGCCTATAGAGATATGATCCACTTGTCCCGTCCCATCTCCCGCCATCCGAAGATGAGCGTGGAGAACCGGGCAAAACTGTTCACCCCTTTTTCGGCTTTGCGGGGATTTGACATTGAGATCCTCACCAAGGAGCAGGACCGGCTGCTGGTGTCCCGGGTAACGTTGGGGACCGATCAGCAGGAGCTGATCCGCCACAGGCTGAACGATCTCCGATCTGGCCAGCGGGTCACGGTCACCTATTTCAGGCTGGTAAAAGAGCTGGAAGGTGTTTCCCTAGGAGAGTACGTCACCCAAACAGGGAAGGTCCGGCGGGTGGATGCGTTCTACCAGGTTTTTGTGGTGGACAGCAGTGTGGTGGCCTTTGAGGATATCCGGGAGCTGGAAATCAACGGTGGGGAAAGAGTAGTAGAGGCAGTATGAAGGAATGCGCCCGTCGGAAGCAGTATGTGGAAGTGGTGGTTACTTACTGCATTGATGGCAGCGTCCATCCCCAGAAGATTCTCTTGGCAAACGGTCGGTCTTTGAGATCGAGGAGAGTCGAGAGGCAGCTCCAAGCAAAGCTCCCACTACCAGGGAGTTGACCCGGCGGTATGTGGTGAAGATCAAGGGAAAGGAGACCTTTCTCTACGAAGCCTTCGGCAGGTGGTTTGTGGAGATGAAGGAATAGCTGTTGTATATTTGTCTGATGAGGGAGGAGAGCAAAACGCAATTTCACAGAAAGACCCCGGCAGTTCAATAAGCTGCCAGGGCCTTTCTTATGTCCCGTTTGTCAGGCATGTATTTTAAAAATTTTTTCCCGCAACTCCATAGTGGGACCGGAATGATCTAGTACCTAGGGGGTACTGTTTCCAGTACCTAGTGTGGGGATCACACACTTTTGTCACTGCGGTTCACATTTTGGAACTGCTCAAACATTTGATAGTTGTTTAACTTGCACGTGGGACAAGGGTTGACCAATGTTTGCACGGTTCCCAGCTTGTAAGGGCATTTCGAACAGGGGGGATTCTTCCACATTTTTTCTTTGAGACTCATTTACATAACTCTCCTATCCTTCAAAACCAGGGGGATATTTGATGTCCAGGTATGGACGATCTCCTGGTTGTATTAGCCGGACTGCCATAATTTGCTGATAGCACGCTTGGAGCTGGTCACGGATAGTTTCAAGTTCAGGAAGAGGGTGAGGGATACTGTATTTTTCATTCCCCGTTTCAAGAAGTTGAATGTACCAGTTGACTGTTTGCAGTTTTCCAAGACAATAGGAGGCAATCATCATCTTGTCGTTGGCGTCTCGAATACATTCCGTTTCGATTTGAATGTAAGAAACCAGATCATAGGGGATTTTTCTCAGTTTCTTTTTTCTGGCCATAGGAAACCTCCTTACAGATACCTCTCCATGGTATCGCAGTATTTTCTCCTTATCCGCACATAACTTTTACTCCCATCCTTGAAAATGATCTCATAGTAAAAGTATGATTGTCGTTTTTAGGCCAACCGTACGTTTCTTTTCTTGCGTAGGGGGGCATTCCTGAAAGGTCCTTAGCTTGACCTTGCTGCCATAGCCGCTGCTATTCGGAGTATTTACTCACGAGATCACATTCCAAAAATTTGAAAAGTTTGCGTTAACATAGGGAGGGCTTGATGTAGTCAATGATCCGAAGACATGCTTCATGCCGTATGGTTTCTTCTGACGGAACAGACAACGTAATTTCAGTTTTTATATCCTGTAAAAGTTTTTTGATGTTCTTTTTAAATGACAACATATCACCGATTTCGTCTCCGAATAACCGTAACAGTTCAAGAAATGAGATGGTGGCTGGTGTGTTCCGGTTTACAATGTAGCGCTTTGCTAATCTGGGGAATAGCCTGGTGAAAAGAGCCTCTTTGTCCACTTTATTAAGCCAGTCAGTGTTTATCCACTCAAAGGCATTAAAATCCATTCCAGCGTGTTTTAGATAATCGGAGTTTGTGACAATTTCCCAATAGGTGGTATATAACCTTGCCATGGGTTTCAGTATTTTTCGAAATTTTTCATCTGTCATTTCTTTATCCGTTTCCAACTTAGGTTTTAGGTTTGAGAATCCCGCCTCGATTATCTCTTTTAGGTCATCAGACAATTCATCTTGATTCGCAACCAGCCAAAAAAATGTGTTCGTGTTGATGTTTTTATCGATATAATTGTTTAGGTTGTTGAACACATAAAGAATATTACGATCGATAGCCTGAGTGAGAGCCCTTGCGTAATCCAAGGACAATTTATTTGCTATATCCTCCAAAAGTAGATCAAATACCCGTTCCACAATGATTTCTTTCCCTCGGGGATACACGATTTCGCCGTTGCGCTTTTCTTTTTGAACAGAGACAACTTCGAATATTTCGATCCCTGTTTGGTTGCCGAGACAATTTAGAATTCTCTGGCGCATATGCTGGATCGTAACCTCAGAGCAGGCATCACAATGGGTGAGAATAATGTGAACGTGCTGTGAGAGCTCTTTCTGCATCCGGAGCAGAAAGTCAGCTTCGAACTGCTGGAACCGTTCTGTGACGGAGACACAATAAAATATGGTGTGGAACCAATTGAAGATATCATCGCTACAATTTTGTTTTTTAATTCCAGCAATAATTTCTTCCAATTGGTTATTGGCATCCAAGGCTTCCAGGCCTTTTGTGTCATAGATGTAAAGAGGGTATTTGCCGCCATTCGCTTCGTAGGGAACGAAATATTCTGAGGTGATAGGAGCACCGGGTCCAGCCTTGGCCACGGTTTTCCCTAGAAAATAGTTAATAAACGACGATTTTCCGGCCTTGGTTTTGCCAAGTAACAGAATTTTCGCTGCATATTCCATGAAAATCTCTCCCTGTTATAATTTGTTTCCGTATTTTCCTTGGTACTCGCTGGCATATTCCTTTGCTTTTTCCTGATCTTTCTGGGACAGATGGAGAACGATGTCGCTAGGTTTGTGAGTTTTCATGAACTGTTTTGCAAGTTCTTGGATGGATGCTTTGTCAAACAAAGAGGAAAAATCGACTTGCTGACCATTTGCAATCTTTTTACAGGTTTCGTAGCAAATCTCAGAGATTGCAAAGCCCAGAGCAGCGGTGATGAAAGCGGCAACACCGCCGTTGATCATCCCACCGAGAAAGGATCCAATACCCGGAAATAATTTCAATAGTCCGCCCGCAATCGATTTTCCAAGATTGGCGATAATGAAATCCCCGACCACGGATTTTGAGATCGTTGCCAAATCGTCTATGCCATAAATATGAATAATCATGGTTGCCATACTGAGCTGAAGAGGGGTGAGCAGTGCCGCATCAGACAATGGAATGGGAGTAGCTCCAATTGCAGCAGCCGCACTGCAAAAAATAGCAATTCTCTTAGCGGACATTTCGCGTTTTTGCTTCAAGCTGATCATTTGCGATGCAATAAATGCTTGTTGCAAATCGATGTCAGTGAGTTGAGACGCGGACCAATCGATGAGGTCTTCCATTTCAAGATCCAAGCTTAAATCCGTGGATACTTCGAACACTGGGAGAGTAACTCCAAAATGGTCTGCAAGGATTGTTTTAAATACTTTCGCTTCGCTTCCCTCTTTATCATCTTCATCGCATTTGGTCAGCACAACGCCGACACGTCCCCGTAACGCAGGTTCTTGCAGCAATTTCTTCATAACTTGGAGATCATACTCCTGGACACTTCCTAGAATGGAAATGCAGAACCAGACAATGTGAATTTGCTCAAGAGGCTTCTTTTTGCGATTGTTTTCAATCAAGTTATTGATCGCTGCGATATACGTCTCGTAGCTCTCGCCTTTCCCATCTTCCAGCTCATAACCGCGGCTGTCGATCAGATTGACACCTATGTCATAATCCTTGCCCCAATAGGTTTTGAAATCATCGGTTCCCCGGGCCACATCGTTTACAGGGGCCAATTGTCTATGAAATATTGTATTTACCAAGGAACTTTTTCCGCACCCGGTTGCGCCGAGTAGCAAAATGTTGGGGAGAAGCTCTTTCCCATTTTTGAACTTGTCCCATTCATCTCTCAATACCTGCTCATATCGATTGGCCATTTTTCTTCCTCCTTATATTTTTCAATCATTCTTAAGGCCATTTTATCTTGAAAACCACAATTAGTCAATATAAATACCTCTTATAGATGTTTCAATTGACGCTGTAATGACGGGTAAACTAAATGGTAAAAAGGGGTGTTTCCATGGACTATAAGAGGTTAGGTGAACGAATTCGAGAGGAACGCCGGCGTCTCAATCTCACTCAAGCCCAGCTTGCTGAGGCAGTAGATATTTCCGATACCTATATGGGGGCCATTGAGCGAGGGGAGAGGAGCCTTACCTTAGATACATTGGTGCGCCTGGTTAACCGCCTTGGCATCACAGTGGATTACCTTCTTGCAGACTCTGTTACCGATACAGATTCCCATATCATGGATCAGTTTAAACAGATCGTGGATGGCCAGCCCCTGGAGCGCAGGCAAATGGCCGTCAACGTTCTGCGTGCGATCTTTGCCTATTTTGAAAATGGTGGGGAGTAAGGCTCTTATGGCCCAGATACGATCCCATGGCGGAGATCCCGCACAAATTCCACATCACGGATCAATCGTTCAACAGCCAGATCTGCTAATTGCTCCACTGAAAGGGAGTACTCTGCCGCCAGTTCGTGGAGCCTGTCGTAGAGCAGTCCGCTTGTCAGGTAGATAGCGAACTGGGCTGTCTGTCGTTTTGTTTCCATTTAAATCCCTCCCTCTGTCATGCCGCCTGTATTCGGGCGGCTCTTTTGTTTTCCTCAGATGTAAAGGTCCTCCATAGTGTCCAGGCAAAGGCAGCCCAGTCGCCCGCCAGGGTAAACGCAGCCGCAGTCAATGTCAATAAAGGTGTCTGTCCAGAAGATCTTTCCACAGGGTTCCGGCTGGCCCACGCTGTCGTACAGGAACTGTGTGGGAGTGTGCCCCAGCACCACGCAACGGTCGGGAAAGTAAACGGTATCCGGTTCTGGACGGCACCAAAGAAGCTCTTCTGAATGGTAGCTGTCCAAGGGACGGGAAGGGGAGAAGTCCGGAAGCCCGCCGTGGACTAGAACGAATCGCCGACCTCCTGTCTCCACTTCCCTGTAGGACGGCATAGCGCACAGGTATTCCCAGGCAGTCTTCCTTTGGGCTTCGCCTAGTTGGAGAAAGTCCCTCAGGGATTCTTCTCCACCGTTGTGAAACCAAAGGGAGATATTATTTCGTTCTACTCGGTTTAGGGAGCCTTGGCTGTCTGTCATGATCTGGAGAATACCGGGCAGAGCGTCCATTGCCATAGCTTCATGGTTTCCCATCAGGTTCACCACATTGGGGCGGGAGGCCATGTCACATAAAATCTTGAACCCGTCCGGTCCACGGTCGATGACGTCCCCGAGTACGTACAGCGTGTCATTCTCCTTCAGGTGTAACTTATCCAAAAGATTTTGATACTGGCCATAGCAGCCATGAATGTCGGATACAGCATAGATCATGATTCATCCTCTCCTTTCGAATATTGCGTCAGCACTTCTTCTATAATGCGATTGATGTCTGGAATCTTTCCTTGGTTCTTTTCTTCCACTTCGCGCATCTCAACAATGGTAGAGTTCAGCTCTTCCATCTCCTGCTTCATGTTTCCCAGTGCCTGGCGAAGGTTCGTAATGGCTTCCCCAGCGGCTGCGCCGTCAACACCATTGGGGAACTGTTCTTCCTCCTGGGAGGCGGTTGACACAAGGTTTCCATTGCGATAGACTATACTCATATCAACGTGTCCGTCTATCTGAGGCACTGTGGTGGTTCTAACAACGTCGTTCCCCGGCTGTTCCGTGGGGATCCATGTTTTCTTTAAGGACGTCAGGAAATGTTTCCGTTTCAACTCTTATCGCTCCTTTCTGATGCTGATTATAACGAATGCTCTGTAACTTTTCGTCTGCCGCCAGCAGACTTTTGGACTTTTTTAAAATTTTTTAGAACAAAAGGAGGGGGGACTATGGGTGGTTTCCCGCAGGACAAGGAACTTCGGTTTCTACAACCGGTTTCCGCCGAAACAAAATACAATCTGAAAAACGCTACCTCCTTTGGCTCCTTTCTGAAACAAAACCAGGAGAACATGCTAGAGCCCGACCTCTCCAAGTATCTGATGGCGCTACTGAAGCAAAAGGGCTTGAAACGTGCCCAGGTGGTGGAGAACTCTGGAGTGGACAAGGCCTTTATGTATCAGATTTTCAATGGCACCAAGCGACCCTCCAGGGATAAGCTCATTGCCATCACATTCGGTATGCACCTCAACGAGGAGGAGACCCAACGGGTTCTGAAACTGGCTGGTCACAGTGAGCTGTACCCCAGGGTGCCACGAGATGCCCTGATTCTGTTCTCCATCCAGCGGGGCAAGGACATTTGGGAGACGGATGACGACTTGGATAAGAACGGGTTTCCCACCTTGCTCTCAGCGGAATAGGGCCACTGAATCCGCCCAATCGGGCTTGGTTTTCCGGCACACAAAAAAGCCGCCAAACCCTAGAAAACACTGGGTTTGACGGCTGTTGCTTAAATGGATCATTTCGGCGAAGGGCTGCGGATTGTCACGGACAAATTGGATTCTAAGAACTTCTACGCTTTCAACCCTTCCTTCGACAAGAAATAACGCCAAAACAAAAAGGCCGCCTTCTGCTGCAAGGCGGCCTTTTCCTATGGCAAGGAAAGGTCAATGGTCGATTTCCAAGGGGACAAAACAAAATTGAGTGCAGTCCACCAAGCCCCGGTCCGTAAGGCGGAGCTGGGGTAGACAGGCCAAGGGAATCAGGGCCATGGTCATAAAGGGGGAGACCATTTTGCACCCGATCTTTTCCCACGCGCCTTCCAATTGTTCCACCAGTTGGCTCATTTCCTGGATGGGCTTGTCGTTCATCAGACCGGCGATGGGAAGGGGAACCAGGCCCAGCACTTTTCCGTCCTGAACCACCACCATGCCTCCTCCGCACTCCGCCAAGGTATTTGCGGCCAGAGCCATATCCTGATCGTTGGTGCCGATCACCAGCAGGTTGTGTGCGTCGTGAGCCACGGTAGAGGCCATAGCGCCCTTTTGGATTTGGAATCCTTTGACAAACCCAAACCCTGTTTTTCCCGTTTCCTTATGCCGTTCAAAAACCACGGCTTTGAGTACGTCCTGAGAGGGGTCGGAGCAGAGTTGTCCCTCAATGACGGGAAGGGTAGCTCTGGTTTCCCGGTTGTCCACCCGTCCGGAGGCCACTTCCATGACCCGAACTGTGACGGCGTCCCCTTGAACGGGAATGCGGAAGGAATCCGGAGTAATCTTGTCCCGGAGATGCATCGAACCAGTAGCCCATACAGGATAGTGATAAGGGGCGAATTCCCGGAGCATGCGGCCCTCTTGTGCCACCGTTTCCCCATCGATCAGGACGCGAACCACTTCCATGGTGGACAGATCCCGGAGCAACACCAGGTCTGCGCATTTTCCCGGTGTGACAGAGCCCAGTTCATGGTCCAACTGGAAACATTGAGCGCAGTTAATGGTGACCATCTGAATGGCAGTAATGGGGTCCACCCCTTCTTCCAAGGCACGACGAAGAATGTGGTCCATGTGGCCTTGGGCAGCCAGGGTATGGGGATGGTTGTCATCGGAGACCATCACAGCAAAGCGGGTATCCACCTGGTGTTGGGTGATGCTTTTGACTACTTCATGGAGATCGCGCCAGGCAGAACCCTCCCGGAACATGGCGTACATTCCCAAGCGCATTTTTTGAAGGGCGTCTTCAGCCCGTGTGGATTCATGGCAGCAACGAATCCCAGAGGCGATGTAAGCGTTGAGGCCAGGGCCGTTTTCGGGCAGGGAGTAGTGGCCGGTAACTGTTTTGCCCGCTTTCAGGGTTTCACCCACAATGCGGTGCGTTTGCTGGTCCGAAGAGAGGATTCCTGGAAAGTTCATCATTTCCCCCAGGCCAACTACGTTGTCCCAATCCATGGTTTCCCGGATGTCCTCTGGCCCCACAGAAGATCCGGTGTCCTCAAACCCTGGAACGGCGGGAACACAGGAGGGGGTGGTGATCATGGTTTTCAGAGGGGTGCGCTTGGCGTCTTCCGCCATGCAGGAAACCCCTTTGAGCCCCAGTACATTGCAGATTTCATGGGGATCCATAAAGATACCGGTAGTCCCGTGGGGAATCACTGCCCGGGCATATTCCCCCACAGATACCATGGAAGATTCCACATGAATATGACCGTCCAAAAAGCCAGGCGCCAGGTAAGTGCCTGAGGCGTCGATCAATTCCGTTTGATCCCCGATGCAGTGAGAGGCGTCCCCTACCAGGGCAATGCGGCCTTGGCTGATCGCCACATCCACGGAGGGCTGCAACTCATGGGTACAGACATTGACCAGCGTGCTGTTGCGGATTACCACATCGGCGGGAACATGGCCCTGGGCCACAGCAGCCAATTTGGGGCTTGCCTCCCAGAGTGGCACTTTGCAAAAGTGATTGATCATAGAATGCCTCCTTGTTGAGAAAGAATGAGAAAGGATCCCGGGGGAGCCTTTTCCGTTGGGAGCAGGTTTGAACTGTCCTGCCAAGATCTTGTCCCCCATTATAGCATTGGAGTGTTTGGGAGACAATATGGTTCCCATGGAATGATGTAAAATTCTTTTCCGGAACGATGTCCAGACATAGGTGCTGAAAGAGACGCTGGAAAACCAGCGAATTTACCAGAAGTCTGCCACTAGAGGAAAAGATCTTAGGGGAATCCCCGTAATTGCAGTTTCTGGTCTTCCGGCAGTTGAGATGTTCCCCCAGATGTGGTATACTTTTGCACATTAGCGAGAAAAAGCACCGGATATCCCTGGTGGGAAAAGGGGATCCGGGAGAATCTGCAGCTATGGGAAAATGAAATGTACGGTTTTGGCAGAGATCTGAAAGGAGTGTAGAGCCATGAGTTACAATGTTTGCCTGCCCAGTTATTCCATTGGAGCAGACTGTTACAAGGAGATCGGCTATTTTGCAAGGTATTACGGGAAAAAGGCAGTTGTCATTGGCGGTAAGACGGCCATGGAAAAATCGAAGGAAGCCTTGTTGGAAGGTATAGCTGGCTCTGACATGGAGATTCTGGATTTCATTTGGTATGGAGGGGATTCCACCTATGAAAATGGCGATGCCCTGATTGCCAACGAAACCGTAAAGAAAGCGGACATTCTGTTTGGAGTTGGAGGCGGCAGAGCCTGTGACACCTGCAAATATGTGGCCAATGAGTTGGACAAGCCGTTGTTCCTGTTTCCCACGGTGGGGAGCAACTGCGCGTCTGTTACCTCTATCAGTGTGATCTATAATCCAGACGGCACTTTCCGGGAATATTACTACCCCAAACTGGTGGAACACACCTTTATCAATACGGCGATTATCGCAGATTCCCCCTACGAGCTGTTGTGGGCGGGCATTGGAGACGCTCTGTCCAAGGAATGTGAGGCGGTGTTTTCCAGCAAAAACGTTTCCTTGGCCCACACGCCTTTGATGGGAGTGCAGCTCAGCAAAATCTGCACGGAGCCCCTGCTGACCTATGGAGGAGAGGCCCTGAAGGCCTGCAAGGAAAAGCGCGTTACGGAAGCCCTGGAGCAGGTGGTGCTGGATATTATTGTGTCCACAGGATTGGTGTCCAATATGACCACGCACACACCGGAATACTATTATAATTCCTCTCTGGCCCACTGCGTGTACTATGGGGCCACTGTAACAAAGCATGGCCACCAGCATCTGCACGGAGAGATCGTTGCCTTGGGTGTGCTGTGCCTGCTGACTTTTGACGGGCAGACAGAGCTTCGCGACAGGATCATGGATTTCAATGCCCGCATGGGATTTCCCATCTGTTTTGACGATGTGGAGATTGAGGAGGACGAATTTGACAAGATGGCCGACAAAGCGGAAGCCAGCACAGAATGGTCTTTCCGTTCCCCGGAGGTGACCCGAGAGAAGTTCATCCAGTGCATGAAGGAGCAGAACCGGATCGGCCGTGCCTTCAAGGATAAGGCCTGCCATTGAACGCCCTTCCCAAAATGGCCAAGGAAAACAAAGGGATGATGGACCAGGAGCAGCATCCTGGAGTCATCCTTTTTTTGGGAATAAAATATGTGAAATCCACCCAAAGAAGCCCTCGTAAATTTAGACAAAATAGGAAAACAAACGGCAAAATTCAAATTAATCTTTACAACAGCGTATTAACATGCTAAAATGCGAAAGCACCCAGGAGCGATCAAAATGAGGGCTCCATCATTATTTTGGAGGTAGAATACAGAAATGAAAAAGGCATTGTCACTAGCGCTTGCATTGATTCTTGCCCTGACGGTAGCCGCCTGCGGCAACGATTCCACCCAGGACACAACGTCGTCCGCCAATGAGGGAAGCAGTCAGGCGTCCGATTCCAGCCAGGTTTCCACCAGTCAGTCTGAGACCAGTGTTTCTCAGGAGGAGAGCACGGAGGAAAGCGATCTGGCCTATGTGAAGGACAAGGGAACCTTGGTGGTGGGAATCACCCTGTTTGATCCCATGGACTACAAGGAAGAGGGCAGCGACGAATGGATCGGTTTTGACGCAGACATGGCCAAGGCCTTTGCGGAGAGTCTTGGAGTGGAAGCGGAGTTCATTGAGATCACCTGGGACTACAAGGTGGAGGAGTTGGATTCCAAGGCCATTGACGCGGTGTGGAACGGCATGACGCTCACCGACGATGTGAAGGCGGCCATGGCTACATCCAATCCTTACTGCACCAACTATCAGGTGCTGGTTTATCCCAGTGACAAGGCTGCCGACTATGAAAACCTGACCACTTTGGAAGGGCTGAACGTGGCAGTGGAATCCGGATCTGCCGGAGAGGACGCTGCCGAAGCTTTGAACGCCACCACGGTGCCGGTTCAATCCCAGGCAGACGCCCTGATGGAAGTGTCCGCCAACACCTCTGACGCTGCGGTAATCGACGTGCTTATGGCAGCTGCCATGATCGGTGAGGATACCGGGTATTCCGATCTGACGTACAGCCTGAACCTGAACGAAGCCCAGGGCCTGGAATCCGAAGAATATGGGGTAGGATTCCGGAAGGGGTCCGATCTGGTAGAGGCATTTAACGAATTTTGGGCTGAGAAAGTGGAAGATGGCACGGTGGAGGAAGTGGCTGCCACCTATGGCTTGCAGGACGCCGTGATCCTGGAGTAAGCCAGTCATTTCGAAAGTGCATGTATTGATCCGTCGAGGCAGAGGGAGACCCCCTCTGCCTTTGGGCGGCTTAAAGAGACTTTAGATTTGAGAGAGAGGGGCGGTACGCCTTGCTGCAATTTTTTGCCTCCGACCAATTTCGCACCGTTATCTCCGCGTTAAACAGTGGATTTCTTGTGACGTTGGAGTTGTTCTTTGTCACCTTGATTGGTGCCATTCCCCTGGGGCTGATTATCTCTTTTGGCTCCATGAGCCGGTTTCGTCCTTTTGGGCTTTTGGCGTCCCACCTGGGGTTTGTTCCTGCTGGAAAGGCGGCCAAATGGATGTGCAATTTCCGTCCCATTCGGTTTCTTTGCCGGCTGGTTGTGTGGGTGATTCGCGGTACGCCCTTGGTGCTGCAAATCATCATCCTGTTTTATGTGCCCGGCATGTTGGACCTGTTTACCTGGGGCGGCGGGGAAGCGGCCCGCTTTACTTCGGTGTCGGTGGCTTTTGTGATCAACTATGCCTGCTACTTTTCAGAAATTTACCGGGGTGGTATCCAGGGAGTACCCCAGGGTCAGCAGGAAGCGGGCCAGGTGCTGGGCATGACCCGTTCCCAGATCTTTTTCAAAGTCACGCTCCTTCAGATGATCAAACGGATTGTGCCTCCCATGTCCAACGAAATCATCACCTTGGTAAAAGACACCTCTCTTGCGCGGGTCATCGCTTTGCAAGAGGTGATCTGGATGGGAGAGTCCTTCATGAAGGGCAACCAGGGATATCGGGGTTTGGTGTGGCCCCTGTTCTTCACGGCGGTCTACTATCTGTTTTTTACCGGTGTGGTGACAATTTTATTGGGCTGGTTGGAAAAGAAACTGGAATTTTTCCGTTAAGGGGAGGTGGCAGACATGGCGATTTTACAGGTGCAGCATTTGGAAAAACATTTTGGCCCCACTCAGGTGCTCAAGGATATCAGCTTTGACCTGGAGCAGGGACAGGCTTTGGCCATCATCGGCTCCTCCGGCAGCGGGAAGACCACCTTGCTGCGGTGTTTGAACTTTTTGGAGACCCCCAATGGCGGTCGAATTCTGGTGAGGGGTGAAACTCTGTTTGATGCGGAAGATCCCTCTACCCAGAAAGAAAGCGAAGTGCGCAGGAAACGGCTTCACTTTGGGATGGTGTTTCAGTCCTTCAATTTGTTTCCCCAGTACACTGTGCTGAAAAATGTCACTTTGGCCAAGGAACTTCTTGCTAGGGAACGTCCCGATTACAAGGCCAATAAAAGGAAGATTCTCTCAGAGATTGAGGAAGAGGGGAAAGGTCTGCTGGAAAAAATGGGGTTGGCGGACCGTTCCTCTCACTATCCCCATCAGCTGTCCGGCGGCCAGCAGCAGCGGGTGGCCATTGCCCGGGCCCTGGCATTGTCACCGGATATTCTCTGTTTTGACGAACCCACTTCTGCCCTGGATCCGGAGCTTACAGGGGAAGTGCTGAAGGTGATCCGTTCCCTGGCGGAACAGAAGACCACCATGATCATTGTCACACACGAGATGACCTTTGCCCGGGACGTGGCGGATCAGGTGATCTTTATGGACAGCGGCGTGATCGTGGAGCAAGGGGAGGCCCGGCAGGTGATCGAACATCCCCGACAGGAACGGACCAAGCGGTTCCTGTCCCGGTACGCCGAGCATTGACCTTCCCAAATAGAATGATCCCGGAGGATGGCCTGGTTTGTGGAGGGTTCCGCCAGGATGAAGAAGGTCCCGCCTTCTCCGGCACACCATGGGATCCCGTCTCTCTCAAGAAAACAGGAAAGCTGCTGCGTGAGCAACAGCTTTTTTTGTTGGATCCGGAACCCACCGATTGCGTGGAGGAACCAGGTGTGCTACAATCAAGCCAGATCCATAAAACATAGGGGAGGTGGCTTGATGGCTATCTTACAGCAAGAGGAAAATGCCTTGGTCTACCGGTATGATGGGGAAGAAGTTCGGATCGAGCCTTGGGGAGAAAATAGCTTGCGGGTCCGGGCCTGTAAAGTGCATCCCATGCCGGAACGTCCGTGGGCTTTGACGGAACCCGTGTCCCACCAGGCTCAGGTTACCCTGGAGGAAGGACGGGGAGAAATTGCCAACGGGAAAATCCGCGCAGTCATGGAGCGCAGCGGCTGGCTGAAGTTTTACAATTCCCAGGGGAAAGAACTGCTCCGAGAATACAGCCGCAACCGCAAAGATCTCTTTGCAGAGAACTGCAGCGCCCTGGAGGTGGAAGCCCGGGAATTTCGGCCTATTTTAAACGGAGGGTATCAGCTTACGGCACGGTTTGAGTCACTGGATCCAGAGGAGCGCATTTACGGCATGGGCCAGTATCAGCAGCCTTATTTGAATCTGAAGGGAACAGACTTGGAGATGGCCCAGCGAAATTCTCAGGCCAGCGTGCCCTTTTTCCTGTCTTCTCGGGGATATGGGTTTCTGTGGAACAACCCGGCAGTGGGCCGGGCCGTTTTCGGGAAAAACATCCTGTCCCTGGAGGCGGTTTCCACAGATCTTCTGGATTATTGGGTGACGGCGGGAGATACTCCCAGCGAGATTGAGGAGCAATATGCGTCCGTATCGGGTAAGGTGCCCATGATGCCGGACTTCGCCATGGGGTTCTGGCAGTGCAAGCTCCGGTACCAGACCCAAGAGGAACTCCTGTCCGTAGCCCGAGAATACAAGAGACGGGGGTTGCCCATTTCCGTGATTGTGGTGGACTTTTTCCACTGGCCCTTGCAGGGAGACTGGAAATTTGATCCCACCTACTGGCCAGATCCGGATGGGATGATCCGAGAACTGCAAGACATGGGAATCCAGTTGATGGTATCCATTTGGCCCACGGTGGACAAGCGTTGCGACCGGTACCAGGAGATGCTGGAAAAAGGGTACCTGATCCGCACAGACCGGGGCATGCGGATTTCCATGGATTTTCAGGGAAACACCCTCCATTTTGATGCCACCAACCCGGAGGCCAGAGCCTATGTGTGGCAGGCAGTGAAGGAGAACTATTACGATAAGGGAATCCGTATTTTCTGGTTGGACGAAGCGGAACCGGAGTATGGTGTTTACGATTTTGACAACTACCGTTATTATTTGGGCCCCAATACCCAAATCGGGAACAGTTTTCCAGTTTTTTACGCCAAGGCCTTTTTTGATGGCATGAAAGAGGAAGGTCAGGAGAACATCATCAACTTGCTCCGATGCGCTTGGGCGGGTTCCCAGAAATATGGAGCCCTGGTCTGGTCGGGAGATATCCATTCCAGTTTTGCCAGCCTTCGCAATCAGTTTGCCGCGGGCCTCAATATGGGACTGGCAGGCATTCCCTGGTTTACCACGGACATCGGGGGATTCCACGGGGGAGATCCCCGGGATCCTGCATTCCAAGAGCTGCTTGCCCGCTGGTTTGAATATGGCGCTTTCTGTCCGGTGATGCGGCTTCACGGAGACCGAGTCCCCCAGCAGCCTCAGCAGGGAACCACCGGGGGAGCTACCTGCCGGTCCGGCGCCCCCAATGAGGTCTGGTGTTTCGGGGAAGAGGATTACGAAATCTGCAAGAAATACCTGTTCCTCCGGGAGCGGATGCGACCTTACATTGCCCGGCAGATGGAGGCAGCTCACGAAAAGGGCACCCCGGTGATGCGTCCCCTGTTTTACGATTTCCCCCAGGATTCCGCAGCCTGGACCTGTGAGGATCAATACTGCTTTGGGCCGGAGCTGTTGGTGGCCCCTGTCCTCTGGGAAAATCAGCGGCAGCGTCAGGTATACTTGCCTCAGGGAAAGACTTGGACCCATGTATGGACCGGCACCCAGTATGAAGGGGGACAGACGGTTACGGTAGAAGCGCCCCTTTCCCAGATTCCTGTGTTTACCTGGAATGAGGAACTGTTGCCACTGTTTCAAGAAAATATCTAAGATATGCTAAAAAAAGCCCGGCAGGTACTTGACATCCTGTCGGGCTTTGAATATACTATAAATGAACAATCGCTCATATGAAAGGATGTTTGAAAAATGCCGGAACAAAAAAATGCCCCCGGATGCGAGTTCATGTTTGTGCACCAGGAGATTGTGGACCGGGTCAACCGGGAAATGCCCCAAGAGGAGACTTTGTTTGATCTGGCGGAGCTGTTCAAGATTTTTGGGGATTCCACCCGGATCAAGATTCTCTATGTGCTTTTTGAGTCGGAGATGTGTGTATGCGATATTGCCCAGCTGTTGGGTATGACGCAGTCGGCCATTTCCCATCAGTTGCAGGTGCTCAAGAAGAGCAAGTTGGTCAAATACCGCCGGGAAGGAAAGACCGTTTTCTACTCTTTGGCGGACAGCCATGTGCGGACCATTCTAGGCCAGGGCATGGATCATATCACCGAATGAACAATACCTCCCGGTGGGAGGATGAAATGAAATACACTGCAAAGGAGCTCATCGCCATGAAAAAGACTTACAAACTTACAGACCTGGACTGTGCCAACTGTGCTGCCAAGATGGAAAATGCCATCAAGAAAATTGATGGCGTGACCGATGCCAATGTGAGTTTTCTGACCCAGAAACTCACGTTGGAGGCAGACGAAAACCGTTTGGATGAAATTCTCAAAAAAGTGGTCAAAACCTGCAAGAAGGTGGAGCCGGACTGCGAGATCCAGTTGTAAGGGGTTCAGAGAAAGGGCTTTTCCGACAAAGAAAAAAGAGATTATTGAAAAAGGACTTGAGGGTTATGACCAGGAAACAGAAGAAAATGACAATTCGCATTGGGATCAGCGTGGTGCTGTTGATCGCGGCAGTTTTGGTGCCCTATGAAGGGGTCTGGCGGTTCGCCCTGTTTTTGCCGGCCTATTTTGTAGTGGGATGGGATGTGCTGTGGAAGGCCATTCGGAACATTGCTCATGGGCAGGTGTTTGATGAAAACTTCCTCATGGCGTTGGCCACAGTGGGCGCCTTCTGTACGGGATTCTTTGGAGAAGGGGAATATCCCGAAGCGGTATTTGTCATGGTGTTCTACCAGGTAGGGGAGTTGTTCCAAAGCTATGCAGTGGGAAAATCCCGGAAATCCATTTCCGCTCTCATGGACATCCGTCCCGATTACGCCAACGTGGAGCGGGATGGAAAATTGGTCCAGGTGGATCCGGAGGAAGTTTCCGTGGGGGATGTGATCACCATCAAAGCCGGGGAAAAAGTTCCCCTGGATGGAGTGGTGCTGGAAGGTACTTCCCAAGTGAACACCTCCGCCCTGACGGGAGAATCCCTGCCTCGCCAAGTGGAACCGGGAGACGATGTGATCAGCGGCTGTATCAACCAGAGCGGCCTGCTGCGTGTCCAGGTGACCAAGGTGTATGAGGAGTCCACGGTGGCAAAGATTCTGGACCTGGTGGAAAACTCCAGCAGTAAAAAGGCCAAGGCGGAGCACTTCATCACCAAATTTGCCCGGTATTACACGCCTATCGTAGTGCTCTGCGCGGTGATTTTGGCAGTGGTCCCCCCGCTGTTTGTGGGAGGATGGGCAGGCTGGGTGGAAAAGGCCCTGATTTTCCTGGTGGTATCCTGTCCCTGTGCTCTGGTGATTTCCGTGCCTCTGAGCTTCTTCGGGGGCATTGGGGGAGCGTCCCGTCAAGGAATTCTTGTCAAAGGCGGCAACTATCTGGAAGTGCTGGCCCAGACAGAATTGGTGGTCTTTGACAAAACTGGTACCCTCACCAAAGGGGTCTTCAATGTGACGGCTATCCACCCGGAACAATATTCCGAAAGCGCCCTTTTGGAGTTGGCCGCTTTGGCAGAGAGCTATTCGGATCATCCCATTTCCCGTTCCCTGAAAGAGGCATACGGGAAGGAGCTGGACGCTTCCCGCATCGGCCAGGTGGAAGAGCTTTCCGGCCGGGGGGTGCGTGCCCAGGTGGATGGAAAGACTGTCTGCGCCGGCAATGACAAGCTGATGGAGGAAATCGGCGTGAAATGGCATCCCTGCCACCGGGTGGGGACCACGGTCCATGTGGCGGTGGAGGGCGTGTACGCAGGTCACATCGTCATTTCCGATGAGGTAAAACCTGACGCCAAAGAAGCAATTGCCGCCCTGAAAGCTCAGGGGATCAAGGAAACTGTCATGCTTACAGGAGATGCCAAAGCTGTGGGCGAAAGTGTGGCACGGGACCTGGGTCTGGACCGAGTCTACACCCAGTTGCTTCCAGGCGATAAGGTGGAAAAGGTGGAAGAGCTGCTCCGGGAAAAATCTCCCAAAGGAAAACTGGTCTTTGTAGGGGATGGCATCAACGATGCGCCGGTGCTGTCGCGGGCGGATATCGGCATCGCCATGGGGGCTCTAGGCAGTGATGCTGCCATTGAAGCCGCGGATGTGGTGCTCATGGACGACAAGCCTTCCAAGATTGCCAAGGCCATGGAGATTTCCCGGCGAACCCTTCGGATTGTCCGGCAGAATATTGTTTTTGCCCTAGGGGTCAAGGTGCTGGTGCTTTTGCTGACCCCATTTGGCTTGGCAAACATGTGGGAAGCGGTATTTGCGGACGTGGGAGTGACGGTAATTGCCGTAATAAATGCCTCCCGGGCCTTGCAAGCGGGCAGAAAATAATTTACAATACTGTGGGAACCCTAATAAGGGGAAGGGCCAGCCTGGCGTTTTTCGAAGAAAAGCGGCCAGGCTGTGTTCCGGAAAAGACTGAAAGGAGAAGGCATTATGCTGGAACTGCAACATATTTCCTGGACGGCCCCTGGGGGCAGTCAGGTGCTGCGGGACGTGAGCCTCACCATTCCGGAAGGAAAGTTGACGGTGATCACCGGCCCCAATGGAGGCGGCAAGACCACCTTGGCCAAGATCATCGCTGGAATTGAGACGCCGGACAGCGGCAAGATTTTTTTGGATGGACAGGACATTACGGAGCTGGATGTGACCCAGCGGGCCCGAGCCGGGGTCAGTTTTGCCTTTCAGCAGCCGGTGCGGTTTAAGGGATTTACCGTGCGCAGGCTGTTGGAGCTTTCGGCGGGCCAGAAGCTTTCCACAGACAAGCTGTGTGAAATGCTGAGCCGGGTGGGCCTGTGCGGCCGGGAGTATATTGACCGGGAGGTGGATGCCACCTTGTCCGGGGGCGAAATCAAGCGGATTGAGATTGCCACGGTATTGGCCCGTCACACCAAGCTATCCCTGTTTGACGAGCCCGAAGCGGGCATTGACCTGTGGAGCTTTACCAACCTGATCGATGTATTCCAGAGCATGCGTGGAAAACTCCACGGGACTTTGATCATTATTTCTCACCAAGAGAGAATCCTGGAAATTGCGGACGAGCTGGTAGTCATTTCCGGGGGAACCCTGCAGCAGATGGGACCTGCCAAAGAGGTCCTGCCTGGTCTGATGGCAGGGAATATCCACTGTGACGCCTGTGCCAAGAGGGAGGCGGTGTTTTCATGAAGAGTGTAACGGAAGAACTGTTGAAATTGGTGTCCGATTGGAATGGAGAGTTTAAAGGCGCCTTCAACATCCGAGAGGATGGGGAATGTGCGGGACGGGTGTCCACCAAGAACATCAAGATCGAATCCAAGAAGGATCTGCCGGGTCTGGACATCACCATTCTGCCCGGCACCAAGGGGGAGACCGTTTCCATTCCTGCTTGTGTTACCCACGGGGATGTGGATGACTTGGTGTACAACGATTTCTATGTAGGGGAAGGGGCAGATGTGACCATCGTGGCCGGATGCGGCGTTCACACGGAAAATGGAGAACCGGCCCGGCACAACGGAATTCACCGTTTCTTCCTGGAAAAGGGAGCCCGGGTGAAGTACATCGAAAAACATGTGGGTACAGGTCACGGAACGGGAATCCGTTCCATTGACCCAGTAACACAGGTGGATTTGAAGGAAGGGGCCATTCTGGAAATGGACACTTCTCAGATCGGCGGCGTGGATCACACCACCAGAACTACCAAAGCCACTTTGGGTCCCAAGGCAAAGCTCCTGATTCGAGAGCGGCTGCTGACGGAATACAAGCAGGAGGCCTATACAGATTTTGATGTGACCATGAGCGGGGAAGGGGCTTCCACGGATTTGATCTCCCGTTCTGTGGCACGGGGAGAAAGCTATCAGTCCTACCGGTCCCGGATTGTGGGGGACGCTCCCTGCGCAGGTCATTCCGAATGCGATGCCATTATCGCGGATCATGGCCGGGTAGATGCTTCTCCGGAGCTTTCCGCCAATCATGGGGATGCTGCCCTGATTCACGAAGCGGCCATCGGCAAGATTGCCGGGGAGCAGATCATGAAGCTGCGCACTTTGGGTTTGACTGAAGAGGAAGCCGAAGAGAAAATTGTTGAAGGATTCCTCAGCTGAATCCATGGGTTGAATGTCTATAAAAAAGGGCTGTTGCATATTTGCAACAGCCCTTTTTGTGAGTTTGCCTTACAGATTTTCCACCACAGGCGCGATGGTGTCTAAAAAAGCTTCTTCGCCCCAGGTGTTCAGTTTGAAAAAGGTTGCCTGGCTGCCTCCGGCGGTGATGGCGGAGAGAAAGTAGTTTCCTCCGCAGCCTGCCAGGGTCAAGGTGAGGCTGACCCGGTTTCCTCCGGACCAGCTATAGCGCTCGTATACTCGCACAGCACAGCGGAAATCCCCTTGGGCGAAGTCGCTGCCATCCTCGTAGGAGGCGGACATGCTGCCCTCCAGCACCGCTTGATGGAGGCTGTTTAGAATGCTGTCAAAGTTGCCGTGGACTTGCTTTTCCAATTTCGCCATAGAGATTCTCCTTTTGGGCAGCATCTCAGCCGGTGGCTGCCTATTTTTTATTTTGCTCAGGCCACCAACAGTAAGAGGGTGCCTGCGGTCAACAAAGCCAGCCCTAAACCGGATTTTGCCGAAAGCCGTTCCTTTAAAAAGATTCCGGAGAATGCCACTGTGAACAAGATGCTCAATTTGTCGATGGGCGCCACCAGGGAAGCATTTCCTGTTTGCAAAGCCCTGTAATAACAGAGCCAGGAGAGACCGGTGGCTACACCGGACAAAATCAGGAACCACCAGCTTTTACCGTCGATGGCGGAAATTCCCCTTTGTTTTCCCCGGGCGAATACGATGATCCATGCCAGGATCAGTACAAAGACCGTACGGATGGCGGTGCCCAGATTGGAGTCGATAGACTCGATGCCCACTTTGCCCAGGATGGTGGTCAAGGCAGCGAAAACCGCGGAGAGAATTGCATAGAACATCCATCCGTGTCCCTCCTTTGAGGCAGGGGCTGTTTCTTTCCGTTCAATCATCAGATAAGTGCCCACGCCAATGAGTACCATGCACCCCAACTTTCCCCAGGAAATCCCTTCTCCCAAAAGAAAGAAGGCCAGCAGCATGGTGAGCAAAATGGAGCTTTTGTCGATGGGAGCCACCTTGTTCACGTCTCCCAGTTGCAGGGCCTTAAAATAGCAGATCCAGGATGCGCCGGTGGAGAGGCCGGAGAGCATTAGAAACAGATATGTTTTCCATCCAATGGCGGTCAAATCCGGTATTCCCGCCGTCAGGAATGCCATGATCCAGGCAAATATCAGCACCACTCCAGTGCGCAGAGCAGTGGCCAAATCCGAGTCCACCCGCCGCAGTCCCACTTTGGCCAGAATGGCCGTCACACCTGCGAATCCTGCTGAACCAAAAGCAAATAGAACCCACATGTCATTTCATCCTTTCCCATAAAACAGTCCGAACCTGATCCAGATGGGTAAAGGGAGTAAGGCCTTCTTTTTGGGCCAGCTGGTAGAGAAAATCAGCACCAAAATCGTGAAGGCACACACAATCCAGAACCCGTTCCATAAATGATTCCCGTTCAACCCCGGCGAAGAGCTTCAGCAGGGAGCCTTGGCAACGGAAAAGCTCAAACACCAAGGGTCCCAGCTCATACCATGAGGGGGCAAGGCAGGCATCTGCACAGTCCAACAATACCAGACTTCCATCCTCTCGGACCAGGAGATTTTCCCCGGTCAAGTCCCCATGGACTAGCACAGGATTTTCCCAGGTGAGTCCCTCCAAACGGGCAAGGAGTTCTTCCCGCAAAGAGGGGGTGAGTTTTTGGAGCCGGTCATTGTGCCGGGCCCTGTCTTTCAGATCTATGGGGGCAATGGCCCCGGAAGCAGGCCGGTTGAGCTTTTGGAGCAGATCCTTGAGCCGGCGGATAAACATTTCCTGTTCCAAGGGAGAGGCTTCCACCAGCCAGTCACCTGCTTCCCTGCCTTGGGCGAACTGAGTGACTAGATAGAAGAACCGGTACTTGTCCTCCACCCATCCCTGGGCCACCACAGCAGGCGTGGGAATCCCCTGTGCCAGAACCCAGCGGGCCACCGCCAACTCGTTTTGAAAATCCCCCTCCGGATCCGGTCCTGCTTCCTTGGGAAAAAAGATCTTCAACACGAAGTCACCACAGCGGAACACCCCGTTGGTGCCTGGGGTCAACGGAGAAAGTCCTTTCCAGGGAAGCTTTTCCCTGCGGCAGATTTCCCGAGCCAAAGGGGTGAAGGCGGGGATGGATTGGAAGACTTTAGCCCAGTCCTCCCAGGAACCGATTTCCTCCTGAAAAAGCGGCCCGGTCATTTCTCAAAATCCCGATACAACAGACTGGGCTGGATTCCCGTGTTGTTCTGGTATTTCCCACTGTCGTAGCGGTCATAGTCACCCAGAATGTCGTGGTAGTAAATCTGGCAGATTTCCACATTGGGATAGATGCGGATAGGTTGGACGCAGAAGATCTCCAAGGTCCAGTAGCCGGCGAATCCCACATCTCCAAATCCTGCGGTGACATGGATAAAAAGTCCCAGCCGTCCAATGGAGGAGCGGCCCTCCAGCATGGGGACGAATCGGTCGGTCTTGGTGAATTCGTTGGTCCTGCCCAGATAGAGCCGGTTGGGATCCAGAACAAGTCCTTCGTCAGGAATTACCAGATGTTCCACCGGATTGGGTACTTTCATGTCCAGCAGGCGATTTTCATAGACCAGCAGTTCCCGGTTTAGGGAGAGATTGTAGCTGTTGGGGTTTAAACGTTTGGGGTCATAGGGCTCGATGACGATTTCCTTGCCCATATGACGTTCAATTTCCCGTCCCGATAGTATCATAGCTTTGTAAATCCTTTCGATCTAGGGTGGTGTCAAAGAGCAGCATATTGCAACACTTTTTTAATCATAGCACCGAAAGGAAAAAACCACAAGAAAGTCCCATGAAAAAATCCCGCACCCGGGCATAGAAGCTCCGGGTACGGGATTTTTAGGATCGGGGGATCAGAACTCCATCTTTCCATAGAACGCTCTGGTCAGGAAGAAGGACCCCACATAGAGGACCAACGTCAGGAGGAGTCCCACAGGCGCCAAGGTGGCAGCATTGGTTTGCACATAGGCAAAGGCGGCCCGAATGGCTTCGTCGGTTAAAATCCCCGAACGGTTCAGACCAAAGAGAATCCCGGTGGGCAGAAAGATCAGCAGCATGAAAAGGACGACCACCACATTTTGTCCCAATTTTAAACTGACAGGAAGCATGATGGCTTGGAGAAAAAAGATGAGGCCCAGAAAAAGGGGATAGGACCAGGTTGGAAGAGGGGAACCAGCCGCAAGATCATCTAAGATTACCGCCAGGATAAAGAGGAGGGCGCTGAGGATCCCCATCAGATATTTGGACAGGACCACTTTGGTTCGGGAAGCGGGGCTGGCGCAGACAAACTTGTTCCATCCACAGGTTTTGTCGTAATAGATGGAATAGGTAGGGATCATGGAGCCCAGGGAGAGGAGAACGCCAATGGTGGGGCCCAGCATTTCCTCTTGACCCAGTACCCCGCTATAGGCCACAAACAGACCTATGATAACGAAGGAGAGGATGAATTCTTTTTTGGCGCTGAAAAAATCCTTGTAGAGCAAACCCAACATTTTACCATCTCTCCTTTCCAAACTCTTTTTTCCCTTTGATTTGATAGAGCATGATGTCATCCAAGGTGGCGTTTTCCACCTGAAAGGCTCCGGGAACCCGATACCGTTTGACCAAAGCCGTCACACCAAAATCGCTGGTCCGATAGCCCACCACAGCTTCGTTGGGCAGTTCCCTCAGCTGTTCCAAGGTGCAGTGAAGAATTCCATAGGTTTCCAGCAGCGTGTCTTTTTCGCCTGCCATGAGCAATTTCCCTTCATGGAGAAACGCAATATAGTCGGCGATTTTCTCCAAATCTCCCGTAATGTGGGAGGAGAGAAAAACGCTGTGCCGTTCGTCCTGAATGAAGTCGTAGAGAATGTCTAAAATATCGTCTCGGACAATGGGGTCCAATCCGCTGGTAGGTTCATCTAAGAGAAGCAGACTGGCGCCATGAGACAGGGCCACCGCCAGGGACAGCTTCATCACCATGCCTCGAGACAGGCTTTTTACCTTCTTTTTGGGGTCCACCTGAAATCGGTTCAGGTAGTTGTGGTAGGATGCGCAATCCCAGTGACGGTACAATTTATGCAGGGCTTTTCCCAATTGCTGGGAGTTCATTTCCGGGGGAAAGAACCCGCTGTCCAGAACCAGTCCCACCTCTTCCATGACAGAACGGTCCAGGACAGGATCTTTGCCCAACAGGCGAATTTCTCCCGCCTCGTGACCAATCAACCCGACCATGGCTTTGATGGTGGTGCTTTTTCCGGCACCGTTTTCCCCAATAAATCCCATGATGCTGCCCATGGGCAGTGTCAATGAGAGATCTTGCAAGGTAAAATGGGCATAGGATTTCCGCAATCCTCGCAATTCTATGGCGTTTTCCATAGCAATACTCCTTTAATTATTGTTCCTCCCAAAGCAGGTTCAGGGTATCCAGGAGTTCGTTTTTTTCCATGCCGCAGAGCTGGGCGGCGCGCACGGCTTCTCCCAGATGTTCTTCCACTTTTCGCAGCTGTTCTTCTTTGAGAAATTCCGTATTTTTGCCGGCCACAAAGCTGCCTTTTCCGGTAAGGGAATAGAGAAACCCTTCCCGTTCCAATTCTTCGTAAGCCCGCTTTGTGGTGATGACGCTGATGCGGAGTTCCTTTGCCAGCAGGCGCATGGAGGGAAGGGCGTCTCCTTCCTTCAGTTCTCCTGCAATAATTAGACCCTTCACTTGTTCGACGATTTGTTCATAAATGGGTTTTCCGCTTTGGTTGCTGATGACAATATGCAAACCAACACTTCCTTCCTACCCGAGACGGGTTAAACCGGATCTCCGCCTCTCAGGTACATTCCCTGCCAGGGCCCTGGCGGGGGGTGCGTCGGCGGGAGGTACCATTCCGCCGGCGTCTCCAATCTCCCTTTGCAACGAGATATTGTATATATATGATATACACACTAATTACACTTGTCAATGCCTATTTCCAAAAATGTATCTCTTTTTTGCAAAATAAATATCCCCCGGCAAAGCCGGGGGTTTTTCATA
>UMIO01004302.1_pt1 | contig 24283 bp, 17 predicted proteins | sample 1965821 | NCBI WGS metagenome assembly UMIO01 (sample SAMEA4836127, study PRJEB28245) | human gut metagenome | biome: gut microbiome; material: fecal sample | place: Denmark | collected 2008
GCCGCTGGCAATAGGCATCCTGGCTGCTATCGGAAAGGTGAAGCCCGACCTGCTGTCAGAGTATATGATAGTAGGTGAGCTTGGGCTCGACGGCATGATACAGCCTGTGAAAGGTGCCCTGCCGATATCTATCAGGGCACGCAAGGAAAAGTTTAAGGGACTGATTGTGCCCAAACAGAACGAAAGAGAGGCTGCCGTGGTGAACAACCTTGATGTCTACGGCATGGAGAGCATAATGGATGTAGTGAACTTTCTGAACGGTGAGGGCGACTATAAGCCTACTATTGTCGACACGCGGCGTGAGTTTTACGAGCATCAGAGCCATTTCGAACTTGATTTTGCTGACGTTAGAGGGCAGGAAAACGTTAAGCGCGCGATGGAAGTTGCGGCTGCAGGAGGCCACAACATGATAATGATAGGTCCGCCCGGAAGCGGCAAGTCAATGATGGCCAAGCGCCTTCCGTCGATATTGCCTCCGCTCTCACTAGCCGAAAGTCTTGAGACTACGCAGGTGCATTCTGTTGCCGGAAAGCTGGGTAAAAACATGTCGCTGATATCACAGCGGCCGTTCCGTTCGCCGCATCACACCATATCTCAGGTGGCACTCGTCGGCGGAGGAATGAATCCGCAGCCCGGCGAAATATCGCTTGCACACAACGGCGTGCTCTTTGCCGACGAACTTCCGGAGTTTAACAAGTCAACTCTTGAGATGCTGCGTCAGCCGTTGGAAGACCGCAAGATAACCATTTCGAGAGCAAAATACACCATAGAATATCCCTGTTCGTTCATGTTCGTTGCCTCGATGAACCCGTGTCCGTGCGGATATTACAACGATCCTACCCACCATTGTGTGTGCACGCCGGGACAGATACAGCGCTATATGAACAAAATCAGCGGTCCGCTTCTCGACCGCATCGACATACAGATAGAGATAACGCCCGTGCCCTTCAAGGACATATCTCGTGCAGCACCGGGCGAGAGCAGCGACGTAATACGCGAAAGGGTTATCAAGGCCCGCCACATACAGGAGGAAAGATTCAGGGAATGCAAGGGAGTTCACTGTAATGCGCAGATGAGCGAGCGCATGATACACCAGTATGCCGAGCCCGGCGAAGACGGCATAGAGATGCTGCGCATGGCCATGGAGAGGCTAAACCTGTCGGCCCGAGCCTATAACCGCATACTGAAAGTGGCGCGCACCATAGCCGATCTTGAGGCTTCTGAGCGTGTGTTGCCGCAGCATCTGGCTGAAGCCATAAGCTATCGTAACCTCGACAGGAGCGACTGGGCCGAGCGAGGAGGCGCATAAGGAATGTTGCTGCCGGCTTTACAGCAGGAAAAATAAAATAACAGTAGGCCCTTATAATTGACAATAAACAAAAGGAAACATGAATGTAGGTATAAAAATCCTGAACATTCATGTTTCCTTTTTTATTTTTTTCTTAGTGTAGAATCTTTTATTGAATGAGTCTTTTGGCGAAATATCTTACGGGATACCACACTGAGGCAAAGCCAACGGCAAGCACAGTGATGAATATTATGATGATGTCTTCAGGATGAACGCTCACCGGATAGGCATCCACGATGAATGAGCCGCTGCTGCGTCCCAGCGAAACAAGTCCGTAAACCTGCTGAAGCCAGCACAGCAACAGACCGACTAATATGCCGAGTATGGCTCCGATTGCCGATATCATGCGGCCTTCAAACAAGAATATCCTTACTATCTGCTTGTCGCTCGCGCCCATGTTGCGCAGCGTAACCACGTCGTTCTTCTTGTCGATAATCAGCATCGACAGCGAGCCTATGATGTTGAAGCAAGCCACGGCAAGGATGAACGTAAGGAAGATATAGGCGATAAACTTCTCTATCTTCATAATCTTGAACGTGTCAGCCTGCTGCTCCATACGGTCGAGAACGCGATACTTGCTGCCCGCAATTTTCTGCATTTCAGCCTTTACGGCATCAAGATCGCTGCCCGGCTTGAGTCTGATCTCAAGTTGCGAGAGCATGCCCTGCTGACCGAACAAATTGCGTGCGAATGCTATCGAAGTCAATACGTAGTCGCGGTCGTAGCGCGCTTGTTTAACGGAAAACACCACACCGGGCGAAATCACCGAATCTTCAACAAATCCTTCGGTAGGATTCATCAAGTCGAGCTGTCCCTCGCGCTTCGGAGCATATATCTTCAGCTGTCCGTCCCAGTCGGCCGTCATGCCAAGGTTGTCGGCAAGGCGGATGCCCACAACGCCAAACTGGAGATTGGCGGCATGCAGCGAAAACTCGCCGTCGCCATACAGAATGTCGTTGATGTGCGACAGCTCGCTGAAGTTATCCTCAACGCCCTTCACCTTAATCATGGCCTGCCTGCCCTTGTATATGGCCATCGCCTGGTCTTCCACGCTCTCCGTTGCCACGTCGACCTGCGGCAGGTTGCGTATCTTTGTCAGTATAGGGTCGTCTGCCGGGGCGGTCTTTCCTTTAGTAGGTACAATCTCAATCTGCGGGTCGAACGATGTCAGCAGCGACGCCACGAGGTCGTGAAAGCCGTTGAACACACTGAGAGTTACCACCAGCGCCATTGTGGCCACGGCCACACCTACGACGCTGATGCCGCTGATGATGTTGATGACGTGCGTGCTCTTCTTTGAAAAGAGATAGCGGCGTGCTATGTAGAATGGAAAATTCATTTCTTCAGCAGCTCGTCAATGTGCTCGATATAATCAAGAGAGTCGTCGATGAAGAAGCGTAGCTCGGGGATAATTCTCAGCTGGTTTCTCACGCGCGTACCCAGTTCGTAGCGTATGGTTTTCTCGTTAGCCGTGATGTTCTTTATCAGTTCTTCCGACTTCTCGGGCGGAAATATGCTCAGATATGCCGTGCAGATGCTAAGGTCGGGACTGATGCGGCAGCGTGTAACGCTCACCATCGTGCCCCTCATGCCTCTTGTCTGCGACTGGAATATCAGGCTCAGTTCTTTTTGCAACAGTCTTGCAATGCGGTTTTGTCTTGTTTCCTGCATATTGATTTTTCTTTTTACGTTATCTTTATGTTATCTGCCGTCCGGTTTGGCGGAGGCTGTTTGTTTTGTGCAAACTTACTAAAAAAAACTGAGACAATCCCATGCTTTAAGGTTATTTTTTGCCTTTAGTGCCGTGCCGGTCTTCTGTCCGTACTGAAAGTACGGGTGTGTTGTGTGGCATAATTTGTCCGCATTAGTGCTGCCGTCATGCCTTCTCTTGCCAAAGAAACATTATGTTGATGCCTAATTCTGTTAACGTTAGTTTGCATATAGGCCATTTTATTCTTTCTTAATTTAACATTTTGATAAACGGAATTTTTCCTCTAATAAATTAAAAAATGCGCTTTCTGTTTATGAATTTTGCCTGTTGAAATGTGAGAATATATGTAGTTATTATAATTACATATGTTATTCGCACTGTTAAAGACACTATTTTAGCTTCTAAAAGGCATTAAGTTATGATGTAAAACGTACCCTTTTGCGCTCTAAAACGTGGCTTTTTGCATGATTTCAGGCGCAAATTTAGGTTCTAGACGACTTGTATTTACAGCTTTGTTATTATAAACTGCTGATATACAGGTGCTTGTGCGTAAATGATGTTTATGCCCGCTTTTTCGTCCTGAACCGATGTTTTGACTCCGGAATGAAAAAGTAGGCATAAAAGTGTTAATATAAAAGATGTCGGTTTAACTAAAATTTATGTTTGGGAAGCTGCTGATAATCGTTGCCGATTATATCTCATGATGCATATACGGGATATGTTAAGTTTTCTCATTTAACTATGTTTTAATATTAAGTGGTTGCGTATATTGCTGAAAATAACTATTTTTGCCACCGACAAAACCTTAAAATGCAGTTCTATGAAAAATAATAATGCCGACGAAGAAACGCGTGGGCGCAATGGTAAACGCCGCAAGCCGTGGTATGGAGAAACTGGCGAAACCATTGCGATTATAGCCGTTGTTGTGGTCTTGGTGTCTGTCTTTGCGCTCGACCGATGTGGCGACAGTGTGCATCAGCAGCAGCCGTCGTCGATAATCATGCGCGACACCGGGCAGCTGCGCCATAATGCAGCCGCAGACAAGCCTGCCGTAAGTACAAGACAATTGCCCCGTACAGAGGAGACGCCGCAGGAAACGGCACGCCGCGAAGGAATGGAGGCCGGATATAACGACGGCATGGAAGACGGCGAAGTGGGCGAGAAATACGAAACTCACTACAGCGAAAACGCTTCAGACTACTCAGGCAAGCTTCAGGAATGTTATGAAGATGGCTATGAGGAAGGTTACGACGAGGGTTACAGCGAGGGCAAGCAGATGCACGATGATGCCCTTTGATGTGCCGTAGCCCTGCAACATCTTTATTCTTTTATCTGTTACAGCCCTGCCGCGCCGGCTTTGTCGGCATGGCAGCATGTGGACTGTCGTGTCTGCGTGCGGCATTGCCGTGAGAGCATTCCTGCCGGATACTGATGACAGACTTTAGTTTAACCTCGGGATGTAACATAAAATTTGCCGGAGCAGGTCTGCTTGCTACATGCTTTTTATGCAGTGTAACAGCAGACCGGCTCCGGCAAAATCTTGAATAATCACTCTTGAAAAGTGATTTTGTCTGCGATTAGTGCAAAATCGCGAAATGCTTTGTTTATGCCTGCGAATAATGCTGTTTACGATTTATGTATACCCTATGCGTATTATTCGCAGGCTGATTAAGCTGCTCATGCCGGCGCCGTGGCGCAGCATGTCCTTGTTATTCGCTTTCGCCTATAGTCTCCTTAATTATTCCGACACATGCCGCACCGATGATGAGGAACACACCGGCCACAATCATCATGTGGCTCTGTGCGCTGCCTACAAGCGTGAGGACCACGCCGCCGAGTGCTGCCGCTATGATCTGCGGGATGCATATCGTGCCGTTGAACAGACCGAGGTAGGCACCCATGTGGCTGCCGTTGAGGGCGTTGGTGACGATGGTGAACGGCATGGCCAGCATTGCAGCCCAGGCACATCCTATCAGAAGATAAGGGATGAAGAGAACATACTGGTCGCTGATGTAAGGAATCATCAGGAAGCCTATGCCGCCTAGCACGAGGCTGAGGGCGTAGGCCATCTTGCGGTTAGAGAAGCGCGGCAGAGCCATAGCCCATACCACACTGCCTATAGCCTGCACCGCAAACAGAATGCCGACCCAGTTGCCGGCCTCCTGGAATCCTGCCGACGTAGGGTCGGTGGTCTGCCAGCATGTTTCGGCTATGGCACCGTTGGTGTAGTTCCACATATACAGGAATGCAGCCCAGCTGAAAAACTGCACCAGACCTACGGTCCAGAAAGCCTTCGGCGCGTTGCGCAGCAGTTTCACGATGTTCACCTTCTCTTCGTTAAGCGGCTTGTCTAGTCCGTGATATTCTGCATACTCCTTCGGCGGCATCTCCTTCACCTTTGCCGATGTGTAGATGACGCACAGGATGAGGATGGCGGCTCCGATGTAGAACGAATAGATCACCGAGTCGGGCACTACGCCCTTTGCAGCCACGTTGCTTATGCCGAGGAACGTGAACAGGAACGGGAACACATAGCCCACCAGCGAGCCGGCGTTGCACAGAAAGCTCTGTATAGAGTAGGCCAGGGCTTTCTGCTTCTCGTTCACCATGTCGCCCACGAGCATCTTGAACGGCTGCATGGCCATGTTGATGCTCGTGTCGAGAAACATCAGCGAGATAAGACCGAACACCATGGCCGTGCTGACAGCCATGCCGAGAGAGCCGGCGTTGGGCAGCAGGCACATGACGAGTACGGCCACCAGTGCGCCGACAAACAGATAAGGTATGCGCCGGCCGAAGCGGCACCACGTCTTGTCGCTCAGCGTGCCCACTATAGGCTGCACGATGATGCCCATAAGCGGAGGCAATATCCAAAAGTAGCTAAGATTGTGAGGGTCGGCCCCCAGCGTTGCGAAAATTCGGCTGATGTTGGCGCTCTGCAGTGCGTAGGCAATCTGCACGCCGAAGAAGCCGAAGCTCAGATTCCAGAGCGTTGCGAAACTCAGGTCGGGTTTCTTCTTCAAGTTAGAACTCATAGTTTAAGGCGTTTATTTTTATTTATGTTATTATATGCTTGCTGTTGCCGCGGCTAATGTGCCGCAGTTGTCAGTGTATTCTGCTTTTATTTTGTCGACCCGCGCACCACGAGTCTTGTTCTTACCACTCTTTTCTCAATCTTGTCGAGCGGTATTCTGCCCTCGGCCTTGCCTATCAGAATAGATGCAGCCTGTCTGCCCACCTCTTTTCCGTTCTGTTCGACCGTGGTGAGCATAGGGTCGCAGGCAATGGCACGCTGTCCGTTGGTGAATCCGCACACCGAGATGTCCTCAGGGATGCGCAGTCCCATGTGCTTTGCCGTGTACATTATGCCGATGGCCGTGTCGTCGTTGACGGCGAAGAAGGCGTCGGGCCTGTCCTCCATGTTGAGCACCTCGGGCGTAATCCTTTCAGCATGTTCTCGGTTGTCGCAGAATCTTTTCACGCAGCTGTCGGGGTCTATGCCGTGCTTGCGCAGCGCGTCGTGCCATCCGTTGTATCTGTTCTTTGATATCTCGAGGTTCATGCTCGAGCCGTAGTAGGCTATATGCCTGCATCCGGTCTTGATGAGATATTCCACGGCCGAGAACGCTCCCATGTAGTCGTCCACCACCACGCGGCACGTGTTCATGCCCGTGCAGATGCGGTCGAAGAACACAAGCGGCACGTTCTTGTTTATCAGGTCGGTAAAGTGGTCGTACTTTGATGTGTTGATAGCCTGCGACACAAGTATGCCGCACACCTTGTTTTCATAGAACGAGCGGCACACTTCCACCTCTCTGTCATACTGCTCAAGGCTCTGCGCCACAAGTATGCGGTAGCCGTATTTGTCGGCCTCCTCTTCGATACCGCTCAAAACTGACGAGAAATAGAAGTGGGTGAACTGCGGTACAATCACTCCAATAACTTTTATTACCCGTCTGTTGCGCAGCGACTCGGCGATTATGTTGGGGCTGAAGTTGTGTTCCTCGGCATATCGTCTTATCTCGTCGCGCCTTTTTGCGCTGATTCTCGGGCTGTCTTTCAGTGCCCTCGAAACCGTTGCCACAGAAACCTTAAGTTCTCTGGCAATGTCTTTCATCGTTATGGGTGTGTTCTTTTCTGGCATCGGATTTTATTTTACAAAGCAAAAGTAGTCAAAACACAATTATCTTGTCTTTCACATTATTATTATTATATCGTTTTATTTGTGTAAACGTTTGCACAGGGCAAAACGTATTTTTTAGCTAAAAAAAAGATAATTTTATCATATCTAAACGTATTTTTGCAGCTAGAAAAAATGACCTTAAAGCTCTATTTTTTGAACTACTGCAAATATAAACAATTTAATTAATAAATCATTAATGTTAACTTTAAAACCACAAGAAGATGAAGCAGGTAAAAATGAAAACCTCTATTAGGATTCTGGCCATCTTGTTTGGTCTGTTCCTATCAGTGGGAGCATTTGCCCAAAGTACTATTACCGGGCAAGTTACAGATGCTTCCGGAGAGCCGATCATCGGAGCTACTGTCCGTGTTGCAGGTCAGGGCGGCGGTGTGATAACTGATATTGACGGAAACTTCAGTATCAAGGCTGAGCCGGGCAGCATGCTGTCGGTTTCATACATCGGATACAAGACGGTGGAGACGGCAGCATCGCAGAATATGAAGATAGCCCTTCAGGACGATTCACAGTTGCTTGATGACGTTGTCGTTATCGGTTACGGAACTGTCAAGAAGGGCGACCTCACCGGTTCTGTTTCTGCTATGAAGCCTGATGATATGAGTAAAGGTATCACCAACAACGCTGCCGACATGCTTGTCGGTAAGGTTGCCGGTGTGGATGTTATCACCAGCGGAGGTGCCCCGGGTTCAGGATCTCAGATCCGCATCCGCGGAGGTTCGTCTCTTAATGCAAGCAACGACCCGCTGCTCGTTATCGACGGTCTTACCATCGACAACAACACCGCTACAGGTATGAGCAACGTGCTGGCTATGATCAACCCTAACGATATCGAGACTTTCAACATCCTTAAGGATGCTTCAGCTACAGCCATCTACGGTTCGCGCGCGTCTAACGGTGTCATCATCATCACCACAAAGAAAGGAAAGAAGGGCTCTGGTCCTAAATTCTCTTACAACGGCGACGTAACCGTTTCAACAACTCAGAAACGCTATGAAGTGCTCAACGGCGACGAATACCGCGCACTCGTAGGCAAGGTTATCGGCGAGAGCGGCGTTGCCATGCTCGGCAATGCAAACACCGACTGGCAGGACGAGATATTCCGCACTGCAGTCAGCACATCTCACAACTTGTCAATGACCGGCGGACTCAAGAACATGCCTTACCGCGTGTCTATCGGCTATCAGAGCGACCAGGGTATCATCAAGAACTCTTTCATGAACCGTTTCAACGCTTCTGTTAACCTTGCGCCGTCATTCCTTGACGATCACCTTAACTTTAACATCACTGCCAAGTACATGGCCGAGAAAGACCGCTATGTTGACAGCGGCGCTGCCATCGGCGGTGCTCTTTCTATGGACCCGACACGCCCTGTAATGGACGACAGCGAGCCTTACAAGTGGCTGGGCGGCTACTGGCAGAACATCGTTTCGGCAAACTTCAGCGATCCTTCTTGGGCTTACACCAAGAATCCTAACGCTCCTCAGAACCCTGTTGCATATCTTGAGCAGAACGAGTGCTATGCTCACTCTAACGACTTCACGGCAAACGTTGAGGTTGACTACAAGATTCACGGATTTGAGGACCTGCGCCTGCATGCAAGCTATGGTGGACAATATACTGCAAGACGTCAGAGCGACATAAACTCTCCTTACGGTTACAGCAATAACTATTATGGCTGGGACGGCCGTACTTACTATTGGAAATACAGCATCACGGCTAATGCCTATGCACAGTATACACACACCTTCGGCGCTCACTACATCGACGTGATGGCCGGTGCCGAGGAGTCACACTATCACCGCAGCGGATACAACATCGGACAGGGTACAGACCCGTATACAGGCGAGGCCAACAACCCGGCTCTGAGAAACGAGACAGAGTGGGCCACACACAACTCTCTTGTGTCTTACTTCGGACGTCTCAACTATACATTGCTCGACCGCTATATGCTTACAGCCACAATCCGTGCCGACGGTTCTTCACGCTTTGCCGACGGACACAAGTGGGGCTACTTCCCCTCTGTTGCTCTTGCATGGAAGATCAATGACGAGAAGTTCATGAAGAACATCAAGTGGTGGAACGAGTTCAAGCTCCGTCTCGGATGGGGTCAGACAGGTCAGCAGGATATCGGTTACGACTTCCTCTACACTCCGCTCTACGTAAACAGCAACTCTTATGCTCAGTATCCTTTCGGCGACACATACTATTACACAATGCGTCCGAACAAATACAACCCCGACCTGACATGGGAGACAACAACAACATGGAACGCAGGTCTTGACTTCGCATTCCTGAACAACCGCATCACTGCAAACATCGATGCTTACTATCGTGAGACAACAGACCTTATCCAGGAGGTTACTCTTCCTACACTTATGAACTTCGGTCAGCGTATGGCACAGAACATCGGTTCACTTGAGAACTACGGTGTTGAATTCACAGTAGGAGCCAAGCCTATCGTTACCAAGGACTTTGTATGGGACGTTCAGTACAACGTTGCATGGAACCACAACGAGATTACAGAGCTTATCGGCGGTGACGAAGACTATTATGTTGAGTCTGGTTCAACCATCTCACGCGGTAACAGCACTCACGTTCAGGCACACACAGTAGGCCAGCCGGCCAACTCATTCTGGGTTTACCAGCAGGTTTACGACGAGAACGGCAAACCGCTCGAAGGTGTATATGTTGACCGCGACGGCAACGGCATCATCAACAACGACGACCGTTACTTCTACAAGAGCCCGGCAGCTGACGTGTTCATGGGTCTTACAATGAAGTTCACATACAAGAACTGGGACCTGAGCACAGCATTCCGCGCATCTCTCGGCAATTATGTTTACTATGACTTCCTGTCTAACAGGGCAGCCGTAAGCGCATCAGGACTCTACTCTAACAGCGCATTCACAAACACTACACAGGCAGCCGTTGACCTCGGCTTCAGCGGAACAAACGGTACTGAGTATTATCTCAGCGACTATTTCGTACGCAACGCATCATACCTGAAGTGTACCAACATCACGCTTGGCTATTCGTTCCCGGCTCTGCTCAAGTATGCAGGACAGGATTACTTCTCAGGACGTATTTTCGCAACTGTGCAGAATCCGTTCATCATTACAAAATATAAGGGACTCGACCCTGAAGTTGCAGGCGGTATCGACAGAAATCCTTACCCACGTCCATTCAGCGTTCAGATCGGTCTTAACCTTAATTTCTAATGGTTGTGCATTTATATAAAAGTAATAAATAAAGGACATAACAATGAAAAAGATATTTTTTAGAACATTGGCAGTCGCTGTGCTTGCAGCCGGATTGACCGGTTGTGCCAACGACCTTAACATAAGCTCAATCGACCCGCAGACCAAGCCGTCTGCTGATCCTACGGCTTTGCTGGCTAAATGCTATGCCACTCTCGGACTTACCGGTCAGAAAGGTGTAGCCGGCAATGGCGACTTGAGCGACGACGAGGGTGAGTCGGGTTTCTACCGTACAACGTTCAACTGCATGGAGCTTCCTTCTGACGAGTGTGTATGGGCTTGGCAGACAGATACTGACATTCCGCAGCTTACCAATATTGCATGGAACTCAAGCAATATCCGTACTCAGTGGGTTTACACACGCCTTACTTACGACATCACTCTGTTCAACAGCTACCTGAGCCAGGTGCCAGACGACGAGGCCAACAAGCTCAACCGTGCCGAGGTGCGTTTCCTGCGCGCTCTCCACTATTGGTACATGCTCGACCTGTTCGGCAAGTCACCTTTCAAGCTCGACTTCAACATCAGCGACCTTCCTGTTGAGAAGAGCGGCAAGGACCTTTACACATGGATCGACCAGGAGCTGACAGAGATTGAGCCGCAGATGGCCGAGGTTGGTGCTTACTGCAACTCTGAGAACTTTGGCCGTGCCGACCGCGGTGCTGCCTATATGCTGCATGCACGTCTGGCCCTCAACTCTGAGATCTACACCAAGGGCGAGATTAAGGATTATGACAAGGCTATCAGCTATTGCGACCTGCTTATTGGCAGCGGAGCCTACGAACTTTCAAAGACAGCCAAGAACGGCTATTCTGGATATGCACAGCTGTTCATGGCCGACAACGACGAGAACCCTCAGGCTATGAAGGAGATTATTCTGCCTATTCGTCAGGACGGACAGAAGACCCGCAGCTACAGCGGTTCATTCATGCTCGTCAGCGCGACACGTATTGCCGGAATGCCCGACATGGGAACAACTAACGGCTGGAGCTGTATCTTCGCACGTGCAGCAATGGTAAAGAAGTTCTTCCCCACACTGTCTGACTGCCCGATTTCTACAGAGCCGGCTCCTGCCGGAGCTACAGAGGCCGAAATCAAGGCTCTCGACCAGCAGGACGGTTCGTCAACAGCTCAGATTGTGGCTAAGGCCGGCGACGACCGCGCTTTGTTCTACGGCGGCCGTGGCGGTGGTGTACGCAAGCTGCAGACAGATGCTATATCAAGCTTCAACGACGGACTTCCTATCGTTAAGTGGAACAACTTCCGTACAGACGGTCAGCCCACACACGACACCGAATATCCCGACATAGACATTCCGCTGTTCCGTTATGCAGAGGTTTATCTTACACGTGCAGAGGCTTATTATCGCAAAGGCCAGCCCGAGAAGGCTGTTTCTGACATCAACGAGCTGCGCAAGCGTGCCAACGCAAAGCAGATAAGCTCAATCACATCTGACATGGACATACTCGACGAGTGGTGCCGCGAGTTCTATCTCGAAGGCCGTCGCCGCAGCGACCTCGTACGCTTTGGCTGCTTCACGACAGGCAAATATCTATGGGACTGGAAGGGCGGAGCCGCTAACGGAACAACCGTTGACTCTCACTATAATGTTTATCCTATACCGGCAACCGACGTGCTCAACAACAGCAACCTTACACAAAACCCCGGTTATTGATAACATGGCAATCAGTTTGCAATAAAGTTTTAAAATGAAAATGATTATGAAAAATATAATAAAGAAACTGTTCGTTCCGGCACTGGTGTTGGGCGTGCTGCCTTTCATGGCTTCATGTGAGACCGACGACGAGAGCAACCCTATATTAAATCAGCCCGAATCGTTTGTGCTTAACGTGCCGGCTCATGCCAACGACAATGTATACGACTTGGCTAACTCTACATATGTCAACCTTACGACATCGCAGCCCGACTATGGCTTCCCTGTTGTAACCACCTATCAGGTGCAGGTTTCTATCGACCCAGACTTCGCTTCTGGCGATGCTGCCAAGGTGGAGGCTGCCACTTACACAACTCTTGAGACCACATACAACCAGGCTAACATGAACGTAAATGCTACCGAAATGAACAATGCCATTGTAAGAATGTATCAGGAGAAGAACAACGGCGCCGACCCATCCGGCATAGTTATGCCTGTTTACGTGCGTCTGCGTGCCCACATCGCCAACAGCGACAAGGGCTGGTGCAACTCTAACGTAATCACTCTGCCAAAGGTTGTTGTATCTTATGTTGCAACAATGCCTAAGACTGTATATATCGCAGGTTCTTCTATCCGCAACGGTTCTGAGGCTAAGCCTCTTGCTGCTGTCTACGGATTCGAGGGTCAGTTCTACGGCATGGCTTATCTTGCTGCAGGCTCAACATTCATGTGGGGCGACACAGACACACCGGACAAGGGCTATGCACTGACCAACTCGTTTGACGACCAGGCCGGCGCAGGCTTGTCTCAGGGTGCTGACGGCGGCATACAGGTGGCCAACGGCGGATGGTATGTTCTGTTTATGAACGTTTCGGTTGAGAACAACCAGATTAAGTCTGCCCTCACTGTTTATCCGGGCGAGGCTTATGTCATCGGTACTGTTATGTCTCAGGTTACATGGGGACATGACGCTGCAACTCAGCTTACAGCTCCTGCCGATGCTTCTGCTCAGTGGGTATCTCCTGCCTTCCTTGCCGGCGGCGAGCTCCGCGCAAGCATCAAGGTGCCGGGTCTCGACTGGTGGCGCACAGAGTTCACTCTCTATAAGGGCGACCTCTACTGGCGCGACTGCGACATCCCTGACAATTGGGCTCAGAACGTAGGCAGCGACTATTCTGTTACCTGCGAGAAGGGTCAGAAACTCTATGTAGACTTCGACTACGACAGAGGAGAAGTAAAATAACCAATAATCTAAACCATTTAACAGAAATATCATTATGAAAAAGATATTATTTTTGGGCGGTCTGTTGCTTTCAGCCATGACGTTCGTTTCATGTAACGGCGATTATGACGACTGGGCCGACCCGCAGAGCAATCCGCAGGAAGAAGCAGTTACGTTGCCGGGCTATACGGCAACGGCTGCCGACCCTATCGACCTGGCTAACCCCGGCACAAGCGTCAAGGCGTTTACGCTTTCGGCTGCAACCCTGCCAGAGGGTGCCACGATAGAGCATACACGTGTAGAACTGTTGCCGGCTGACGGCTCTTCTGCAACAAAGAAAACTCTTGAGGCAACCGCCGACGGCATGCTCGACAGCACTGCGCTTCAGGACGCCGTGGTTGAGTTCTACGGACGTCGTCCGGCAGCCCGTGTGTTCGACGCTCAGGTTTATTCTGATATCGTCATCGGCGGCCAGTCGTTCCTGGTTGATGCCGGCAAGATTCAGATTTCAGTTACGCCTAAGGCTCCTTACATTGCCGACGCTTATTATCTTGTTGGCGACATGTGCGGATGGGCTGCTGATGCAGCTATCAAGTTCTCACATTCAGGTGCCGATGTATATGAGGATCCTGTGTTCTCTGTAGTGTTCACAACACCTAAGGCCGACTGCTACTGGAAGATTGTTCCGCAGGGCAACATCGACTCTGGCGACTTATGGCATGAGGGAACAGACGGTGTTGTGGGTGTTGCCATTGACGGCGATCCGAGTCTCACAGGCTCGCTCGTAACCACAGCTCCAAAGGCCGGTAAGATAGAGAAACAGGGCTTCTATAAGCTCACCGTCAACATGATGGACTATACTTACACCATCGAAGAGATGGCCGGCGAGTATTACATGGTGGGCGACCTGCAGGGATGGAACAACGACCCGGCTACAGGCATGACATGTCTGTTCTATCCGCAGACAAGCACCGTGATGAGCTACACTACAAAATGGAAGGGCGCTTACGACCTGAAGTTCTGGGCAGGTGCCGACTTCGGCAACTGGGATAAGGCTTACGGATGTGCAGTTGACGGCGACAACTCTCCTGCCGGCAACATCGTAAACTCCGGCGCACAGTCTATCTCTGCTCCTTCAGCCGAGTATTACACCTTCACCATCGACATGACAACCATGAAGTATACATGGACTAAGCTCAGCGACCAGGCTCCGAAGGAATACACCTCAATCTCGCTCATCGGCGACTTCAACAGCTGGAACGGCGACGTAGACCTCACTCAGGTTACTCCTCACAACTGGTATGCCAAGGTCAGCATCCCGTCTGACGGCGGACTTAAGTTCCGTGCAGGACATGACTGGGCTGACAGCTGGGGCAACGGTGCCAACATTGCCGACAACTATTATGGCAAAGCCGACTATAACGGCGGCAACATGACAGTTCCGGCTGGTACCTACAGCGTCTACTTCAACGACATTACCACTGAATTTGTATTCTTAGCAGAATAATATCAGATTTTGTGTTATGCGCCATGCACCCTTGTTTAAATACAAAGTGCGTGGCGCATTTGATTTCATGCGGCGCATTTTTCATGGCCGCATCACTCTCTCGCCGGCGTCAGTATCTTTAAAGACCCATGCTGCGGCTGGCGTCTTTCGCCTCAGGGCAGCGCTCAAGGCGGTGCATTGAGGTTACAGCCAACAAGAGTTTTTCAACTAAAAAGCCTTAGTCTATGAAGCTAAATCTAATTTGTTCATGTCTTGCCGCTATGTGTGCGGCGTTCGTTGTTTCGTCATGCAGCAGCGACGACGAAGGAACGACAACGGTAAACGTCCGTAATGTCTACACTACTGGATGTAAGACCGAAGGACAGCCCTCACAGGCCGGCTCCGCAACAACACGCAGTCCGTTTGGCGCAGAGTATGTAGAGTATAAGAGCAAGAGCGACGGTTATGTCTACATCAACCACGCTAACGTGTCTTACAACTGCTGTTCTGAGAAAATAGACGTTACGCTGACCGTTACAGGCAACCGCATAAGCGTTGTTGAAAAGGAGACCGACACAAGCTGCAACTGCATCTGTCCCTTTGACGTCTCTTACGAGGTTGGGCCGTTGAAGGCCGGCAAGTATATTCTCGTGATAAACAGCCACAACACGCTCCACGAAATCAACTTCACGTATCCGTCAGACGGCAGGGTTGAACTTTAGAATCTTCTTATTTAAAGATTTAAAACAAATATCTTGTGGATTCTGTCATTGTTATGAATCCACAAGATATTTTTTGTTGTATATGCTATACATATTAAGTGAAAAACGAAAAGTGAAGAGTGAAAAATCCAAATGCCTTGTGGTGATGCAAAATTTTGTAGGGAATTGTCGTAGAGAATCAGCAAGGCTATTGTTCTGTCGGATATGACAAATTATGTGAAGAACGAAGAGTGAATAATTCATATGCATTGTGGTGATGCAAAATTTTGTAGGGAATTGTCGTAGAGAAACAGCAAAGCTAATGTTCTGGCGGATATGCTATCCGACAGCAAAAAATATAAGGATCTTTGATCCGAGACTCATACCTATTTAATCAAAAAATAGGAAGCAAGCGGATTAAAAAAATCCTTATATTCAGTTCCGGCAGATTACAAATCAGCCGGCACAATAGTCTTGTTGGTATATGTCCGGCGTCACTGGAAAATCTCTTAAATTGAAATGCTTTATGGTGATGGAAAATTCTATTTTTGTTTTGAAGCAACAAGACTATTGTTCTGTCGGATATGCTATCCGACAGCATAAAGTATAAGGATCTTTGATCCGAGACTCATACCTATTAATAAAAAATAGGAAGTAATCGGATTTAAAAAAATCCTTATACTCAATTCCGGCAGATTAATTTTATTGATTGTCGGCTGTGCTCGGCATAACCAAATGAGATTTGCTTCTGCTCTCGCTTGCACGACAATTGCAAATCAGCCGGCACATTAGCGTTGTTGCTACATATCCGGCGGCACGTTTTTTAAGCTACAATGCATTCGACTTTAAGTTCTATAACTACTTTAGCTACTAAAAATTAGCTTTGTTGGTATATGCCGTTTGTTTTTAAGTTACAATGCATCTGACTTTAACTCCTAAAAAAATATCTCCTAAATTGAACGTTTAACGCCTCCAGAATCGCCATGCTCATCACAGTTTCGTGGTTTGGCGTGAAAGATGGCTGATTTTGCACATTTTTGTTAAGACGTTGATTTATAATGTTTTATACATTTCGCAGAACTAAAACGCAATGGTTAAAAAATATTACTCGGCCACTTTTCACTCAAAACCGATAGGTTTACCGTTCGGATGTTGCCCTTTTGCATCACGAAAACAGCCGTTTTAGTTCTGAAAATCCATGTTTTTGCGTCATCTTTGTGCACTAAAAGCAAACGGATGTTAATTAATTGATATTTTGATGTCTTTTCTTTAACATCCGTTATATGTTGATTTTCCAGATTGAAAAAATATTTTGTCCTGACTTTTTACCGCCAGCATGCCATTACTTGTCCGGCTGTCATGTAGATTGGAGTACTGAGGTTGGTATATAGGAAAATGCAACAGGATAATCATCCGGGTATAGAGCCGCATAATGGTGTGGTTTGTAGGGCTTGCCATTAAATTTCTTCATTTATGACGTTATTACACCGATCTTATGTAAATCTGTTAAAGAAATATAGCTATTTGAAATTAAATGAGTTAGAAGAATTACCTTGTTTAGGGTAATGAGTTGGCAATTGTCCTAATTGTTGCAATCTGTATCGTTTTGTTTGTTCGGGTAACTCTTTTATATGCAAAGGTATGACTTTATTTCATATAGAGCAAAAATATCTTAGAATATCGGTTTTTATTATTGTTAAAATTATTATCTTTGCATTCAAAGAAATAATAATGAAAACTAATGGAAGATTTGAATCAACTCAAAATAGTTTTGGTTAAAAAAGCGTACTAGTAAATGGTTAGCAGAACAACTTGGAGTGAGCCAAACAACAGTATTCAAATTGTGTGCAAATACAACGCAACCAGATTTACAAACATTGAAACGTATAACAGAACTGTTAGAAGTGAACATTCAAGACTTAATAAACTTCTCGTGAGATAAAACATAGTGCAATGAATGAAATAACAATATCATCAATGTTGCCTGCTGTTAGGAATACAGCACTCATGCGTGGTAAAACGTATATCGGAATCGATTTTGGTACATCAACAACGGTGGTATCTATCGCTTCCTATGATGAGTACAACCACAAAATCCATACGAAGTCTTTACGATTGCCGCAAATGCTTCCTGACGGGACTTTATACAGGTCAGAGATAGTGCCTACGGTAATAGCGTGGCTGAATGGACGTATTTTGGTTGGAGAAGGTGCATCGCAGATGAAATACCAACTGAAAAAGGGAAAGAATATCTGGTATTCATTCAAAATGGAGTTAGGCGAGGATTTAGGAGCAAAGTATTACGATAGTGAACTGCGTGAGGTTGACCCTTTTCGGATAAAGAATCCAGTGGATGCTGCACGGGTATTCTTTGCCTATCTGAAATACCTCATTATTAAATACTGTACCGAAAATAATATCAGCACAGATATTTTGTATGCAGTAAGCATCCCTGCATCATTTGAAGCCAATCAGCGTAAAGATTTACTTGACGCACTAATGGCGAATGATATGAAAGTGTCAAAGCAAGCTCTTATAGACGAGCCGAATGCGGCTTTTATCAGCTATGCTGTATCACGGGCAGCAGAAGACCGCCCCATGTTCATAAGTCCAGATTATAATTCGAAAGTATTAGTCTTTGATTTCGGAGGAGGTACATGCGATATATCTATACTCGAAATAGGACAGAGTGCTAATGGTTTTTTTTCTAAGAACATTGCCATTTCAAAATTTACGAAGTTAGGTGGTGACGACATAGATAGGTACATAACGTACCATTATCTCATGCCACGCTTTTTAGAAGCTAATGGAAAGAAAAAAGAACAGTTTCGGACGAATGAACGTAAACAAATAGCATCTGCACTTTATAAAGTCGCAGAACGACTGAAAATATTAGTGAACAAAACATTAGCAACGCTTGCCTCTGATTTTGTAATACCTGATATGAAATCGAGCGATTCAAAGACTGAAATAGAGTCTGAGGTTGAAATCATCACCAATAAAGGTACGCTCAAACAGAACAAGTTCTACCTGACGAATAAGGAGCTTACAGAAACAATGGCTGTGTTCTTAAAACAAGGATTCGGTAAGACTACCCGCATAAAAGGAGAAGATGAATACAACAGTATATTCTCTCCTATAGAAAGTGCCATTAAGAAATCTAAAACTCCCAAAGAAGAGATTGATTATATCTTGCTTATTGGAGGAAGCAGCAAAAGTCCATACATCCAAGAAGCCTTGCATTCCTATTTTGAGGATTCGGAGATATTGGTTCCGATGGACCTGCAAACCCACGTTTCACAAGGAGCAGCCATTCACAGCTTATTGTTCAATGGTATGAATAAATGCCTGATACAACCTATCACGAGTGAACCGATTTTAATCATTACCAAGGACGACCAACCTAAAATCATTCTCCCTGCAGGAACAGAGATACCCTGTAACACTATAGAGATTGATGATTTGGTAACAAGCCGGGATGGGCAAAAAATTGTCGAGTTACCTATTTGTGTTGGTAATACAACAAAAATGCTTTTCAATTTGAAGATAGAATCTTCCATGCCCAATGGCTTTCCTATCAATACTCCAATCCAATTGATAATTGAAGTCAATGCGGATAAGATGCTGATTATCCATGCTACTTGCATGGGAACAATATGCCATGTGGAACCACTTAGTCCATTTGCAAATAAAGAATTGACAACCGAAGAAAGGGCTGCCCTAAAAGCAGAAAGACAAGCTAACCTTGAAGCCGAACAAAATGGCGGTGTACCTTCGAAAGAGACCCTGATTACACTCAAACAGGCTTATCTGAAGATTGGAAATGATTTCAAGGCGGCAGAAACGTTTGAACTGCAAAATGAATTATATCCAGTTTCTACCAATTATAATAGCATAGGTGTCCTTTACAGCAATGCTGGGGCTACAGACAAAGCGATTGAATTTTATGAAAAAGCAATCGAAGAAAATCCTCATGACAAACATGCTTATGCGAACTTAGGTTCTACTTTGCTTTACAAAAAACCGAAACAAGCCAAAGAATATCTACAAAAGGCATTAAATATAGACCCAGAACATGATATAGCTTTGATTGAATTAGGGAAAATAGATAAAAGTGAAGGAAACACGGTTGCCGCACAAGTAAAATTCAGAAAAGCATATGACTTGTATTTGAAACAATGGAAGACAAATTCTTTGCCAAAATATGCTTATGGATGGTTTGCTACTGTAGCGGAAGAATTAGGGGAAAATAATTTTGCCAAAGAAATTAGGGCATCTGCTCCCAAAACAGAAAGTGAAGCTTATTACAATAAAGAAAATTTGTCAATGACAAAGACTAAAGCACTAACGAACAACAATTAAACAGTAATATTATGGCATGGATAATAGAAGAGAATAAACTCGATGCTCAGCAACGTGATTTTCTTGATAATGTGGACATAAACCGCAAGAATGTTTGGATTAAAGGATTTGCAGGTTCTGGAAAATCTATTTTACTTGCATATACAGCAAAAAAAGTCCGTGCAAAATCGCCCTCTGCAAGCATTTTATTGATTGTGTTCACACAATCATTGGTTGAAATGTTTAAATCCGCATTTAAGGAAATCGGATTGAATGTTACCGTAGAAACTTACTACAGGTTCATGAGGGGGAATAGCCATTATGACTATATCCTGTGCGATGAGGTTCAAGATTTAACACCACGTATTCTTTCAGAAATGAAAAGCCGTGGTACGCACGTTGTTGTGGCTGGTGATTCTAATCAATCGATTTTTGACCGTGACCCTCAATGGCAAGAAGCAACCGTAACCCCGTCAGAAATAGGAAGACTAATCAATGGAGACGCTTTTGAATTAGGAATCATCCATCGTTTGTCACGGTCTATTATCGATGCCGTGCAACGTTTCCTTCCACGAATGAATATTTTTTCATCGAAAAGGGATATGACACATGATGATACACAGATACGTTTGTGCGAAGCTCCCTCCGAAGAAAAAGAAGTAGCTTACGTAATAGAACAGGCAACGAAAGCCGTGAATGTAGGTGATACAGCCGCTATCTTGATTCCATCTGCTCAGAAAATTATCCATTTCGTAAATTTAGCTCTTAGTCATACCGGAAAACCAACATGGGCAGGAGTAACCAACCAGTATGGGAAAACAGATTTCGGTGCAATGAATGTATTTCTCAAAGCAAATGGTATGAAAATGCAATATGTGGGTAATGGTTATGGCAATTTTTCTGAAAATGACCGTCGCATTATCCTCATGACATATCACAGCGCAAAGGGATTGGACTTTGATAATGTTTTCATTCCATTTGCTAATAACAATTTGTATATCAGCCCTGATGAAAGCATGGCTAAAACCTTGTTTATGGTGGCAATGACCAGAGCAAGAAAGAATTTGTATATTTCTTATTATGGCTATCCAAGTGATTATTTGGATGCTTTCAAGTCAAATTGTTCGCACATAGATATTTCCACATCGGTGGCAAGTCAATCAACAACTAATAACAACAATAACAACCCTTGGGGATTTTAAATTATAGATACAATGGATTATTTAGCAATTATACGTAAGGCGGATTTCGTAGATTTATTCAAGTATGGTAAATTGAATGTTTATTCGGCAATCAATTTTGACGGAAACATCAAGGCTCATGCAAATGATGATGATTTGTTTGAGAAGCTGGCAAAGAATATGAACTTTTTCGAATACTCTTTTGAGTATATGGTGATACATTTTATCAGCGATAATGGGAATGAGTGTCCCTGTCCTGTAAGCATTGAAAATGTAAGGGGGCTTTATACTTTCGATGAGGAAGCCAAAAAGGAAATGAGTGTATCGTTTGATTCTCGAATTAAGCTTCATGTGTCACCTTGGGGTGAGAAATTTAATACTTTACACAATAATCGGCTAATGTTGCAATCCAAACGAGGTATTGATAATTTATGGGCGATATTTGATTTGTCGGAAACCGACAGGAAGATGTGTGAATCTATTATTACCGATGATATTGTTTCCGAAGTATTTGATGAATTGTTTTCATATAAACGTCCGACAGGAGAACAATCTATATGGACGTATCTTCTACGGTATGAACGCCATAGTTTTTATCCTAACAATACGAAAGGGTATTTTTGTGACTATATCCATGTAGCTTGCAATTGGCTGAAAAAAATAGAACTGCAAGAAGATGTTGCTGAAACAACAGGGCTTTATACACAGATAATAAATTGTTCCAAAGACGACTTCGCATCACTTTCGAATATAGCTGTTAGGTCCAATTTGTCTTCTTTGACTGATGAAGATGCAGGGTGCAAATTTGCTATTGCAGCTCCATTGTTTTTACTTATGAAAGATAAGTTTAGCGATGGATTTTGCATTGATTCGAAAATTATCAATTATGCAAAAAAATTTGGGCTTGAATGTTCTGTTGCTGTGTATCTTTTGGGGCTAACTCTTGGGTATGACAAAACTTATGATGCGTATTACGATTTTGTAAAATTACCTATATTTGAATTACGAACTGAAAATCAAGAAGCTAATAAATTAGATTATGTGCAAGAATCTAACGAAAAAGAAATCTGTTCGGAAAATAGAAACGAAAATGTAGCAGTAAGTTTATCTTCTGAAGATACGATAAAAGGTAAAGACATATCCACCACGGACACATATTTCCCAACAATAGAACAAGAAACTTCGCTCGTTCAGCAAGGACAACTATTTGTCATGGAAAGTGTCAATAAAAAGCAACCAATAGCTTGGCTTAGACTAAAAAATAAAAACGATAATGATTTTAAGCCAGCATTTAACGATAAGGAAGTTTCGACTTTGATAAGTCAGGGCTATAAAATCGCAAAAAGATTCAGCAAGGAAGAAAAGTCGTATATCAGTTCACAAGGTTACGAAGTTTCATAATTCATTTATCTTGAAATATCAACAGAAGGATTGCAAGCGGTTTTGGTCTGTCCAAAACACAAACTTGCTATCCTCCCGTTGGCATTGTTTATAATCCCATGCCCTTGTCTCTACTAAGCGGTTCAATCGTCCTTTTAACGGACGAGTACAGCCTGCTAAACTGCTCCTAGAACAGTTGCCAGTTGATGGCAAGTGCGAGTTTAGATTTGTATTTCGGGTCTTTTACTACTTGGAAGCCAGCCCTTTCGGTCTTGAACTTTCGTTTGTATTCCTCCGAATAGAGTTCGCCCTCGTAGAACAGAGGCTTGCCGCTGATGAGCGTGGCGGTCTGTCTTTTGTTGAAACCGACTTTCAGGTAGAACTTTTCCATGTACACCAACTCTTGGAACAGCGGAAACCATTTTTGGGCTTTCTGGATAATGGATTTCAGGAATGACACCTCCTTTTGGTGTTTCGCTTCTATGTCCGACAATACCCTGCGGTGCTTGGCTTGCAGTTCCATAAGTTGTCGGTGGTGTTCCTCCTGCTGTTGCTGCATCTGCTGTTGCAACAGTTCAATGCTTTCGTCACTGGCTGCAACCTCGCTTTGTAGGGTGCGGTTGTCGGCTTCCAACTCCTTTAGTTTACCGCTACCGAAAAGAGAACCGACCTTTGCCACGAATGCGGCTTTCGCTTCCGTCTTGGCTGCTTTCAGTTTCTCCGATTTGACCTTCTGTCTTACCTCGTCAAGCTGTTGCTCTGTCTGTAACTGTTGTACATTGGCTTCGAGTTCACTTGTCTGTCGTATCAAATCATGGTAATATTGGGCTGTTGTCGTATGTCGTGCTTCCGAACCACATACGCCTCGTTGCAATCCGTATATTTCCATCGCTTATGCGTAACTGTCGTGGTAGGTAAGTTTATCACGTGTCAGCACGTAATTGGCACATAGGCTCATGGTATAGGCTTTCTTGCGGTAAGAGCATTTACCTTCCGTCTGCTTCTTCTTGGCTTTCCTTCGCTCTCTTGTAACTATCGGTATGACCGTGGCATGAATGTGCGGTGTGTATTCATCCATATGCAGAACTGTCGAAACGGTATTCTCCTTGCCGAAGGTACGTTGCAATGTTTCATACTCACCGCCCAATTACGTACCATTTCTGCCGTTACATACGCCTCACGGTCGGATATACGCTGGTAATGCTTGATGATTTGAGCCTTGATGTTGTCAAGAGCAAGATTGGTTTCCCTCGCTTCCATACTCTTGCCCTTTGCCTTGTTTCCTTTGGCATCCCAAAGCTCTTTCGGGATAGTCCGCTTGCAGCTGAACTGTGCTACCGTACCGTTGATTGTAACTCGTCCCATGATAGGGACAATTCCGTTCTTTTCCTTACTGCTGTTCACGTAGAACAGCACCTTGAATGTGCTTCTTGCCATACTCGTTTCTTTTTTGCAAAACTATAAATCAACGAGTTACCTATTGATAAGCAAAGCTGCGCAGAACACCGAAAAATGAAACAGGGACTGTTAAATCTGCACTTTCATTGGGTTATGATTAGGTAACCGTTCTTTTGTTTTAATTTGCTTTAAGACGGTTTTCAACGGTCTGCCCAACTTCTGTGTTTTTCCTCTAACTTCCTAATTATCAAATCCTGTTGCTTTAATCTGTTGTAATTCGTCGGTTATTCCAGAGATTTTATGTAAGTTTGCAGCCGAAACTTAGAATGTTATGAAAAAGAAACAGATATTGCTCATAAACGATATGGCAGGCTACGGAAAGGTGGCCACGGCAGCCATGCTC